>Ga0207714_1000097_pt1 | contig 52798 bp, 50 predicted proteins | sample PonA232FremontCA_2_FD_187270 | JGI IMG/M metagenome (GOLD analysis project Ga0207714, IMG submission 187270) | Marine sediment microbial community from Fremont, CA, USA - Pond A23 Sediment 2 (SPAdes) | ecosystem: Environmental > Aquatic > Marine > Unclassified | place: USA: Fremont, California... | reverse complement strand
AGGAACTGGAAAAATAGTTAAAACACCCTGTCCGGATTGTAATGGAACAGGTAAACAAAGAAGACATAGAAATCTAACAGTTAACATACCAGCTGGTGTTGATGATGGTAATAGATTAAGAATGGCCGGCGAAGGTGAAGCAGGTGAAAAAGGAGCTCCCAGTGGAGATTTATATATTATAATAAATGTTAAAAACCATGATATTTTTGAAAGAAAAGGTGATGATATTTATTGTGAAGTGCCGATAAACTTTGTTCAGGCTACTCTGGGGGATGAAATTAAGGTTCCTACTCTTGATGGAAAAGTTAAATTTACTATTCCGGAAGGAACTCAACCAGGTACTACATTCAGATTGAAAGATAAAGGGATACCACATTTAAATAGACATGGACGTGGAGATGAATATATTAAAGCAAAAGTTATTATACCAAAACACTTAAGTCAGGAGCAGAAAGATTTATTAAAAGAATTTGCTGAATTAAGTGGTGATGAAATAAACCCGGAAAAAAAAGGTTTTTTTAGAAAAGTAAGAGATGCATTTGGTTAAAAACTAATAATTAATTTAAATCCCCACTTCGGTGGGGTATATTTTTTTATAAATAATTCTTTTTATTGATTGACAAAGTTTTACTATTAATTATAAAATATAATAAAGATTAAATTGGTAGAGTATGATTAAGAAAGGATGATGTTTTTGCATAGATTTTTTATAAATCAAAGTGATGTTAAAAATAATAAAGTTTCAATTACTGGTAAAGATTATAAACATATTTCAAAAGCCTTAAGACTTGAATCTGGTGATAAAATTGTTGCATGTACAGGTGATGGTTATGATTTAATTGTTGAACTTGATGAATTTACATCTGAGAAAGTGATAGGGAATATTATAAACCGAGAAAAAAGCAAAGGTGAACCTGATCATAATATTACTGTTGCTCAGGCTATTCCTAAAAAAAGAAATATGGAACTGGTAGTACAAAAAACTACTGAAATTGGTGTAAAAAAAATCATTCCTTTAAAAACAAAAAGAACAGTTGTAAAATTAAAAGGAAAAAAAGAAAAAAAGCGAATTGGCCGCTGGCAAAGAATAGCAGAAGAAGCAGCAAAACAGTCACAACGTGGTATTATTCCAAAAATTGAAAAGATTTTTTCAATAAAAGAATTAAAAAACCTAAAAAATAATTATGATCTGGTTATTGTTCTCTGGGCTTCAGAAAAACGAAAAATACTTTCTGAGATATTATCAGATATTAATAGTAGAAAAGATAAAAATATTCTTTTAATAATAGGCCCGGAAGGCGGATTCTCTAAAAAAGAGATTGAAATTATGGAAAATGAATTAAGGGCTCAGTCTGTAACTTTAGGTTCTAGGATTTTAAGAACTGAAACTGCTCCGATTGTAGGATTATCAATAATATTATATGAATTGGGAGATTTAGGAGGATAGATAGTGAAAAAAGTAGCTTTTTATACTTTGGGATGTAAGGTGAACCAATATGAAACTGAGGGTATGATAGATTTATTTAAAAATGCAGGTTATAAAATTGTTAATTTTCAAGAAAAAGCTGATTACTATATAATAAATAGTTGTACAGTTACCAATCAGGCTGCAAGTAAATCTCGAAAAAGAGTTAGAAGAGCTAAAAGAAGAAACCCTGCTTCCAAAGTTGTAATGGTAGGATGTTATCCTCAGGCTTTTACTGAAGAAGTAGAGGAAATAGAAGAAGTTGATTATATAATTGGTAGTGAAGGTAAAAAAAATATTGTTGAGTTACTGGAAGAAAAAGGCAAAAAAAATGATAATGATCTATATTTAAACAATATTAAGGATTTTAAATATATTAGAAATTTTGAAGATATGCATTTAAATGAAGTAAATGAGATGACAAGAGCCAATGTAAAAATAGAAGATGGTTGTGATCAATTTTGTAGTTATTGTATAATTCCCTATGCCAGAGGACCAATTAAAAGCAGAGAATTAGGTTCAATTTTACAGGAAATTAAAGAGTTAGTAAAAAATGGAGTTAAAGAAATAGTTTTAACTGGAACTCATTTAGGAAAATATGGTTTGGATAATAATAAAAACAATAAATTAAGTGAATTAGTAGAAAAAATTATAGATATTGATGGAAATTTTAGAATAAGATTGAGTTCTTTAGAAGTGACAGAAATTGATAAAAAATTAATACAGCTAATAAAAGAGAATGATAAACTTTGTAGTCATTTGCATATTCCTCTACAAAATGGTAGTAATGCGATTTTAAGAGCTATGAACAGACCATATAAAATAGATGAATTTGCTAATGTTATTAATGATATAAGAAAAGAAATACCAGAAATTGCTATTTCCACTGATGTTATTGTTGGATTTCCTGGTGAATCTGATAAAGATTTTGAAAGAACATATAAGTTTATTAAAGATATGAATTTTAGCAGACTTCATATTTTCCCATTTTCACCTCGCCGAGGTACTCCTGCAGCAGAAATGGAACCTAAGATTCCAGACCAAATTAAAAAAAGAAGAAGCAATAAATTAATAAAATTAAATAAAACATTAATGAAAAAATATCAAAATAAATTTTTAAATAAGAAAAGAAATGTTGTCATTGAAGAAAAAAGAGATACAAAAACAGATATGCTAACTGGAGTCACAGATAATTATTTACATGTTTTAATTGATGATAAAGATAAATTGAAAAATAGTTTAAAAGAAGTAAAATTATTAGAAAGCTATAATTATAATAAAGTGGTAGCAAAAATTATATAGTTGAAAGGGGGGATAAAATGAGTGATTGTCTTTTTTGTAAAATCTCTTCTGGTAAAACTGACACAGAATTGATTTATGAAGATGAAAAAGTTGTTGCTTTTGAAGATATAAATCCCAAAGCTCCTGTTCATATGTTAATAGTTCCTAAAAAGCATATTTCAACTCTAAATAATTTAAAAATGACAGATAAGGAATTAATTGGACATATTTATCAGGTCGCTGCTGCTCTTGCTGAAAAAAATGGTATTGCCCAGGATGGATATAGGATTGTAAGTAATTGTAATGAAGATGGTGGACAAACCGTTTTTCATGTTCATTTTCATTTATTAGGTGGTAGACAATTACAATGGCCTCCTGGTTAATATTTATTTCTTTACAAAATTATATTTATATTGTATAATGTAAATATAAAATAACATAGTGACGGGTGAAGCTCAGGTGAGAGGCCAATAAATGGCCGCCGAAGGAGCAAGGCATAAATTGCTGAAACTCTCAGGCAGACGCAATCTGGGTGGACGTGACTCTGAACTAGAGAGGACAGAGGAAGCAAAAAGTTAATACTTTTGCTTCCTTTTTGTTATTTTATTAAGTATTTTAGGTTAAAATATTTCTTAAATTCAAATTAGGAGGTGGCTAATATTAAGAAAACTCCATTAAATAATAAACATAAAAATTTAGGAGCTAAAATGATTGATTTTGGTGGATGGGAAATGCCGGTCCATTATAGTAGTATAATTAAAGAGCATAAAGCAGTTCGTCAATCAGCTGGATTATTTGATGTATCACATATGGGTGAGGTAAAGGTTAGTGGAAAAGATGCTCTCGCCAATCTTCAAAAAATATTATCAAATAATATTGAAAAATTAAATATTGGACAGGCTACTTACACCGTAATGTGTAATTCAGATGGTGGTATAAAAGATGATTTTTTAGTTTATAGAATTGCTGAAAAAGAATACTTATTAATAGTAAATGCTTCGAATATTGAAAAAGATTATAATTGGATTAAAGAAAATTTAAAGGGAGAAGTTTCTGCAGAAAACTTGTCTGAAGATTACGGATTATTAGCTTTGCAGGGTCCTAAATCTGAAGAAATTTTAGAGAAAATCACAGATATAGATTTATCTAATATTAAGTATTTTAGATTTGCTGATGATAAAGTTGGCGGAATAAAAACTTTAATTTCGAGAACAGGTTATACTGGTGAAAAAGGTTATGAATTATATTGTGATTCTGAAGATGTTGAAGACCTCTGGAATGCAATTATGGATGTTGGTGATGATTTTAAATTAAAACCAGCTGGCTTAGGAGCTCGTAATACTCTCCGCCTTGAAAAAAAATTATGTCTTTATGGAAATGATATTGATGAAAATACCAATCCTCTTGAAGCTGGTCTAGGATTTGCAATTGATCTGGATAAAGATGATTTTATTGGTAAAGAAAAAATATTGGAAGTTAAAAACAAAGGGATTGACAAGAAATTAATTGGATTTAAATTGGTTGGACGTGGAATTCCTCGTCATGGTTATGATATAACAAAAGATGAGAAAAAAATTGGTCGAGTTACAAGTGGAAGTTTTTCTCCGAGTTTAGATGAAAATATTGGATTAGGTTATGTAAATGTTGAAGAGGCAGAGATAGGTAACGAAATTGATATTATGATTAGAAATAGAAAAGTAAAAGCAAAAATAGTAAAAACACCTTTTATTTAACAATGAATGTTTCAAATGATGAAAAATGAAAATTGAAGAAAATTAAAAATGATATTTATTTAAAATTATGACAAGTAAAAAAATTAAAAAATATGGGAGGAATAAAAATGAAAATACCAAAAGATTTATATTATGCTGAAAATCATGAATGGGTTAGTGTTGACGGAGATACTGCTGTAGTTGGAATTAGTGATTTTGCTCAAAGTGAATTAGGAGATGTTGTTTTTGTTGAATTACCTGACAATGGTGATGAATTTGACAAAGATGAGCAGTTTATTGTGATTGAGTCAGTTAAGACTGTTTCCGATGTATACATGCCTTTAACTGGAAGAATTGTTGAAGTAAATGAAGATTTATTAGATAATCCTGAATTAATTAATGAAGATCCTTATGGAGATGGTTGGTTAGTAGAAATAGAATTTGATGATGAAGAAGAGTTAAATGATCTAATGGATAACGAAGAATATGAAGATTATGTAGAAAATGAATAGAAATTAAATTAGTCAGGGAGGGAAAATAAATGGATTATATTTCCAATACTCCTCAAGAAAGAAAACAAATGTTAAATAAAATTGGAGTAGAGAATATTGAAGAACTCTTTTCAGCAGTACCGGAAGAAGTAAGATTTAATAGAGAATTTAATTTGCCTTCCGGAATATCTGAATTAGAATTATTAGATTTAGTAAAAGAAAAAGCTGATAAAAATATTAATTTGGAAGAAAAAACATCATTTTTAGGAGCAGGTGCTTATGATCATTATATACCAAGTATAGTTGATCATATAGTTTCAAGATCAGAGTTTTACACTGCTTATACACCTTATCAGGCAGAATTAAGCCAGGGAACTCTTGAAGCTATTTATGAGTATCAGAGTATGATTGCTGAATTAACAGGTATGGACATTGCTAATGCTTCAATGTTAGATGGAGGTTCTGCTTTAGCTGAAGCAGTTCTTATGTCAGCTAGAATTACTCGTAAAAATAAAGTACTTGTTTCTAAGGGAGTACATCCTTCTTATCGTAAAGTTACAAAAACATATACAGAACCTAAATCTGTTAATCTTAAAAATGTTGAATTGAATAATTCTGAAACTGATCTAGAAACAATAAAAGAAAATTTAGATGATGAAACAGCAGCTGTGGTTATTCAATATCCTAATTTTTATGGTACTATCGAAGATTTAAAAGAAATAGGAAAATTATTAGAAGATAAAAAAGCATTATTTATAGTTGCGGCTAATCCTATAACTTTAGGTATGCTTGAAGCTCCAGGTGAATTTGGAGTAGATATTGTTGTAGGCGAAGGCCAAAGCTTAGGAAATACTATTAATTATGGTGGTCCTTATCTTGGATATATGGCAATCCGTGATAATAGAAAACATTTAAGACAATTACCAGGAAGATTGGCAGGTGCTACTGAAGATAAAGAGGGAAATAAAGGCTTTGTTTTGACATTGCAAACCAGAGAACAACACATACGTAGAGAAAAGGCACCTTCTAATATATGTAGTAATGAATCTTTAAATGCTTTAGTTTCTGCTATTTATATGTCTACTATGGGTAAAAAAGGTATCAAAGAAGTTGGATATCAATCTACTCAAAAAGCACATTATTTTGCAGAAAAAATTGATAATATTGATGGTTTTGAAGTTGTTAATAAAAATAACTTTTTCCATGAATTTTGGGTAAAATCAGATTTAAATATAGCTAAAATAAAAGAAGAATTATATAAAGAAGATATTTTAGCAGGAGTGAATTTAGAAAGATTTGATGAAGAAGAAGGATTACTTATTTGTGTTACTGAAAAAAGAAAAAAAGAAGAAATGAATGAATTTGTGAATAAACTGGAGGTGCTAACAGATGAAAGAACCTCTCATTAAAGATTATAATAGTGAAGGAAGAACAGGATATACACTTCCAGAACTTGATATTCCGGAAAAAGAAGTTGATGACATAATAAATGATGATTATTTACGTAATGAAGCACCGGATTTGCCAGAAGTTAGTGAAGTTGATGTAGTAAGACATTATACTAGTTTGTCTGAAATGAACTATGGTGTAGATTCAGGTATTTATCCGTTAGGATCCTGTACAATGAAATATAATCCGAAAATAAATGAAGATATTGCAAGATTAAGTAAATTAACCCAACTCCATCCCTATCAATCTGAACAAGATGTTCAGGGGTCTTTAGATATATTATTTAATTTAAAAGATTATTTGGCAGAAATAAGTGGAATGGATAATGTGACATTACAACCTGCGTCTGGTGCTCATGGTGAATTAACTGGTTTATTAATTATTAGAAAATATTTTGAAGATAAAAATGAAGATAGAAAGAAAGTTATAGTTCCTGATTCTGCTCATGGTACAAACCCGGCCAGTGCTGTTATGGCTGGTTTTGATGTGGTAGAAATTGAATCAAATGAAGAAGGTATGGTTGATGTTAATATTTTAAAAGAAGAAGTTGATGATAATACTGCAGCTTTAATGTTGACAAACCCAAATACTTTGGGAATTTTTGAAAAAGATATTTCCCAAATAGCTGACATAGTTCATGAAGCCGGAGGATTGCTTTATTATGATGGAGCTAATATGAATGCTGTTTTAGGTTATGCTCGTCCAGGAGATATGGATTTTGATGTAATGCATTTTAATCTTCATAAAACATTTTCTACCCCCCATGGTGGTGGAGGACCTGGATCCGGTCCAGTAGGTGTAAAAGAATTTTTAGAACCATTTTTACCTACTCCAGTATTAAAAGAAAATGAGGGAGAATTTTATTGGGATAGAGATAGGCCTAAATCAATTGGGAAAATTCATGCTTTCCATGGTAATTATGGTGTTATGATAAGAGCATTTTCTTATATAAGATCTCTTGGAAAAGAAGGGTTAAAAAAGACTACAGAAAATGCTGTATTAAATGCAAATTACATGAAAACTAAACTTAGAGATGATTTTGAACTTCCTTATGATGAAAGTAGTTTACATGAATTCGTATTATCTGGAAGTAAACAAAAAGAAAAAGGAGCAAGCACTGAAAATATTGCAAAACGATTATTAGATTATGGTCAATATGCTCCTACTATTTATTTCCCACTTGTTGTTAAAGAAGCATTAATGATTGAACCAACTGAAACTGAAAATTTAGATACTTTAAATAGATTTATAAATACAATGGGTAAAATTGCAGAAGAGGTAGAAAATAATCCTGAAATAGTAAAAAATGCCCCACATAATACTGTAGTACGCAAATTAGATGAAGCTCAGGCGGCTCGTCATCCTGACCTCAAATGGTAATTTAAAACAATATATATTATTTTATGACAGCCTTAACTGGCTGTCTTTTTTTATTAAAAAGGATTTTTTCTTTAATTAACGAATAATATATATAGAAATATATTTAAAATATTAATTATATTCAAAAGTTAATATAAATTAAGAAAATATAATTAACTGCTAAGGGAGGTGTCAAAAATAAAGATAAAAAGCAAAAATATCAAAAATTATTTTTTAAGTTTCTTTTTATTTACTCTTTTTATTTTAATATTTGTATTAATTTTTTCAAATATCACTAACGCTCAAGAAAATTTTTTGAAAGATAGAAATATCAATCTAATATATCATATTCCAATTAAAGCAGATATTGATCCTGCTATGGCTTCTTTTGTAGAGAATGGGATTCAAGAAGCTGAGGCAAGTAATGCAGATCTAATAATATTTGAGATTAGTAGTTTTGGTGGCTTAGTAGATAGTGCTATAAGGATAAAAGATGCTATTATAAAAAGTACTATTCCGACAATGACTTATGTATCAGAAAGAGCCTGGTCAGCAGGTGCTTTGATAGCTTTATCAGGTAATGAATTGGTAATGAAAGAGGGAAGTAGTATTGGAGCAGCAGAGACGAGACCAAAAGAAGAAAAATATATTTCAGCTTTAAGAAAAGAATTTAGTGCTACTGCTGAATTAAGAAATAAAAATCCTAAAGTTGCTGAAGCAATGGTTGATCAGGATATTGAAATTGAGGGGTTAATAGAAAAAGATAAGTTATTAACTCTGACATCAAGAGAAGCTATGGATAATAATATAGCCAATGCAACAGTTGTAGATTATAATGACTTAATTAATAAATATGAATTTACAGATATAGAGATAGTTAAATTAGAAAGATCAATGCGAGAAATTTTTGCTGATATTGTTACAACACCTATTTTTTCAGTTATTTTACTTTCCATTGGGTTTGTAGCTCTTATTTCTGAAGCGATTATTCCTGGCTGGGGGATTGGAGGTACTATTGGTCTCTTAAGTTTAGCTACTTTTTTTAGTGGTTATTTGATTAATGGCTATGCTCATTGGGGTTTAATAGTACTTTTTATAGTCGGTATAATTTTAATGGCTCTTGAGTTATTTGTTGTACCAGGATTTGGGATTACAGGAATTGGAGGATTAATAGCAATTTTTGCCAGTTTATATTTTTTCTTTCCTGATCCAAGTACAGCTTTAGGTGTGATGGCTGCAGTTTTGGTTATTTCAATGGTTCTGTTATTTATTTTGATTAAATTATTTGGGGTGAGTAAGCTCTGGAAAAACATTTCTTTAGGTGAAAGTCAAAGTAATGAAGGGGGGTATACTTCTCATTCTGATCAAAAGAAATTAATTGGTGAAGTTGGAAAAGCTCTTACTCATTTAAGACCAGCAGGGACTGCTGAAATTAATGGGAAGAGAGTAGATGTAATTACAGAAGGAGATTATATTGATAAGGATCAAATGGTAAAAGTTATAAGAGTTAAAGGTAGTAGAGTTATTGTTAAAAAAATTGAGGAGGAATAAATAATGGCTATATCATCAATTATAATTATTGCTTTAATTGCACTTTTAGTTATTTTGTTTTTTTATTTTGTACCACTAGGATTATGGATATCTGCAATTGCTGCAGGAGTAAAAATTAGCTTTTTTGATTTGATAGGTATGAGATTAAGAAGAGTTGTACCATCAGTAATTGTCAGTCCGATGATTAAATCACATAAAGCTGGTCTAAAATTGACAACGAATAAACTTGAAGCCCATTATCTTGCTGGAGGTAATGTTGATAGAGTAGTTGATGCTTTAATTGCTGCTCAAAGAGCAGAAATAGATCTTACTTTTGAAAGAGCAGCAGCTATTGATCTTGCTGGTAGAGATGTATTAGAAGCAGTAAAAATGAGTGTAAATCCAAAAGTTATTCAAACACCTATTGTAACTGCAGTAGCAATGGACGGTATTCAGGTTATGGCAACTGCTCGAGTTACAGTTCGAGCTAATATAGAAAGATTGGTCGGTGGAGCAGGAGAAGATACTGTATTGGCACGTGTTGGAGAAGGTATTGTTACTACTGTTGGTTCTTCTGAAACTCATAAAAAAGTTTTAGAAAATCCAGATTCTATTTCCAAAACAGTACTTGAAAAAGGATTAGATTCAGGGACTGCATTTGAAATTTTATCTATCGATATTGCAGATGTTGATGTTGGTAAAAATATTGGTGCCCAATTACAAACTGATCAGGCAGAAGCAGATAAAGAAATAGCTCAGGCTAAAGCTGAAGAAAGAAGAGCTATGGCTGTTGCAGAAGAACAGGAAATGAAAGCAAGAGTACAGGAAATGCAGGCTAAAGTTGTTGAAGCTGAATCTGAAGTGCCTAAAGCTATGGCAGAAGCTCTTCGTTCAGGAAATATGGGAGTAATGGATTACATGAATTTAAAAAATATAGAAGCTGATACAGATATGAGAGATATGATTTCAAAGATAAATAAAGAAGATACTACTCAGGATGACAATAAGAAAAAGAAAAAAAATAAAGATAATCAGGAAGATTAAAGGGGGATAAAATGAATAATATTTCTCCATTAATACCTATTATAATTATTTTTATTGTAGGTGTAAATTTAATTGAATCACTGATAAAAAATTTAATTGGTCGAGATAAAGATAAAAATGAAATAAAAGATAAGGATAAAAAAGAAACTAAGAAAAAAAGAAAAAAAATATTTAATTCTAATTGGAGTCTAAAAAATAAAGAAAATGAAGTTGAAAATATTACAACTTCAGAAGAAAATAATAATATTGAAAAAGAATATTTTCATAATAAAAAAGGTAGAATGGCAGATTATATGGATGATAAAGATAAGTCAATTTATGAAAGTGAAGATAAAACTAAAGTTAAGAGAAGAAAAAAACCAACTAAAGATTTCCCAGATGAAATTAAAATTGGAGAAAATAGTTTATTTGATAAAGAAAATTTAAAAGGAGATATTTTAAAAGGTATAGTTATGAAAGAAATTTTAGATAAACCTAGAGCTAAAAGACCATATAAATCTCCTTATAGAGAAAATTAAATAAGTGTTTTTAATAATAAAACTGGTCATTTTTGACCAGTTTTATTTATTTTGACTTTTTTTATTAAAAAAGAAGGAATATAGTGTAACATATTGAATTAATTATATAGTATAGTGTACATTATTTATTACATAATAATGATATAAAATTTTAAAAGGAGATGATTGGTTAAATGGAGTACATTAAATGGTTTGAAGAACTTGATGGTAATGATGTAGATTTAGCTGGTGGAAAAGGAGCTAATTTAGGTGAATTAACTCAAAAAGGTATAAAAGTGCCTCCAGGATTTTGTGTTACAGCCGACACGTATAAATATTTTATTGAAGAAAAGGATTTAGACAATGAGATTAAAGAACTAATTGCAAAAGTTGATAGACATGATTCAAATCGCTTAAGTAATATTGCTAGTGAAATAAGAGATTTAATTAAATATTCAGAGATGCCCGAAGAAATTAAAGAAGAAATTCGAAAAGCATATAAAACATTAAATGAAAAGGTGGGAGAAAAAACTGAAGTAGCAGTTAGAAGTTCAGCAACTGCTGAAGATTTACCTGAAGCTTCTTTTGCCGGCCAACAGGACACATATCTTTATATTTTTGGAGAAGAAGAATTAATAAACTATATAAAGGAATGTTGGGCTTCTCTCTGGACTGCTAGAGCTATTTATTATCGGGAAGAAAAAGATTTTGACCATTTTAAGGTTGCTTTAAGTGCAGTTGTTCAAAAGATGGTTAATAGTGAAAAATCAGGTGTTGTATTTACAGCTAATCCTATAAATAATCGAAGAGATGAAGTAATGGTTAATTCCAGCTGGGGTTTGGGTGAAGCAGTTGTATCTGGAGTTGTGACTCCTGATGAATTTGTAGTTGATAAGAGAAATTTAGATATAAAAGAAAGTAATATTGCTAGAAAATTAAAAATGATTGTAAAAAAATCTGGAGAAAAAATTGGAACAGAAATGGTTAATGTAGTTGATTATCTAGATAAAGATAAAATAGATACTACATCTTTAAGTGACGATGAAATATATGAGTTAGTAAGAATGGCAATTAAAATTGAAGAACTTTACAATAGTCCTCAGGATATTGAATGGAGTTTTGATATTGATACTAAAGAATTGTATATATTACAATCTCGTCCGATAACTACTCTCAAAGAAGAAAGTGAAACTGAAGAAGATGAATCTGAAAGTGAAGAAAATGAAGAATTAAAGACTTTAGCTCGAGGACTCAGCGCTTCACCAGGGATTGCTAGAGGAAATATTATTTTAATTGAAGATATGGATGAATTAGCAAAAGTAAAAGAAGGAAATATTTTAGTAACTGCTATGACCAATCCAGACATGGTTCCAGCAATGAGAAAAGCAAAAGCAGTTGTTACTGATGAAGGTGGGAGAACCTGTCATGCAGCTATAGTTTCTCGTGAACTTGGTATTCCGTGTATAGTTGGTGCTGGTGATGCTACAGAATTATTAGAAGATGGTAAATTGGTGACTGTTGATGCTACAAGAGGCGTAGTTTATGAAGGAAAAGTTATGGAAGAAGATGATACAGAAGAGAGTAAAGAATCTGCTGGAGCAATAAGTCAGGAAGTAATTAATTATTTAGCACCAACTACTGGTACAAAAATATATATGAATTTAGGTGAACCACAATTTATTAATAGATATAAAAATTTACCTTTTGATGGTATAGGTTTAATGAGAACAGAATTTATTTTTAATAATGTGATAGGTACTCATCCTATGCATTTATTAGAAAAGGGTGAAGGTGACCTTTTCATTAAAAAACTTGCTGAAGGTATAACAAAAGTGGCTCAGGAAATATATCCAAAAAGATTGGTAGTTAGAATGAGTGATTTTAGAACAAATGAATTCAGAGGTTTAGAAGGTGGCGATGAAGTCGAACCTGTAGAAAATAATCCAATGATTGGTTGGAGAGGAGCAGCTAGATATATTTCTCCTGAATATGAAGAAGGATTCAGGTTAGAATGTAAGGCGATGCGTAAAGTAAGGCAGGAATATAATTTAACTAATGTTACTGCTATGTTACCCTTTGTGAGAACAGTAAATGATGTGGAACAGGTGTTGGAGATTATGGAATCTGAAGGATTAAAACGATCTAAAGATTTTGATATTTATCTTATGGCAGAAGTACCTTCAAATATTTTTATGGCCGAGGAATTCAGTAAATTAGTTGATGGTTTTAGTATCGGAAGTAATGATTTGACGCAATTGATTATGGGGGCAGATCGTGATTCTGGTATATTAAGTAGGATGGGTTATTTTGATGAAAGGAACCCTGCAATTAAAAAGGCTATTGAACATTTAATTGAAGTTGCTCATGAAAATGATACTACTGTTTCAATTTGTGGTCAGGGACCTTCAATATATCCAGAATTTGCAGAATTTCTTGTTAAAAAAGGAATTGATAGTATAAGTGTTAATCCAGATACTGTCAGTTATACTAGAAAAATGGTTGCTTCTGTTGAAAAAAAGATTTTATTAAATAATGCTCGTAAGTAAAAATATTAAGAAGGTGAAAACTTTTTATGGAATTATCAGAGAGACAACTAAAAATAATAGATATTGTTAAAGAAAATGAACCTATCTCAAGTAAAGATATTGCAGATAAATTAAATTTAAGTCGTGCCACCCTCCGCACTGATTTGGCAGTTTTGACTATGGTTGAAATTTTGAATGCAAAGCCAAAAGTTGGATATTATTATAATGATGAAAGCCATATAGTTAGAGATATTGAAAAACTTTTCAATTTATCTATAAAAAATATTATGTCTATGCCTGTTAATGTAGGAGAAGAGGTTAGTGTTTATGATGCGATTGTAAAAATGTTTTTAGAAGATGTTGGTACAATCTTTGTCATTGATGATGAAAAAAAATTAAGTGGAGTTATATCCCGAAAAGATCTTTTAAAAATGAGTATTGGTCAGACTGACCTTAAAAATACTCCAGTTAGTTTAGCTATGACCAGACGTCCTAAATTAATTACTATTAAATCTGATAATACATTTTTTGAAGCAGCCAGAAAAATAAATGATAATAAAATTGACTCTTTACCAGTAGTTGATGATGAATTTAAATCTATAGGTAGAATTAGTAAGACAAATATTACAAAAACTATTGTTGAATTTGAATGGGATTAATTTTTTGAAGTAAATAAAATGAGGGAGGATTAAAATGCAAAGAGAATTAGCGATAGAAATAGTAAGAGTTACTGAGGCAGCTGCACTTTCAGCAGCGCCCTGGATGGGAAAAGGTAGAAAAAAATCTGCTGATAAAGCAGCGGTTGATGCAATGAGAGCAACATTTGAAACAGTCAATATTAATGGGAAAGTTGTTATTGGGGAAGGAAAAAAAGATGAAGCACCAAGATTATATATTGGAGAAGAGATTGGTAGTAATCAAACAGGACCTAAATTAGATATAGCGGTAGATCCAGTTGAAGGTACTTCTCTTGTTGCCAAGGGATTACCTAATGCATTAGCATTATTAGCTGTAGCTGAAGAAGGAACTTTATTTCAGGCTCCAGATACTTATATGGAAAAAATTGCAGTTGGACCAAAAGCTGAAGGAAAAATTGATCTTGATGCAAGTGTAGCTGATAATCTTTATAATGTTGCTGATGCTTTAAATAAAGATGTTAGAGATTTGACAGTTATTGTACTTGATCGTCCTCGACATGATGAGTTAATTAGCGATATTAGAGAAGTTGGTGCAAGAATAAAACTTATTAGTGATGGTGATGTAGCTGGTGGTATAGCAACTGGTATGGATAACACTGGTGTTGATATTTTAATGGGAATTGGTGGAGCAACTGAAGGTGTTTTAACAGCTGCTGCCCTAAAATGTCTTGGAGGAGAAATACAGGCAAGATTAAAATTGCGTAATGAAGAAGACTATCAAGAAGCAAAAGAATACGGAATTGAAAATCCAGAAAGATTGCTTTTCACCGATGATTTAGCAAGTGGAAATGATACGATGTTTGCAGTAACTGGAATTACAGATGGTGAATTATTAAAAGGAGTTATGTATTCTGGAACTCAAGCTGCAACTCAGTCAATAGTGATGAGAAGTAAAACTGGAACTGTACGCTATATTCAGGCAGAACATAAAATAGTTCAAAAACCTGATTATTTTCCAAAGGATATTTTTAGAGAGAAAAAATAATAAAATTATAATAATGTTACAATTATGTAACTAAAATTTATTAAACTAGAATCAGGGGTAGATATAAATGCCTAAAGCAAATATAAATAATATAGAAATCAATTATGAACTTGATGGTAAAGGTGATGAAACTATTGTAATTTTGAATGGTATAATGATGAGCACTGCCAGTTGGGTTGATTTTGTTCCCGTATATACTAAAAATAATTATAAATTTTTACGAGTGGATTTTAGGGATCAAGGTTTATCCAGTAAATATCCTGAAGATTATGATGTAAGTATTCATGTGGAAGATTTAAAAGGACTCTTAGAATATTTAGAGATAGAAAGTGCTCATATTGTAGGTATTTCGTATGGAGCAATGGTTGCAACTTTATTTGAATTAAAATATTCTGATATGGTAAAAACCTTAATATTAAGTAATACAGTTGGTAAAGTACCTGAATATTTAAAAGCAGCCAGTGAAGTTTGGGAGGAAGCATCCAAATTAAATGATGGCAGGAAATTTTTCAAATTCAGTATGCCGTTTATCTATTCAGATCATTTTTATAATCATCAGAAAGAATGGCTTGATGAAAGAGAAGATCAATTAGCTGAAGCTTTATCTAAGGAATGGTTTGAGGCTTTAATAAGGCTTTCAAAAAGTTCTAAGGACTTTGATGTTTGGGATCAACTTTCAAAAATAAAATCTCCTACTTTGTTAATTGGTGGAAGTAGAGATATTTTAACACCAGTTGAAAAAATGAAAAAAATGCAAAAAGAAATAGATAATGCAAAAATGCTAATAATAAATGATGCCGGGCATGCTTCTTGTTATGAAAAAACTGATGAGTTTAATACAGCAGTATTAGGGTTTGTTGCTGTAAATAGTTAATAAATAAGGATGGGTTCTACCCATCCTTAAAAATTATTTAAGATTGTATTTATTTATTTTCCTAACTACAGTTGGTTGACTGACCCCGATTAAAGAAGAAATTTCACGTGTTGTTTCTGCCATTTCCATTGCATTTTTTATAATTTCTTTTTCGAGATTATTTACTGCTGTTTTTAAATCAAAAGTATTATTTATTTTTATTGAATTTGGACCACAATCAATATTAAGGTCATTTTTAAGGTCAGAAGGTAAATGTTTAATAGATATAATATCTTCTTCTACCATGACTACCAAACGTTCTATTATATTTTTTAATTGTCTAACATTACCTGGCCAGTCATAATTTTCAAGTAAATCAATTAAATCTAAAGATAATTTTTTGTTAGTCTTAAATCTTTTATTAAATTTATTTAAAAAGAAGCGGCAGAGCGGACCAATATCTGATTTTCTTTTTCTTAAAGGTGGTATGTTTATTGGAATAACATTTAATCTATAATAAAGATCTTTTCTAAATTTATCTGCTTCGATTAGGTTTTCTAAATTTTGGTTTGTAGCAGCTATTATTCTGGTATTAATCTTTATATGTTCAGTTCCTCCAACTCTGATAATTTCTCTTTCCTGTAAAGCTCTTAATAATTTAACCTGTAATTTTAAAGGAAGTTCACCAATTTCATCTAAGAAAAGAGTTCCATTTTCGGCAAGTTCAAACATACCAGGTTTACCCTGCTTTTTTGCACCGGTAAAAGCTCCTTTTTCATAACCAAACAACTCTGATTCAAGTAGATTTTCAGGTATAGCTCCACAATTTACTTTTATTAAAGACCCAGTTTTTTCTTCTGCCTGACTGGATTTGTGAATAGTTTTTGCTATAATTTCTTTTCCAACTCCAGATTCTCCTTTGATGAGTACAGTAGAGTTAAATTGTCCTGATCTTATAGCTGATTCAATTATTTCTTGCATTTTCTTGCTGTGTATCACAAAATCATCAAGTTCTAACTGTTGTGATCTTAATTGTTCTATTTCATTATAGTATTTTGTATTTAGTTTTTTACTTTTTTGTAGTTCTTTTTTCATTTTACTGAGAGCTTCCATATCTCTGACAGTAGTGACAACCCGAATTATTTCATCATTGTCATTAAAAACCGGAGTCCCTGTAACCATGACTTCTTTTCCAGTTTTTATTTCATGACTAATTGTTACCGGTTTTTTTTCTTCAAGTACATGCAGAGTAACGGATTCAGAATAATATCCTTCTTCAACTAATTCTTTCATATGCTTACCCATTACTTCTTCAGCTTTAATACCGGTTATTTTTTCATAAGTACTATTAATGCGAGTGGTGTAACCATCACCATCAGTAATGTATAAACCATCAGAAATTCCTTCAATTATAGTATCTAATTCTCTATTTAAATTTTTTGTGTAAGCAAGTTCATCAGAAATAGATTCTAGGTCTGATATATCCTGGAAAATACCTATTGCCCCAATAATTTCTCCATTATTAATCATAGGAGTTCTATTGCTTATAACATCGGTGTCATTTATTTTGAATTTTTTAGCAATTTGTGCTTCGCCAGTTTCTAAAACTTTTAATAATCCATCATCCACTAAAATATTTCTAGCATCCTGACCAATAGCCTCATTAATTTTTGTCTGTAAAATATTGGATGCAGCTTCATTAATGATTTTTATTTTACCTTCTTTGTTTAAAACAATAATTCCATTTCTACTGGATTTTAAAATAATATCGAGTTCATTTTTCAATTCCTGACTTAGCTTATGAAAAGCACTCGCTATTTTATTTGGAGGAACAATACCTTTTATTGATTTATTTTTATTAATAACGACTAAAGGATATTTTGGAATTTTATCCAGAGATTTTATTTTTTGATTTTGTTCAACTTTTGCATTTTCATTAATTATGTATTTTGAAATATCAGTAATAGTATTCTTTTTTGAGTTAAAATGAATTTTCAACAAGTCATTTTTTGTAATTAATCCTAAAAATTTATTTGAATTATCTTTTACAGGAATATATTCGTAATTATAATTCAAACTATTATTTAAATTTTCTTCTATAGATTTATTTAAATCATAAATTGGAAAATTTTCAATCATAAATTCTTTAAATTTCATAATCAATCCTCCTAAGGTGGTATGAAGAGTAAAAGATTAAAGATATTATATGTTAAATTTTTAACTTTATCAAGTTTTAAACCAGAAATTGATACAAAAATAAATCATTGATACAAAAATGTATCAATTGAATAAATAAAAATATTTTTAGTTGACAAATATTAATGATAAGATATAAAATGTAAGTATAAAAATATATATAAGATATATATTGAATTATTCTATTAGTTATTAACATACGCTATTTATTTTTTAGAATAGATATTTACTGCTAATATCATTGATACATTATTGAATCAAAAAAAGACAAAAAAGTAATAAATAAGTCGAAATAAGTCTAATAAAGAAATAAAAGTTCGATTTTTTACCTTAATTTTTGGCATAATAAATGCATAATTATATTAAGTGGAAGTGATAAAAAATAAATCTAAGGAGTGGATGAGATGTTTAAAAAAGTATCTAATTTTTTCGTTTCACTAGTTCAAAAATATTTACCGGATCCTTTTATTTTTGCTGTTATTTTGACTTTTATTGTTTATGTAATGGGGATCTTTATAGCTGGAAATTCACCAGTTGAAATGGTTGCCCATTGGGGAGAGGGATTCTGGAATCTTCTTGCATTTGCTATGCAGATGTCTCTTGTTCTTGTTACCGGGCATGCTTTAGCTAATAGTAATCTTTTTAAGAAAATCTTAAAAAGTATTGCTCAGGTACCTAGTAGTCCTGGACAGGCAATTCTTATGACAACTTTTATTGCTGCAATAGCCTGTTGGATTAATTGGGGTTTTGGTTTGGTTATAGGAGCCTTACTTGCTAAAGAAATGGCTCGTCAGGTAGATGGAATTGATTATCCTTTACTTATTGCCAGTGCATATTCTGGATTTATTGTCTGGCATGCAGGTTTAGCAGGGTCTATTCCTCTAACCGTAGCAACTGAAGGTAATTTTTCTCAAGAAATGATTGGTGGATTAATTCCAATTTCTGAGACTATTTTTAGTCCTTTTAATTTGATTTTAAGTGCAGTTGTTATTTTATCAATACCTTTTATTAACAAATTTATGCTTCCAGATAAAGAAGATAGAATTGTTGTCGATAAAGAAATTTTAGATGATGGTAATGAAAAAGAGGAATCAGGAAAAGTTGTAGATAATAAAGAAATGTTTTTTGCTGATAAAGTTGAAAATTCTCCGTTTCTTTCAGTTTTATTGGGTATATTAGGCTTGTCTTATATTGGTTATTACTTTTCTCAAGGTGGCGGATTAAACTTAAATATTGTTATTTTCATTTTCCTTGTTTTGGGTATTATACTTCACAAAACTCCAAGACGTTACCTTACTGCTTTTAATGAAGCTGTAAAGAGTGCCGGTGGAATTATTCTTCAATTCCCATTGTATGCTGGTATTATGGGAATGATGGTCAGTTCTGGTCTGGCAACGATCATTTCTGAATGGTTTGTTTCAATTTCTACTGCAAATACATTTCCGTTTTTCTCTTTCTTAAGTGCTGGTTTAGTAAACTTCTTTGTTCCTTCTGGAGGAGGACAGTGGTCAGTTCAGGCACCTGTTATGATTCCTGCTGGTACAGAATTAGGAGTTGATGCTGCTAAAACAGCTATGGCTGTGGCCTGGGGAGATGCATGGACTAATATGATTCAACCGTTCTGGGCATTACCTGCTTTAGGAATTGCCGGTCTTGGAGCTAGAGATATAATGGGATATTGTATTGTGATTTTACTTTGGGTTGGAGCCCTTGCTTCTGTAGGGTTTATAGTTTTTTAAATCATAAAAAGGAGGTCAAAATATGTCTAAAGTAGTCAAATTTGATGAAATAAGAGATGAGCTAAAAGATGGACTAAGTATTATGTTTGGTGGATTTTTAGAATGTGGAACACCTGATAACTTAATTGACATTTTACATGATATTGACATTAAAGATATAACACTTATTGCAAATGACACTGGATTTCCTGAAAAGAAATTAGGAAGTTTAATAGTTGAAAAAAGAGTGAAAAAAGTTATTGCATCTCATGTAGGAACTAATCCTCAAACTGGAAAACAAATGAATAATGAAGAAATAGAAGTTGATTTAGTTCCTCAGGGAACACTTGCCGAGAGAATTAGAAGTAAAGGTGCTGGCTTAGGTGGGTTTTTAACACCTACTGGTGTTGGAACAGTTGTTGAAGATGATAAGGAAAAAATAACTGTTGATGGTAAAGATTATCTATTGGAAAAACCATTAGGTGCTGATGTAGCTTTTGTTAAAGCCTGGAAAGCAGATGAATCAGGCAATTTAGTTTATCGATATTCAGCACGCAATTTCAATCCATTAATTGCAATGGCTGCTGATCTTGTAATAGTAGAAGCAGAAGAAATTGTTCCTGCTGGAGAAATTGAACCTAATGAAGTTATGACTCCAGGAGTTTTTGTTGATCATGTTGTAGATTTTTCTTAATTAATAGTTTAAAAATTTTAGTAAACTAGTATTATAAAACGAAAGGAGTTTTTAAATTATGAAAGAAGTTGTAATAGCTAGTGCAACAAGAACAGCTATTGGAAGTTTTGGTGGAAGCCTAAAAGATGTTGAAGCAGTCAAATTAGGAGAAGTAGTTATAAAAGAAGCTATCAAGAGAGCTGGTGTTGAAGGCGAAGATATTGATGAAGTACTAATGGGTAATGTACTTCAGGGTGGTTTAGGCCAAAATACTGCTCGCCAGGCTTCAGTTAATGCAGGAGTTCCTTATGATGTTCCTGCTACTACTATTAATAAAGTATGTGGTTCTGGACTCAAAACAGTTAATCTTGCAACTCAGGCAATTTTATTAGGAGATGCTGATGTAATTATTGCTGGCGGTATGGAAAGTATGAGCCAAAGCAATTATGTTGCTGAAGGATCTCGTTGGGGAAATAAAATGGGTGATGGTAAACTAGTTGATATGATGATCAAAGATGGACTATGGGATGCATTTAATGATTATCATATGGGTATAACAGCAGAAAATATTGCTCAAAAATGGGATTTAACCAGAGAAGAGCAGGATGAATTTGCAGCCCAAAGTCAACAAAGAGCTGAAAAAGCAATTAAAGAAGGCCGTTTTGATGATGAAATAGTACCTGTAGAAATTCCTCAAAGAAAAGGAGATCCAAAAGTATTTGATCAGGATGAACATCCACGTTTTGGAACTACTGCTGATAAGCTTTCTAATTTAAGTCCGGCTTTCAAAAAAGATGGAACAGTAACTGCTGCTAATTCTTCTGGTATTAATGATGGTGCTTCAGCTATTGTTTTAATGAGTAAAGAAAAGGCTGAAGAATTGGGAGTTGAACCATTGGCTACCATTGTTTCTTATGCTTCAGGTGGTGTAGATCCAAAAATTATGGGTACTGGACCAATTCCTGCTACCAAAAAAGCTATGGAAAAAGCAGGGATGAATGTAGAAGATATGGATTTAATTGAAGCAAACGAAGCTTTTGCAGCCCAGTCACTTGCTGTAAAAAAAGAACTAGGATTCGATCTTGATATTACTAATGTAAATGGAGGAGCAATTGCTCTTGGTCATCCTATTGGTTGCAGTGGTAATAGAATTTTAGTTACTTTATTACATGAAATGAAAAAGCGTGATTCTAAATATGGATTAGCTACCCTGTGTATTGGTGGAGGACAGGGAGCAGCAACTATAGTAAAACGTAGTTAAAGGGGTGATAATATGGCAAATAAAAGAGAAAAAATTGCAAAACGTATAGCACAGGAAATGCAAGATGGAGATTTAGTTAATCTAGGTATAGGAATGCCTACAATGGTTGCTAATTATATTTCTGATGACATAAAAATGATTCTTCAGTCTGAAAATGGTTTTGTTGGACTTGGACCAACTCCAGAAGAAGGTGAAGAAGACAAAGATGTAATTAATGCTGGTGGACAACCTGTTACATTTAATAAAGATGCTGCATTTTTTGATAGTGCAACCTCATTTGCGATAATTCGAGGTGGTCATCTGGATGCTACTGTACTTGGGGCATTACAGGTAGATGAAAAGGGTAATCTAGCTAACTGGATGATTCCTGGTAAATTAGTACCTGGTATGGGAGGAGCAATGGATTTAACTGTTGGAGCAAGAGAAGTTATAATTGCAACTACTCATACTACTAAAAAAGGTGGAGCTAAAATTTTAGAAGAATGTACTCTACCGTTAACAGCAGCTGGTGAAGTTGATATGATTGTAACCGAATTGGCTGTGATGGAGGTTACAGAAGATGGCCTTCTTTTAACAGAAATAGCTAAAGATACTACTCTGGACGAAGTAAAAGAAAAAACAGATGCAGAACTTATAGTTAGTGATGATTTGAAGAAATTTTAGTATTTACCTAACATAATATGTTTTTTATTAAGGCCGGCTTTTTAGTCGGCCTTTTTTTAATGATATAAACATTTGTTTTTATGACTTGTAAGAAGCTTTAAATATGATATAATAATATTGATTGGTTGAAAATATTTTTATTATATATATGTTTTATAATGGAGGAATAATAGAGTTACTATTGAATTTAATATAAAGAGGAAAATATTATTTGAGGAGGAAATTATGCCTGAAAAAGAAAAAGAAATAATAATAGAAGAATATCAAATAGCACGTAATTTATTTGGAAAAAAAGATAAAAATTTAAAAGTAATTGAAAAAGAGCTTAATGTAAATATGATTGCAAGAGGTAATACTATTAAAATAACTGGTGATAATAAGGCAGTTGAGGATAGTAGTGAAATTATTGAAGAATTATTAAGTATTACTAATAAGGATAAAGAATTAACTGAAAGAGAAGTTAATTATGCTATAGAATTATTACAGAAAGATAGTTCTATTAATTTAGAAGATATTTTTAGTGAAGTACTACAAATGAATTTTAAAGGAAAAAAAATAAAAGTTAAAACTTTAGGACAAAAATTATATGTTGAAGCTATTAAAAGTTCTGATATTGTTTTTTCAATTGGACCAGCAGGTACTGGTAAAACATATTTAGCAATGGTTATGGCTGTTAAGAATTTGATGAATAAAAATGTAAATAGAATTATACTTACAAGACCTGCAATAGAAGCTGGTGAAAAATTAGGTTTTTTACCAGGAGATATGCAGGATAAAGTTGATCCTTATCTTAGACCTTTATATGATGCTTTATATGATATTTTAGGACCGGAAAAGGTAAATGAATATTTAGAAAAAGATATAATTGAAGTAGCTCCACTTGCTTATATGAGAGGAAGAACTCTTGATGATTCTTTTGTAATACTTGATGAAGCTCAGAACACTACTCCTGAACAAATGAAAATGTTTTTAACGAGAATTGGATTTAATTCTCAGGCAGTAGTTACAGGTGACATTACTCAGATTGACTTACCTAATAGTAGAAATTCTGGTTTAAATCAGGTTAGAAAGATTTTAGCAGGTATTAAAGGAATAGAATTTGTTTATTTGTCTGATAGAGATGTAGTCAGACATAAACTTGTTAAGAAGATAATAAATGCCTATGATAGGCATGGAAATGGGAGCTAATTATGATGTTTAAAAAAATTAGAAAGTGGTGGAAATCTATATTTAAAGAAAGTAAATTTAGTGATCCCCTGGTCAGAAAAATTTTATGGGGTATTATTTTCTTTATTATCCTGGTTGTTATACTGACCATAGATTTTTTTCCTAACCAATTAGATCTTAATGCCGGGGAAGTTAGTAATACTAATATAGTAGCTGAAAAAACGACTACTTTTACTGATAAAGAAAAAACTGAAGAGTTAAAAAAAGAGGCAGCAGAATCTGCTCCTAGAGTTTATGAAGAAAATAAGAAGGTTAATGAAATAGTTAATCAAAAAATAGATAATTTATTTATAACTGCTGCAAAGTTAAGAAGTCAAGTATATTCAGAAGAAGATAATCAGGAATTAACTGAAGGAAACAGTGAAAGTAATGGTGGTAATAAAGAAACAAATCTTAATAATGGTGATAAACTATCTGTAGAAGAAAAGATCCAGAAACTCATAACAGAAATTGATGAAAATTATGCTGGTAAAACATATAATTTATTAATAACTGGTAATGAAGAATCTATAAATAAAGTCCGCGAAAGCACAAGAGAAATAATGAACAAACATCTAAATAATAGAATTTTACCAGATGATATTGAAACAGTTAAAAATAGTTTTGAAGAAGAAGTTGAAGAATTAGATTTAAGTAATGATTATCAAGATATGGTTCTTAATATTTTAAATACCACAGTTCAACCCAATATGAACTTTAATGAAGAAGGAACTCAACAAAGGAAAGAAGAAGCCAGAGAAAATGTTGAACCTGTTACTAGAACAGTTAGACAGGGAGAAGTAATTATAAGAAAAGGTGATGTAGTTACTGAAGAAGACATAAAAGTCTTAGAGGCTTTAGGATTACAAAAACCTCAGGTTGATTATATAAATATTATAGGTATTGTTTTTGTTATTTTGATATTAATTATCTCTGCTGCGTATTATCTCTGGCAATATAATCCTAAAATTTGGAATGATAATAAAAAATTAGTTTTAATTGAGGCATTGACAATCTTTATAGTTTTATTAGCAAAAATAATAAGTATTTTTCAAATAAATTATTTGATGTATTTAGTTCCTGTGGCTGCAGCATCTATATTAATTGCTGTTTTAATTGATTCTAAAGCATCGATTGTCATAACTTTATTTATAAGTATGTTAGTAGCACTTGTATTTGGAGGAGAATTCGATGTTTTCATTGTAGGATTTATTGGAGGGTTGATAGGTGTATTTAGTGTATCAAAAGTAAGTCAAAGAAGTGATCTTGTAAGAGCAGGGTTTTATGTTAGTGGAGTTTTAATAATACTAATTTTTGCTATGAATTCAATACAATTAACAAATGATTGGATTATGATGACCCAGGCCATAGGTATGGGTATATTAAATGGTATATTAGTGGCTATACTGGCTAATGGATTATTACCATATTTAGAAAATGGATTTGGTTTTACTTCAGCGGTAAAATTGCTGGAATTATCTAATCCAAGTCAACCTTTATTAAAAAGAATGTTAGTAGAAGCTCCTGGAACTTATCATCACAGTGTCATTGTTGGTAACTTGGCCGAAGCAGCAGCTGACAAAGTAAAAGGTGCTGATTCTCTTTTAGCTAGAGTAGCGGCCTACTATCATGATATTGGAAAATTAAGGAGACCTTACTTTTTTATAGATAATCAATTTGGTGGTGAAAACCCACATGATAAAATTTCTGCTAACTTAAGTGCTTTAATTCTTAAATCTCATGTTAAAGATGGAGTTGAACTGGCCAAAGAATATAAATTACCTGATGAAATAATTGATATAATCAAAGAACATCATGGAACAAATCTAATTTCTTTCTTTTATCAAGAAGCAGTTAAAAATAGTAAACATGATGAAATAAAAGAAAGTGATTTCCGTTATGATGGCCCTAAACCACAATCCAAAGAGGCAGCAATAATTATGCTTGCTGATATTGTGGAAGCTACTGTACGTTCTAAACAATTCAACAAAAATAACCATAATAGAATAGAAAGTTTTGTTAGAAGTATTATTCGAGAAAAGTTAACAGAAAATCAGTTAGATGAATGTGATCTTAGTTTAAAAGATCTGGATATTATTGCAGAAAATTTTGTAAAAGTTTTAACTGGAATATATCATCAAAGAATTGAATATCCCGATAATCTTATGGAAGAAATTAAAGAGGGGGAAAAAAGTGATTAATTTAGAAATAAATAATCAACAGGGAAAAATTAAAATCAATAAAGAATTAGAAAATCTATTAAAAAAAATAGCCCAAAAAGCAGCTAAATATGAAAAAAAAGATGAAGGTAATATTAGTCTTGCTCTTGTTAATAATGAAAAAATTAAAGAATTAAATAAAAGATTTAGAAATAAGGATGAAGCAACAGATGTATTATCTTTTCCTATGGATGATAAAATTTGGGGAGATATAATAATTTCAACAGAAAAAATTATAGAACAGGCTAAAGAATATGGTCATTCCAAACAAAGGGAATTAGCTTACCTATATACTCATGGAATTTTGCATCTTCTTGGTTATGACCACAAAACTTCTTCAGAAAAAGAACGAATGAGAGAAAAAGAAGAAAAAATACTGGAAGAAGTAGGTCTTGAGAGGAGGTAATTCCTGTAATACAACAGGAAGATAAATATGATTATTAATTTTATATTTTTAGTAGTTTTGCTATTTCTTTCCGCATTTTTTTCAGGTTCAGAAACAGCTTTCATGGCAGTTAATAGAGTTCAAATTAGAGACAAAAGTAATAAAGGAGATGAAAAAGCCAATCTTGTTGATCAATTACTGGAAGATGAAACCAGACTTTTAACTACTATTTTAATAGGAAATAATCTCGTAAATATCGCTACTTCTTCAATTGCTACTTCAATTGCTATTGAACTTTTTGGAAGTAAAGGTGTAGGTATTGCTACAGGAGTAGTAACTCTATTTATATTAATATTTGGTGAAATTACCCCTAAGTCACTTGGGAATAGTAATTCTTTGAAATATGCTAAAATTGTTGCTCCATTTCTTTACTGGACAGAAAAAATATTTTATCCATTTGTTCTTTTCTTTTCCTGGATAATAAAAAAAGTTATTGGAAAAGAAAATTTGATTTCTTCTGCATTTATTACTGAAGAGGAAATAAGAAGATTTGTTAATGTCAGTGAAGAAGAAGGGGTTATTAAGGAAATAGAAAAAGATATGATACAAAGTGTATTTGATTTTGATGATACTCAGGTAAGAGAAATAATGGTTCCTAGAATAGATATGGTTTGTATAGATAATGAGGCTGATGTAAAAGAGGTTGTAGAATTGGCTGTTGAATATGGCCATTCTAGAATACCAGTTTATGAAAATATAGTGGATGATATTATAGGATTAATATATGTAAAAGATTTATTAAAATTAATATTATCAGATGAAGATGAAAAAGATATTAATCTTGAAGAATTTATTAAACCTATTTATTTTATTCCAGAGTCAAAACCTATAAATACTTTATTAACAGAAATGCAAAAAAGAAGAGAGCATATGGCAATTGTTCTTGATGAATATGGAGGGACTTCTGGTTTAATAACTATTGAAGATTTATTAGAAGAAATAGTTGGAGATATACAGGATGAGTTTGATCTTGAAACAAAAATGATTGAAAAAGTTAATGAAAATGAAATGCTTGTAGATGCCAGAATTGATATTGATAAAGTAAATGAAAAATTAGAGAATTCTTTACACGAAGAAGAAAATTTTGAAACTATAAGTGGATTTATCCTTCATAATTTAGGATATTTACCTAATAAAGGTGAAAAAATAGAAATAAATAATTTAATAATAACTGTTGAAGAAGTTAGTGAACATCGTATTGAAAAAGTTAGAATAAAAAGTGAAAAGCCATTAACCTTTTAGGTTTAAAATTTCATAATAAAAATTTGAGTAAATATTTTTGAGGTTTAAGGGAGGTTTTAAATTTTTAAGATGAAATATAAACGAAAAAAATATTTTATATTATTTATTTTAATAATTATTATTTTGCAATTAATAACACCAACTAAAATTAAAGCACAGAAATATAATTTTTCTCCTTTTTCTGGCAGAGTTATCCAGGAAAAGTTTTTTCAGAATGCGGTAATGGCTGTTATTGAAAATTCTAAACAGGCCAGACCACAATCTGGATTGAATTCTGCCCCAATTGTTTATGAATATCTTGTTGAAGGTGGAATTACTCGTTTTTTAGCATTATATTGGTATGAAATTCCTAATAAAATTGGTCCTATCAGAAGTGCCAGACCTTATTTGATTAAAACTTCTAATTCTTATAAGTCAATTTTATTACATGCAGGAGCAAGCCCTGCTGGATTTAATATTTTACAAAATAATGATATAAAACACATAGATCAAATATATAATGGGAATTATTTTTGGAGAGGTAGTGAGAAAAAAATACCTCACAACTTATTTACTGGCTATTTTAAAATTAGTGATTATTTAAATAATAGAACTGGTCAGGAATACCAAAGCAGATTTGAATTTAAGGATTTAAGTTTTATTAATATTGAGAAGATTGAAGCTAAAAAAATAAAAATTGATTATTGGGGTAATTATGAAGTTAATTATGAATATGATATTAAGAATAATGTATATAAAAGATATTTAAATGATTTTGAAACTCCACATTTAAATCAAAATAATGAACAAATCACAGTAAAAAACATATTAGTTAAATTTGTAGAAACAAAGTCTAAAGATGATCAGGGCAGATTAGAAATGAAAATTAATGGTACAGGAAAAGCTTATTATTTTATAGATGGAGAATTTATAGAGGGAAAATGGAAAAAAGAAGAAGGAGAATGGACTGTTTTTTATAATAATGAAAACAAAGAAGTAAAACTCAATCCTGGTAAAACCTGGATTCAGGTTGTTCCAACTTCAAGTGAAATAAAATATGAAAAAGGTGATAATAATGGAAAAAGAAATTAAAGATAAAATGTTAAAGAAAGCAAAAAATGCAATAAAATATGCCTATGTTCCTTATTCTGATTTTCCTCTCTCTGCAGCTCTATTAACAAAAGAGGGAAAGATTTTTACTGGTGTTAATATTGAAAATGCTTCTTATAGTGTAACTAATTGCGCTGAAAGAACTGCAATTTTTAAGGCTGTTTCAGAAGGATACAGGGATTTTGAAGCTTTACTTTTGTATGGAAATTATGAAAAAATAATAAGCCCCTGTGGGGCATGTAGACAGGTGATAAATGAATTTGGTGAAGATATTGAAGTAATTATGATAAATAAAAATGGTAAAGAAATTATTAAAAAGAGTTGTGAATTATTACCTGGAGCTTTTAAGCAGGAGGATATGGATAATGAGTTTTAAATCAGGATTTGTTTCAGTAATTGGAAGACCTAATGTAGGAAAATCAACTTTAGTTAATGAGTTGATTGGAGAAAAAACAGTTATTGTATCTAAAAAACCACAGACTACCCGTAATCAACTTAAAGCTATTTACACTGATGATCAGGGCCAGGTTATATTTATGGATACTCCAGGTGTTCATAAGGCTAAAAATGAATTAGATAAGTATATGTTAGATCAGGCATTTCAAAGTTTAAAAGGAATAGATGTAGTGCTATTTATGGTAGATGCCAATTCTCCTTTTGGTAAAGGAGATAAATTTATATTAAACCAGATTTCTGGTATAGATATTCCTGTATTAGTTGTTATGAATAAAATTGACAAAATAAATAATAAATTACTAATTAAAAGACAGAAAAATTATGAAAAAAATACAGATTTAGAAGTTATACCTATTTCTGCAAAATCAGGAAGAAATATTGATAATCTATTTAATAAGATATTCTCTTTACTACCTGAAGGACCAAAATATTATCCTGAAGAAATGTTTACCGATCAAATAGAAAAATTTATTGTTTCAGAATTAATCAGAGAGCAAATATTTAAATATACCCGTGAAGAAATACCATATGGAGCTGCAGTTTTAGTTGAAGAAATGAAAGAAAGAGATAATGGTATGATATTTGTTAGAGCAAATGTAATAGTAGAAAAGAAATCTCATAAAGGAATAGTAATTGGGAAAAATGGCAAAAGATTAAAGAAAATAGGCTCTGAATCAAGAAAAACTATTGAAAAATTGTTAAACAGCAAAGTATATCTGGATCTCTGGGTTAAAGTCAAAAAAGATTGGCGTGAGGATAAAAATCTTTTAAGACAAATGGGTTATAAAGACTAAAAAAATTTCTTTTAAAGCAGGATAATTGTTAATTATACAGAATATAAATATTAACGATATGAACGTTTTATAGTAAAATTAAGTTTGAAAATAAATTAAGGAGTGATAGTTGTGGCTATTAAACCACGTGACATGGCAAAAATGATTGATCATACTTTCCTAAAAGCAACTGGTACAGTGGATGATATAAAGAAATTATGTAATGAGGCTGCAGAAAATGAATTTGCTTCAGTTTGTATTCACCCGGTATTTGTACCTCTTGCTTCAAAAATGCTTGCAGATACATCTGTTAAAGTGACTACTGTTATTGGATTTCCTTTAGGAGCCAATACTTCTGAAACAAAAGCATTTGAAACAAGAAATGCTATTAAAAATGGTGCTCAGGAAATTGATATGGTAATGAATATTTCAGCTTTTAAATCTAAAGCTTATGATTTAGTAAAATCTGATATAAAATCAGTAGTAGATGCAACAAAATCGACAGGGGTTACTTCAGATATTATAGTTAAAGTAATTATTGAAACCTGTTATCTTGATGATGAAGAAATTGTAAAAGCCTGTGAAATTGCTAAAGATGCTGGTGCAGATTTTGTAAAAACCTCCACTGGTTTTGGCACTGATGGAGCCACTATTGAGGGTGTAAGTTTAATGAGAAAAACTGTTGGGAGAGATATTGGTGTTAAAGCTTCAGGAGGAATTAAAAACTTTGACCAGGCTCTTGATATGTTAGATGCAGGTGCAAATAGAATTGGTGCAAGTTCAGGTGTTGAAATAGTTACAGGAGAGGGAGTGGATACAGATTAGATAATGGCCACTTTTGAAACAGAAGGTATAATATTAAAACATTTTGATCTCGGTGAGTCAGATAAAATAATAACCTTTTATACCCGAGATAAAGGAAAAGTAAGGGCTGTAGCCAATGGAGTTCGTAAAGCAAAAAGTAGAATTTCTGGATTAGTTTTGCCTTTTAGTTATAATGAAATAAAAATATATCAGGGCAAATCTTTAGCTAAAATTAATCATATTGAAAACATATACTCTTTTCCTGAATTGCGTGAAAACCTTTTAAAAATGGCATATGCTTCATATGTCGCAGAAATATCTACAAAAACTGGACAGGAAGATAAACCGAATGAATTGTTTTTTTCACTTATTTTAAAAACATTTTATAATATTAGAAATACAGATAAAAATGATACTGAAAAATTGGATTTAATTAATATTACTTTTAAAGGGAAATTACTTGAAATTTTGGGTTTTAAACCGGAATTTATGAGTTGTGTTAAATGTGATAAAAAAATAAATCCTTCTAAATCTAATACTTTTAGTATATCTCATGGTGGACTTGTTTGTGATAATTGTTTACAAAATGAAGAAGAGTATAACTTTTATATATCTGGAGAATCTTTAGTTATCTTAAGATATCTCCTTGGTGAAAATAAAACACTACCTAAAAATTTAAGAATATCTGAAAATGCATTTCAGATAATTAACAAACTAATAGACCAATTTATTATTTATCACCTTGATATAAACATTAAATCAGAAAAATTTTTACATATGATCAAAAACTTAGGTTAAATTTAAAAAGAGGTGATATAATGGAAAAATTAGAAAAGATTGATATTATAAAAAAACGATTGGATGTTAGTTATAATGAAGCCAATCAGGCTTTAGAGGATTGTGATGGAGATGTCGTTGCAGCTTTAATTCATTTAGAAGAAAATATGGAAACTGGTGAAAAACAGGATACTGAAAAAAAATATGAAAAAGAAAAAATGAATGTAATGGGAAATGAATTAATGGACAAGTTAAGAGAAATAATTAAAGAAGGTAACGTAAAAAAAATTACAGTTAAGAATGATAAGGGAGAATCGATTCTTGAAATACCTGTAACTGCAGGAGTGGTTGGTCTGGTTTTATTTCCCTATATAGGAATTTTAGGTGGTATGGCTGCTATGTTGAAAGAATATAAATTAGAAATAACAAAAGAAAAAGAAAAACAAGAAGAGGAAGATTTAAATTAAAAATATTAATTTAAGATTAATATAAATTTACCTCGTTCCTAAAATTGGAATGAGGTTTTTCCTTTTATTTTAATATTCTAGCAAAGAAAGGATGGATATAATGAACTTTCAAGAAATAATACAGCGTTTAAACAAATTTTGGGGTGAACAAAATTGTGTAATCGAACAACCTTATGATATTGAGGTTGGAGCTGGAACAATGAGCCCTTCTACATTTTTACGTTCTCTGGGCCCTGAAGAATGGAATACTGCTTATGTTCAACCCTGTAGAAGACCACAGGATGGTAGATATGGAGATAATCCCTATAGAATGCAGAGATATTTTCAGTATCAGGTAATAATGAAACCTTCACCTGATAATATACAACAGCTATTTTTGGATAGTCTTTCCGCACTAGGAATTGATTCAAAAAAACATGATATTCGTTTTGTTGAAGACAACTGGGAAGCTCCTACATTAGGAGCCTGGGGTCTTGGTTGGGAAGTCTGGTTGGATGGTATGGAAATAACTCAATTTACATATTTTCAACAGGTAGGTGGTTTTGAAGCTAAACCAGTTACTGTAGAAATTACTTATGGACTTGAAAGACTTGCTATGTATTTGCAAAAAGTAGATGAGGTTTATGAGATTGAATGGGTAGAAGGAGTAAAATATGGTGACATTTATTATAATAATGAAGTAGAGCAATCTGAATATAATTTTGAAATTGCAAGTATAGATTTTTTACAAAAGCAATTTGATATGTTTGAAAAGGAAGCTAAAAAGATAATTGATAAAGAACTGGCATTGCCTGCTTATGATTATACTCTTAAGTGTTCACATGTATTTAATCTTTTGGATGGAAGAGGAGCAGTTAGTGTAAGTGAGAGGGCTAATTATATAAAACGAGTTAGAAAATTAGCTCATGAATGTGCTAAAGTTTATCTGAATAAATAAAATTTACAATATTGTAAGTTTATACTTAACAAAGGAGTGAAAAAAATGGCTGAAGATTTTTTATTAGAGATTGGAACTGAAGAGATGCCTGCTAATGATATGGATTTAATCCGTCAAAATTTTTCACAAAAAGCAGCTAACATTTTTTCTGATAATCGTTTGGAATATAAAGATTTAAATGTGTATTCAACTCCACGAAGATTAACTTTATATATTGAAGATTTGTCTGAAAATCAAAATGATAAAAAAGAAAGTGTAAGAGGGCCTGCCTATGAAATTGCTTTTGATGATGATGGTAATCCTACTAAAGCTGGTGAAGGTTTTGCCCGGGGACAGGGAGTTGAAGTTGAAGACCTGGTAGTAAGAGATGATTATCTTTATGCTGATAAAGTTGAAGAAGGGGAAAAAACAAAAAAAATATTAAATGATATTATTTTAAGCTTAATGAAAAATATTAATTTTCCTAAGTCCATGCGCTGGGGGAATGTTGATTTTAAATTTATAAGACCAATTAAATGGCTGGTTGCTTTATTTGGTAACCAGGAAATAAATTTTGAAATTGCAGGTGTAACTTCTGGCAGATTAAGTTATGGCCATCGTTTTTTAACTGAAAATGCATGTAAAATTGATAAAGCTCAAAATTATTTTGATATATTAAATGATAATTATATAATTGTTGATCAAGATAAAAGAAAAAAAATTATCATAGAACAAATTAAAGATTTGGATAAAATTTCAGGAGAAGTTGTTTTTACTGATGATCTATTATCTGAAGTAGTGGATTTAGTAGAATATCCGACAGCATTTTGTGGAAGCTTTTCTAATGAATATTTGGAAATTCCAGAAGATGTTTTGATAACATCTATGGTAGAACATCAACGCTATTTTCCAGTAAGGAAAAAATCTGGAGAACTAGATAATCTTTTTGTTGGTGTTAGAGACGGTAATGAAGAGCATTTAGATACTGTTATAAATGGTAATGAAATGGTATTAAAGGCCAGGCTAGCTGATGCACAATTCTTTTTTGAAGAAGATCAAAAAGATGATTTTGCAAATCTAAAAGATGATTTAAAAGATGTTATCTTTAAAGAAGATTTAGGTACTATGTATGATAAAGTATTGAGAATTGAAAAATTATCTAAAAAAATTGCCAATGAATATAATTTAGCAAAGGATAAAACAGATAATCTTATTAGAGCTGCTGAATTAAGTAAAAATGATTTACTTACAGAAATGGTCAATGAATTTGCTAAATTGCAGGGAATAATGGGTGCCGAATATGCTGATATAGCTGGAGAAAACAAAGATGTTGTTGAAGGTATCCGAGAACATTATTTACCACGTTTTGCTGGGGATAAGTTACCTGAAACTGTTATAGGAAGTATACTTAGTATAGCTGATAAATTAGATAATATTACTGCTCATTATAGTTTGGGAATTAAACCAAGCGGTTCACAGGATCCTTTTGCCTTAAGAAGACAGGCTTCTTCAATAGTAAGAATTATAATTAATCTTGGAGAAAATATAAAAATTAGTAATTTAATTAATTATAGTCTTGATACATTGAATAATGATAGTGATGATTTAATAAAAGAAATAAAAGAATTATTATTACAGAGATTACGTAATGAATTAGAAGAAATGAATTTGAGATATGATGTTATAAATGCAGCGATTAGCATTAAAAATGACGATTTTGTAGATCTTAAAGACAGAGCAGAAGCTGTCATGGAAGTTCGCCAGGATAATCCAGAATTATTTGTTGATTTATTTAGGGGTTTAGTAAGAGCTAAAAACCTTGGAAATAAAGCTGAGGGGAAACCTGATATAGATAAAAATTTATTTGAAACTGAAGAAGAAGAAAATCTATATAATAAATATATAAATTTGAAAGAGATAATTAAAAATAAATATAAAACTGGGGATTACAAGTCTGCTTTAAAAAGATTAGTTGAATTTAAGAAACCTGTAGATTTATTTTTAGATAATGTGATAGTTATGGTAGATAATAAAAAATTGAGAAAAAATAGACTTGCACTTTTACAAAAAGTAGCAAAAATTTCAGAAATGTTTATAGATATTGATGAAATTGCTCTTGATGATTAATAATTATCAAAGACTAAAATAGAGGTGATAAAATTGCAAGAAAAACCTAAAGTATATGTTGTATCTGATTCAATAGGGGATACTGCTCAGAATGTAGTGGATGCTGCAGCAAGTCAATTTAATTCAGGTCATATTGAGACAGAAAGATATTCATATATTAAAACATCTCGTGAATTAAAAAATATCATAGAAAGAGCAAAAAAAGATAAATCTTTAATTGTTTTTACTTTAATTAATCCTAAATTAAGAAAAGAATTTGTTGAATTAGGTGAAAAAAATGATGTACCAATAATTGATATTATGGGTCCAGTTATGAAAAAATTTCAAGATATGCTTGATATAGAACCTAGACTAAAACCAGGTTTGGTTCATAGATTAGATCAAAATTATTTTAAAAGAGTTGAAGCTATGGAATTTACAGTAAAATATGATGATAGAAATGATGATAAGGGTATTAGACTTGCCGATGTGGTATTAGTTGGAGTATCTCGGACTTCTAAAACACCTATGTGTATTTATTTGTCTTATAGAGGATATAAAGCAGCCAATGTTCCATTAGTTCCAGAAGTTGAAGAGTCTCCTTTGCTTTATAGAAATCCAGGTAATAAAATTATTGGTTTAACTATTGATCCTTTATTATTAAATGAAATTAGACAGGAAAGACTAAAAGCTTTAGGATTAAGTCCTGATTCTCAGTATGCTTCTATAAAAAGAATAAATAATGAATTAGAGCATGCAGAAAAAATAATGCAAAAAATAGGGTGTCCTGTTATTGATGTTACTAATAAATCAATTGAAGAGTCGGCCAATGAAGTTATGTCTTATATTTAAATTTTAAGGAGGCTATTTTATGTTTTCTAGAATTGACCTGGAAGAAAGAGAAAAAGAAATATTTTCTAAATATGCCAGCTTTAGTAGTGAAAGCAAAGGAAGATTAAAAGAAGAAGCAAAATGTGATATTAGACCTATTTTTCAGCAGGATAGAGATAGAATTATTCATAGCAAGGCTTTTAGAAGGCTTAAACATAAAACCCAGGTATTTATTTCTCCTGCTGGGGATCACTATCGAACCAGGTTAACACATACTCTGGAAGTAAGTCAGATTGCAAGAACTATAGCGCGTTCCTTAAAATTAAATGAAGATTTAACAGAAGCAATTTCATTAGGCCATGATTTAGGCCATACACCATTTGGTCATGCCGGAGAAGCAATTTTAGATCAGATTTCTAATAAGGGTTTTGAACATAATAAACAGAGTTTACGGGTAGTTGATTATCTGGAAGATTTAAATCTTTCCTGGGAGGTAAGAGATGGGATATTACATCATACAGGAAACGAATCTCCTTCTACTCTGGAAGGAAAAATAGTAAGAATCGCAGATAGAATTGCATATATTAATCACGATATTGATGATGCTTTAAGGGCAGGAATTATTAATAAATCTGATTTACCTAAAAAGTCTATCAAAATTTTAGGAGAGACTCATTCTGATCGGATTGATAAAATGGTTAGAGATATTGTTTTAAATAGTTATAATAATCCAGAAATATGTCGAAGTAAAAAAGTGAAAAAAGCAACATCTGAATTGCGAAAATTTCTTTTTGATAATGTCTACATTGGTAGTGGAGCAAAAAAAGAAGAAGTTAAAGCTGAAAGACTATTGAAAATCTTATTTAAGTACTACAAAGATAACAAGAGTGAAATTCCTGCAAAATTTAAATCTATGATAGATAAATTTGGTATTGAACAAATTATTATTGATTATATCGCGGGCATGTCAGATCGATTTGCTATTGAAAAAGGGGAAGAATTATTTATTCCCAGCCCCTGGTTTGATTAATAATATTTTAATGTTATAAAGTGCAGGAAAATAAATTTATTTGACGAATTATAGATATATAAAAGGTAGGTGAATTATGGGAACTCTTTCTAATGAATTTAAAGAAGAAGTTAAAGACAGAGTAGATATTGTAGATGTAATATCTGATTATGTAAAATTAAAAAAATCAGGTAAAAATTACAAAGGACTCTGCCCTTTTCATCAAGAAAAAACACCTTCCTTTACTGTAAACCCAGCCAATCAGTTTTATCATTGTTTTGGGTGTGGTGCTGGTGGCGATGTCTTTAGTTTTTTAATGGAAATTGAACATATTACTTTTTTTGAGAGTCTGAAAATGACTGCTGAACGTGTCGGAATGGAATTACCTAATCAAAGTAATCATCAAAAAAAGGTTGCCAATTTTAGAGATAAAATTTTTGAAATAAATATGATTAGTGCCAAATTCTATAATTATCTGTTATTAAAACATGATATTGGGGAAAAAGCTCTTGCATATTTGAAAAATAGAAATTATAGTGAAGATGATATAAAAAAATATAGTCTTGGATTTGCTCCAGATAAATGGACTGCTCTTTATAAGTTTCTCAAAAATAAAGGCTATACTAAAGATGAAATGGTAAAAGCAGGTTTGCTAGTTAAAAAAAATGAACAAAAATTTTATGACAGGTTTAGAAATAGAATTATTTTTCCTATATTTAATAGCAGAAGTGAAGTTCTTGCTTTTGGAGGAAGAATAATAGACGATAGTATAAACCAACCCAAATATCTTAATTCTCCAGATACAATGGTCTATGATAAAAGTGATAATCTTTATGGTTTGAATTGGGCCAAAAAATATATGAGAAAGAGCAATAATGCAATAATAATGGAAGGTTATACTGATGTGTTAACAGCTCATATGAATGGTATCAAAAATGCTGTGGCATCATTAGGAACTTCTTTAACTGAAAAGCAGGCAAAAATGTTAAAAAGATATGTTTCTAAAGTCTATATAGCATATGATTCAGATACAGCTGGAGCTAAAGCAACACTTAGAGGACTTGAAATTTTAAAAGAAGAGGGATTAAATGTAAAAGTTATTAAATTACCTGAAGATACTGATCCAGATGATTTTATCAAATTAAGAGGTGAAAAAAAATTCTTAAACTTAAAGGATGATTCTCTTTCACTAATTGAATTTAAAGTTGATAATATAATATCTTCTAAAAATTTAAGAAATGCTGATGATAGAATTAATACTACTCATAAAATAGTAGAAGTTCTAGCACAAATTAAAGATCCTATTGAAAGAGAAGTATATACTAAAGAAATCGCAAAAAAAATAGATTTAGATACTGATTTATTATATCAGGAAGTTGAAAAAAGACGAGAAAAGACAAAAAGAACTAATAAAAATAATAAAAATAGAAAATTTAATAACTACCAAAAAAGTAATAAAAACGAAAATAATATTCAGAGAATAAATGATATTGAAAAGAAAATTTTAAAATCCTATATTGATTATCCAGAGTATAGAGATTTTATAAAAGAAAAAGTAAATAAAGATTACTTTTTTGATAATATAACTCAGGAAATCTGGGAAAAATTAAAATCATTAAAATTTGAAAAAACGCCTGATGAAGTATTTTTGCAGTTAGAAAATAATAGTGTTAAAAAATTATATATGAAATTAAAAGTAGAAGAAAAAAGTGATATAAATAAATCAATTCTTAAAGCATATTTGCACCAATTTGAAGAAAATTATCGATATAGATATAAATTTAATTTATACAAAAAATTACAAAAAGAAAATATTTCTTTAATGGATTTAAATGACATTTTAATTTCTTATCAAAATTTATTTAAAAGCAAAGGGGAAGGAGGGATCTAGATGGCTGAAAAAAGGGTTGATACTCATAATATAGAGGAAGTAAATGATTTAGTTATTCGTGGTAAAAAACAGGGTTATTTAACTTATGAAAAAATAATGGATAAACTCGAAAAAACCCAGTTAAATTCTGACCAAATTGATGAAATATATGATATTTTTAATGATTTAGATATCGATATAGTTGAAGATATTTCTGAATTAGATGATGAAGAAGATGATAAAACTTTAGACTTAACAGTTTCAAAAAGTAGTGGGATTGAAGATCCTGTTCGTATGTATTTAAAAGAAATCGGAAAAGTAGATTTATTAACAGCCGAAGAAGAGGTTCAGCTTGCAAAAAGAATGGAAAATGGAGATGAAAGAGCCAAACAACATTTAGTTGAAGCTAATTTAAGGCTTGTAGTAAGTATTGCAAAAAAATATGTTGGACGGGGTATGTTATTTTTAGATTTAATTCAGGAAGGTAATATGGGATTGATGAAAGCTGTAGAAAAATTTGATTATACTAAGGGCTATAAGTTTAGTACTTATGCTACCTGGTGGATAAGACAGGCTATAACCCGTTCTATTGCTGATCAATCCAGAACTATAAGGATACCGGTTCACATGGTAGAAACAATAAATAAACTAATTAGAGTTTCCAGACAACTTTTACAGGATAAAGGTCGAGAACCTACAGATGATGAAATTGCAGAAGAAATGGGTTTAACTGCAAAAAAGGTCAGAGAAATCAAAAAAATATCACAGGAACCAGTTTCTCTCGAAACCCCTATTGGTGAAGAAGAAGATAGCCATCTTGTTGATTTTATTGAAGATGAAGACGCTCCTGCTCCTGCATCAGCAGCAACATTTATTTTGCTTCGTGAACAATTAGATAGTGTACTTGATACACTTACTGATAGAGAAAAAAGAATTTTGGAATTAAGATTTGGTATAGAAGATGGGAGATCTCGAACATTAGAAGAAGTAGGTAAGGAATTTGATGTAACAAGAGAGCGCATAAGACAAATTGAGGCAAAGGCTTTACGAAAATTAAGACATCCAACCAGAAGTAAAAAATTAAGAGATTTTTTGGATTAACCTTGTTCTAGAGAGCAAGGTTTTTTCAATGAGAAATTTTTATTATTTGCATTAAGGAGGATTTTAAATGGTAAATGCCCAGATGATTATTAGTCTATTAACTGATTTAGCTCCCCAAAATTATGCCTATAATTGGGATAATGTTGGAATTCAGGCAGGAAGTTTAAATCAAAAAACAGAAAACGTTTTAGTAAGCCTTGATATTAATAAAGAAGTTCTTAATGAAGCTAAGGATAAGAATTGTAATCTAATCATCTCTCATCACCCTGTTATCTTTGATGAATTAAAATCTATACATGATCAAACAGCAACTGGAAGGATAATAATTGATTCTATTAAAAATGATATTACACTCTATTCAGCTCATACTAATTTAGATGTTGCCCAGGGTGGTTTGAATGATTATTTAGCAGATTTATTGGATATTAATAATTTAGAGGGACTTTCCTTAAAAGAGAGGAAAAATTATTATAAATTAGTTATTTTTGGTCCTGAAAAAAGTTTAGAAAAGATAAGGGATAAGGTACTTGCTACTGATGCTGGCCAAATTGGTAATTATAGTAAAACTTCTTTTGTAACAAAAGGTGAAGGGACATTTCAACCCGAAAAAAATAGTAACCCTTATTTAGGTAAAGAGGGGAAGATGGCCCGGGTCAATGAATTTAGATTTGAAACTATCGTAAAAGAAGAAAATTTAAATAATATAATTAATTTAGTAAAAAAAGTACATCCTTATGAAGAAGTTGCTTATGATATTTATCCTCTTGAAAATAACTTTTCTGATATGAATATTTCATTAGGAAGAATTGGTCAACTTAAAAGGAATTATAATTTAATTGATTATATTAAAAAAGTAAAAGAAAAATTAAACTTACCATATCTTAGATATTATGGTAATGATGATTCTGAAATAAAAAAAGTAGCGTTATGTAGTGGTAGTGGAGCTGATTTTATTTCTAAAGCTAAATATAATGGGGCAGATCTCTACATTACTGGTGATGTAAAATATCATGAAGCTCAACATGCTGAACAATTAGGATTAAATTTAATTGATGCCGGTCATTATGGAACTGAAAAAGTAGTAAAGAACTTACTTTTTTCTTATTTATCTAAAAAAGTTTCTCAAAATAATTATAAAGTTAATATTATAAAATCTGAATTAAATACCAATCCCTGGAAATATATTTGACAAAAATAGTAATTCAATGATATACTAGCTAATGGTGAAAAATGTCGGATTATAAGTTGGCCAGGTGATCGCAGCTGTTTATCAGCTGAGGAAAGTCCGAGCTCCAAAGGGCATGGTGCTGGGTAACTCCCAGTGGAGGCGACTCCCAGGAAAGTGCCACAGAAACAAACCGCCATTATTGGTAAGGGTGAAAAGGTGAGGTAAGAGCTCACCAGTGTTTAGGTGACTGAATAGCTAGGTAAACCCCACCTGGAGTAAGTTCAAATAGGGAGATTTAGGGCTGCCCGTCCTATCTTCGGGTATGAACGCTCGAGGTATCAAGAAATTGATACTGCAGATAGATGATCACCAATTACAGAACTCGGCTTATAGGCCAACTTATAATCTTTTTTAATTTTAAAAATTAATATTACATAAAGTATGTCTCAATATTATAAAGCTTAAAGAGAAGTAATAAATATTACATAAAATGAGGTGTTAATATGGCCAAAAATTTAAATGCTAATGAAATATTAAGTGCAGTTAATACCCTTGATAGGGCATTAACAAAAGTTACAAAATTTGAAAAAAATAATATTGAGTTTAGTGATAGAGTTTTAGATAATAGGATAATAACTCTTGAAGGCTATTTACGTTTTCTTAATAAGGAAGGGATACCAAGACTTAAGACATTAGTAAATAGAAAAGAAGGTGAAAAAAATGACTGATAAGATTTATTATAAAGTACAATATCCTATAAAAAAATCTATTAAAGTGTTAAAAAATATTGAACCAGAAGAAGTGGATGAATATGATTTTTCTGATAGTGAAAAAGAAAAAATCAAGTCATTTTTAAATAAATGGGAAAATGGAGCAAAACTTGAATTAGAAAATTTAATTAAAGACCTTAGAAAAGCATAAATTATGAAAGAGTCATGGTTAATTTTGGCCATGACTCTTTTTGCTGTATATGCCTGTAAGATAAATTAAGAGATGGACTCATTTATTGAAAACAGTTGTATTATGTGATAAAATAACAATTGGATTATGATTGTAAGGAGGTTATCTAAATGGCTGGTCATTCTAAATGGGCTAATATAAAACATAAAAAGAAAAAAGAAGATAAAAAGCGTGCAAAATTGTTTTCAAAATTAAGCAAAAAAATTGCAGTAGCCGCTAGAGAAGGTGGCGGTGATCCAGAAAAAAATCCTGATTTAAGAAGAGCAATAGAAAAAGCACAGGATAATAATATGCCTAACGATAATATAGAAAGGGCTATTAAAAGAGGTACTGGAAATTTAGAAGGAGTTAATTATGAAGAATTTGTTTATGAAGGTTATGGACCAGGTGGGGTCGCTCTCTATCTCGAAATAATGAGTGATAACCGTAATAGAACTGCTTCAGAACTTCGCCATATCTTATCTGAAAGAGGAGGAAATCTAGGACAGTCAGGTTGTGTAGCCTGGATGTTTGAACGTAGAGGACAGTATATTTTAGATCTTGATTCAACTGATCTGACTGAAGATGAATTAATGTTAGAAGCATTGGAAGCTGATGCTCAGGATGTTTTAGTAGAAGGTAATACAGTAACAATATATGCTGACCCAACAGAATTTGAACAGGTAAAAGAAAACTTAGAGAAAAAAGGTTTTGACCTTAATTCTTCTGATCTTGCTATGATTCCTAATAATAATGTAAAGCTTGATAAAAAAGATGCTAAAAAAATGCTAAAATTAATGGATGAACTTGAGGATCATGATGATGTACAGGAAATATATGCAAATTTTGATATTCCTGATGAAATCATGGAAGAAATCGCTGAGCAAGAGGATTAAACACTGAAAAGACACTGATTTTTCAGTGTCTTTTATCTATTTTAATATATTTTTATGTTAAGAAATTATGTATTTAAAGAGGTGATTTTTTTGATAATTCTCGGTATAGATCCGGGATTAGCTACATTAGGTTATGCCTGTGTTGAAAAAAATGGTAATAATTTTAAAAAAATAGATTATGGTACTATCAGAACTCCTGCTGATATGAAAAATAGTAATAGATTAAATAAAATTTTTATAGAATTAAATGAATTAATAGAAAAATATTCACCAGAGCATATGGCGGTGGAAGAATTATTTTTTAATAAAAATGTTAAAACAGCGATTAAAGTAGGTCAGGCAAGAGGTGTTATTTTACTTGCTGGAGCTCAGGCTGAATTACAGGTAGGTGAATACACTCCACTTCAGGTAAAACAGGCTGTAGTAGGTTATGGTAGAGCAAGTAAAATGCAGGTTCAACAAATGGTAAAAGCCTTATTAAGTCTCGAAAAAATTCCTAAACCTGATGATGCTGCTGATGCACTTGCAGTTTCTATTTGTCATGGTCACAGTGTTATTGCTCAAAAGAGATGGGGTGACCAACTTTGATTGGAAGTCTTCGAGGAAAAATAAAGACAAAATTTGAAAGTCAATTAATTATTGAAGTAAATGGAGTTGGATATTTAGTTGAAGTAGCAGATATAACCAGATTGGCTGCTGAAGGTAAAAAAACCCATTTATATATTTATACATATGTTAGAGAAGATCAATTAGCTTTATATGGATTTCAAACTATGGAAGAAAGACAATTATTTGAAATTTTGTTATCTGTTTCTAGAATAGGTCCAAAAGCAGCGATAAATATACTTTCTCACTTAAGTTATGATAGATTTATCAATGCAATTCTTACTGAAAATATTGCTGTTTTAAAAGAGGTTAAAGGGATAGGACCTAAGACAGCCCAAAGACTAGTATTAGAATTAAAAAATAAAGTTGATGAACTGGCTAAAAATATTAATATAGAAAAAAGTGAAAATAGCCAGGAAGATGAAGAATTGTATGATGCAATTTTAAGTCTGGGATATTCTAGAAAAGAAATTGATAAAGCTATGGCAAATGTAGATTTTAAAGATAATGAAAATCTTGAGATAAAGATTAAAAAAGTATTAAGCACTTTAGGGAAGGAGAGTTTATAAATGGAAGAAGAAAAAAGAGTGGTTACTCCTCAAAAAAAAGAAAAAGATCTTGATAGCACTCTCCGCCCGGAAAAATTAAAATATTATGTAGGTCAAAAAAAAGTTAAGAAAAAATTAAATATTTTTGTAAAAGCAGCAAAAGATCGAGGTGAGGCCTTAGATCATGTATTACTTTATGGCCCTCCTGGATTGGGGAAAACAACATTAGCTAATATAATTGCAAATGAATTAAATGTAAGTATTCATACAACTTCTGGTCCTGCCATTGAAAGACCAGGTGATCTGGCTTCTATTTTAACAAATTTGCAAAAAAATGATGTTTTATTTATTGATGAAATACATCGTTTAAATAAAATGGTAGAAGAAGTTTTATATCCTGCTATGGAAGATTATTCACTTGATATTATGATTGGTAAAGGACCAAGTGCCAGATCAGTAAGATTAGATTTAGCTTCATTTACTTTGGTAGGAGCAACTACAAGAGCTGGTCTTTTAAGTTCACCTTTAAGAGATAGATTTGGAGTTATTAATCGTCTGGAATTTTATAATGAAAAAGAATTAACAAATATAATTATGAGATCTGGAAGAATACTTGATATAGAAATTGAAGAAGAAGGAGCTGTTGAAATTGCTAGGCGTTCTCGCGGAACACCTAGAATTAGTAATCGCCTTTTAAAAAGAGTAAGAGATTTTGCCCAGGTCAAAGCAGATGGAGTAATAACTACTGAAGTTGTAGATAAAGCATTAAATTTATTAGAAATCGATGAAATGGGATTGGATAATTTTGATCATAGACTTTTAAAAACTATTATTAAAAAATTTGATGGTGGTCCTGTAGGCTTAAAAACTATGTCAGCTTCACTAAGTGAAGAAAGAGAAACCATTGAAGATGTTTATGAACCTTATTTGTTACAAATTGGATTTATTGATAGAACTCCAAGAGGTAGAGTTGCAACCAGTGCTGCCTATGACCATCTTGATTTAGAGTTTAATTCTAATGAACAGGAAAGATTATTTAAAGATTGAGTTTGATGGAGGGATTTTATGGATGTAAAAGAATTTGATTATGATTTACCGGATAAATTAATAGCACAAAAGCCAGAAGATAATAGAGATGAATCACAACTAATGTGCTTAGATAAAAATACTGGAAAAATAAATGAAGAAATTTTTAAAAATATTATAGATTATGTTAACCCTAATGATATGATTATCTTTAATAATAGTGAAGTTATACCAGCCAGAATGTATGGTGAAAAAATACCAACCGGTACTGAAATAGAAATTTTACTTTTAAATGAAATAGAAGAAGGCAAATGGGAAGTTTTAGTTAAACCAGGAAAGAGAGTAAAAAAAGGAGTAAAAGTATCTTTTGGCAATGATTTATTAATCGGAGAGGCGGTGGAATATACTGATTTTGGAGGAAGAATAATGGAATTTTCTTATGAGGGAGACTTTTCTGAGATTATTGATAAGTTAGGTGAAATGCCTCTTCCGCCTTATATAAATAGAAAACTTGATAATCCAGATCGTTATCAAACTGTTTATGCCAAAAAAAGAGGTTCAGCAGCAGCTCCAACTGCAGGACTGCATTTTACTAATGAACTCATAAATGATTTGAAAAATAAAGGTGTTGGTATTGGCTACCTTACTTTACATGTAGGTTTGGGAACTTTTAGACCTGTTAGGACTGATAAAGTAGAGGAACATGATATGCACTCTGAATATTATGAATTAGATCAGAATGTTATTGACAAAATTAAAAAAACCAAAAAAAATGGTGGAAGAATAATTGCGGTGGGGACTACAGTAACTAGAACTCTTGAATCAGTTGCAACTCAAAATAATGGTAAGTTAAAATCCAGTAAAGGCTGGACTGATATATTTATTTATCCCGGTTATGAGTTTAAAGCTATTGATGCTTTAATTACAAATTTTCACCTACCGAAATCAACACTATTAATGTTAGTTAGTGCTTTTGCTGGAAAAGAAAATATCATGAAAGCCTATCAAAAAGCAGTTAAAAAAGAATATAGATTTTTCAGTTTAGGAGATGCAATGTTTATATATTAAAATTTTAATAGTTTTGAGAAAGGATGAGAAAATGGGTTTTAGTTTTGAATTATTAGATGAAGATAAAAACACCAGGGCAAGACATGGGATAATTAATACTTTACATGGAGATATAGAAACTCCAATTTTTATGCCTGTTGGAACTCAGGCTACTGTTAAAGCAATGACACCTGATGAACTTAAAAAAATTGGTTCTGAAATAATTTTAGCCAATACCTATCATTTGTATTTAAGGCCTGGAGCTGATTTGATAAAACAGGCAGGTGGCTTACATGACTTTATGAATTGGGATAGACCAATTTTAACAGATAGTGGTGGTTTTCAAGTTTTTAGTCTTTCTGATTTACGTGAGATAAAAGAAGAAGGTGTTCACTTTCAATCTCACTTAGATGGTTCTAAACATTTTATTTCACCTGAGAAAGCAATTCAAATTCAAAATAAATTAGGTGCAGATATAGTTATGGCTTTTGATGAATGTCCTCCATATCCCAGTGAATATGATGATATGGCAAAATCAGTTGAAAGAACAATTCGCTGGGCAGAAAGATGTAAAAATGAAAAAGAAAAAATTAATAACCAAGATCAGGCCCTTTTTGGGATTGTTCAGGGGGGAGTTCACAAAAAACTTCGTAAATATAGTGCTCAGGCTACTACTGAATTAGATTTTCCAGGTTATGCTTTAGGTGGTTTAAGTGTCGGAGAACCTAATAAGGAAATGTATGAAATTTTGGATTATACTACTCCATTTCTACCCAAAAATAAACCTCGCTATTTAATGGGAGTTGGGACACCAGAAGATTTAATCGAAGGTGTTAAATATGGTATTGATATGTTTGATTGTGTTATGCCAACCAGAATTGCCAGACATGGACAGGTATTTACCCATAATGGGAAAATAACTATTAGAAATGCTCAATTTAAAGATGATTTTTCTCCAATTGATTCACAATGTGATTGTGAAGTGTGTCAAAGTTATAGTAGAGGTTATATACGCCACTTGATGAAAAGAAAAGAAATTTTGGGTATGAGACTTACTACTTATCATAATTTGTATTTTCTCTTGAATTTAATGCAGGAATTAAAGACTGCTATAAAGGAAAATAATTTCAATGAATTTCAAAAAGAATTTTACTCAAATTATAAATAATAGTTAATTAATAATATTTCTCCTAAATTAAGGCAGGAATATTAAGTTCGATTGTTGAATAAATAGAAAGAAGGAAAGATTAATTAAATATTAAAAAAGATCAATTAAATATTAAAAGGGGGATTTTTGATAATGCAACAGGGATTTTTGACAATTTTAATGTGGGTAGTTATTTTTGGTGTATTGTGGTTCTTTTTAATAAGACCTCAAAGAAAACAACAAAAAGAACATGATGAGATGATAGAAAATCTAGAAGTGGGAGACAGAGTAGTTACTATTGGTGGAATTAGAGGAAAAATTATTAATATAAAAGAAAATAATATTAGACTAAGAATTTCATCTAATGTTGATATCGATTTAATAAGAGATTCTATTGGTAGAATTGATCAGGAAAATCAACCTGAAGAAAAAAAGATAAAAGGTGAAAAAGAAGAGGAAAAAAAAGAAAAAGATGATGAATAAATTTGCTTTGTTAGAGTAGGAGGAAACTACATTGGATAGCACAGATATTAAAGAACTTATACAGTCACTTGTTATTGCTGCGATTTTAGCATTTTTTATAATCACATTTGTAGCTCAATCTTTTGTAGTAGATGGTCGCTCAATGGAACCTACTTTACATGATGGAGAAAGACTTTTTGTAAATAAATTCATTTATAGATTTCATCCTCCTGAACGAGGAGATATAATAGTTTTTTCTCCTCGGGGGGACTCAGATAAAAAATATATTAAAAGAGTAATTGGTTTACCAGGTGATACAATTGAAATAAGAGAAGGAAAAACATTCATTAATGGGGAACCAATAAAGGAAGAATATATTAATGAATTTATGAATGGGAATTTTGGTTCATATAAAGTTCCTGAAAACAGTGTATTTGTTATGGGAGATAATCGTAATCATAGTGCTGATAGTCGTTATCCATCTATAGTTGGTTATGTTGAATATGATTCAATTGCTGGTAAGGCTTTTTGGGTCTATTGGCCAATAAATAAAATGAGAGTAATTGATAGTTATGAATATAATATAAATGAAATAAGTTCTGTGCAATAAAGTTAGGAGGCTCTTGAAGAATGAGATATAAACAAAAAAAGACATTAAAATTAGTATTAATTATAGCATTAATTGGATTTGCCTATTTTTTATTTTCTTTTTATGGAATTAATCTAGGATTGGATTTACAGGGAGGAGCTCATATAGTTTTACAGGCTCAGGAAACAGAAAATAGAGAAATCAATGATGATGTTATGAGTGGAATTATTAATATTATTGAACGAAGAGTAAATCAATTAGGTTTAACTGAACCAGTTATTCAACGTCAGGGAGAAAGACGAATAATTGTAGAACTTCCGGCCATTGATGATCCAAATGAAGCTATAGATACAATAGGACGTACTGCAATGTTAACATTTAAGAATCCCAATGGAGAAGTTGTTATGACCGGTGATGTAATAAATGATGCAAGTGCTGATTATGACCAATATGGTAGACCGGTTGTTGCTTTTAAATTAACACAGGATGGACAGGAAAAATTTGAAGAAGTAACAAGAAGGTTATTAGGTCAAAAAATGGGAATTTATCTTGATGATGAAAGACTGACAAATCCTACTGTTCAATCAGTAATATCCGGCTCCGGAGGACAAATAACCGGTTATAGTAGTGTACAGGAAGCACGTGAAGATGCTATTTTAATTAGAGAAGGTGCTTTACCAGTTCCGGTTGAAGTTATAGCCAGAAGTACTGTAGGTCCTACTCTAGGAGAAATAGCAATTGATAAAAGTCTTACAGCAGGATTAATTGGGCTTTTATTAGTAGGAATTTATATGGTATTTTATTATAGATTTCCTGGTATATTAGCTGCTATTATTTTAGCAATTTATGGATTGTTTTTATTGGGTACTCTTGCGGGATTACAGGCAACCCTTACTTTGCCAGGTATAGCAGGATTGATTTTATCAATAGGTATGGCTGTAGATGCAAATATTATTATCTTTGAAAGAATAAAAGATGAAATTAAAAGTGGAAAAACACTGCGTTCAGCTATAGATTCTGGATTTAAGAGAGCTTATACTACTATTTTAGACGCAAATGTTACTACTATTATTACTGCATTAATTTTAGCTTATTTTACAAGTGGTACAGTAAGAGGATTTGCAGTTACTTTAGGAATAGGTGTTGCAGTAAGTATGTTTACAGCATTTTTCGTTACAAGAAATTTACTAGATCTATTTTCAAATACACAATTATTAAAAAGTGATAAGGCATTTGGTGTAAGGGGAGGACAATAAATTATGGATATAATGGGAAAAAGAAAAACATGGTATACAATTTCAATTGCAATAATTCTTGTTGGATTTGTTTTTCTGTTATTTAATGGTTTGAATTTTGGTATCGATTTTACTGGAGGTACAATATTAGAGTTTACTTTTGATAATAAAGTAACTAATAGTGAAATAAGAGATACATTATCTGATCTAGAATTTTCTCTTGATCCCCAATTACAGCAAACTGATTTAGACGGTAGACCAGGAGTAATCATAAAAACAGAAGAATTAAATACTGATCAAATTTCCAGTGTAGAGAGTGTACTAGAAAATAAATATTCATCAACTGATATGATCAGAAGTGATATGGTAGGTCCTCTTATTGGTAAAGAATTGAGAAGAAATGCTATTTTTGCAATTATTATTGCTTCTTTAGCGATTGTTGCCTATATAAGTATGAGGTTTGAATTTAGATTTGCCATTGTTGCCATTATCACGTTACTCCATGATGTAAGTATAGTATTGGGGCTTTTTGCTATAATGCAAAAAGAAATTAATACTGCTTTTGTTGCTGCTTTATTAACAATAATAGGTTATTCAATTAATGATACTATTGTAATTTTTGATAGAATTAGAGAAAATATGAAATTAATGAGGCGGACTCCTTTTGTTGAAAAAGCAAATACTGCAGTTCTTGATACTTTGCCTCGTTCAATTAATACTTCTTTAACTACTTTGATAACTATTTTAGCTATTTATTTTTTCGGGGGAGCTTCACTTAAAATATTTATGTTAGCTTTATTTATTGGTATGTTTGCTGGTACTTATTCTTCAATTTTTGTAGCTAGCCCATTATTAGTTACCTGGACCCAAAAAATAACAAAGAAATAAATAATTAAAATCATTAATATTTAAAAAGCATATAATCCCCTTTTTGGGGGTTATATTTCTTTTAATATATTTTGTTTTTTTTGAAAGGAGGAAATTATGAGATTTAATCTGGCTAATCGATATAAACATTTTAAAAGATATCGAGAAATTTCTCAGGTTTTATTAAAGAATGGATTTGGATTTTTGCTAGAAGTTTTAGATTTAAAAAAATATCTTCCTTTCAAAAAAAGACTAAAAAAACATGATAGTGATTTTAACAAAGAAAATTTAGCTAAAAGAACAAGATTAGTTTTAGAAGAATTAGGTCCGACTTTTATCAAATTGGGCCAAATTTTAAGTACCAGAGCTGATATAATAGCTCCTGAATTTATTACTGAATTTAGTAAATTGCAGGATGAAGTAGAAGGGATTTCTTTTGCTAAAATAAAAAAGGTATTAAATGAAGAATTATCAGAAGATTATAAGAAAACTTTTGAATATGTAAATGAAGAATATCAAGCAGCAGCTTCTATAGCTCAAATACATAAAGCAAAATTAAAAAATGGGCAAAATGTTATCTTGAAAATTCAAAAACCAGGTATAGAAAGAAAAATTAAAGCAGATATTGAAATACTTCAAAACTTAGCTAATGTTTTAAAAAACAGAAATATTATACCTGATTATATTGAACCCAATAATATTATTTCTCAATTTGAAGAAGAGATAAAAAAAGAAATTGATTTTAAAAAAGAAATTTCTAATATCAAAAAATTTCAGAACAATTTTAAAGATAATTCTCATATAATAATTCCAGAAGTTTATGATAAAATATCATCAAAAAAACTTTTAGTTATGGAAGAAGTAAAAGGAACAAAATTGTCTGAAGTAGATCCAGACCATCAGGATATTGATGCTGAATATATAGCCGAACTTGGAGCCTGGGCATTATTTAAACAAATTTTAATTGATGGTTTTTTTCATGGTGATCCTCATCCTGGTAATATATTTGTTGTTGATAAAGATAAAATAGCTTATCTAGATTTTGGTCTTGCCGGACATATAACTCAAAAAGATAAAGATGCTTTTACTACTATTTTTCTGGCAGTATTAGGGAAAAAAACTGAAATAATAGTAGATAAAATTATGGATATAGGCATTGTTGATCAGGATATTGATAGACGAAAATTAATATTAGAATTCGAAGATTTATTGAACAGATATTATAGTAAAGAATTAAGTGAAATTGACTTAAGTTCTATTAATAAAGATTTACAGAGATTGATTTATAAATTTCATATAAAATTACCCTCAGAATTTTTCCTATTAATGAGAGCTATGGCTGTTAGTGAAGGAGTGGGTACTTCTTTAGATCCAAATTTCAATATATTTAATATGAAAGAAAGATTCATAAAAGATTTAGTAGAAGATAGGTTAAAACCTAAAAATTTAGCAAGCAGAATTTTTAATATATTTTGGAAATTTAGGAAAACAGGAAAAAGAGTACCTAAAGAAATGGAGGAATTATTAACTAAAATAGTTGATGATGACTTATCTATAAAATTTGAACATACTAATTTAGAACCTCTTATTAAAAAACTTGATATTGTATCTAATAGACTGTCAGTAAGTTTAATAGTATCAGCACTTTTGATTGGTTCCAGTATGATTTTACAAACTGATATCGCTCCTCATATATTTGGAATACCACTTTTAGGTTTCTTGGGATATACTTCTGCTGGTGTGTTAGGTCTCTGGCTGGTTATAACTATTTTTAGATCCGGCAAATTTTAACAGGAGGGGTTTTTATGCAAAAGAATTTAATTATTGCTTTGGTTTTTGCGATTATTGTTGCAATATTTTCGATTCAAAATGCTGGGCCTGTATCTTTATTATTTTTTGGTTGGGAATTTTCTACTTCATTGGTAGTTGTCGTTTTTGGAGCTGCAGTTTTAGGTGCTTTAATCATGTGGGTTATTAGTTCTTTTAAACAATTAAAAATAAAAAAAGTACAGAAGAATTTAGAAAAAGAAATTAAAAATTTGGAAGAAGAAAAAGAATTATTAAAAAATGAAATTAAAGATTTAGAAAAGAAACTAGAACACAGAAAAGAGATTGATACAAAGAAAAAGAAAAATAATAATGAAAAAGAAAAATAATTTGGAGGATTTCTCTAATTATTATGGAATAAATAAAATTGGTGATTAAAAATGCAAAGCAAGAGATGGTATATAAAAAAGAGTAATAATGAGAATAATGATATAGTAAGAAAGATATTAGAAAAAAGAGGTATATCCAAATCAAAAGAGGAAAATTTTTTAAACCCATCCCTATCTGATTTGTGTAACCCTTTTGGTTTTATTGATATGAAAAAATCAATTTCTATGATTTTAGATGTTGTTAAAAATGACGGCAAAATAATTGTTTTTGGTGATTATGATGTTGATGGTATAACTTCAACTTCACTTTTATATTTATTTTTTAAAGAATATTTTAATTATGAAATAGATTATTATATTCCTGATAGAATGGAAGAGGGATATGGTCTTAATATTGAGGC
>Ga0207714_1000096_pt1 | contig 52997 bp, 52 predicted proteins | sample PonA232FremontCA_2_FD_187270 | JGI IMG/M metagenome (GOLD analysis project Ga0207714, IMG submission 187270) | Marine sediment microbial community from Fremont, CA, USA - Pond A23 Sediment 2 (SPAdes) | ecosystem: Environmental > Aquatic > Marine > Unclassified | place: USA: Fremont, California... | reverse complement strand
GCTTTTGACGCGGGGCCGCAGGGCGCGATGATCGCGCCAGTCGCGCAGCACCGGGCCGTAGCGGGGGTGCCGGTAGAGCCATTCATGCAGTTCGGGCGAACTGCGTGATGCCGCCCAGGCCGCGAGCAGCAGAAACGGTGTGGTCGGAACCAGGGGCAGGACCGCGCCGAGACCGCCGAGGCCGACGCAGGCGACGGCGAGACACTGCCAGGCGCGCCTGATCGGTGCCGGGGCTGCCCTGGAGGAATCGCCCGCGTTGTTGCGGATCACCTTGTAACGCTTCTTCGCCATCGATCAAGAGTATGATGCAGTGCCTTGACGTGCGGTACCGGGCGGTTGGTGCCGTTTGCACTCACAGCCAATCGAGCGGAATGTGCCGGGTGGTCGGAGCATGTTGGGGGCGCTCGCCAAGGGTTTGTCGGTTGCTGCACTGACCGCGGACGTCAGACGAAGCGGGCGTACAGATCCCCGGGGCGGCCGTCCGCGGCCGTCGCCGCGAGCCGCTCGGCGGCCGCGCGCGGGGGCAGCCATTCCTGCCAGTCGAAGCGGTCGGTCTCGCCGCGCACCGCGTTGACGCGGCACTCACCCAGTGCCGCGAGCCGCTCGAGGCAGGCCCGCGCACGGTTGAGTGCCGCCGGTACGTATTCGACGGCGATCCAGGGGATCGACTGAGTCAGGCCGGCGAGTACCTCCGGCTCCATACCCTCGACATCGATTTTACAGAACCGCGGTCGGCCGTGGATGGCGATCAACGCGTCCAGGGTCGTCTGTTCCACCGTCTCGGTCGCGTCCCAGGCGACACCGGCGAAGGTCGGGGTGTCGGCGACATCACCCAGCCAGTCGGCGGATCCGCTGGAGACCGTGGGATGGCGGCGCGAGACGGCGAGTTCGAGTTTCCCCGCGGACGCTCCGATCCCCGCCCGATGGAGGACGACATCCCGTGGTAGCGTGGCGCTGAGCCAGCGGTGGAACAGCGCCTGGGGCTCGACCGCGACGACCCGTGCGCCGACGGCGCGCAGCGCGCGTGTGCGGTTGCCGACATGGGCACCGACATCGAAAGCGAGGTCGCCCGGACCGATGATCCCGCGGTAGAGCCGGCGCAGCGTGCGGGCACGCCACGGCATCCCATAGTAGATGGCAAGCGAGCGTGCCAGCCCCGTCGCTCCGCGCAGCCGCGCGGTAGGCGTCGCTGCTGCCGCGCGCGATGTCCGGTTCATGCGTAGGCGCTCCACTGGGGCATGCGCTTGAGGATACGCTCGATCTCGGGGAGTTCGATAATGCCGACGTCCGGCCGTGTCTGGACCCTGGTGGTGTGCGACACCGGCGCCCGTTTTCATGCGAACGTACACCGCGATCACCGCGCATCTGTGCGGTCCAACCTGAGGGCGATGACCGCTTTGCGCCGAATCCTCGTCACCTTTCTCGTCCTGAACGGGTTGTTCGCGGGCATCGCGTGGCTGCATCGAGGGGGTGAGGGCGCGGCCTGGGTGGCGCTGGATGCCATGGCCGTCGTCGGTGTGTTGGCCCTGGCTCCGCGCCGCCGATGGGCGGTTCTGGTGGGCGCCGCCGCCGGCGTGGCCGTGGCCTTCCTGCTCCTGCTCGCGCTCGGTGACCGGCTCACGCGCCTGAGTCTTGCGCGACCGCTGGATCCATATATCGACTGGCGCCTGTTGCGTCCGCTGTTCGAACTGGGCGTGGGCCAGACCGGCGTCTCGGTTACCGCGCTCGCGGGTTTCGGGGTGGTGGCGGCCGCGCTCCTGCTCGCGGCGGCCGCGGCCTTCTTGTTGGCTTGCCTGCCGGGCACCGCCCGTGACCGCCGCACGCGGACTGCCGCGGTGGCCATGCTGGCCGCGGTGCCCGTCGGTACACTGGCGCAGCCGCAGATGGCGCCCCGGATCGACGCGCCGGCGTGGCATCTGGCGACGGAACAGTCGCAGCGTGCGTGGCGCACGCATCGGGATGTCGCTACGTTCAAGACCCATCTCGCGGAGTCGCGTGAGGGCGCAACACCACTGCCGGGACTTGCCGGCGTCGATGTCGTCGTGGGGTTCATCGAGTCCTACGGCGAGTCTGCACTGACCGATCCGCGTTACACGCAGATCGTGCGCCCGGCACTCGATCGGGCCGCCGCGGCGATCGAGTCCGCGGGGCTGCATGCGGCCTCGGGCCTGGTCCGTGCGCCAACCCGCGGCGGACAGTCGTGGCTCAGTCACGGGACCTTCCTGAGCGGGCAGTGGCTCGACAGCCACGCCCGCTACGACCAGTTTCTGGCGAGCGAGGCCTCCACGCTGATCGACGACTTCGAGGCCAGCGGACACGAGAGCACGGCCGTGATGCCGGCCATCGCGCGTCCTTGGACCGCGGCGGATGCCCTGGGCTATGACCGAGTGCTGGACGCCACCAACATCGATTACGCCGGACCGCGGCTGAACTGGGTCACCATGCCTGATCAGTTTACGTGGCAGGTCGTGGATCGTACCCGCAGGGCCGCGGATCGACCGGTGTTCATCGAGACCGCGCTGATCAGCAGTCATGCACCGTGGTTACCGATACTGCCAGTGCTCGACTGGGATCGCATCGGTGACGGCAGCGTGTTCGAGCGTTGGGCCGACGCCGGTGATCGCGCCTCGGCGTTGTGGCGCGATCCCGCGCGAGCGCGCCGGGATTTTGCGCATTCCCTCGCCTATGCGCTGCAGGTCGCGGGCGAGTATGGGGCGCGTCGCGTGGACCGGGAGACCCTGCTCATCCTGCTCGGCGACCATCAGCCCGCGCCGGTGATCACGGGTCCCGGTGCGTCGGACCGGGTACCCGTGCATGTGATCAGCGGGGATCCGTCACTGGTGGATGCCTTCGTCGAGCGCGGTTTTGCGCGCGGAATGCGCCCGCCGACGACCGGGCCGGCCCCGCGAATGGAGGTATTGCGCACATGGCTGCAAGGCGCCTTCGGGCGTGAGCGTGGCGGATAGAATCCTGCGGCCTCTCGCCGATACCGGTCGGGTCAGCGCCTACTCGTGCCACGTTGATGATCAGCGCTTGGGGACCGGTCGTGACGCTGACGGGCCGCGACAGCGTGAAGCGCGTCAATCGACCGGGCACTGGGCCACGAGCTGGGCGATATCGCGCAGTCCACGATCAGTGGCGCCGGCGCGGTCTTCGTCGCGGTAGAAGCGTACCCGCAGACAGGGGAACAGGGTCAGCAGCTCGTTGTCGCTGAGCCGATAGTACTCGTTCCGCGGTCCGTGGCCGGTCACTCCGGCACGCGTAAAGGTCTCGTAGAAAAGCAGGCCCCCGGGGCGCAGCGCGGCGGCGAGGGCGGGACATAGGGCCCGCTCGAGGAAGCGGCTGACAGCGATTACGTCGAAGGTGGATGCCGCAGGCGGCTGGGCAACCACGTCGCGCACCTCCGCGGTCAGCGGGAGTTCCTCGGCGTGCGCCTGCGCCGTGAGCCTTTCGATTGCCGTGGCCGCGCTGTCCCAGGCCCTGGTGGTCAGCCCGTGGCGCGCCAGGTGAAGGGCGTTGCCGCCGAGTCCGCAGGCGAGGTCGAGGGCGTCGCCGCTCGCTGGCAGGAGGTGTTCGAACTCGGTCAGTACCGCGGCTGGCCGCGGGGCCGTGGCCGAGCATTCGCGGTATCGCGCTTCCCAGTCCGGTGCCATGACTGCCGTTCCCGTGGTTGGGCCGACGCCCTGCGCCGCAGGCGTCCGTTCAGCGCAGGCGCCGGCTCGCGGCCGCTTGCGCGTCGGCTGGATCCACGGCGACGAGTCGGCCATCAACCCGTTGGTAAATGCCGGCCTCGGTCACCATGAAGTCGAACGGGATATCGTGCTCGCGCGGGAAAATGGTGTCCATCCACGCGATCTCGAAGCCGAGGCCGATGCACAGGGGGCGCTGCCCATAGGAGGCGAGCGTGCGGTCGAAATAGCCGCCACCATAACCGAGTCGGTAACCGTTGCGGTCGAAGCCGTTCACCGGAACCAGGGCAACCTCGGGAATGCACACCGGCGTGCCCACCGGGTAGGGGATGTCATACACCCCCCGTTCCATCGCAGCGCCCGGCCACCATTCGCGAAATTCCAGCGGCGTGCGGGGTGCGACGACGAGCGGCAGGGCGGCGTGACTGCCGCCTTCGCGCCAGCGCCGCACGGCGAAGCGCGGGTCGGGCTCTGCGGCGAAGGGCCAGCAGAAGCCGACCGTGTGGCCGGCCACGGGCCCGAAGCCTTCGGCGAGCCAGCGATCGACGGCGGCGCTTCGCTGTTTCAGGTCGTCCGTATGTAGCGCGCCTCGCCGCTCGATGAGTTCGCGTCGCCGCGCCTTGCGCCACGCCCGCCAGTCTTCGGGCTCCGGTTCCGTGACCGGCTTTTCTTCGTTCATGCGTATTCTCCACCCGTCGAGACGTACGAAACCATGAGGGACACTCGTCGGTGTGGGACGGGGTTGTGTCCACGGGAACGCTACGGAACAGGTAGTCTGAATGCGTTATGAATGGTTTTCGAAAAACCGGCGATGGATTCAGTATAGCCATCAAGATCCCATGACGGCTTCTCGCGTATGCTGCCAATTGCGAAACGCAAAGGGCATGAGCCGCGACGACGGAGCACGAAATCATCCCGATGGAACTGGCATGCCGGGCGGGCTGGGACGAGCGGCGGATACTGACCAAATGGACTCCAGCAGTCGATCGAAGATGGGGGCGGCGGTGGTGTGCAGTGCGGAGCGGATGGACGAATGATTCACATGCATGGCGATATTCTCCAGACATGCAGTCTATCGGGGCCGCATCGGGCTGCATTGATGCCCATCAAGGTCCGGGATCCGATCGCACCGGAGGAAGGGAGGCGGACTTGCATGTAGTCGTAATCGGCGGTGGCCTCATGGGGACGGTTACGGCCTGGTTCCTGATCGAGGCGGGCCATGAGGTCACACTGCTGGACCGAAACCCCGAACTGGCGGCCGAGGGCAGCTACGCCAATGGCGGTATCCTCCACGCCGGCCACGCCGCCCCCTGGAACTCGCCGTCCGTAGCCGGTCAGCTGCTGCGCTGGGCTGGGCGCGAGGAGTCGCCGCTGTTGCTGCGCCCCGGCCGGCTGCCGCATATGGCGCGCTGGGGACTCGGCTTCCTGCGCCACTGCCGGGCCCATGACCACGAGCGCGTGAAAGCGCTGAATACGCGCCTGGCGCTGTATGGGCGTGAACGCATGGGGGAACTGCGCGCAGCCGCCGGCATGGCTTACGACGGTGAGCAGCGCGGCAGCATGAAGATCTTCCGTGACCGTGCGGCCTTCGATACAGCGCGTTCGGCCGCCGCGTCCATCGAATCACTGGGGATCCGCTCGTGCGCACTGGATACCGATGGTGTGCTGGAGCTGGAACCGGCGCTCGCGGATACGCGTGCATCACTGGTCGGTGGTATCCATTTCCCGGGCGACGAGTCGGGCGATGCCTGCCGTTTCGTGCGCGAGTTGGGGCGGGTGCTGGTCGAGCGGGCCGCGGACGTGCGCACCGGCGAGGTGGTGCAGCGGATCGAGGGCGATCGCTCGGGCGTGCGTTCCGTCGTGACCGATCGCGACGTCATTCAGGCGGATCGATATGTCCTCGCGGCCGGTGTAGACGCCCCGGCGCTGGTGCGCCCGCTGGGCCTGCGGTTGCCGATCGAGCCGGCCAAGGGTTACTCCGTCACGCTGGCGGTGGATGATGCGCCCGATGTGCCCCGCATGCCGCTGATCGACGAAGCCCACCGCGTGGTCATCACGCGCCTCGGCGGGCGGTTGCGGATCGCCGGGACCGTCGAGTTCTCGGGATTTGACCGGGAGATCCGGCGGCGACGGGTCGAAGTCGTAAGGCGTCAGGGGCTGTCGAATCTGCCGTCGCTGGCGGCGCGGCTTGATCCGGATGAGTCCGAGCCGTGGGCCTGTCTACGACCGGTCAGTACTGATGGGGCGCCGATCCTCGGTGCGAGCCCGATCACGAACCTCTTCCTGAACACGGCCCCGGGCCATCTGGGATGGACGCTCGCGGCCGCCGCGGGAAAGATCGTGGCCGACCAGGTGAGCGATCGCGCATCGGGATTCGAGCATGCCGGGGAACTTGCGCTCCGGCGCTTCCGCCTCATCTGAGCGACGCCGTCCGTGTTCACCGGTCAGGCCGGCGCGGCGCCGAGCAGATCCAGGCCGAGGAAAGCGCCGACGAGCACGACATTGAGCGCCCACGCCACGGTCAGCGCGCGGGCGAGTATCTGCCAGCGTTCATCACGCGCATTCTCCGCACACCGCCAGACGGAGACGAGGATCCAGATCGTGTAGGCGATCATGATTGCGGCGATTACAAGATAGACCGCCCATGAGAGCCCCCATGCCCTGGTAAAAGTCAGGAAAACCGCGGCCAGAAGCCAGCTCCCGACGACGCCCCATAGCCAGAAGGCCCTCCATAGTGGGCCACGGCCCCGCCAGTAGAATTCGATCGTCCCACTGATACCCGCAACTTCGGTCATGCTGGCACCTCCTTTTATCCCAGCTTCTCGTGACTGTAGACCCTGTCCGGAGGGCAGTCAGCATCAAGCCTGCCAACGTTTGATCCAGATCAATTCCGGGCAACAAAAAGCCGGACGGTTGATCAAGATCAAGGAGTGAGACGGTGCCTTTTTGGCCTAATTGCGTGCGTTCAAATTCCGCAACAAAAACGAGGGAGAGGGGCAGTGCTCGACGAACAGCAATACGATCCCCCGAAGGCACACAAGGCGTGTGCCATGTCCACGCTGGCGTTCACCGTGTGTTTCGCGGTGTGGACGATCTTTTCGGTTATCGGCGTCAAGATCCAGCAGGACCTCGGGCTCAGCGAGACCGAGTTCGGCATTCTTGTGGCGACGCCGGTGCTGACCGGTTCCATCAGCCGGATCTTCCTGGGCATCTGGACGGAGAAATTCGGTGGCCGTCTGGTCTTTACCGTACTGATGCTGGCGACCGCCGTTGCGGTCTACCTGCTGTCCGCGGTTGAGTCCTACTTCATGTTCCTGGTGGCCGCGCTCGGCGTGGGCCTCGCGGGCGGATCCTTCATCGTCGGCATCGCCTATACCTCGGAGTGGTACGACAAGAATCACCAGGGAACGGCGCTCGGCATCTTCGGCGCCGGCAACGTCGGTGCCGCGGTGACCAACTTCGGTGCACCGTTCCTCGTGGTCGGCGTCGGCTGGGAGACCACTGCCCAGATCTACGCGGCGGTGCTCGCGGTCATGGCCATCGTGTTCTGGTTCCTGACCGAGGCCGACCCGCGTATCCAGAAGCGCAAGGCCGAGGGTGGCAAGCCGACCCCGCTGAAGAAGCAGCTCGAACCGCTCAAGAAACTGCAGGTGTGGCGCTTCTCGCTGTACTACTTCTTCGTCTTCGGCGCTTTCGTCGCGCTCGCCTCGTGGCTGCCCCGCTATTATACCGGTGCGTACGACATGGGCCTTGAAGCGGCCGGCATGCTGGCCGCGGCGTATTCGCTGCCCGCGTCCGTATTCCGGGCACTCGGGGGTTGGCTGTCTGACAGGATCGGGGCGCGTGCGGTGATGTACTGGACCTTCGGCGTGTCTCTGGTCGCCCTGTTCATCCTGTCGTACCCCGAGACCCAATACGTGGTCTCTGGAATCGAAGGGCCGATCGAGTTCGCCTTCGGCGTCCCGGTGTGGCTGTTTGCACTGCTGACGATCGCGCTCGGTTTCATGATGTCGCTGGGCAAGGCGGCCGTTTACAAGCACATCCCGGTCTATTACCCGGAGCACGTCGGTTCCGTCGGTGGTCTGGTCGGCATGATCGGCGGCCTTGGCGGCTTCTTCCTGCCGATCGCGTTCGGTGTACTCAACGATCTGACCGGCGTATGGACCAGCTGCTTCATGCTGCTCTTCGTGGTCGTTGCGGTCTCGATGATCTGGATGCACTTCGCAATCCTGCGCATGGAACACCGCCGCAATCCCGAGCGAGCCGCGGAAGACCGGTTCCGGTATCTCCCCGAGATCCAGCCCGATTACAAAAACGAGGGTCGCGGAGCGCAGTAAGCGCTCCCGCGACAGGAGAACAGTGATGGCGTCAAAACCGACACAACAAAAGGGTTTGCTGACCGACATGGGCAAGGTGCTCGACGACTGGCGGCCGGAGGACCCGGATTTCTGGGAGTCGAAAGGCTACCCGGTGGCCCAGCGCAATCTGTGGATCTCGATCCCGTGCCTGCTCCTCGCTTTCTGCGTGTGGCTGGTCTGGAGCGCGGTTGCAACGCGCCTGAATGATATCGGCTTCACGCTGAGCACGAACGAGTTGTTCTGGTTGACGGCACTTCCGGGTCTGTCCGGCGCTACGCTGCGGATCTTCTACAGCTTCATGGTGCCGATCTTCGGCGGCCGGCGCTGGACGGCGATCTCCACGGCCTCTCTCGCGATCCCGGCGATCTGGATGGGGCTGGCGGTCCAGGATCCCGGAACCACTTTCTGGGAGTTCGCGATCATCGCGCTGCTGTGTGGGTTCGGTGGCGGCAACTTCGCTTCGTCGATGGCCAATATCAGCTTCTTCTTCCCGGCGAAGCAGCAGGGCACCGCCCTGGGCCTGAATGCGGGTCTCGGTAACGCGGGCGTGTCGGTCATGCAGCTGGTGGTGCCGTTCGTGATCGCGACCGGCTCGCTCAGTTTCATGTTCGGCAGTGCCCAGGGCCTCGAGGGCGGCGGTCAGCTCTGGCTGCAGAACGCGGCCTTCATCTGGGTACCGTTCATCGCTCTGTTCACGGTGCTCGCCTGGGTGGGCATGAATGACATCGCTTCGGCGCGGTCGTCGTTCAAGGAGCAGTCCGTGATTTTCCGGCGCAAACACCAGTGGGTAATGAGCTGGCTCTACATCGCGACGTTCGGCAGCTTCATCGGGTACTCGGCCGGGTTCCCGATGCTGATCAAGACGCAGTTCCCCGAAATCGATGCACTGCAGTTCGCGTTCCTCGGGCCGCTGGTCGGTGCCCTGATCCGTCCGCCGGGAGGCTGGTTGGCGGATCGCCTCGGCGGCGCGCGGGTGACGTTCTGGAACTTCATTGTAATGATCGCCGCGGTTTTCGGGGTCGTGTACTTCCTGCCCGTGCTTGGTACGGCGGGCAATTTCTGGGGCTTCTTCTCGATGTTCATGATCCTGTTCGTGACAACGGGCGTGGGCAATGGCTCGACCTTTCGCATGATCCCGGTGATCTTCCGCACGCAGCACGAGCGCTGGACCGAGGGCGCCGACCAGGCGACCCGCGATGCGGCGCTGAAAGACGCGCGGCGCGAGTCGGCAGCGACGCTCGGCTTCAGCTCGGCGCTCGCGGCCTACGGGGCGTTTTTCATCCCGAAGGCCTACGGGACGTCGATCGCGATCACCGGCGGTCCGACGGCTGCACTGTATGCATTCTGCGCCTATTACGTGACCTGCGTTGCGGTGACCTGGTGGTTCTACCACCGGCGCAACGCTGAGATCCCGTGTTGAGGACGAGGCTCGATCAACCCCGGAGCCAGTGCGCTCCGCGGTTGATAAAGGTCAAAGCGATGCCCGCGCGGCGGGCGTATGGTCGGTATCGACGTCGGGCCGGCGACCGGCTGGCTTCAGGAACCCGGAGTACGCAATGAGTCACTTTCTTGATCGTCTGATGTTCTTCAAGCGGGTAGAGGGCGAGTTTGCCGATGGCCACGGCCGTACTACCCATGAAGACCGCAGTTGGGAGAAGGCCTACCGCCAGCGTTGGCAGCACGACAAGGTCGTGCGCTCGACCCACGGCGTGAACTGCACGGGGGCCTGCTCCTGGAAGATCTACGTCAAGGACGGGCTGGTCACCTGGGAAACCCAGCAGACCGATTATCCGCGCACCCGTCCGGATCTACCGAACCACGAGCCGCGCGGCTGTTCGCGTGGCGCCAGTTACTCCTGGTACATCTACAGCGCGGCCCGCCTGAAATACCCGATGGTCCGTGGGCGCCTGATCAAACTGTGGCGTGCAGCCCGAGAGCAGTACAGCGATCCGGTCGAGGCGTGGGCGTCGATCGTCAATGACACCGAACTGCGTCGCAGTTACCAGCGTCGGCGTGGTCTCGGTGGCATGGTGCGCGCGAGCTGGGATGAAATGCAGGAACTCGTTGCTGCCGCCAACGTCCACACGGTCCGGCATCAGGGTCCGGATCGCATAGCCGGCTTTTCGCCGATTCCGGCGATGTCGATGGTGTCCTATGCGGCCGGTAGCCGCTATTTGTCATTGATCGGCGGTGTCTGCCTGTCGTTCTATGACTGGTATTGCGACCTGCCGCCGAGTTCGCCCATGACATGGGGCGAACAGACCGACGTACCGGAGTCGGCCGACTGGTACAACAGCAAATTCATCATGATGTGGGGCTCGAACGTGCCGCAGACGCGCACGCCGGACGCCCACTTCATGACGGAGGCCCGCTATAACGGCACGAAGATCGTCGTCTGCTCGCCGGACTACGCGGAGGCGACCAAGTTCGCGGACCTGTGGCTGTCGCCGAAGCAGGGAACCGATGCCGCCCTCGGCATGGCGATCGGGCACGTCATCCTGAAGGAATTCCACATCGACCGGCAGGAAGAGTACTTCCATGACTACTGCCGGCGTTATACCGACATGCCGATGCTGGTCGCGCTGGATGAGCGCGATGGCCGCAACGTGCCGGGGCGCTTCCTGCGCGCCAGCGATCTGACGGATGCCGCTGGGGAGCAGGCGAACGCCGAGTGGAAGACGCTGACGATCGATACCGCGTCCGACAGCCCGGTGGTCCCGCAGGGGGCGATCGGCTTCCGCTGGGACGAGAGCGGGCGCTGGAACCTCGAGGAACGCGAGGGTGTGAACGGCGGGGAAATCCATTCACGCCTGACGCTGCTGGATCACGGCGATGAGGTGGTGTCGGTCGCCTTCCCGTACTTCGGTGGCGTCGAGCACGAATTCTTTACGCACAACGAGCAGAGCGACGTCCTCGAGCGCTGCGTGCCGGTCCGGCGCATGACGCTGGCCGATGGCAGTAGCGTGCGGGTGGCGACCGTCTTCGATCTGATGGCGGCCCACTACGGCGTCGATCGCGGCCTCAGCGACGATGCCGTGGCGACGAGCTACGAAGATGACGTGCCATATACGCCGAAGTGGCAGGAATCGATCACCAGCGTGCCCGGCGATCACGTCGTCCGGGTCGCACGCGAGTTCGCGGACAACGCGGCCAGAACGCGCGGGCGCTCGATGGTTATCCTGGGGGCCGGTCTCAACCACTGGTACCACATGGACATGAACTATCGCGCGATCATCAACATGCTGGTGATGTGCGGTTGCATCGGCCAGAGCGGCGGCGGCTGGGCGCACTATGTCGGTCAGGAGAAACTGCGGCCGCAGCTCGGATGGCTGCCCGTCGCGTTCGCACTCGACTGGACGCGGCCACCGCGGCACATGAACGGCACTTCCTACTGGTACGCGCACAGCGATCAGTGGCGCTACGAGAAGCTGGCGGTCGACGAGATCCTGTCGCCACTCGCGAATCCGGAAGAGTGGCCCGGCAGCCTGATCGATTACAACGTCCGTGCCGAGCGCATGGGCTGGCTGCCCTCGGCGCCGCAGCTCAACCGCAATCCGCTTGATGTGGTGCGCGAGGCGCGTGCGGCAGAGCGCGATCCGAAAGAATATGTGGTGGAGCAGTTGCAGTCGGGCGCCCTCGGTATGGCCAGCGAAGACCCGGACGCGCCGGAGAACTGGCCGCGCAATCTGTTCGTCTGGCGCTCGAATCTGTTCGGCTCTTCCGGCAAGGGCCATGAATACCTGCTCAAATATCTGCTGGGTACGAACGATGGCATTCAGGGCAAGGACCTTGGGCCGCAGGGTGAGCAGAAACCGGAGGAAGTGGTCTGGCACGATGAAGCGCCCGAGGGCAAGCTTGATCTGCTGGTCACACTTGACTTCCGGATGTCGACGACCTGCATGTACTCCGATGTGGTCCTGCCGACCGCGACGTGGTATGAGAAAAACGACCTGAATACCTCGGACATGCACCCGTTCATTCACCCGCTCTCAGAAGCGGTCGATCCGGCGTGGGAGTCGCGCAGCGACTGGGATATCTTCAAGGGGATCGCGCGGGCCTTCTCGGATCTGGCATCGCCGCATCTGGGTGTCGAGGAGGACATGGTCACGCTGCCGTTGATGCATGACACACCGGCGGAAATGGGTCAGGCCCTAGGCGTGGCCGACTGGAAACGAGGCGAGTGCGATCCGGTCCCCGGGCGCACGATGCCGAACCTGATTACGGTCGAACGCGACTACCCGAATACGTATCACCGCTTCACCTCGGTCGGCCCGCTGATGGATAAACTTGGCAACGGTGGCAAGGGCATCAGCTGGAATACCGAGCGCGAAATCGAGCACCTCGGCGAAATGCACGGGCGCAACTGGCTCGAGGAGGCCAGCTTCCGGCGCCCGCGTATGGAAACGGCGATTCAGGCGTCGGACACGATCATGTCGCTGGCGCCCGAAACCAACGGCGAGGTCGCCGTCAAGGCCTGGTCCGCGCTGGAGAAAGTTACCGGCCGAGAACACCAGCATCTGGCCCTTTCCAAGGAGCACGAGAAGATCACCTTCCGTGATATCCAGGCTCAGCCGCGCAAGATCATCTCGTCGCCGACGTGGTCGGGCATCGAGTCCGAGGAGGTCTGTTATAACGCGGGCTGGACCAATATCAATGAACTGATCCCCTGGCGCACGCTGACCGGGCGCCAGCAGTTCTATCAGGATCACGCATGGATGCGCGGTTTTGGCGAGGGCTTTGTGGCCTACCGGCCGCCGGTGAATACCAAGACCTGGCGGGATATTCATGGCGAGCATTCGAATGGCAATCCTGAGATCGTGCTCAACTGGATCACGCCACACCAGAAGTGGGGGATCCACAGCACCTACAGCGATAACCTGTTGATGCTGACGCTGTCCCGCGGAGGGCCGATTATCTGGATCTCCGAGACGGATGCGGCAAAGATCGGGGTCGAGGACAACGACTGGATCGAGACCTTCAACGCCAACGGGGCCGTGGTCGCCAGAGCGGTGGTTTCGCAGCGCGTGCGCGATGGCATGGCGATGATGTACCACGCCCAGGAGCGCATCGTGAACACGCCCGGATCCGAAATCACGGGAGCCCGCGGCGGCATCCACAACTCGGTAACGCGGGCGGTGGTGAAACCGACCCACATGATCGGGGGCTACGCCCAGCAGAGCTACGGTTTCAACTACTACGGCACGGTTGGTTCGAACCGTGATGAGTTCGTCGTCGTGCGCAAGATGGACAAGGTCGATTGGCTCGAGGGCGATGACGAAAGCATCCTCACGCAGGAGTACACGCGATGAAGATCCGCGCACAGATCGGCAAGGTCCTCAACCTGGACAAGTGCATCGGCTGCCACACCTGCTCGGTGACCTGTAAAAACGTATGGACCTCGCGTGAAGGCATGGAGTACGCGTGGTTCAACAATGTCGAGACCAAACCGGGTATCGGCTATCCGAAGGACTGGGAGAACCAGGATCGCTGGAAAGGCGGCTGGGTTCGGTCCGGCAAAGATGGCATCGTGCCGAAGCAGGGTGGCAAGTGGCGCCTTCTCGCCAAGATTTTCGCGAACCCGCATCTGCCTGATATCGAGGACTATTACGAGCCGTTCAATTTCGACTACCAGCGGTTGCAGAATGCGCCCGACTCGAAGACTCAGCCGACCGCCAAACCGTATTCGGCGATCACCGGGAAACCGATGGAGAAGATCGAGTGGGGCCCGAACTGGGAAGAAATCCTCGGCGGCGAGTTCTCCAAGCGCTCGCAGGATTACAACTTCGAGGGCATCCAGAAGGAGATGTACGGCCAGTTCGAGAACACGTTCATGATGTACCTGCCGCGGCTGTGTGAGCACTGCCTCAACCCGACCTGCGTGGCGAGCTGCCCCTCCGGGGCGATCTACAAGCGCGAGGAGGACGGTATCGTCCTGATCGACCAGGACAAGTGCCGCGGCTGGCGCATGTGCATCTCCGGGTGCCCGTACAAGAAGATCTACTACAACTGGCAGTCCGGTAAATCCGAGAAGTGCACCTTCTGCTATCCGCGTATCGAGGCCGGTCAGCCAACGGTGTGCTCCGAGACCTGCGTGGGCCGGATCCGCTACCTCGGGGTGCTGCTCTATGACGCCGACCGGGTCAAGGAGGCCGCCAGCGTCCCGAACGAGAAGGATCTGTATGAGGCGCAGCTGGACATATTCCTCGATCCGAACGATCCGGAAGTACAGCGCCAGGCGCGGGCCGACGGCGTACCCGATTCCTGGATCCAGGCCGCCCAGCGTTCGCCGGTCTACAAGATGGCGATGGACTGGAAGGTGGCGTTCCCGCTGCATCCGGAGTACCGGACGCTGCCGATGGTCTGGTACGTGCCACCGCTGTCGCCGATTCAGTCGGCCGCGGACACGGGTCAGGTCGGTCTCGATGGCCTGATGCCGGATGTCGAGTCGCTGCGCATTCCGGTGCGCTACCTGTCCAACATGTTGACCGCGGGCGATGACCGTCCGGTCATCGACGGTCTCAAGCGGATGCTCGCGATGCGGGTGTTCAAGCGCGGCGAGACCGTCGACGGGGTGGAAAACACCGAGGTGCTCGAGCAGGTCGGCCTGAATCGCCAGCAGTTGGAGGACATGTACCAGACGATGGCGATCGCCAACTATGAGGATCGGTTCGTCATCCCGACCAGTCATCGCGAACTCGCCACGGACGATCCCTACGGGGAACGCTCGGGTTGTGGATTCAGTTTCGGCGATGGTTGCAATACCAACGGCGTCAGCCCCGGGGATCTGTTCGGCAGCAAGAGTCCGCGCAAGCGCGAACACAAGCCGCCGACGATCGAGGAGAACAAGTGATGATGGCCAGCGAACACGCGGGTTTCGGGCCCTGTCTCCAGGCATTGTCGCTGCTGCTCCATTACCCGGACGAGGAAACCATCGACAACGCCGATGCGATTGCCGACGTGCTGGCGGCGAGGCCCGAGTTCCCGCCAGCGGATCGTGCCGATCTGGAGCGGTTCATTAATCGACTGCGGCGCGCGGAGCTGCTGCATCAGCAGGCGAGCTACGTCGAGACCTTCGATCGGAGTAAGAAGGTATCGTTGTACCTGTTTGAGCATGTCCACGGCGAATCGCGTGATCGCGGTCCAGCGATGGTTGAGCTGCAGATGGCCTATCGCGAGCAGGGGCTCGATATCGCGGCAAGTGAATTGCCGGACTATCTGCCGATGTTCCTTGAGTTCTGCGCGCAGTTGCCGGATGCCGATGCCTGCGGCTGGCTGGAAGATGTCAGCCACATCCTCCAGGAAATCCACGTCCGGCTGCACCAGCGCGAGAGCCGTTACGCCGTGCCATTCCGGCTGTTACTGCGACTGGTCGACTTGGACCCTTGGCCGGCGGAGCTGGTGGAGGGGACGAAGGAGGAAAAACGGGACGATACCCGCGAGGCGATTGATAGCGTCTGGTCCGAGGCGCCAGTGACGTTTGGAGCCGGCTCGGCGCTTGGTGGTGGCTGCAGCGGTGGATCGTTCGGTGCCCGGAGCGGTAAAACCGCCGGCTACGGGGCGGATCAGGCGTAGAATCGGAGAATGACGATGGAATTCCTGCATACATTCGTTTTTGAATACTATGTATACGTGGCGGGGACCGTTTTCCTGTTAGGCAGTCTGGTCCGGTTCGACATGAGCCAGTACACATGGAAAACGAACTCCAGTCAGTTGCTGGACAATTCGATGAAATTTCAGGTGGGCAGCGTGCTGTTTCATGCCGGTGTGCTGTTCCTGCTCTTCGGCCACCTGGTCGGCATGCTGATGCCGCACTGGATGTATCCGTATTTCGGCTTGACGCCAGGCGCAAAACAGGTGCTGGCGATTGTTTCCGGCGGTATCGCCGGTATAGCCGCACTGGTCGGAGGTGGCATTCTGCTGCACCGGCGGTTATTCAATACGCGTGTGCGCGCGCAATCCACGCGTAACGATATCTTTATCCTGGTGCTGCTCTATATCCAGCTGTTTCTCGGCATGTTCACGATCCCGGTCTCGATGGGCCATCTGGACGGATCGACCATGCTGAAGCTGTCGGACTGGGCGCAGCACGTGCTGACGTTCCGCGGTGGATCGGAAATCATTGCCGACGTTCACTGGATCTTCAAACTGCATATGTTTCTCGGAATCACGACTTTCCTGATCTTCCCATTCACGCGACTGGTGCATATCTGGAGCCTGCCTGCGGGCTACATCGCCCGCCAGTACCAGATCGTGCGGCGGCGTTCGGCATGACAGGGGGAGCCGCGATGTCGCTGGTCACGGTCAATCGGGTCGTGATTCCCGACGAGGATATCCACTATGAATCCGCCCGGGTCGATGAGCGTGGTGTGGATGAACGTCGCGGTGCGGCGGCGCGCCAGCTCGTGGTTCGTGAATTGCTGCGCCAACGGGCCGACGAAATCGGTCTCGACACGGACAGCGATATGGATGCCGCGGTGGAGTCGTTGCTGGCGCGTGAGGTGCCGCGGCCCGCGGTCGACGATGCGGCATGTCGGCGCTACTTCGAGGCGAATCCGGAGCGTTTCTGTACGCCGGTGACGGCGGAGATCCGACATATCCTGCTGGCGGCGCCGCCGGACGACGTCGGTGCCCGCGCCAAAGCGGAGGAGCGCGCAGAGACGTTGATCGACGAGGCCGCCAATGGCGACGAAACGATCGGCGGACTCGCCGCGCGCCATTCCGACTGCCCGTCGGCCACCGATGGCGGCCACCTCGGCGCCGTCGGCCGTGGCCAGACCGTACCCGAGTTCGAGGATGTCGTCCTGCGCCTGGAAGCGGGGCTGGCCCGCCGGCCTGTGGAAACCCGTTACGGGTTCCATGTCGTCGAAGTGATCGCGCGCGAAGGGGGCGAGCCGTTATCGTACGAGCAGGTCAGTCACCTGATCGCCGACTACATCCGCGAACGTTCCTGGCGCCGCGCGGTCAGCCAATACATCGGCCAACTCGCGGCCGACGCCGAAATTGAGGGCGTCGACCTGGAAGTGCCCGATTCGCCGTTGGTGCAGTAGCGCTCCGACGACAAAAAACGAACCACGAATGAACACGAATGGTCTCTCGGGATGGAAACGGTTCGGGAGCTGCGCTGATGCCGCCAGGAAGCTGAAAATCCCAGTTGGGAACCACGGATAGACACAGATAAAACGCGCAGCGTTGAGACACAGCGCCTTTATCTGTGTCCATCAGTGGTTCTTTATAAGTTGACAGATGCCGACAACCGGACAGCAAAACTCCATCGAGACCAATGCTCCGGTGACTCATTCGTGTTCATTCGTGGTTCTTTAAAACTCCACTCCCGAGGCTCCAATGACCGAGATTGTCGATTTTGATTCGTTCCTGGAACTCGCCCAGGCCAGCGATGAGCCGCAGCGGCTGCTGTTTATTTTCCTGAAGGTGGCGCTGCCCGAGGATGCGACCGAGGAGGAGCGGCAGCGGTTCGAGCAGGGCAATGGCGGCGGGCTGATGCCCGTGATGTACGTCGACAAGGCGCCCGGTGAGCTCACGGATTTCTCGGGGCTGGTCGAGGAGTCGCGGGCGATGGGCGAGGACTGGCAGATGGTGTTGGCCGCGGCGCTCGTCGGGGAAGGGGCTCCGCCCTCCGACTCGGCGGTCGAGGACGCGTTTTCGGGGCTCATCAAGACCGTCCACGCGGGTGGCGATCTGTCATCGATGCTGGCGTTCGATCGTGAGGGTGACCCCGTCATCTTCAACTGATGGTGCGAACGGGAGTTCGGGGTGCGCGCGCAGTGTTGCGCGGGCTACCGTAAGCCGCGTTGAGACGACCCCGGCGCGTTCCGGCGGGCGTCGGCGCGACAGGCCTGCAGCCCCGCCATGAGGCCAATTCCCCGATCCGCATCCACGCGGATCAAGACGCGGGGGACCGACCAATGGTAACGTATCTTCGCCGTTCGACCCCTTGCCGGGGCCGAGTCGGCAGTCGATCCAATGGGCACTGATGGAGCCGGGCATGGCGGTGACAGGCGCGCAGGACGGGGATTCCGTGAACGAGCGATTCAACCGATCAAGTTTCTCGCACCAGGACCTGGTGGACTGCGGCTATGGTCGCCTGTTCGCGCCCGAGAATGCGCGACTGCCGGTTGACAAGATGCTGATGTTCGACCGGATCGACCACATCGATTCGACGGGTGGTGCCTATGGCAAAGGCCGGGTCGAGGCGACGCTGGCGATCGATCCGCACGCCTGGTTCTTCGAGTGCCACTTCCCCGGTGACCCGGTCATGCCGGGCTGTCTCGGAGTCGATGCGCTGTGGCAGCTGGTGGGCTTCTATCTCGGCTGGACCGGTGCCCCGGGCAAAGGCCGGGCGCTGGGTGCCGGCGAGGTGAAATTCACGGGTCAGGTCCTGCCTTCCCATGAGGAAGTTCGCTACTACCTCGATATCAAACGGCTCGTACGACGCGGCCTCACCATGGGGATCGCCGACGGCGCGATGAGCGTGGATGGAAACACCATCTACCGCGCCCGCGACCTCAAGGTGGCGCTGTTCGTCGATCCTGCGGCCGCACTCTGAGACGATTACGATGAGTGATGCACGGAATAATGGGATGCGCCGGGTCGTAGTGACCGGCGCCGGTATCGTCTCCTGTCTCGGCAACGATCGCGCGACGGTAACCGACGCGCTTCGTAACGGCCGCTCGGGCGTGCGTTTCAACGAGCGCTACGCCGAGCTGGGGCTGCGCAGCCAGGTCGCCGCCCGGCCGGACATCGATCTGGACGCGCGCGTGCCGCGCAAGCCGCGCCGATTCATGGCGGACGCCGCGGGCTACGCCTATGTGGCAATGGAGGATGCGGCCGTGGAGGCCGGGCTCGACCCGGCTAACCTGTCGGACCCGCGCATCGGCCTGATCGCCGGCTCCGGCGGTGGCTCCACGGCGACGATCGTGGATGCGGCGGATACACTGCGCGAGCGCGGTGTGAAGCGCATTGGCGCGTTCGCCGTGCCGAAGTCGATGAGCAGCACCATCTCGGCCTGTCTCGCCACCCCGTTCGGTATCCGCGGCGTGAATTACTCGATCTCTTCTGCCTGCGCTACCAGCGCGCACTGCATCGGTGCGGCGGCCGACCAGATCCTCGCGGGCCGGCAGGATATCGTTTTCGCCGGTGGTGCCGAGGAAGAGCACTGGTCGCTGTCGATGCTGTTCGACGCGATGGGCGCGCTGTCGTCGAAATACAACGATATGCCGGAGCGCGCCTCGCGGCCCTACGACACAGACCGCGATGGCTTCGTGATCGCCGGTGGCGCCGGCATGCTCGTGGTCGAGGAACTCGAGCACGCCCAGGCCCGCCGTGCGCCGATCCTCGCGGAACTCGTCGGCGTCGGTTCGACCTCGGATGGCTACGATATGGTCGCTCCCAGCGGTGAGGGCGCTCTGCGCTGCATGCAGCAGGCTATCGAGAGCGTCGATACCCCGATCGATTACGTCAACGCCCATGGCACCAGCACGCGTGCCGGTGACATCACCGAGCTTGAGGCCATCCACGACGTGTTCGGCGATGCCATGCCGCCGGTGGCATCGACCAAATCCATGACCGGCCACTCGCTGGGCGGCGCGGGCGTGCAGGAAGCGATCTACTCCCTCTACATGATGGACGGCGGTTTCATCGCCCCTTCGATCAATATCGAGAACGTCGATCCGGAAGCCGCGGCGCACCCGTTGGTGACGGAACTGCAAGAACCCGCGCGGATCGATACGATCCTGTCGAACAGTTTCGGGTTCGGTGGTACCAACGCCTCTCTGGTCTTCCGGAGATGGGCTTCATGAAGAGACACGGGGCGCGTCTCGCGACGTTTCGCTCGGTTCTTTTCCATACGGGGTTCGGCCTCGTAACCCCGGTCTTCGCCCTGCTGGTGCTTTTGTTTTGGCCGCTCCCCTACGGTGTGCGCGAGAGCACGGCCCGCGTGTGGTGTCGCTGCGTGCTCGTCTGGCTGCGCCTGACTTGTGGTGTGCGCCACCGGGTGCTTGGTCGGGAGAACCTGCCGGCGGGACCAGCGGTGATCCTTTCGAATCACCAGTCGACCTGGGAGACGATCGCCTTCCGGACGATCTTCCCGGCCCGACTGTCATGGATCATCAAACAATCCCTGTTCCGTATTCCGTTCTACGGCTGGTCGCTGAAGGCGCTCGAGGAGATCGGCATCGATCGCGACGCGGGTCGCGAGGCGCTGCGCCAGATCGAACACCAGGGTTCGCGCCACCTCGCCGCTGGGCGCTGGGTAGTGGTGTTCCCCGAGGGCACGCGGCTGGCACCGGATGAATCCGGTCGCTACGGCCAGGGCGGCGCGCGGCTCGCGAACGCCGCCAGTGTCCCGGTCGTGCCGGTGGCGCTGGACTCCGGGTGGTGCTGGCCCAACGACGACTGGCGCAAGTATCCGGGCACCATCACGATGCAAATCGGCCCGCCCATCGAGACCGAGGGGCGGAACACGGCCGAAGTGAACCGTATGGCGCGTGACTGGATCGAATCGGCAAGGGCAGCGATCGCGGGCCCGCGCGATGGGTGCGAACACGGCGGTGCAGAGGCGGGCGCGGAACGCTCGTCCGCGCATTAACGCGAATCCGAAGCGGTCTTTTGGCTCGGCATTCCCGGGTGTCGCGGTCGGCGATTCCCGCTTGTCAGACGCTGGACTGCAGTGCGTCGTTCCCGTGAATCGACTCGATATCGGCGGCGATCACTGTGAGTTCGAGCCCGGATAAACTTTGTTCGAGCAACGGGAACGCCTGTCTCTCCTCGACGCGCAGGTGGTGCTCCAGTACTTCGCCCAATACGCCCAGGCGGGTCGCATCCAGTCGATCGGTGCGCGTGAGTGTGCGCCGGATCGCATCGTGCTCGCGCTGGAGTTCAGTCGCCAGTTCGGCCTGCCCGTGTTCATGCAGGCGCGGGAACAATAACCGCTCCTCGGCGGCGAAATGCGCGGACATTTCCGAGCGCCAGGCCTCGCGGAGTGCCTGCCAGCACCTCGAGATCTCCCTTTCCGACGCACTGTCCGCCGCCCGGCGCGCGCGCCGCGCCAGCTGCATCACGTGATTGTGATCGCGCGATAGCGGGACCAGTTCGGGGCTGCGTTTCATCGCCGGCCTCAACTCGATTCGGGCGTGTGTCGGGATACGTTCCCGACAGCCGGGATTCTGAGTCTTGTGGTGTTGCCGGTCGTTGATCGCCGTCAAGTTTCACACAGGGAAGGCGATCAATCTGCTGAACCCACTCGCCATCGCCAGCGATTTCGCAACGGACAACGGCATCCCCGATTAGTCGGTATCACCGGCCAGCACTTCGCATAACAATGGCATGAGTCTGCGCACGCGCGGATCCGCGATCCGGTAGTGGATCGTCTGCGCCTCGCGCCGGGTCTCCACGAGGCCCTGGTTGCGGAGTACGGCGAGGTGCTGGGACAGCGCCGACTGGGAGAGCGGCACGCGCTCCTGCAGGGCCGAGACGGACAGTTCCCCGGGCACCAGACTGCACAGCACCATCAGGCGGTTCCGGTTGGCCAGTGCACGCAGGAAGCGCTCGGCCTCCTCCGCATTGGCGGCGATCAGATGTCCGGGCGAAGTGGCTGGCGGTGTGGTCGTGGGCTCACTCATTGCGCCGTGTCCATTGTCCGTGGGTCATCCCGCATGGAATATCATACATTGCTAAATTAGTATTGACTAAAATAACGATCAGATCTACCGTTATAACCATTGAAACGGAGGTGCCCTGCATGCAACCCGAAGTCCGTCACGTACTGCATGATGAGAGCTCGACCTTTTCGTATGTCGTCTGGGATCCGGCGAGCCTGCATGGCGTGATCATCGATCCGGCGCTCGATTTCGACGGGAGGTCCGGGCGCACCGGGACCGACACGCCAACACGACTGCTGGACATCGTCGATCGCGAGGGCCTGACGATCGACTGGATCCTGGAGACGCATGCGCACGCCGATCACATCTCGGCCGCGCCGTTCCTGCGCGAACGCCTGGATCGGCCACCGGTCGGGATCGGTGAGGGTATCCGCGTCGTACAGGAGCGCTTCAAGCGGCTGTTCAATCTGGAGCGCGGTTTCCTGCCGGATGGCAGCCAGTTCGATCACCTGTTCGCGGACGGGGAGGCGTTCCGGCTCGGCGGCATCGGGGCCAACGTGATCTCGACGCCGGGGCACACCAGCGACCACCTGACCTATGTGATCGGCGATGCGGTGTTCGTCGGCGATACGCTGTTCATGCCGGATGCCGGCACGGCCCGCTGCGATTTCCCGGGTGGTGATGCGGGGCTGCTGTACCGGTCCACGCGACGGTTGTTCGAGGCGCTCCCGGACGAGGCGCGCATGTTCATGCTGCACGACTATGGGCCGAACGGGCGCGAACGCCGGAATGAGACCACGGTTGGAGCACAGCAACGCGACAATATCCATGTCAACGAGACCGTGAGCGAGGCGGAATACGTCAACATGCGCGAGGCCCGGGATGCGACGCTCCCGATGCCGACGCTGATCCTGCCGTCCGTGCAGGTGAATATCCGGGCGGGCGAATTCCCGCCACCGGAAGACAACGGCACGATCTATCTGAAGGTGCCGATCGATGCGTTCTGAGCACGTCCTCGGGGCATGCAACGGGGTGATCCGGTGCGGGGTGCGCCCACGGCGGGTCAGTAGGGCTGTGAAGAGACCGGAATAATGGCGGAATTCGATTGGTTTTCGGCCCTCGCGGGCGGTGTGATGATCGGTCTTGCGGCGACGCTGCTGCTGGCCGGCAGCGGCCGCATCGCGGGCATCAGCGGCATCCTCGGTGGCGTTCTGCAGCGTCCCGGTGGTGACGCGCTCTGGCGTTGGCTTTTCCTCGCTGGGCTGCTCGCGGGCGCGGCTTTCCACCAATGGCTGGATCCGACGGCCGTCGAGGCGCGGACCGGGTTCCCTGTGTGGGCGCTGCTCGCCGCCGGTCTACTCGTAGGTATCGGTACGCGGCTGGGCAGCGGCTGTACCAGCGGGCACGGCGTCTGCGGTCTCGCGCGATTCTCGCCGCGCTCGGCCGTGGCGACCGCCGTGTTTGTGCTCGTGGCGGTGGTCGTCGTGTGGCTGGTGCGCCATGGACCGTTCGCGGGGGTTGTGACATGAATGGCCTGATTGCGCTGGTCGCGGGCGTCCTGTTCGGGTTCGGGCTGGATCTCGCGCGCATGACCGATCCCGAGCGGGTGCTCGGGTTTCTCGATATCGCGGGGACCTGGGACCCGACGCTCGTATTCGTGCTCGCCGGTGCCGTCGTCACGACCACTATCGGCTTTCGCCTGATCGGGCGCGGCGATTCCTGGTTCGGCGGCCCAATGCGGCTGCCGCAGCGCAGCGACATCGATCGCCCGCTGCTGCTCGGGGCGGCGCTGTTCGGTGCGGGCTGGGGCCTTGCCGGATACTGCCCGGGGCCGGGCGTGGCCGCGCTCGTCCAGGGCGCCGCCGATCCTTTCTGGTTCGTGGGAGGGCTCGTACTGGGGATGATTATCTTCGCGCGTACTCCCCGCCGTGGGTCAGGGGCGACCGCGTGAGTGGTGGCCGGGCTCGGGTCCCTATGCGATCGGGCGCACCGGCTTGAGCCTGCGTAGCGCGTACACGCTGTGGGCGCCGATCTACGATCGCGCGGTCGATGCAGCGACCCGTGGGATGCGGCGTCGGAGTCTGGAGGCACTCGACGCGGCGCCCGGCGACAGCGTGCTGCTGATCGGCATCGGTACCGGCCTCGATCTGCCGTGGCTGCCCCCAGGGCCGCGCTACTCCGGCATTGATCTGACGCCGGCAATGCTTGTGCGGGCGCGCCGGCGCGCCGATCGCGCGGGTCGCGCGCTGGATCTGCGCGTCGCCGATGCCGCCGCTTTGCCGTATGCGGATAACGGCTTCGATGCGGTCGTCATGCATCTCATCCTTGCGGTGGTACCGAACCCGGTGGAGTCGTTGCGCGAGGCGGCGCGGGTCGTCCGCCCGAGTGGCGAGATCCTTGTCCTGGACAAGTTCCTGCGCCCCGGACAGCGGGCGCCGCTGCGGCGGCTGGCCGCGCCCCTGATGCGGCGCATCGCGACCCGTACCGACGTCGTCTTCGAGGACTGTCTTGCGGCCGTCGACGGCCTCGAGGTGGTCGCCGATACCCCGGCGGGGGCCGGCGGGTGGTTCCGCCGTATTCGACTCCGCCGAACGGAATGAGGCCGCTCGGCAGGCGCTGTGCGCCCCGATCCCCATAAGGCGAATTCCCTGTGCCGGGCAACTCATAAGGAGCGCGTCCCCATTGACGCGGGACTGGTCCCGTATCAGCGCTGATCCGAGGGAATCCGATGCGGTGGTTACGAACGAGCCGCCGGTGACGCCGTAGCGTGGGGGTTCGGGGTCTCAAGGCCCGGGCGGGCGCGCCAGTCGGCGATCGCCGCCGGTGCATACGGTCGCCCGGGGTGTACGAAAGAGTGGGGTGAGAGCGGTCGCACGGGCCGCAGCCCTGCTCACGTTTGCCTGCGACGGAGTCTGACGATGTTCGAGGCGTTCAACGCGGTCGACCTGGCGCGCTTCCAGTTCGCGTTCACGGTGTCCGCGCACATCATTTTCCCCGCGTTTTCGATTGGGCTCGCGAGTTACCTCGCCGTGCTCGAGGGGCTGTGGATCTACAAGCGCGATGACGCCTGGCTGACCGTCTTCAATTACTGGAAGAAGGTCTTCGCGGTCGTCTTCGGTATGGGCGTGGTCTCCGGCATCGTCATGAGCTACCAGTTCGGCACCAACTGGAGCGTGTTCTCCGACAAGACCGGTCCCATCCTCGGGCCCCTGATGGGCTACGAGGTGCTGTCGGCATTCTTCCTGGAGGCGGGTTTCCTCGGGGTGATGCTGTTCGGCCTGCACCGGGTCGGCTACCGGCTGCATTTCTTCGCCACACTCATGGTGGCGATCGGGACGCTGTTTTCGGCGTTCTGGATCCTGTCGGTCAACTCGTGGATGCACACACCGGCGGGTTTCGGCATCAATGATGCGGGACAGTTCGTGCCGACCGACTGGTGGGCGGCGATCTTCAACCCGTCATTCCCGTATCGCCTCGTGCACATGGTCCTGGCGGCGTATCTGACGACGGCGTTCGTGGTCGGCGGCGTCGGTGCGTGGCATCTGCTGCGCGACGCCCGCGATCGCGGTGCGCGCATCATGTTTTCCATGGCGATGTGGATGGCGCTGATCGTGGCGCCGCTGCAGATCGTCGCGGGTGACTTCCATGGCCTGAATACGCTCGAGCACCAGCCGGCCAAGGTGGCCGCGATGGAGGGCCATTACGAGACCCACGACGGGGCCCCGTTGATCCTGTTCGGTATCCCCGACGACAGCGCCGGCGAGATGCGCTACAGCCTCGAGATCCCGAAGCTCGGTTCGATGATCCTGACCCATGAGTGGGATGGGACGGTGCGCGGGCTCAATTCGTTCCCGGCAGATGAGCGCCCGGGCGCCGAGATCGTTTTCTGGACTTTCCGGATCATGGTCGGACTCGGCTTCGCGATGGTCGCGGTCGGGCTCTGGAGCGCGCTGGCCCGCTGGCGCGGTCGCCTCTTCGAGGGGCGGCGCCTGCAGTGGGCGGCCGTGCTGATGGCGCCGGCCGGGTTCCTCGCGGTGCTCTGTGGCTGGATCACGACCGAGGTCGGCCGCCAGCCGTGGACGGTGTATGGGCTCCTGCGTACCAGTGATTCCGCGTCCAGCATGGACGCCTCGGCGGTCGGGATCTCCCTGATCGTGTTCATCGTGGTGTATTTCGCGGTGTTCGGCATGGGGACGTACTACTGCCTGCGGCTGATGGCGCAGTCGCCCGACGCGGGTCTCGAGGAGGATCCGTGGCCCACGCGGACCGCGGGGATCGTGCCCGGTCCGGCCTATGGCCGCGACTACTATCGCCCAGGTGGCGGTAACCCGGGTGGCGGTGACGATGGAGGGCAGTCGTGATGGGTATCGATCTCGCACTCGTCTGGGCCGGACTGCTCGCCTTCGCGGTGCTCGCCTATGTCGTGCTGGACGGCTTCGATCTGGGCGTCGGCATCCTGTTCCCGTTGCTGCGCGATCATGGCGAGCAGGATCTGGCCATGAACTCGGTCGCGCCGGTATGGGACGGCAACGAGACCTGGCTGGTGCTCGGCGGTGGGGGCCTCTTCGCGGTCTTCCCGCTCGCGTACGCCACGATCATGCCGGCGCTGTATGCGCCCATTATCGCGATGCTGATGGGCCTGATTTTCCGGGGCGTATCGTTCGAGTTCCGTGCCCGCGCGGACCGCAGCCAGTTCCTCTGGGATATCGGTTTCCCGGGCGGGTCGATCGTCGCCGCGTTCGCCCAGGGGATCGCGCTGGGCGCCCTCGTTCAGGGCATCGCGGTCGAGGACCGCGCTTATGCCGGCGGCTGGTGGGACTGGCTGACGCCTTTCAGCCTGCTCACGGGGGCCGCACTGGTGGTCGGCTATGCGCTGCTGGGCGCGACGTGGCTGGTTATGAAGACCGAGGGACCGCTGGCGGACCATGCCCGGCGGATCGCGCGCCTGACGGGCTGGGGGACGTTCGTCCTGATCGGCCTCGTCAGCCTGATCACGCCGTTCCTGAACCCGGTTTACCTGCAACGCTGGTTCGCATGGCCCATGGGGATATTCAGCGTGATCGTGCCGTTGCTGTTGCTCGGCTGTGGCTGGAGACTGCATCGCGGTCTGGTCGAGCGGCGCGACGCGACCCCGTTTCTGGCCTCACTGGGTGTGTTCGTGCTCTGCTATATCGGGATCCTGATCAGCTTCTACCCCTATATGGTCCCGCCCTCGGTGACGCTGTGGCAGGCGGCGGCGCCGGATGAAAGTCTCGCGTTTCTGCTGGTGGGCGCGCTGGTGCTGATCCCGATCATCCTCGCCTATACCGCCTACGCCTACTGGGTGTTCCGCGGCAAAGTCGATCCGGAAGAGGGGTATCACTGATGGGATCGGAGGAGGCTCCACGCTCCGTCTGGCGGCGGCTGGGCTGGTTTGTCGGTCTGTGGCTGGCGGGGCTCGCAGTGGTGGGGATTATCGCGTATGCGTTGCGGTTGGTGATTCTTTAGGGCCGAGGGCCGAGGGCCGAGGGCTGAGGGCTGAGGCGGGTAGCGCCTGGGGCGTGCGATACGGTCGGGGTGTGTCGCGCGCGTTCGCCTTCGGCGACAACGTGCCTACCGGCTGTGGCGTCCGCCGCGGCGCTGTGGCTGGTCGAGGGGGTAGCCGAGCAGGCGCACGGCGACCGCGGGGTGGGCGTTGGGGAGGTTGCGGCGGTTCGAGTCGTCGCGCTGTTCCGGTGTCATTGAGCCCCAGGCGGCGATCTCGGCGCGGCTGCGGGCACAACCGATGCAGCGGTCGTGTGCGTCGAGCTGGCAGACGCCCACGCAGGGGCTCAGGTCGAGCAGTTCGTCGGGCAGTTCCACGGCGGGGTTGGCGGTGTTTGGATCGGTCATCGGCTCAGCTCAGTCGGGCGCGGTCGAACCAGCGCAGGGCGATCGAATCGGGTGTGGCGGAGGCGGTTTCTTTTATGCCCGCCATATCCGGCTCCCGGCCGGTGAAATCGAACAGATTGCGGTCCGCAAGTTGTGAAGGCCTTACGTCCTGCAGCGCGGAGAACATGGTCTGCGTCCGCCCGGGGGCTTCGCGTTCCCACTCCGCCAGCATGCGCTTGATCTGCTGGCGCTGCAGGTTTTCCTGTGAGCCGCAGAGATTGCAGGGGATGATCGGGAAATCCCGCAGGTGTGCGTATTTCGCGATGTCGCGCTCGCTTGCATACGCGAGCGGTCGAATCAGGACGTTGCGGCCATCGTCGGAGCGCAGTTTCGGCGGCATGGCTTTTAGCTGGCCGCCATGGAACAGGTTGAGGAAGAACGTCTCGACGATGTCGTCGCGGTGGTGGCCCAGCGCGATCCTGTCGATCCCGTTGCCGGCGGCCCAGGCATAGAGCGCGCCGCGGCGCATCCGCGAGCACAGACCGCACATCGTATTGCCCTCGGGCACGACGCGCGTGACGACGGAATACGTATCCTGCTCGATGATGTGCCAGTCCACGCCCCGCTCGCGGAAATAATCCGGCAGGATATGCGCCGGGAAGTCCGGCTGCTTCTGGTCCATATTGACGGCGATCAGTTCGAAACGGATCGGGGCCCGCCGCTGCAGTTCGAGCAGGATGTCCAGCAGGACATGCGAGTCCTTGCCACCGGACAGGCAGACCATGACGCGCTCGCCGTCGCGGATCATTTCGTAGTCCGCGATCGCCTGACCGACCTGGCGTTTCAGGCGGCGGTGCAGTTTGCGGGCGTTGACCGAATCGGGCAGCGGGGCGAGCGGCATCGTTTTTCCGGGCTGGATCGCGTACAACGGCTCAATTATAGCGGCCATGGCCTGCGGGGCGAAGCGGCATTGTCAGTCGTGGTCGGAATGGCCTGCTCAGGGAGGTCGGTGATGAAAGTGATGGTGGAGTTGTGTCTGGTGCCGCTGGGCGTCGGGGTCTCCGTATCCCCTTATGTGCGCGCCTGTCAGGACATTTTGCGCGAGGCCGGCTTCGAGCCGGAGCTGCACGCCTACGGGACCAATTTCGAGGGCGAGTGGGAGACGGCGATGGCGGCCGTGCGTCGGTGTCATGAGCGCATCCATGAGATGGGCGCGCCGCGGATCCATTCCACCCTCAAGCTCGGTACCCGCACGGACCGCGATCAATCCCTCGCGGACAAGGTCGACAGTGTGGGCAGCTCGAACGATCACGAGGACTGACGCCCGGCCCGTAATTTTATACGTGGTGGAAGTTCCGCCCGGCCGTCGTCGCGTGGACGTAGCCCGCGCGGATCACGAAATCGCCGAACGGCTCGCTGTCCTCGCGTTCCTTCGCATACTGCCCGATCATCGGTTCGAGTTCCGCCAGGATCTCCTGCTCGCCGATATTCTCGCGGTGCAGCTTGTTCAGGCGTTCGCCATGGAATCCGGCGCCGAGGTACAGGTTGTATTTGCCCGGCGCCTTGCCCACGAAACCGATCTCACCGAGATATGGCCGGGCGCACCCGTTCGGGCAGCCGGTCATGCGCACGACAATGGCATCATCCTGAAGCCCGTAGGCGGCCATCATCTCCTCGATCCGGTCGATCAGTGAGGGCAGGTAGCGCTCCGACTCGGCCATCGCGAGCCCGCAGGTCGGAAAGGCCACACAAGCCATGGAACTGCGGCGCACGGCCGAGCGGTCGGCGTCGGGATCGACCCCGTGGTCCCTGAGTATCCCTTCGATCCGCCCCCGGTCTTTGTCCGCCACCTGCGCGATGATCACGTTCTGGTTCGGCGTCATCCGGAATTCACCGTCATGGACCCGTGCGATCTCGCGCAGGGCGCTCAGCATGCGGCGCTCGCCTTCGTCCTTGATACGCCCGTTCTCGACAAACAGCGTGAAGTGACCGTGCCCATCGGCACCGTCCACCCAGCCGTAGCGGTCGGCGTTCGATTCGAAATGGAAGTCGCGCGGGTCTTCGAGTGACCCGCCGAGGCGGCGTTCGATCTCGCCCCGGATCCACTCCGGTCCGTGATCGTCCACGGTGTATTTGAAACGGGCGTGTTTGCGGTTCACGCGGTCGCCGTAATCGCGTTGCAGAGTGACGACCTGCTCGGCCACGGCGAGTGATTGCTCCGGCCGGCAGAAGGCGATCACGTCGGCCAGGCGGGGGTAGGTCGCCGTATCGCCGTGGGTCATGCCCATGCCGCCGCCGACGGTAATGTTGAAGCCCGCGAGTTCCCCGTTGTCATCGGTCACGGCGATGAACCCGAGGCAGTTGGCATAGATGTCGACATCGTTCATCGGCGGCACGGCGACCGCGATCTTGAATTTCCGGGGCAGATAGCGCGCCCCGTAGATCGGTTCGAAATCGGGCTCGCCGCCGGCGATCTTCTCGCCATCGAGCCAGATCTCGTGGTAGGCGCTGGTACGCGGCAGCAGGTGGTCGCTGATCCGCTTCGACCACTCGAATACCTCGGCGTGGATATCCGACGCGTAGGGATTCGGGCTGCACATGACATTGCGGTTGACGTCGCCGCAGGCGGCGATCGTATCGAGCAGCGTGTCGTTGATGGCGCGCATGGTCGTCTTCAGATCGCGCTTGATGACGCCGTGATACTGAAAGGTCTGCCGCGTGGTGATGCGCAGCGTGGCGTTGGCGTAGCGCGTGGCGATGTCGTCGAGGGCGAGCCACTGCTGCGGGGTGCAAACGCCAGCGGGCATACGCAGGCGGATCATGAACGAGTAGGCCGGCTCGAGTTTTTTCTTCTGGCGGGCGGCGCGGAGGTCGCGGTCATCCTGCATATAGCTGCCGTGGAACTTGAGCAGTTTGGTATCCGACTCCGCGATCGCGCCGGTGACCGCGTCGGCCAGACCCTCCTCGATGGTGCCGCGCAGGAAGTTGCTGTCGTACTTGATCCGCTCGGTGGGATCGAGTGCGTCGAGATCGATGTCCTGGTCGCTCATGTAGTCCTCGTAGCGGTTGTCGTCACGCGTCACCTCGCGCTGCTGCGCTCAAGCGGGTGGCGCGCGGATCCGTCGTGATCGTTCAGGTTCGCGCTCCTGAAAAAAGCGGCCTCACGCAGAGCCGCGGAGCACGCGGAGCCGTTCCGGATGAGTCATTCGTCAGTCGCTCCGTTTACGCAACCCGTACCGCCTGCGAATGAGTCTGCTCACAATGCGTGCGTGCCGTTCGAGGGAGCACCTGTTGAATCTGCGGTGCCCGGCCATCGTGTCTCTGCGCCCTCGGCGGCTCCGCGTGAATCCATCAGCGTGCGCGGCCCTGGCGGCGGCATGGCGTCAGTACACGTCGCGCTGGTAGCGCTTGTCCTTCTGCAGCTGGCCGAGCCACGCGGCGGCGTCTTCCTGCGAACGGTTGCCGTGTTCGGCGATCACGTCGATCAGGGCCTGATGGACATCGGGGGCCATGTACTCGGCATCGCCGCAGACATAGACGTACGCGCCCTGCCCGAGCCAGGCGTGAACCTCCGCACCGCGCTCGCGCAGCTTGTCCTGAACATAGACCTTCTCGGACTGGTCGCGGGAGAAGGCGACATCGACGCGGTCGAGCATCCCCTGTTCGCGCCAGCGCAGCCAGTCGCGCTGATAGAGGAAGTCGGTGTGGAAATGCTGCTCGCCGAAGAACAGCCAGTTGGCGCCCTCGGCCCCGCGGTACTCCCGCTCCTCGACGAATGCGCGGAACGGGGCGACGCCGGTTCCCGGGCCGATCATGATGATCGGGGCGCTGTCGTCGTCGGGCAGTTTGAAGTTCCTGTTGTGGTCGATATACACCGGCAGGGGCGTGTCGTCATCGACCCGGTCCGCGAGCCAGGTGGAGGCCACGCCCTCGCGTTCACGCCCATGCGCCTTATAGCGCACGGTGGCGACCGTGAGATGGACCTCATCCGGGTTCGCGTTGTGGCTCGATGCGATCGAGTACAGGCGGGCCGGCAGTTTGCGCAGGCGGTCGATGAACGACTGCGGCGTGAGGGCCTCGGCGGGCCAGGCCTGGAGCACGTCGATCAACTGGCGACCGTGCATCCATTCTCGCAGGCCATCGCGGTGATCCTCGGCCAGCAGCGCCTGCAACTCTTCGCCACCGGTGAGTTCGGCCCAGCCCTGGAGGAACGGCCGGGTCAGGGTCGTGATCTCGTAATCGTGCGTTAGCGCCTCACTGAGGCTCACATCACCGCGCGGGCCGGAGACCGTCTCTTCACCGGAGAAACCGAGTGCGGCGAGCAGGTCTTCGACGTCACGGTCACTGTTGCGCGGCAGCACACCAAGAGAATCGCCCGGTTGCCACTCGAGACCGCTGTCTTCGACCGAGACCTCGATGTGACGGGTCTCTTTGCTGGATCCGTCCGCGTTCAGCACGATGTTGTCGAGTAGCCCGGCCGGGAAGGGGTTCTTCTTCGACCAGCTCGATGCCTCGCCCTGGCTGCCAAGCGGACCGAAGGCGACGACGTTCGACGGCGGTGCGTCGAGTTCGGCGACGAACGCCTCGATCGAGCCGTCGATCCATGCCTCGGCGGCATCGTCGAAGTCGACATCGCAGTCGGTGCGGGGGTGGATACGCGTGCCCCCTAGCGCTTCCAGTCGGCTGTCGAAGTCGCGGCCGGTCTGGCAGAAATGCTCGTAGCTGGTGTCGCCGAGCGCCAGCACGGAGAAGCGGGTGTCCTTGAGCGGGGGCGCCTTCTTCGAGCCGACCAGTTCGTGCAGCTCGGCCGCCGTGTCGGGCGGGTCGCCCTCGCCATGCGTGGAGACTACGACCAACATGCGTTCCGCCGCCTTGAGTTGCGGTTTCCTGGTATCCGCCATGTCGAGCACATGCGCCCGGAAACCGCGCGCCTCGGCCTTCTGCGCCGCCTGCTGCGCGACCTCTTCGGCATTGCCGGTCTGCGATCCGAACAGGATTGTCAGCTCCGGCGCCTGCGCCGGGGCGGCCGTTGTCTGGGCCTCGGCGGGCGCACCGGCGGCGCCGGCCGCCGTGAGGCCGGCGAGATAACCGCTCAGCCAGGTGATCTGATCGCCACGCAGATCCGCAACGACGTCACTGAGTCGCTGCGCCTGCTCGCGGTTCAGCGGGCTGTTGGATTCGGTCAGAAGCGGTTTGGACATGCTGCACTCCGCATTGGGTCCGCCGATGGGGCGGTTTTGCGGAGTTAACGGTATACCGGCGCCGTTAGAATGAAAAAGTCTCGATTTTTATATTGATATTCTATGGAGACCTGACCGATGCCGGCTTCTCCCGTTGGCGTTCCGGCCTGGGCCTCGTTGCATCACCATTCGGGGATGACTCAGACCGTGCTGCTGACGAGCCTGTGGATCGTTTCCCTTGACAGGGACTCCCGATTCGAGCCGGTGTGCATATCGTAGAGCGCGCTGATAAGCCGGGCCTTGCGGGCAGCTCCGAGTTCGTGGCCGATATCGTCCAGGACCTGCTCGGAAATCTCGATGATCGATTCGAGCAGCTCCCGATCGATCGGCGCGGGTTCGCCGATGGCCGGTTGATCGGACGGTCCACCGCGGCCGGTTGCAACCCATTCGACCGTAGCGCCGCCCGCTTCGGCGATGGCCAGGATTTTGGTCCGGGTCGGTTCCGTTCGGCCCGCCAGACACTGGCGCAGAAAGGTGTCGGAGACGCCGGCTTTGCGCGCGAAAGCGCGCACGCTCATGTCCCCGATCAACGCCTCGAGGCGCGCCGGGAACGAGGCCGGGTCGTTCAGACCGGAGGTGCCCGGATACAGAATTTCCTGATCTTCAATCGTCACGGCAGTTTCCATCAGCCTCCATTTGAGGCGTATCTGTCATTATGAAGTGCTGCGCAGGCGCGTCTGTTATATGGGATTATCACCCATGTGCCGCCGGAAACGGTATACCTGTCTTGTAACAACCTGATACATTGTCAACGCGACATATAGCGCGATACCCTCGATCTATTCCATTTCGTGACGACAGTGCACCCCATGACTACGATCGCTGATCCCCAGAGCATCCCTGCCGATCCCGTGCAGCGTAACGAATGGATCAAGTTCCAGTTGCGTATCCGCGGCAGTTCCCTGTCACAGCTCGCCCGCGAGCTGGGGGTGACACGTCAGGCCGTACGTAACGCGTTGTCCTCGCGCTATCCGCGAATGGAGCGGGTGATCGCCGCCGAGATCGGCCTCAGTCCGGAAACCATCTGGCCGGAACGTTATCGGGGTGATTCCGCTCGCGGAATCGACTGATCCGCGATGTGGGCGCGCGAGATCTCTCGCGAAAAGATCAGTCACCGTTCATCGTCCCCCGAGTCCCGCTGGATTCTCCGTAATCCTGCGGATATGAAGCGCGATCGTTGGTGGTCGCTGGTCCGATACGGGACCGGCTGGACCGCGCTCGCATCCGGTGCCCGGCCTCGGGGACCTACGATTCCTGTTCGGGCGGTACGTACCCCTCGGGCCGCTCCGATCCATCGCCGAAGAAGAATTTCTCCATTTCGCTTTCGAGGAACTGGCGGGCCTTCGGGTCGACCGGTGTAAGGCGCATCTCGTTGATCAGCATGGTCTGATGCTGGAGCCACATCTGCCACGCCTCTTTCGAGACCTGCGCGTGGATGCGCTGACCGAGCTCGCCGGGGTAGGGCGGGCGATCGAGGCCCTCGGCCTCGCGGTCGAGTTTGATGCAATGGACCGTGTTGCCCATGTCGTCTCCATGTGTCGTCGAGGTGGTCGAGTGTTGTCCAGCCCGCGATGATGACATCCCGGTCGGGGGATGCGGGAGTCCGCTGGCGGGATATCGCGTACGCACTCACCTGTGGACCAGATGTGCCTCCGCCTGGTCGAGTGCGGCGGGCGTCCCCGTAATGACGAGCACGTCGCCCGTCGCGATGGTGGTGGCGTTATCCGGGGCGTCCGTCCGCGTGCCGGCCCGGGTCAGTGTGGCGACCTGCACGCCCAGCGCATCGAGTCCGAGCGCCCCGATCGATTTGCCGACAGCGCCCGCGTGCCCGGGCAGTGTCACCGCGCGCATCTCCAGCCGCTCGGGATCGGCGTCTTCCGATCCCGGAAACAGCGCGCGCAGCATGTCGTAGCGGTCGTGTCGGACGGCCCGGACACGCCCCATGACGCCGTCCGTCGACTGACCCAGCAGGAACATCAGATGCGATGCGACCATGAGGCTCGCTTCCAGTGTTTCCGGGATCACCTCGGTTGCGCCCGCGTCCAGCAGTTCATTCAGATGGCCGTCGTCCGGGGCGCGGACGAGGATCGGTAAATCCGGCTGCGCGGTGCGGACCTGGTGGATCGTGCGGATGGCCGCTTCGGGGTCGTCGAGAGTCAGTGCAAGTGCGCGGGCCCGATGGAGCCCGGCCGCCTCCAGCAGGCTGAGGTGCGTGCCATCCCCGTAGGTAACCGCCGCGCCGCTCGCACGGGCGTTCTGCACGCGTACCGGATCGAGATCGATCGCATTCCAGTCGAGGCCGGCGTCATCGAGCAGTCGCGCGACCTGCTGGCCCACGCGCCCGAAACCGACGAGCAGGATTTCACTGTCTGAATCGGTGCCTGGCCCGGGCACCGATTCCGTGTCGCCGGCGGTGGGTGGAGGCAGGAACCAGTGCACGATCGTCTGGTTGAAGCGCAGCGCGAGCGGGGCGACCGCCATCGACAGCAGCAGCGCGGCGAGCACGGCCTGGCCGTAATCGGGCGGCAGCAGGTCGCCGTCGAGTGCGATCGTCAGAAGGGCGAAGCCGAACTCGCCGCCGTGCGCGAGCACCAGCGCCGTACGCGCGCCGGCCTCGAGTGGCATCCGCGCGAGGCGACAGAGGGTAAACACCAGCGCGAACTTGAATACGACCAGGGCACCGAACAGAAGCAGGATCCAGGGCCAGGCCACCGGCAGGATCGACAGGTCCAGCAGCATGCCGATGCTGACGAAGAACAGGGCCAGCAGGACATCGCGGAAGGGGCGGATCTCGGCCTCGATCGTGTGCCGATAGGGGCTCTCGCCGAGCATGATGCCGGCGACGAAGGCGCCGAGGGCGGGGGAGAGACCGAGGCTGGCGGTCAGCCAGGCCGATCCGAGGGCGACCCCGAGCGCGGTCAGCGTGAACAGCTCGCGCGACTGCAGGGCGGCCACGCCGGACAGCGCCGGTCGCAGCAGGAAGCGGCCCGCGAGCAGGATCGCCGCGAGCGCGAGTGCGCCCTTCAGCAGCGCGATACCGAGCGCCACCGGGATGGTCGATTCGCCGGGATTGGCGAGGCCGGATACGATCACCAGGAATGGCACCACGGCCAGGTCCTGGAACAGCAGGACGCCGAGTGCGGAGCGCCCATGATGCTGCCCCAGTTCGAGCTGGTCCGTGAGCTGCTTGGTGACCATCGCGGTCGATGACATGGCGACCACACCCCCGAGGACTACCGCGCCCGGGACCTCGATGCCCATGGCGCGGGCCGCGAAGTACGTGACGACCGAGGCGATCAGGACCTCGGCGCCGCCAAGCCCCAGCAGCGCCCCCCGGATGCGGGCGAGGGCGGGCAGCGACATCTCCAGGCCGATGGTGAACAGCAGCAGCACGACGCCGAGTTCCGTGAGCGAGCGGATCGTGCCGATGTCCTGGACCAGCGCGAACGCGCTGGGGCCGGCGGCCAGGCCGACCACCAGATAGCCGAGGACCGCGGGCATGCGCAGGCGCAGGAAGACCGCGGCCGCGCCGACCGCGATCAGCAGCAGCATCAGCAGGTCATAGAAGGCTTCGGGTGCGTGCATTCAGTCCTCGCGAGGCGTGCGGATTGTTTCGCTGACGCGGATCAGGGGGGATAATACATGTCCCGCCACGGTGGCGGTCCCCTCCTGCCAGCAATACGGAATCAATACGATGGTCGACATGAATCGCCTTGATAGCGCGGACAGCGATTTCACCACGCGTCTGGCGGATCTGCAGCACGACGGCGGCACCGCCGATGCCGACATTCTGCAGACCGTCCAGCGGATCATCGACGATGTCCGCGGGCGCGGTGATGCGGCCGTCGTGGAGTTGACGAATCGTTTCGACCGGCGTGAAGCCGGCACGATGGCCGATCTGGAACTCGACCGGGAAGCGCTCGATGCCTCGCTCGCGCGCCTCTCCGCCGCCGAGCGGGGGGCGCTGGAGCACGCGGCCGAGCGGCTCGCGGACTACGCGCAGCGGCAGAAGATGGAGAGCTGGAGCTATCGCGACGCCGATGGCAGTCTGCTGGGTCAGCAGGTCACGCCGCTCGATCGGGTCGGTCTGTACGTGCCCGGCGGCAAAGCGGCCTATCCCTCCTCGGTGTTGATGAATGCGATCCCGGCAAAGGTCGCCGGTGTCGGCGAACTCGTGATGGTCGTGCCGATGCCGGGTGGCGAGGTGACCGATCTGGTGCTCGCCGCGGCCGCGATCGCCGGCGTCGATCGCGTGTTCGCCGTCGGCGGTGCCCAGGCGGTCGCGGCGCTGGCCTTCGGGACCGAATCCGTGCCGGCGGTGGACAAGGTCGTAGGGCCGGGCAACTCCTATGTCGCGACGGCCAAACGGCTCGTGTACGGGGTGGTCGGCATCGATATGATTGCCGGGCCCTCGGAGATCCTGGTGGTCTGTGACGGCGCGACCGATCCCGACTGGATCGCGCTGGACCTGTTCTCCCAGGCCGAGCACGACGAGGAGGCCCAGGCGATCCTCGTGTCCTGGGACGGCGATTTCCTCGATCGGGTGGCGGCCGCCATCGATCGCCTGCTGCCGGGGCAGGAGCGGCGGGACATTATTCAGGCCTCGCTCGCGGCCAATGGGGCGCTGATCCGGGTGCGCGACCTCGAGGAAGCGGTTGCCGTGGCCAATCGGATCGCGCCCGAGCACCTGGAGCTCTCGGTCGAGGATCCCGAGGCGGTGGCGCCGCGGATCCGGCACGCGGGCGCGATTTTCCTGGGGCGCCACACCCCCGAGGCGCTCGGCGATTACTGCGCGGGGCCGAATCACGTGTTGCCGACCTCGCGCACGGCCCGTTTCTCGTCGCCGCTCGGGGTCTACGACTTCCAGAAACGGACCAGCCTGCTCGGATGCTCTGCGGAAGGCGCGGCCCGCCTCGCGCCGACCGCCGCGACGCTGGCGCGCGGTGAGCATCTTGCCGCGCACGCCGAGTCGGCCGAGGCCCGGCTCCCCGAGGGGCAGACGTGAGCCGGGCGGGCGACCGGGTCCGGCCGGAGATCCAGGCGCTCGGCGCCTACCACGTCCCCGAGGTCGGGGACGTGGTGAAGCTCGACGCGATGGAGAATCCCTACACTTGGCCGGATGAGGATATGCGGGCTGAATGGGCGGCCCGCCTTTCCGGGGTGGGTGTGAACCGTTACCCCGATCCGCGCGCCGCCGATGTGGTGGCCCGATTGCGCGGGCATACGGCTTTGCCGTCGGATCAGGCGCTCCTGCTCGGTAACGGATCCGATGAACTGATCCAGCTCGTCACGCTGGCACTGGCCCGGCCGGGCGCGAAGGTGCTGGCACCCGAGCCCACATTCGTCATGTACCGCATGATCGCGACGTTCTGCGGTCTGGAGTTCATCGGCGTGCCGCTCACGCCGGATTTCGGCCTCGACATGCCGGCACTCGAGGCCGCGATCGAGGCACACGATCCGGCGGTGGTCTGGCTCGCGTGGCCGAACAACCCGACCGGCAACGCCTGGCCGCGCGCCGATGTGCACCGGGTCGCCGATCTCGCGGGCGGTCTGGTGGTCGTCGATGAGGCGTACCAGCCGTTCGCGCAGGACAGTTTTATCGGGGAACTCGGTGAACGTGACAATGTCGTCGTGCTGCGCACGCTGTCCAAGCTCGGACTGGCCGGCCTGCGTTTGGGTTTCGTTGCCGGCCCGCCGGCCTGGCTCGAGGAGATCGATAAGCTGCGATTGCCCTATAACGTCAACGTCCTGACCCAGGCCGGCGCGGCGTTCGCGCTCGATCATTTTGACCGCCTGGACCGCCAGGCGGCGGAGATCCGCCGCGAGCGGGACGCACTGGCCGCGACACTGGCCGCGGCCCCGGGCGTGACGGTCTACCCCAGCGCCGCCAACTTCCTCCTCCTGCGCGTACCGTCTGGCACCGCGCGCCAGCTGTTCGAGGACCTGCTCGCCGAGGGCATCCTGATCAAGTGCCTCGATGGCGCCCACCCGGCGCTCACCGATTGCCTGCGCGTGACCGTCGGCACCCCAACCGAGAACGCACTGCTCGCCGAGGCCCTCAAGCGCCGGCTCAGCGCGGTGGTCTGATGGAACGCCGGATCGTGGGATTCCACACCGATGAGGAAGACGACTGGGTCGCCGACCTCGACTGCGGCCACACTCGCCACGTCCGTCACCGCCCGCCCTGGTTCAGCCGGCCCTGGGTCATCGACCCCGAACAGCGCGCCGCCGCCATCCGAACCATCCTCGACTGCGTCAAATGCGACCGCGGCGAGCCCGTGTCCACCGCGTCCGGCGTTTCGGCGGACCGGGGGAACACGGGAACCACGAATGAACACGAATGAACACGTATGGGTCTGTCGGGATTCAGATTCTCCGGGGGCTGGGCTGAAAGGGTGTCGTCGCCAGGATCGTTACGGCGAACCACAGATGAACACAGATGGACACGGATAAAAGTCGAGATAGCCGAGGGAATGCCCGCCTCCTCCCGTTGCATATCCCGCCAGCTTCAGGGCGGTTCACGGCCTGCGATCAAGACGATTTTTATCCGTGTCCATCCGTGGTTCCGGGTCTGCCGGCCGGACATCGAAAATGTTTCAGCGGAGCTCCCGATGCATCACGGATACCCGTGGGCCCATTCGTGTTCATTCGTGGTTCTCTTTTAGTGGTTCTGCGGGCCGGAAACAAAAAGGGCCCGACCAAATGGCCGGGCCCTTTTCAGAAGCCTGGAGTCGGCGGCGTTACATCTCGCCGGTGATCCAGTGGTTCACACGGTCCTCGTGGTTGTTGACGTACCACTCGGCCGCCTGCTCATAGTCGGTCTGCTCGCCCTTGTCCATGCCCTTCTGGACCTGATCCAGCGGGATGCTCATGCGGTCAAGCATCTCATAGACGTCGGGGAACTCGCGGTAGAACCCGGTGCGGGCGACGATGTCGGCGCGCTCGATACTGCCGAGCGTGCCCTTCGGATCCTCGATGTAGCGCAGATCCCAGCGGCCGAATTTCCAGTGCGGTTTCCAGCCGGTCACCACGATCGGCTCTTCTTTGCTGATCGCGCGTTTGAGGGCGGCCGTCATGCCGCTGCCCGAGGAGATGACGAGGTTGTAGCCCATATCGTTCAGACCGTACTCATCCATCGCCTTCTTCGACAGCCGCGTGAGACCGGCGCCCGGGCCGATGCCGATGACCTCACCGTCGAGCATCTCCATCACTTCCTCGCTCTTGAGGTCCTCGATGGAGTTCAGCGTGTCCTCCGGCACGTAGTCCGGGACCACCCACCCGAGGCTGGCGCGGCTGTAGACCGGACCGAGGTTGACGACGTCGCCGGCCGTCCTCTCGAAGTAGTCCGAGTGGGTATCGGGCAACCAGGCGTCGGTGTGGAAATCGAGGTCGCCCGAAGCAACCGCCTGATACACCGCGGCCGGATCGGCCTTGGTCATCTCGACCTCATGACCCATCTTCTCACGGATGATGTACTCGGCCACGTGCGAGGTGAACAGGGCGTCGGACCAGTTGAAATAGCCGATCTCGACGACGTCATTGTCTTCGGCGTGGGCCGTCCCGAGGGCTGACAGGCCGAGGGCGCAAGCCACGCCAATCGCTGCAAAGCGTTTCATGGTGAATCTCCCATGGTTCCTGCTTTCGCGTGTTGTCACCGGAATCGTATCCGGTGTGCGTATGGCACTACCGAATGGCAGGTACTGCCTGCCCCGCTGAGCGCGGGAGCGACACTGAAAAAATCAGTGTTGACTACAGATTAAAGCCTATGCGGTGCCTGTTTCCAGGTGAGGGGCCATGTGATGGCCCGTCGCCGGGCAGCGCCCGCCCGCCGCGAGTGCCCGCCTGCGGTGCATGGCGGCGGCCTGGCGGCGGGCACGGGTTCGCCCGCTGGCGCGTGCCATGTACACTCCGGCAGGACACGGGCCGAGCCGGGGGAGGGTATGGCCGAGACGGGGACGCTGGTCGATTACACGAACAGCCTGCTGGAAGTCGACGCGCTGCGTGACTACAGCCCGAACGGCCTGCAGGTCGCGGGTCGGTCCGAGACCGTGCGCCTGATGACCGGAGTGAGCGCTTGCCAGGCGCTGCTCGAGGCGGCGCGCGAGTGGGAGGCCGATGCGCTACTCGTGCATCACGGGTGGTTCTGGAAGAATGAACCGCCCCAGTTGACCGGTATGAAGCTCCGGCGCGTGCGCACGGTCCTGGAGGCCGGTTTCAGCCTGCTCGCGTACCACCTGCCGCTCGATGTCCATCGCGCGTATGGCAACAATGCCGAGCTCGCCCGGCTGCTCGGTATCATGGTCGCGGGCCAGCAAACGGCCGGAGGCATCCCCGACCTCCTCTGGTTCGGGCGCCTGGATGAGCCGGTCGAGGCCCGGGCGTTCGGCGCGCGCATCGGCGAGCGACTGGGGCGGGCGCCGACGCACCTCGGCCCGGAGGGTGGAACCATCGAGACGGCCGCATGGTGCACCGGCGCCGGCCAGGACTTTATCGACGATGCGATCGCCCGCGGCGTAGATGCGTTCATAACCGGCGAGGTGTCCGAGCGCACCGCCCACACCGCACGGGAGTGCGGGATCCATTTCTTCGCCGCCGGACACCACGCGACCGAACGCTACGGCGTCCAGGCCCTGGGGGACCACCTGGCCGAGCGTTTCGGGCTGGAGCACCGGTACGTCGATATCGATAACCCGGTATGACCCGCGCTCCACAGGTTCGGGGGGCTATGGTATCCTCCCACCCTTTGATCCATCGTGCGACCGTCCGGGCCGCAAGATGGCGAAACCAACACTGAACAATGACCCCCGGGAGACATTCGATGGCCTCGGATGAGATGGATCCCACGCGTCGGCGCTTCCTGACCGGCGCCACGACGGTGGTCGGCGGAGCCGGGCTGCTGGCCGGGATCGTGCCGTTTGTCAATTCCATGTCGGTGAGCGCGCGCGCACAGGCGGCCGGCGCCCCGGTCGAGGTCGATATAGGCCGGCTCGAACCCGGTCAGCGGGTGACGTACGAATGGCGTGGTAAACCCGTCTGGGTGGTCCGCCGAACGGAGCGGATGATGGAGACCCTCGAGGAAATCGAGCCGGAACTCGCGGATCCGGAGTCCGCGAAGTCCGAGCAGCCCCCGTATTGCCAGAATACGGCGCGTGCGCGGGAGGAAAGCCGGGAGGTACTGGTCATGGTGGGGGTGTGCACCCACCTGGGCTGTTCGCCGACCTACTACCCCGATCCGGGCGGCGAGCTCGGGTCCGACTGGCTCGGCGGTTTCTTCTGCCCCTGTCACGGATCGAAATACGATATTTCCGGACGGGTCTACGACGGCCAGCCGGCACCGACGAATATGCCGGTTCCGCCGCATATGTACCCCAGCGAGAATATCCTGCTGATCGGCGAAGACGAGAGGGGCTAAGGGGATGGGCAAAGTTCTGGCCTGGGTGGATGACCGCTTTCCGCTCACGAAGATGATGCGGGAGCATCTCACCGAATATTACGCACCGAAGAACTTCAACTTCTGGTACTACTTCGGCTCGCTGGCATTGCTGGTACTGGTCCTGCAGATCGTCACCGGCATCTTCCTGACGATGCACTATCAGCCCTCGGCGGAACAGGCCTTTGCCTCGGTCGAGTACATCATGCGCGATGTCGAGTGGGGCTGGCTGATCCGCTACATGCACTCGACCGGCGCGTCGATGTTCTTCGTCGTCGTCTATCTGCACATGTTCCGGGCGCTGCTGTACGGGTCCTACAAAAAGCCCCGCGAGCTCATCTGGATCTTCGGCGTGCTCATCCTGCTCGTGCTCATGGGCGAGGCCTTCATGGGCTATCTGCTGCCCTGGGGGCAGATGTCGTACTGGGGCGCGCAGGTCATCATCTCCCTGTTCTCGACGATCCCCTGGATCGGTCCCGAGCTGGCGCAGTGGATCCGTGGCGATTACGTGATCTCGGGCGCGACGCTGAACCGGTTCTTCGCGCTCCATGTGATCGCGATGCCGCTCATCCTGCTCGGGCTTGTCGTCGCCCACATCCTGGCGCTGCACGAGGTCGGCTCGAACAACCCGGACGGCGTCGATATCAAGAAGCACAAGGACGAAAACGGCAAGCCGAAAGACGGCATCCGGTTCCACCCGTATTACACGGTCAAGGATCTGGTCGGTGTCGCCGTGTTCTTCATCGTCTTCTTCACAATCGTCTTCTACATGCCGACGATGGGCGGGTATTTTATCGAGCCGCCGAACTTCAAGCCGGCGGATCCGCTGAGTACGCCCGCGCACATCGCGCCGGTGTGGTATTTCACGCCGTTCTACTCGATTCTGCGGTCCGTGCCATCGCTTTACGGTTCAGCCTTCCCCGGGGTGATCGCGATGGGCCTGTCGATCGTGCTGCTGTTCTTCCTGCCCTGGCTGGACCGCACCGACAACAACCCGGTCAAGTCGACCCGCTACCGCTCGATCTGGCACAAGCTGTTGCTGGCGTCGTTCGTGGTTGCCCTGTTCGTGCTCGGATGGCTGGGCACGCAGCCGGTGACCGACCTCAACCAGATCCTGGGGCAGACCTTCACCATCGTGTATTTCGGGTTCTTCCTCGGGATCTATCTGGTCAGCAGGTTCGAGAAAACCAAGCCCGTGCCGGAAAGGGTGACGCACTGATGATCAAGCGAATCGCACTGATCGCGGCGGTCCTGTTCCCATTGAGTGGATTCGCCGCCGGGGGCGGCCCGCAGGGCGCCTACTGGGAGCAGCCGAACGTCAATCTCGGCAATGAGGCGTCGCTGCAGCGTGGCGCGCAGTTGTTCGTGAACTACTGCATGGCCTGCCATACGGCGAAATACCATCGCTGGATGCATGTGTCCGACGATCTCGATATCCCGGCGGATGTGGTTGAGGAGAACCTGATCTGGACCACGGATGAGAGCGGCAAGAAGCATCAGGTCGGGACGCTCATGACCAACTCCATGACCACGGAGTATGGCGAAGACGCATTCGGCAAGGCGCCGCCGGACCTCACGCTCACCGCGAGGGAGCGCGGGCCCGGCTGGATCTACAATTACCTGCGTACATTCTATGTCGAGGAATCATCAACGACCGGCGTGAACAATGCCGTGCTGGCGGGCGCATCGATGCCGCATGTCATGTGGGAACTGCAGGGGTTCCAGCGTCCGGTGTACTCCGAGGATGAGCATGGCGACAAGCACATCGAATCGTTCGAACTCGTCCAACAAGGCTCCATGTCGCCGGACGAGTTCGACCGCGCCATGAACGATCTCGTGAATTTCATGGTCTATCTCGGCGAGCCGGCCCGAATGGATCGCACGGCCGTGGGCGGCTGGGTGCTCCTGTTCCTGGTGGTCTTCCTCGGCTTCGCCTATGTCCTGAAGAAGGAATACTGGAAGGACATCCACTGACGGCACCGCAATCCCCCGGCGCGGCCCGATGGGCCGGCCGGGCGATACCTCTTTCGCGTCTTCGAGTCGGAAAATCCGCATGACGGTAACGCACCGCAGCGTAATGACGTTGTTCTCTTCGCCCGATTCGGTCTACAGCCATCGCGCACGCATCGTGCTGGCCGAGAAAGACATCCAGGCCGTGATCCAGCAGATCGATGGCGGGCAGGAGGCCGAGGATCTCTATGATCTGAACCCTTACGGATCGCTGCCGACCCTGGTGGATCGCGATCTTGCGCTGTATGACTCGCGCGTGATCGTTGAATATCTGGACGAGCGTTTCCCGCACCCGCCGATGATGCCGGTCGACCCGGTGTCCCGGGCCCATGCGCGCCTCGCCCTTTATCGCGTCGAGACCGACTGGTACAGGCTGCTGGAGGACCTGGAGAAGGGCGAGAAAGCGCGCCGCGACAAGGCCCGGACCTCGCTGCGGGACAGCATCAGCGCGGCCGCGGATGTATTCGCGGCCCGGCCGTTCTTCCTCAGCGAGGAATTCAGCATGGCCGATGCATGGATCGCCCCGATCCTCTGGCGCCTCCCTCATTGGGGGGTGAAGCTGCCGAAACAGGCCGCCGCCGTGGAGGCCTATGCCGACAGGATCTTCGCGCGCGAGGGATTCCGCCGCAGCCTGAGCGAGGCCGAACGCACGCTGCGCTGAACCACAACGGTTCTCCCCGCATCCGCAGTCACGGTGGGCCGGATGCCATGCCCGCGCGTGGCGCTGGCCGGATCGGGCCGCGCAAGCGTATCATGGGGGCTGCGCAACGTGGAGCCGCCCCATGAACTCCAGTCGACCCTATCTCCTTCGAGCCATCTATCAGTGGATCGTCGACAACGACTGTACGCCGCATCTGCTGGTCAATGCATGGGCCCCCGGCGTACAGGTGCCCATGGATTACGTCGAGAACGACAAGATCGTGTTGAACGTGGGTCCGACGGCCGCACACGGTATTGAACTCGGTGATGAGGCGGTGACGTTCGATGCCCGCTTCGGTGGCCGGCCCATGTCCGTGGTCGCGCCGATCCCGGCGGTGCTCGCGATTTACGCCCGGGAGAACGGGCAGGGCATGCTCTTTACCGAGGATGATGGCAGTGACGCCGAGGCCCCGGATACGGAGGCCGCACCGGCCGACGAAGAGCCGCAGGAAGGGGGCGAGTCGGGCGATGCGAAGAAGCCGAACCTGCGGGTGATCAAGTAGTCCCGCCGAACAGCTGACGGTCGACCATATCGCACAGGCAGTGAATCACCAGAAGGTGAACCTCCTGGATGCGCGCGGTCGACTCCGAAGGGACCCGGATCTCTACGTCGGACGGGCCGAGCAATGCCGCGACATCCCCGCCATCCTTGCCGGAGAGCGCGATCACGTCGAGGCCGCGGTCGTGAGCAGCGTTGACGGCGGAGACCACGCTGGGTGAACGCCCGCTGGTCGTGATCGCGAGCAGGACGTCCCCCGCAGATCCCAGCGCCAGAATCTGGCGCGCGAAGACCTGGTTGTAATCGTAGTCGTTGGCGATGGCCGTCATCGTGGGCGTATCGGCGGTCAGGGCGATCGCCGGCAGAGCGGGGCGCTCGAGTTCGAACCGGTTCACCAGTTCCGCCGCGATGTGCATGGCATCGCCCGCGGAGCCGCCATTCCCGCAGCTGAGCATCTTGCCGTCGCCCAGCAGGCACCGTGTAATCGCCTCCCCGGCCGCTACGATCGCACCCGGGAGCTGGTCACGCGCGGTACGCTTGGTCTCGATGCTGGCGTCGAAGAGATGCTCTACGCGTTCAACCGGTTCCATTTTCAGTCCTGTTTTGTGCTTGCCTGCTCGATCGGGCAGCTACCCGTCCGCGTCGAATGCCGCTTCGATCCATTGGATCCGGTCTTCGCCGTCGACCGCGACGACATCGAAACGGGCGGGCCGCTGGTGCAGTCCGTGGCGGTGGAGATACGCGCGGGCGGCATGTATGAGTCGCTGGCGTTTGCGCGCGTCGACGCTGGCGATGCCGCCACCGTAATCGCGACGGGTGCGATAGCGGACCTCGACGAACACGATCTGACCATCACGGGCCTCCATCACGAGGTCGATCTCGCCGCGCCGGGCGCGGAAGTTCGTCTCCCGAAGCCTCAGCCCGGCCGCCTCCAGCCGCTGCCGGACGAGCGTTTCCGCGGCATCGCCGACCGCCGCGCGCGGGTTCGCGCGCTCGCTCACGAATCGCCGGCCCGCGTCCGGATGTCGTCGCCGAGGTCCTCCTCCTCGGGCTCCGCCTCCGGTCGATTCACCGGTACCGGTTGCCCCTTGATGAAGGTCGCCCACCGTGGCTGGCGGTGGATGCGCGAATCGGCGTCGAGGGTAAGCCGGCCGGTGCGTCCATTCAGGACGGCCTGATCGGTCTCACCCAGACGCCCCAGATGGGGCAGTACGGCGAACGCATCGATGCCCAGGGCGTAGAGCCGCGGATACTGCCCGCGGGCCCCGGGCCAGTGCCCCGTGACCGAGCGATAGAGCGGATCCGGCTCCTCGAGATTGTCGAGAATCCACGGCAGATCGGTGAAGAACAGGCCGTTGAGATCCCAGTCCGAATCCGGATCCGGTACCCCCGAGAACACGTGCGAAGTCGCGTATACGGGCAGATCACCGGCCCGGTGGAATTCGAGCTGGGGTTCCAGCAGGCGCGCCTGTTTGGGCATCGCGGCCATGAAGATGACCTCGATATCCTGGCGGCGTCGGGGCTCGAAGCGCACGTCCCTGCCGATCGTGTTCTGTAGCCGGCGTTCGCGCGCGTAGCTGCTGTCGAGATTGAGCAGGGCCTGGATCGGGCGCCCGTAATCGCTGGCCTCGCTGTTGTAGCGTGCGCTCTCCACGATGACACCGCCCAGCGTTTCGTAGCGCGAGCGGAAGCCATCGACCATGCGGCCGCCCCAGTTGCCGGCGGGGACCAGCGTCACCGCGTTGTAGTGCTCGTTCTGGATCGCGGCATCGGCGGCCTGGCGTGCTTCGTCTTCAGGCAGCAGACCGAACTGGTACAGGTCTTCTGGGCGTTTGTCCGCGTCGCCGGGCAGGTAGTTGAGACTCAGCAAGGGCGTTTCCAGTGACCCGCGCTCCGCGAGCTCCGCGACCGCGCCCTTGGCGAGGGGGCCGATCACGAAGTCGGCGCCCGCATCGACCGCGCGCTCATAAGCGGCGGTTACGCCGGGGCCTTCGGAACCGGTGTCGTAGACCTGGATCCGCGGCCGTTCGACGTACTCCGGCTGGTCGTAGTAGGCGGCCATGAGGCCGTCGCGGATCGCTTGGCCGGCGTTGGCGAGGCGTCCACTGAGCGGAACCAGCAGGGCCATTCGCCGGGGCCACGTCAGTTCGTCCGTTACGCGATCGCGCAGGGTGGCGACAAAGCGATCGTCCGCCGGGTGCCCGGAGTAGTCGTCGCGCCATTCATCGAGCACGGCTGGTACCGGTTTTTCGCCCATGCGGGCGCGCTGGACGGCGAGCGCGAGTTCCGCCCAGCCATTGAGTACGGGCGCGTCTTTCTGCTCGCCGAGTTCGCGCAGACGGTCCGCCGGCAGCCCGTTTAACAGGGACCAGATCGCCTCGTGGTTCGCGTCTATGGCCGCGTCATCGGGGAGCAGCTCCTCGCGCTCGATGCGAATGGCGAGCGCCTGCCCCGGTTGCCCGGTGATCCCGTAGGCGTCCGCCCGGACCGCGAGTATGCGCGCGCGCAGGTCGTCGTCCATGCCGGCGGTTATCGGGGGCAACAGCCGCAGGGCGCGCACGCCCTGACGCTGGACGATCGCCGCTCGTGCGTCGACGATCGCCTTGCGGGTGCTGAGGTCCCCCGGGACCGTGCGGGCGTCGAGTTCGCGCTGCCATTCGAGTGCCAGTTCGGGATAGCCCTCGTCGAACAGCGTTTCGACGATCCGCAGCCGCCAGCGCTGGGCCTGTTCGGGGTCGGCCTCGTCGGTGAGGTCGCGATAGATGCGCACGGCGGCGAGCGACTTGCCGGCGTCGAGCAGATCCCGGGCCTCGGCCCGGGCCTGTTCCACGGCCTCTTCTTCGGCGGATGGTTCGTCCGCCGGGGGGCGGGTCGCGCAGCCGGCGATCAGGGCCAGCAGCAGGGCCGGGATTGTGACGGCGCGAAGCGCTTTGAGCCGCATGGTGGTTTCCACAGGTGTGGGCGTGCCGATCGCAGCGCGCGCACGTCGTCGCGCGGCAGGGTGCGTGTCCGGCCCCGCAGAGGCGGGGCCGCGGTGCGCCATGGTCGGGAGACCGTTGTCCACAGGTCGCGATGGGGCGTGGCGGTTGCCGGCGCGTTGGCAGTATCGGGAGCGCTCCAGCGCCTGTCAACGGCGGTGTGCCGGTCAATGCACGGACGCGACTTGTTTCCATCGGAGCGCGACGGCACAGTCGCGGGCATGTCCGCCTCCTCGCCCGCCGAATCCGCTTGCGGATGCCTGTATGTCGTCGCCACGCCGATCGGCAATCTGGCCGATCTGAGTGAGCGCGCCCGGACCGTACTGGCCACGGCCGATGCGGTCGCCGCGGAGGACACCCGGTATACGGGGCGTCTGCTGGCGACGTTCGACTGCCGGGCGGAACTCGTCTCGCTGCATGAACACAACGAGCAGGCCCGGGTTCCGGTGCTCGTCGGGCGTCTGCAGGCGGGTGAGTCGGTCGCGCTGGTCAGCGATGCGGGCACGCCCGGAGTGAGCGATCCGGGCTATCGGCTGGTGGTGGCCGCCCATGAGGCGGGCTGTCGCGTGGTCCCGATTCCGGGGGCCTCGGCGGCGGTCGCGGCCTTGTCGGCCGCGGGTCAACCCACCGACCGTTTCGTATTCGAGGGCTTCCTGCCCGCGCGTGCCAAAGCGCGGCGCGAGCGGCTGAAGGCACTCGCGACCGAGGCGCGGACCCTGGTGCTGTACGAGTCGTCGCATCGGATCGTGGCGGCGCTGGCCGACCTGGCGGCGGTATTCGGGCCGCAGCGGCCGGCGACACTGGCCCGGGAGCTCACCAAGGCCTTCGAGACCGTGCGGCGCGCCACGCTGGGGGAACTGGCGGCATGGGTCGACGCCGACCCGAATCAGCGGCGCGGCGAGATCGTGCTCGTGATCGGCGGGGCGAGCGAGGCGCCGGCCAGCGGCGCCGGCATCACGCTCGCCGGGGCGCTGGATGCGCTCCTGCCGGAGCTGCCGCCGGCTCGGGCGGCGGCGGTGGCCGCTCGTCTGACCGGCGCCAGGCGCCGCGACGCGTATCAGGCCGCCCTCGCCCACCGAAGCGCCGACCCGGACGCCGATTGACCCTGCCTTGTCCACGATTCCCCACGCGTGACCCCACTTTCTACCACCCGCAATCACACAGCCCGGAGCGAAGCCCCCTGGATGCGGGCGCGCGCAGGACGTGCCTATGGCGTCCGATCACCGGAAAGCAGTATATTGCGTCCCGGAGTCGGCCAGGCAGCCGCTCCCGCCCGCGGGCGGGGGAGGAAAGTCCGGGCTCCACAGGGCAGGGTGCCAGGTAACGCCTGGGCGGCGTGAGCCGACGGAAAGTGCAGCAGAGAGCAGACCGCCATTCTTCGGAATGGTAAGGGTGAAACGGTGCGGTAAGAGCGCACCGCGTCGGTGGCAACATCGACGGCACGGCAAACCCCACCCGGAGCAAGGCCAAATAGGGGAACGCTCACGTGGCCCGCGTGGTTCCCGGGTAGGCTGCTTGAGGCGGGCGGTGACGCCCGCCCGAGATGGATGGCTGCCCACGACAGAACCCGGCTTATGGCCGGCTCCATCTTTTCCGGATCGATCAGGCGGCGGCATTCCCCGGGGGTGCCGCCGCTTTCATGTCCGGCATCAGGTTGCGTGCGCAACCCCATGATTCCTTGGGCACAAATACCGATCCACTCCCACCGTAATCCGTAAGTCCCTGTCGCTGCTGGACTTTCGCCATTCCACAGAGTCGGTTTTGCCTTGACGAGGGTGTTGGCGCTACCTATAGTGTCTTCCAGTGGGGAATAGTGGGTAATCGTGGTTCGCCGTGGCGAGGGCCGATCGTGTTTCGAGGTGTCACCAATCTCAGTCTGGATACCAAGGGCCGTATGGCGGTCCCTGCGCGCTATCGCGAGCGTCTCCAGGCCGAGTCGGACGGCCGCGTCGTCATCACGGTCGACCGCGACGGCTGCCTGCTGCTGTACCCGATGCGCGAATGGGAGGCGATCGAGCGCGAGCTGGTGCGCCTGCCCAGCCTCAACAAACAGGCCCGGCGCCTGCAGCGACTGCTCATCGGCCATGCGACGGAATGCGAGTTCGACGCCCAGGGCCGGATCCTCGTGCCGGGCCCGCTGCGCGAGTTCGCGGGCATCGATCGGCGGGTCGTGCTGATCGGTCAGGGCAACAAATTCGAGCTCTGGGACGAGCAGACCTGGAACGAGCGTCGGGCGGCCTGGCTGGCCGCCGACGATGACGAGGAGGGGCTCGAGCTGCCGGAAGCACTCGAGTCCCTGTCGATCTGAGCGGGTGGCGGAGCCATCCGATCACCGGCCGGTACTTCTGGATGAGGTGCTGACTGGGCTGGCGGTACGTCCCGAGGGGGCGTACGTCGACGCCACGTTCGGACGCGGTGGCCATGCCGCCGCGATTCTGGAGCGCCTCGGCAGGGAGGGTCGATTGTTGGCGGTGGATCGCGATCCGGACGCGGTCGCCGCCGCCGCGGAGCGATTCGGTGATGATCCGCGGTTTCAGGTAGCGCAGGGAGATTTCGCCATGCTGCGCACGATTGCGGGCAACAATGCGCCGGCCGCCGGCTACGACGGGATCCTGCTGGATCTGGGTGTGTCGTCGCCGCAACTCGATCGCCCCGAGCGCGGGTTCAGTTTCCGCCACGATGGCCCGCTCGACATGCGTATGGACACGAGCGTCGGTGAAACCGCCGCCGAGTGGCTGGCACGGATCGAGGTGGCCGAACTCGAGCGGGTGATCCGGACCCTGGGCGAGGAACGGTTCGCGCGCCGCATCGCGCGCTCGATTGACACCGCCCGTGCCGAGCAGCCCATCGATACCACCGCCCGGCTGGCCGCGATCGTCGATGCCGCGGTGCCGCGCCGCGAGCGCGACAAGCATCCGGCGACACGGACCTTCCAGGCGATCCGCATGGCCGTCAATACCGAACTGGAAGCGCTCGACGCGGCGCTCGAGGCGGTCCCGGACCTGCTGGCGCCCGGCGGCCGGGTCGCCGTGATCAGTTTCCATTCGCTCGAGGATCGCCGCGTCAAACGCTTTATCCGGGCCGCCTCGGGGGAACGGCCAGCGGTCGTTCGTGATAGCCATGGCCGTGTACCGCCGTTTGAGGCAGAGCGGCCGGCGCCGCGGCTGCTTCCGGTCGGCAAGCCCGTTACGCCCGGCGACGATGAAGCAAGGCGCAATCCGCGCGCTCGCAGCGCGCGCCTGCGGGTCGCGGAGCGGCCGGCATGACGGGCCAGAGCGCCGTCGCGATGGGCCTGACGCTGGCGGTGATCGTCAGCGCGCTTGCGGTCGTTTACAGCCAGCACTATTCGCGCGCGCTGTTCGTGGAACTCCAGCGGCTCGAGCAGGAGCAGGCGGAGCTGGATACCCAGTGGGGCCGTCTGGAACTCGAGCAGAGCACCTGGGCGACACAGGGACGCATCGAGCGTCTGGCGCGGGAAGAGCTCGGTATGCGGCTGCCCGATTTCGAACGCGAGGAGATCGTGGTTCTGCAATGAAACGCGCACCGGCCAACACGGCATCGAACTGGCGGCGGCATGTCGTCACGGGCGCCTGCGTGCTGGCGGGGCTCGTGCTGGTCGTGCGCGCGTTCGACCTCCAGGTCGCGCGCCGCGACTTCCTTCAGGGGCAGGGCGATGTACGCCACGTGCGTACGGTCCCGGTCCCGGCCCATCGCGGGATGCTGGTGGATCGCAACGGCGAACCGCTCGCGATCAGCACGCCGGTGTGGTCGGTCTGGGCCGATCCGGCGCCACTGATGGAGGCGCGTGATCGCTGGGGCGCGTTGGCGACGGCTCTGGATATGCCCGTACAGGCCCTCGCCGAGCGGATCAGCGCCAGGGCGGACAGCGAATTCGTCTGGCTCCGTCGTCATATGCGGCCCGATCGGGCGGAAGCGGTGTCCGAACTCGACGTGCCCGGTGTCGGGCGGCGGCGCGAGTACGAGCGCTACTACCCGACCGGCGAGGTGTCCGGTCATGTGCTCGGGTTCACGGATATCGACGATCGTGGCCAGGAGGGCCTCGAGCTGGCGTACGATGACTGGCTCTCGGGTCGTTCGGGGCGTAAACGCGTCGTCCAGGACCGGCTCGGCCACGTGATCGAGGACCTGGAACTCCTGCGTCCCGCTGAACACGGCCGGGATCTGCGCGTCAGCCTCGATCGCCGTCTGCAGTACCTCGCATACCGGGAACTGAAGTCGGCGGTATCCCGTACCGGGGCGAAGGCCGGCTCGCTGGCGATGCTCGACGTCCACACCGGTGAAGTGCTGGCGATGGTCAACCAGCCTGCCTTCAATCCGAATCCCTCCGGTAACCGGTCGAGCCAGAGCGTGCGCAACCGGGCCGTCACCGATGTGTTCGAGCCGGGCTCGACCATGAAGGCGCTCACCATCGCCGCGGCCCTCGAGACGGGCCGCTTTGAGCCGGATACGCGGATCCAGACGGCACCGGGGACCCTGCGGGTCGGCGGCCACAGCATCTCCGATTACAGGGATCTGGGCGAGCTCGATGTCAGCGGCGTGATCCGCATGTCGAGCAACGTCGGTGCGACCCGGATCGCGATGTCGCTGGAGCCGGAGACGCTTTGGCG
>Ga0207714_1000095_pt1 | contig 53073 bp, 48 predicted proteins | sample PonA232FremontCA_2_FD_187270 | JGI IMG/M metagenome (GOLD analysis project Ga0207714, IMG submission 187270) | Marine sediment microbial community from Fremont, CA, USA - Pond A23 Sediment 2 (SPAdes) | ecosystem: Environmental > Aquatic > Marine > Unclassified | place: USA: Fremont, California... | reverse complement strand
CTTATCCCGGAGTGGGTGCGCAGGTTTTGCGAGGCCGATAACATGGGTTCCACACTATGACAGGGCGTCCCGATAGTTAAACACAGGGACGCAACCGAGCGAACGCGCTTCACCCCCGCCCACGGTGGGGCGGGGAACTCGCGCTGTTTTTCGTTTAGACCGTCGCATCAACAAGCCGCTCGGCGGCCGTCTCCACACGGTCAGTGGTGAGCGAGAAGCGGAACCAGTCATTGTCAGTGCCGAAGGCCGCACCGGGCATGCCGGCAACACCCGCGTTGGCGATCAGACGTTCGGCTCCACCAACGGTACTGTCATACGCCGGAAGTCGGACGCGAACGTAAAATCCGCCCTCCGGGGGATAGCACGCGACCCCACCCGCCTCAAGCGTATCAACGAACGTCTCGACGCGACGTTCCATCAACTGACGGCAGCGGTCGTAGTACGCGTCGGTAGTCTCACGAAGGGCGGTCAAAACAGCCGTCTGGGCCGGACGGCTTCCGGCGACGTTAACGAGCATATGACGACTCCGGGCGGCATCGCAGAGTCGCTCGGGAAGGATAGTATACCCGACACGGAAGCCCGTGATCGCCATCGACTTCGAGAAGGAGTTCGTGACGGCGACGGTTGTCTCGTCAGCGGCCGCCTCAAGGGCGCTGGTGAACCGGTTGGAGTAATCGTACCGGTCATAGACCTCATCGCTGATCAACAGCGCGTCGTGGTCTGCGGCAATCTCCGCTAGCGACCGGAGCGTCGAGCCCTCATAGACGGCTCCAGTCGGATTGTTCGGCGTGGTCACGATAATAGCGGCGGTCTCATTGTCAACAACCGACGCCAGAGTTGTCGGATTGAGGTGTCCTTCGGGGGTAAGCGTAACCGATCGCTGGGTACCGCCCAGTAGCGTCGTCTTGCCGGGGTAATAGGGGTAAACGGGGTCGGGGAGAACGATCGTTTCACCGGAATGCTGTTCAAGTGCCGTCGCCATGGCGAGGTAGTTTGCCTCGCCGGCCCCATTGGTCACGATCACCCGGTCAGGATCAACGCCGTGTCGATCAGCAATAGCAGCCCGGAGATCCGGCAAGCCCTCGGTTGGCGGATACTGGAAGTCAGTAGGCGGGGCGTCGGCGTAGGTCCGAAGGCCGTCGCGAAGCGCCTCCGGAGCCTTCCAGTCTGGGCTCCCGCTCACCATGTCAATGACATCCCGATCAACCGCGTCGGCGTGTTTCATCAGCCGGAAGAATAGCGGCGTCTCGTAGTCCATACGGGCCGATACGCCAAGACGCCGGTAAGCCTGTCTGTTGACGGCCCCAAACGCAGGGAGAGCCGATAAAGATAATTTATTCGATGTTAATACCATTGTAAAAATGACTTATCTGGGACTTGCCCATGGGTATAGTACTCTATTATCCGCCAATATTGGATCAATACGGTATATAGACGGATTCAACAGGCCCGATAGAGGCGGTATTAAATTCGCTCAATCAGATAAGATTTATATAGGATATCAATTATTTCTCAGTCATGGACCGTCGAACAGTTCTGGCGGTTGGGGCGGCGGGGCTAGCATCGTTCGCAGGCTGTACGGAGACAGGGCGTTCTAGTGGCGGAGACACAGCGGATGCCGGTGATGCGTACGCGTTCAGGATCATGTACGAGGGGGAATGGGAGGCCGAGGTCGACACCGGGACGGGTCGAGAGACAATAGAGGGTTCCGGAACGCGTCGGATCCCGGTCGATGGGGATCCATCAGCACTAGAGGGCTATGCGACCAAACGCGACGATAGTGACCGTGAACTGACGATCCAGATCCTCCAAGATGACGACGTGCTCAAAGAGACCTCCACGACGGAGCGCTACGGGCTCGCACAGGTCAGCTACGTAGATTGAGCCACTCACGGCTAAAGCCGTGGGTTTTCGCCTCTACTTCAGTATAAACGGCCGCATCCGCAAAGCGACCCGCGTAGACCGGTTGGTCGGGACGAGTTGCCGTCGGTCCCGCGAGGACGACACGGTTGAGCTTCTGCCAGGAGTTCTCCCAGGCGAGGTGGAGGCGCTCGGCCAGCGCCTGGGTGCGGGCACAGCGGTCGGTCCGACGGACTACGCGCCGCGGTGCCGACGCCAGCGCACGGACGACATCATCAGCCGTATCGACCGCCTCTGGCGGCTCAAGTGTCGTCCAGACATCGCCGACGGTTGCCGGCAGATGTGCATAGGACGAACCGAACGGCGTGACACCAAGCGTATCAATAAGCCGGCGGGCCTGACGGGTGTGTGAGCGCAGGTACTTCGGATTGTAGACTTCGACAGCGTCGATTGTCTGACGGTATCGACGGCAGTCAGCGGCCGAACAGCTCACCGTCGCAAACTCTGGGTGTGGAACAAGCACGGTTGCGTTCTGCCGATTGAAGGCATCCATCGCCGCCTTGAGTGTGATGAAGTCAGGGACCGGCTCAGAGAGCCCGATCGCAAGGACGTGTTTTCGATGGCGCCAATCACCGGTAAAGACCTCTCGACCAGGAACAACGAGGAGGTCGTCATCGCTAAACCGGGCGGCCCGTCGTTCGATCACCGGTAGCGGGGTGAAATGCGGCGCGTACACCAGCGCGTCAAGACCCCGTCGTTTGGCCCGGCGGACAATCCGCTCGGAGAGCACTTTGACGTGAGGGTCCACCCGAATCGACGGCGACATAGACCGTTAGTCGAATCGACGACGGACGCTCTCGGCGTGCGCCTCAAGTCCCTCAGCAGTCGCGAGTGTCTCGATCGTCTGGCGCAGTTCTGACAGCGCCTCGCGGTCAAGTCGCTGGACGGTTGACGACCGCAGGAACTCATCAACCGACAGTCCACCGGACACCGCTGCGAGGCCGGTGGTCGGAAGGACGTGGTTGGTCCCCGAGGCATAGTCACCGGCGGCGACCGGCGTGTACGGCCCCAGAAAGACCGATCCGGCCGAGTCAATCCGCTCAAGAAGGGCCTCATCGTCATCGGCAACGATTGAGAGGTGTTCAGCAGCATACTCCTCAGCGAATCCGACGGCCTCGCTCATCGACCGGGCAAGAAACACCCCGCTGGCGTCGCGGTCAAGCGCCGTCGTGATCGTCTCCGCACGCTCTCGCTCGTCACGCTGGTCATCAATTGCCGCCACGATGGCCTCGGCGGTCTCACTGTCATCGCTAACGGCAACAACCGAGGCGTTCGGGTCGTGCTCGGCCTGGGCGATGAGATCGGCAGCGACGTACTCCGGGGGAGCAGTGGCGTCGGCGAGCACGAGAATCTCACTCGGACCGGCGACAAAGTCAATCTCAACGTCGCCGCGGACCTCGGCCTTCGCGGCGCTGACCCAGCGGTTCCCTGGGCCGACGATCTTCTGGACGGGCGTGACTGTTTCGGTGCCATACGCAAGGGCGGCGACACCCTGAGCGCCACCGGCCGCATAGACGGCATCGGCGCCAGCCGCGTGGATAGCCCCGAGTGTGGCATCCGAGGGGTTCTCCGCGGGAGGCGTTACAGCAGCAATGTGCTCAACTCCTGCGACGACAGCTGGGACAATCCCCATGATCGCACTCGATGGGTATGCGGCCGTCCCACCGGGAACGTACGCGCCAACGCGCTTGAGTGGACGAAACCGTCGTCCCAGCATTCGTCCGTCCGTCGTCGTTCGCCAGTCCTCCGGAAGCTGGCGCTCGTGGAACCGGCGGACGTTCTCGATCGCGGTGTCGATCGCGGTCGTGAGTTCCGGATCAAGACGATCGTATGCCGCCGCCGCCTCGTCGGTGATATCGATGGCGCCAAGCGAGACACCGTCAAGCTCGGCAGCGAGTTCGCGTAATGCGACATCGCCCTCGGAGCGGACCCGCTTGATGATGTCGCGGGCGTCCGACCGAGCCTCGTCGATACCGGCATCACGATCAAAGAGCGCCCGCCGCCGATCGGGCGACAGGTCTGCGATCGCGTGTACTTCCATGTGTACGCTTTGAGACCCCGGCCTATACGGATTTCCATCCGACTGGTCGCCAGAAATGATATTTATCTAATAGGTGTCTGACGCACGTTTATGTTCGCCGAGCGGGGTGTACCAATTATGTCTGAACGAGACCATAGCCGTGATGTCGCACACGATCAAGACCGGATCAACGAACTTGAGACGACCGTCGCCGAGCTTCAGTCGACGGTCAAGGGACTGACCGAAGAGTTGGTCGAGACCAAAGATCGCCTTCGGACGATCGAGACCGAATTTGGGGTCAACGCCGCAGAAGTCGCCGAGACCGAGGCGGCGGCTGGGGTTGAGGAGACTCCCGACGAGAGTGGTGACCAGACCGAGACCGATATGGTTGAGGATGCCGAATCAACCGACGACGAGGAGCACATCGACGACATCATCGTCGCCTGAGCAGCGTTCTCTGTCCCCGCATGCACATCAAGACGATCGTCCTTGACAACTTCAAGAGCTTCGGACGGAAGACCCGGATCCCCCTCTATGAGGATTTCACCACCATCAGCGGACCGAACGGGTCGGGCAAGTCGAACATCATCGACGCCGTTCTGTTCGCACTCGGGCTGGCTCGCACCCGTGGGATCCGCGCACACAAGCTGACCGACCTAATCTACAATCCAGGCCACGAGGACGATCGAACAACGGAGGGTCCACGCGAAGCGAGCGTCGAGGTCGTACTCGACAACACCGACGAGACACTTACGCGCTCGCAGGTTGTAAGCGCCGCTGGGAGCGAACGCGTCGGCGACACCGATGAACTCACGGTGCGTCGTCGGATCAAGCAGACCGAGGACAACTACTACTCCTATTATTATCTTAACGACCGCTCGGTCAATCTCTCGGACATCCGCGAGTTGCTCGCTGCCGCAGGAGTGACTCCGGAGGGCTACAATGTTGTCATGCAGGGCGACGTCACTGAGATCATCAACATGACGCCGGTCGAGCGTCGGGAGATCATCGACGAGATCGCCGGCGTCGCGGAGTTCGACGCAAAGAAGGCCGACGCCCGTGAAGAACTCGAGACGGTCGAAGAGCGGATTGGTGAGGCGGACACGCGGATCGAGGAGAAACAGACCCGGCTCGATCAGCTCGCCGACGAGCGCGACGCTGCCCTTGAGTATCAGGAGCTTCGCGAGGAGAAATCTCACTACGAAGGATACCTCAAGGCGGCCGAGCTTGAGGACAAGCGCGAGCGTCGGGCGGATCTCACCGCGGAGATTGAGGAGCTCGAAGCCGAACTCGAAACACGCCAGCGAACACTCGACGAGCGACGAGGGAAGGTCACCCGGCTTGAAGAGGATCTTGAGGACCTCAACGCCGAAATCGAGCGGAAAGGCGAGGACGAACAGCTTGAGCTCCGGGAGGATATCGAACGGCTCAAAGGCGAAATCGAGCGGTTCAACGATCGGATTGAGGAAGCCAACGAGCGGATCGAATCTGCACAGGCCGATCGTCGTGAGGCCTTCGTCGAACACGATCGCAAAGAGGAGGAACTCGAGTCGATCGAGGCCGACATCCGGGAGACGAAACTCGAACAGTCTTCGATCAAGGCGGAGATCAAGGATCGCAAGGCCGACCTCGCCGATGTCAAAGCCGAGATCGAAGCGGTTGACACCGAATACGACGAACTCAAAGAGCGTCTTCAGGATCTCAAGACCAAACGCGAGGCACGCAAAGAGGAAAAACACGAGCGCCAGCGCGAGCAGGACCGCCTGCTCGATGAGGCCAGGCGGCGTTCAAACGAGATTGAGGACGCCAAGGAGACTCTCACGGAACTCGAATCGGGACTTGAAGAACTCGCAACGACCGAACGTGATCTCGAAGCCGAGCTTGAGAAGGCCGAGGCCAACTACGAGAACATCGACGGGGTTGTCAACAATCTCACGGCGGAAAAGCGCTCGCTCAATGAGCGTCTCGAAGAACTAACCGACACCCTCCAGGCGAAACAACAGGAGTACGCGGAACTGGAGGCCCGGGCCGAGCGTGACGGAGAGCACTCCTATGGTCGAGCCGTAACGACGATCCTAGAGGCCAATCTCGACGGAGTCCACGGAACGGTCGGGCAGTTGGGGGCCGTCGAGGATCGCTACGCGACGGCATGTGAGACCGCGGGCGGTGGCCGACTCGCGAACGTGGTTGTGGATGATGACACGGTTGGTCAGCGGTGTATCGAGCACCTCAAACAGCGTAATGCCGGGCGAGCTACGTTTCTCCCGCTCACCGAGATGGACGACCGGGGGGTACCCGGACCGCCGGCCGGTGAGGGGGTAATCGACTTCGCGTACAACCTCGTTGACTTCGACGAGCAGTATGCCGGCGTTTTCTCGTACGTTCTCGGCGATACACTGGTCGTCGAAGATATCGAGACGGCACGGGAGTACATGGGTCGGTACCGGCTGGTGACCCTTGAGGGGGAGTTGGTCGAAAAGAGCGGGGCAATGACGGGGGGATCAACGAGCGGTTCACGATACTCGTTCTCGAAAACCGGTGGCGGCAAACTTCAGCGACTGGCCAGCGAGATCAGCGACCTACAGGAAGAACAGACAGCGGTCAAGTCCGAACTACGCGATGTCGAGGATCGGCTTGAGAGTGCCCGCGAGCGACGGGCGGACGCCAAGGAAACCCGTCGGTCGATCGAGTCTGAGCTTGAGGACGTTGCCGAGCAGCGAAACGAACTCCAGGCAGAGATTGAGACGACCGACGCGAAAATCGAGGAGCTTCAATCGGAGCGCGAGGCGGTCGATGCGGAGATGAACGACCTCGCCGAGGAGATCGACGCCCTCGAAGAGACGATTGCGGAGTTAGACGAAGAGATCACAGAGGTCGAAACGGAGCTTGAGGACTCAAAGATCCCTACCCTGACCGCGCAGGCCGAAGAGATTGAGGCGGACATCGATGGCCTACAGTCGCGGCTTGACGACCTCGACGCCCAGCTCAACCAACAGGAGCTTCAAAAACAGTACATCGAGGAGACAATCGAGGGCCTCGACGACGAAATCGAGACCGCCCAGAACGAGATTGCCGACCAACGCGAGCGCATCGAGACCTACGAGACCGAGATCGAGGAGCGTGAGACGGCGCTTGAAGAGAAGCGCGAGGCGATCGCCGATCTTGAGGAGGAACTTGCGGATCTCAAGGAGGAGCGCGAGCGGCTCAACGACCGGTTGCGCGAAGCCACTCGGGAACGGGATGAGGCGCGTGACGCCGTCGCCGATGTCGAGGCCGAACTCGACGACCGACGCGAAGCCCGACAGCGTATCGACTGGGAGATCGACCAGCTTGAGGATGAGGTGGGGACATACGATCCCGAGGAGATTCCCGCACACGAGGAGGTAACCGACCGGATCGAGACGCTTGAAGCCGAAATGGAGACCCTCGAGCCGGTCAACATGCTTGCGATCGATGAGTACGATGCCGTACAGGAGGACCTCGACGCGCTCAAGGATCGTCGTAGCGAACTCGATGACGAGCGGGCCGCTATCGAAGACCAAATAACCGCCTACGAGGATCAAAAGCGCGAGACGTTCCTTGAGGCGTATCACGCGATCGACGACCAGTTTCAGCGGATTTTCAGCCGTCTCTCCGATGGGACGGGAGAGTTGGTCTTAGCGGATGAGTCCGCCCCCTTCGAGGGGGGGCTGACCATGCGGGCGGAACCAGCAGACAAACCGATCCAGCGGTTAGAGGCGATGAGTGGGGGCGAGAAGTCACTTACTGCGCTCTCGTTCATCTTTGCCATCCAGCGTTACGAGCCGGCACCGTTCTACGCACTTGACGAGATCGACGCGTTTCTCGATGCCGCCAACGCCGAGCGAGTCGGCGAGCTGGTTGACGAACTCGCGGGTGACGCCCAGTTCATCGTCGTCTCACACCGGTCCGCAATGCTTGATCGATCAGAACGGGCTATCGGTGTAACCATGCAGGGCGACAACATCAGCACAGTGACTGGAATCGATCTTGCGGAGGGGGTCTCATGATCCCACCCGAGGCCACTCCGGAGGCGATAAGCGGTGGTGAGCTCACCCCGGAAGATTCCGGGGCAAACGACGATACGGGTGTAACGCCAGTCGAGTTGCTCGTGCAGCTCGCCGAGAACGGCGAGATCGATCCCTGGGACATCGATATCGTTGCGGTGACCCAGAAATTTCTCAATGCACTTGAGGAGGGTGACCTCCGGGAAACCGGTCGAACGCTGTTCTATGCGTCCGTGCTACTCCGGCTAAAAAGCGAGACGCTAATCCAGGACGATCCCGAGCCGGATCCTGAGCCGGAACCAGAGTCCGAGTGGAGACCACCGATGGACGACGGGGGAGAGGGCGGTGATCCGATCGCCGCGCTTGAGGCCGAGATGGATCGCCGGCTCGAACGTAAACCGGCACGCGGCTCGCCGGAGACGCTTGATGAGTTGGTTCGGGAGCTCCGCGAAGCCGAGCGATCCTCGTGGTGGAAGTCGTCGCGCGAGTACGACACAAGAGAGTCGAGCTACGACCGCGGTCCACTAACACTCGATTACCGCGGGAGTGACGCCGAGCGGGCCCCCTCAGAGCCGACCGCCGAATCGGTGACCAACCGTACCCATGGAGAGGACATTGAGGCGACCATCGAGACGGTCGCCGACCGCATCACGCGTGAATATGACGCCGGCCGAGCGGAGATCCTGTTTGCGGAGGTCGAGACGGTTGGTGGCTCACGCGTTGAGTCCTTCCTCGCGGTGTTGTTCCTAGCTCATCGCGGTACGCTCGAACTGCATCAAGACGAGCTATTCGGAGACCTCTGGCTGCGCGATCCAAGTGCCGATACAGCCTCCAAGACGGCCGAGGCCGAGTGAGCCGCCGGGATTTTTGCCACCGGATCACGAGTGGTCGGGTATGCACTCGATTCGGGCGCGGATCGTCGACGTATTCGCACCGGAGGCGCTCGCCGGGGCCCCGACCGGGATCGTACAGCCGCCACCGGAGGTCGCGCTTGACGACGACCAACGAGCGGCCGTCGCGAGCGAACTCGTCCCCGAGGCGACGGCCGTCATCAACGCAGTCGAGGGACACACCATCCACATTGGCTGTGTTGGACCGGACAGACCGGAGCACGAGCGGCTGCCCCTGGCGAGTCTTCTTGCTGTCCACGAGGGAGAGCTCTCCGCAGACACCTATACGGTTGAGACTGCGACACAGCAACACGAGATCGAGATCACGGACACCGGAACCGTCTGGCAGACGGTCGGCGAGGGCACACCGACGGTTGACGCGATTGACACCACGGAGGTCGCAAACGCGGTCGAGATCGATCCGTCGACATTCGATCCGGTGGGACTGACCCCAGCAATCGCGACGGTCGGCCGATCGTGGTTGGTCCTCGCGGTGCCATACGTGTCGGATCTCAAGCGAATCACTCCAACGACCGATCTAACCGATCGATGGGACGTCGCCGGGGTGTACGCGATGACATTCGAGACCGTCGAAAACACATCAACAGTCCACGCACGGGCCTTTATCGACGGGAAAGAGGTACCGGCAGTGCCATCGGGAGCGGCTGCTGCCGGGGCATACCTACAACGACAAGACGCCGTCGAATCTCCGGAGCTTCGGATCGAACAAGGGGATCTGATCGGTCGGGCAGGACGGATCGACGTTCGATCCGAACACGCCGTCCATGTCGGTGGCCGAGGCGTCTGTGGACTCAAGGGAACGCTCTCGGTACCGGAAAGCGGGACCGACATTATTGAGGTGTGAGCCACGGAACGGTTGGGAGACTACCAAAGCTGCTGGCTTTTGGCAGGGAGTCCCTATCGTTCGAGTGGGACCTGCGCAATTTCGCTGCTTGGACGGACCCGGCGTTCTTTGAGAATCTCGAATGCCCGGGCGATATCCGTTCGGGTAATGAGACCGACAAACCGGTCGCCGTCCATGACCAGCAGTCGACCGGTCTGACTCCGCGAGAGTTGCGTAAACGCCTCCATAGCGGTATTGTCGAGCGAAATGGTCGTGAGATCACGCTGCATGATTGATCGTACCTGCTGGGTCTCGCGATCCTCTGGCGAGACGGCCTTGATATCATCGAGTGTGACGATACCGACGATATCGCCGTCTTCCACGACGGGATAGCCACTGTAGCGATCATCAAGCATACGATCAAACAGATCCGCGACGGAGAGTCCTGGCCGGACGGAAGTCACCTCCGAGGCCGGGGTCATCACCTCAATGACGGCGACATCCTCGAATACCGACGCGATAGCCGTGTGACGCCCCTCCGCGGATCCGGCCATGTAGATGAAGAACGCGACAGCGATCATGAAGATATTGAACGTGAGAAGTCCAAAGATTCCGAGGATCACCGCGAACACCTTCCCGACACGGACAGCCTTCTCCGTTGCTCGGGCAAGGGTCGTGCTACGGTGATACAGCGCCCGGAGAACCCGGCCGCCGTCAAGCGGGAACGCCGGGATCATATTGAAGACGGCAAGCGTGACGTTCAACACAGCCAGGTAGCCGAGGACGAACGATACCGCATTCAAGCCCGATGGTAGAATAACTACAGCGAGATAGCTTACGACGCCGATGGCGACACTGACAATTGGTCCGGCGATGGCAATCCAGAACTCGTGGGTCCACTCACGAGGCTGCTCGGTGAACTGGGCCAGCCCACCGAGGAGCCACAGCGTGATCGAGTCAATCGCATATCCATAGCGGATTGCAACCACCGAATGGCCGAGTTCGTGGAGGGTGACACCAACGAATAGGCCGATGGCAGCGGCTAGCCCGAGGATCCAGGGCATCAGACCACCCGAGATGGCGGCGACATCGATCGACAGACGAGGGACATCGGAGAGAATGCCCGCAATCTCGGTGATTCGTGCACCGATAAGCCACGTGAACGCCGGCAGCACGATCAACAGCGTGATGTCAAGTTTGATCGGGATGCCGAAGATCGACCCGACCCGGACGCTCTTGAACATATCTGTATGTCGGCGCGTCGACCTAAAAATGCTGAGGCTGAATCGCTTACCGCTTCCGGGTGGAGTCGAGGTTGATGTCGAGAGCATCAAGCCGGTCGGCCCACTCTGCGCGACGCTCCTGATGCTCTTCGAGGAAGGCCTCCATGAGGTCGGCCGCCTGAGCCTTGCAGTCACCACAGAGCCGTTCGCCGTTGACGCACTCCTCGTAGACCTCACGGGCAAACTCGTCGTCGTCCCCTGACAGGAGGTAAGCGTAGAGTTCGTAAACGGGGCACTCATCGGCCTCTCCGCCGAGTTCGCGCTGGAGCTCGGCCGTCTCTCGGCCACCGGTTGTCGCCGCCTCAACCTTCGCGGCACCCGCCTCGGGGTCATCAAGCAGCGAAATGTGGCTCGCGGGCACGGATGAGGACATCTTGCCGCCCGTGAGTCCGGTCATAAACCGGTGGTAGATTGACGCCGGCGGATAAAAGCCGTAGCCGCCGTGGTCAACCTCGACAGTACGAGCGAGCGACGCGGCCGTCTCGTGGTCAAGATCAAAGGCATCGACATGGGCTGCAAAGACGCGCTTCTCGCCGTCGACCGCCTCAATCAGCGCCTCAAAGGCCTCCTCGGTCGCGTTTCGGTCAAGAATCCGCACGCGTGGACGGAGCGGTTCCTTGCCGGCGTTCTCGAGTTTCTCGACCACGGACGCCCGGAGCGTATCCTCGACATCGGAGGCTGCCTCCTCAAGATAGGTCGCCGCCTCAACACATCGGGGACGGTCGGACTCCTCGGCGTACTGGTCGCGAGCGTCGTAGGCCCGTGCGAGCAGCGTACGCTCGGCAGGCGTGGCCTCGAAACTGGCGTAGGCCTTGGTGACACCAAAGTATCGTGTCCGCGCGGCTACATCGCGGGCGAGGCGCACGTGTGGATCCTGATCGGGACCGACCGGAATGACGGTGGGTTTCGGCTCGTCGGCGATCTGTGGATAGCAGATGTCGGCCATCTGCGTGACCACCGACTGCATGTGCGAGACATCGGTCTCCCCATCGAACCCGTAGATTGATTCGAGTTCGGAGAAGTTGGCCTCGATCCCCAACTCGAAGGCGAGATCCTGGACGGCCCGGTTCTCTGACTGCCGGTAAAGTGTTCCCGCCTCGGGGTCGAATCCAAGGGCGAGCAACGAGAGCACATAGTCACGGGCGTGTTCGTCAATGTCTGCCCAGGAGAGTCCTCGTGCAGCGTGCGCCTCAAGGTCGGCGATCAGCGCGTAAACATCACCGCCGCGCTCTTGATGCCAGATTAGTTCATCAAAGACGAGCTTGTGGCCGATGTGGGGATCGCCGGTTGGCATGAACCCCGAGAGGGCGGCAAAGGGCTCGTCGTTGGCCATCGCCTCAATCACAGGGCGATAATCCCGGTGGCCAAAGATCACCCCTCGACGCATGAGATAGTGTGGGTTCGGCACCGACTCAAGGAGGTCCTCGAATTGCTCGATCCCAAACTCATCGAAGAGCTTGCGGTAGTCGGCGATGGTGGCCGACCCCCACGGATCAAGCGTGAGCGCCTCGGCGTCGGTCGCCTGCTCCTCGGTTCCCCCGTCGGGACGGGGCGGGGGCGAAGCCGACTCGTCGGTCATACCCGGTACTCGTGACGGCCGGCGCAAAAACCTTCGTTTCCGGACGGATCGAAATTCCTTCGGTCGCGCGGCCCCGACTCGAAATATGACACAACCCCCGCTCGTCGTTGACATCGACGGAACGCTGACCCACCCGCAGAGAGAGGGGATCGACCCGCGTGTGTTCGACCGACTTGCCGAATGGCCGGCGCCGGTCGTCATCGCGACGGGGAAGTCCGCGCCGTACCCGACGGCCCTGTGTCAGTTTCTGGGACTTCCAGAACGAGTCATCGCCGAGACCGGCGGGATGGTCATCACCACGGAGGCCACCGAGACGCTGGTCGATCCGACGGCCGTCGATGCTGTCAAGGCGGCCTACCAGGAGGCGGGCTACGATCTCGGGTGGGGAGATGTCGATCTGGTCAATCGGTGGCGCGAGACGGAACTCGCGGTCGCGCGCGACCGACCATTGGAACCGCTCAAACGGATCGCCGAGCAGGAGGGATTTGAAATCGTCGATACGGGCTATGCCTACCACGTTAAACATCCCGCGGCATCGAAAGGACACGGGCTCGAAACGATCGGCGACCTCCTGGATGTTGACCCGACGGCGTTTGTTGCGATTGGCGACTCCGACAACGACATCACGCTCTTCGAGACGGCCGGCTACGGGTTCGCCGTCGCCAACGCCGCAGAGCGGGCAAAAGCGGCCGCCGACGAGGTACTTGAGGCACCACACGCCACCGGCACGCTTGCCGCTCTCGAACGCATCACCGAAACAGGACAGCGCTGAGTGGACGACAAAAGGATGGGCTTTTTCGGTCGGGTCGTCTACGCAACTGATAGTCGATGGGGCTCGAAGAGGAGATCGAAGAACTCCGCGAGGAAATCGCGAACACGCCGTACAACAAGTCGACCGAGGAGCACATCGGCCGGCTCAAGTCGAAACTCGCGGAGAAAAAGGAGGAGCTCGAAGCCCGCCAGCGCCAATCGAGCGGCGGCGGGGGTGGTTATCACGTCGAAAAACACGGCGACGCGACGGTTGCGCTTGTTGGCTTTCCGAGCGTCGGGAAATCCACGCTGTTGAACGCGCTCACGAACGCCGATAGCGAGACCGGGGCCTACGAGTTCACGACCCTTGAGGTCAACCCCGGAATGCTTGAGTACAAAGGGGCGAACATCCAGTTGCTCGATATTCCGGGGCTGATCGAAGGTGCCGCGAGCGGGCGCGGTGGTGGTCAGGAGGTTCTCTCGGTCGTTCGAGCGGCCGACCTTATCGTGTTCGTCCTCTCGGCGTTCGAGATCGATCAGTACGAACGCCTTCGCGAGGAGTTACACGCAAACAAGATCCGGCTCGACACCGAGCCGCCGCGCGTTTCGATCACTCGAAAGGGCAAAGGCGGGCTCGATATCACCGCCAGCGTCGACCTCAATCTCGACGAGGCGACAATCAAGAGCGTCCTCCGTGAACACGGCTATGTCAACGCCGATGTGGTGATCAACGAGCAGGTTGATCTGGATCGACTCATTGACGGCATCATGGACAACCGGGTGTATCTGCCGTCAATGGTGACGGTCAACAAGGCCGATCTCCTCGATCCGGAGTACGCCGAGACCGTCCACGAGAATCTCCGCAGTCACGGCATCGATCCCGAGGAGGCGGTCTTTATCAGCGCGACCGAAAGGAAGGGGCTTGACGCACTGACCGAGCGCCTCTGGGAGGATCTCGGGTTGATCCGCGTGTACATGGACAAGCCGGGCCGTGGGGTCGATTACGACGAGCCGCTCATCCTTGAGGCGGGAGCCACCGTCGAGGACGCCGTCGAGAAGCTCGGCTTCACCGACCGCTACCGCATGGCGCGTGTAACTGGCCCGAGCGCCAAACACGAGGACCAGCAGGTCGGGCTTGATCACACACTTAAGGACGAGGATATCCTCCGCCTGGTCCTTCGGAAATAGCCGATCGGTAACGAAAGGCACAATTCGGCCGGGACATGACCGAAGGCCATGGCAGACGAGGACGACCAGAGCGTCGAACTCGGCGAGCATCAGCCGGTCGCCGGGGCTCCGCTGGCCCGCGTTGCTGACCGACTGACCTGGCCGATCGAGGGCTCGACTGTTCACGATAGAGAGGGTGACACCGAGGTTCGAACACCGAATGGCCCACGACCGGTCGCCGAGTTGCTTGCCGAGGCCGACGTGGACTATTTTCCGACCAGAGAGGCGTTCGTTGAGGCACTTGAGGCAGTGATCGGCGATGGGCCTGTCCAGCCGACGGAACAGTAGGACCGATCAAACCGGGCGATGACGCTTTGTGTACCGGGCGCCTCAGGAGATGTATATGCAGACCGTAACGACAGACACGGTGCCGGGGCAGGAGATTGTTGAATCGCTCGGACTCGTGCGTGGAAACACCGTCGAGGCCCGCAACATCGGCCGGGATATCACTCAGTCGCTCCGGAATATCACCGGTGGCGAACTCAAGGGCTACTCGGAGTTGCTTACTCGGGCCCGCGACGAGGCACTAGCGCGGATGGAAGCCCAAGCGGAGGAGATGGGTGCGGATGCCGTCGTCAACGTCCGACTCGAAACCTCGGAGATCATCGACGGCGGCGCCGAGGTCATCGCCTACGGGACGGCAGTTCGGTTGGGATAGCCGTCAGTTCGTGCGAACCGAGTCGAGGAGCATCTTCTGTTCGGTCCGTTTGACCTCGTGTTGGACATCTCGAACGGCGTCGATATTTGCCGAAATCGAGGTGATACCGGCCTCAACGAGGAAATCCACCATCTCGGGATTCGACCCGGCCTGGCCACAGATGCTGGTCTTGACGTCGTGTTTTCGGCAGGTCGCAATGGTGTCCTCGATAAGCGTGAGCACCGCCGGATGGAGTTCGTCGAACCGGTCGGCCACCGCCTCATTGTTCCGGTCGACGGCGAGGGTGTACTGGGTGAGGTCGTTCGTGCCAAAGGAGACGAAATCAAGTCCGGCCTCGGCAAGCGACTCCGCGGAGAGGGCGGCTGCTGGCGTCTCGATCATCGCCCCCCACGAGCGACGATCGGTATCGATCCCGACGGCCTCAAGATGTTCACGGGCGGCAATGACATCATCGCCGTCATTGACCAGCGGGAACATGATCTCGACGTTGTCGTAACCCATTTCGTAGAGGCGACGGAAGGCCCGAAGTTCCGCACGGAAGACCTCCGGGCGATCAAGCGCCCGGCGGATCCCGCGGTAGCCGAGCATCGGGTTGTGTTCGACGGGCTCGTCCTCGCCGCCTTCGAGTTCGCGGAACTCGTCGGTTGGGGCATCGAGCGTCCGGACACGGACCGGTCGGGGATAGAACTCGTTGGCGACCCCTTCGATGCCGTCGACGAGCTCGTCGATGTAGGCATCCTCGCCGTGGTCGGCGATGTACCGCTCGGGGGTCTTCTCAAGCGAGAGGACCATGTGCTCCATCCGAAGCAAGCCAACACCATCAGCACCCGTCGCCGCGGCGCGTTCGGCCGCTTCGGGAATAGAGACGTTGACCTTGACCTCGGTGGCGGTCATGGGTTTGACCGGGGTGTCTGGGCGCACCTCGCCAACGGGATCGTGATCGGTGTCGATATCACCCTCGCGGACGGCCCCCGTTTCGCCATTGATCGCGATCTGCTGGCCGTCATCGATTCGCGTCGTTGCGGTACCCGCACCGACGACAGCCGGAACGCCGAGTTCACGGGAAACAATGGAGGCGTGACTGGTCATCCCACCCTCGTCGGTGACGATGGCGGCCGCTCGCTTCATCGCGGGGACCATATCGGGGGTCGTCATCTCAGTCACAATGACGTCACCCTCACGAACACGGTCCATGTCTTCGGGCGTCTCAAGGACGCGTGCGGCGCCACTCGCCTGACCGGGACTTGCCCCCAGGCCGGTGACCAGCACATCGCCGTTATTACTGTCGTTACTGCCGTTCCCACCCGATCCGCGGCTGTCGGCGTCGCTTGTGGTTTCGGTCCCGACGGCGTTAGCCATGCCCGAGGCCTCCTCGACACCGGGGTTGATCGTCGTGATCGGTCGGGACTGGAGCATGTAGGTTGATCCGTCGGCCATCGCCCACTCGACATCCTGTGGTTGGCCGTAGTGGGCCTCGACACGCTCACCCAGTTGTCGGAGTTCCTCAAGTTCGGACTCGTTGAGTACCTGGGCGGTCTGTTGGTCCTCGGGGACCTCGGCCTCAACCGTTTTGCCGGTCTCCGGATCGCGCTCGTATTTCAGGCGCTTTTCGGCCACGGAGACGTCCACGACCGCCTCGCTCTCGCGGTCGATCACATAGTTGTCCGGGGAGACCTCGCCGGCCACGACGGCTTCACCGAGTCCCCAGGCCGATTCGACAATCATCTGTGGGTCGCCGGTCGACGGATGGCTCGTAAAGAGCACGCCGCTCTTTTCGGCGTCGACCATCCGTTGCACAACGACAGCGATGTCGACAGCCTCATGTGAGAAGCCTTGATCCTGCCGGTAGTAGATGGCCCGCTGGGTAAACAGCGACGCCCAGCAGTCCTTGACGCGGCGGATCAGATCGTCGCCGGTGACATTAAGGAAGGTCTCCTGTTGGCCGGCAAAGCTCGCGTCGGGCAGATCCTCAGCGGTCGCACTCGACCGGACGGCGACAAACGGGCTATCGCCGCTCAGGTCGTTATACGCTGCTATGATTTCTTCACGGAGGTCCTCGGGGAACTCCGCCTCAAGGATCAGCGACTGTGCGCGTTCGGCGGCGTCCGCGAGATCCTCCGGATTGTCGGCGTCGACATCAACGATATCGAAGAGTTCGGTTTCGATCCCGGTGTCCTGGAGAAACGATCGATATGAAGCCCCGGTAACAACGAATCCCGGGGGGACGGGAAGGTCGGCGCTGGTTAGTTCGCCCAAGGAGGCGCCCTTGCCGCCGACAATATCGGTATCGTCCGCCCCAATCTCCTCCAGCCAGAGTACTGGCATCTGTACCTGTGTGTCATCACCAGCGCCATAAAGAAGGTTCCGAAGCGCGTGTCGGGGGCTCACGACCTGATGACGCAATCATTGCCGCGGCAGATGACCAAACGTTTTTGCGGCAATCGGCCAACAACGGACATGGAACTGACGCCACCGGATCGACTCCTGCGGGTTGATCTCTCGACGGCGACGGTCACCAGCGAGCGGATTCCCCCTCGGTGGCGTCGACAGTTTCTCGGTGGCAAGGGTATCGGTGCCCGGTATCTCTACGCCGAAACCAACCCGGAAACAGCTCCGCGCGATCCCGACATGCCGCTGTTATTCATGCTCGGGCCGCTCTCGGGGATCGTACCCGGTGAAACCCGGTACGCAGCGATCACGAAGTCACCGCTCACCGGCGGATTCTTAGACTCCTACAGCGGTGGCACGTTCGCCTCGCGGCTGGCCGAGTCACTTGAGACACACATGGGGCTCATTATCACCGGGCGGGCCGACCAGCTGAGCGCCATCGTCGTTGAAGACGGCGATGCGGAAATCGTTCCGGTGCCGGAATTGGGTGGTGCCGACACAGTGGACGCCGATGAGGCGTTTGAGGGGGGTGTGGCGGCCATCGGGCCGGCCGGCGAACACGAGGTGGCCTACGCGACCATCGCATCAGACAGCGGCGAACACCACGCCGGGCGCGGTGGGGCTGGGGGAGTAATGGGGGCCAAGCGGCTCAAAGCCGTCATCGCACGGAACGATCCGCCGGATGATCGGCCGGCGATTGTCGATGAGTACGTTGGCGCGTACGAGGAGAGCGACGTTGGTGAGTGGCGGACCGCCAGCGGGACGGCCGAGACGATTGATGTCGCCGACGCCACCGGCACACTCCAGACCGAAGGCTGGCAGGCCGGACACTTTGAGGGCGCTGAGGATATCGGCATCGAAGCCGTTGAGACCGCTGCTGCTGAGCGGGAGGACGATGGGTCGTTCCCTGGGAGCTATCGAATTCCGACCGAGACTGGCGAGTATGTCCCACGCGGCGCCTCGGCGATGTCGCTTGGGGCGGGACTCGGCATTGACGACTTCGACGCAGTCGTGACACTTGGACAGGCGTGTGACCGACTGGGACTGGATCTCATCACCGCCGGCAATGTCGCCGCTTGGACCGTACTCGCCGCCGAAGAGGGGCTCATCGACCGGTCGGTTGGCTTCGGCGAGGACGACACACTCCGAGCGCTCATCACGGCCATCGCGACCCGAGACGGTCAACTGGCCGATACGCTCGCCGAGGGGGTCGCCGCGGCCGCTGAGCGCTACGGAGGGGACGAACTGATACCGACAGTAAAGGCCATGGACGCCCCTCCATACGATCCACGGCGCGCCAGCACGATGGCTCTCGCGTACGCGACCAGCGACCGCGGCGCCTGTCACCGCCGGTCGATGCCCATTGAGGAGGAACCGTTTGACGCGCGTACCTGGTCACCGGCACGCCAGGCCCGTGTCGTTGCCGCCGAGCAGACACGTATGTCGGCATACTGGTGTTTGATCGCCGACTCGTTCGTCGGCGAGGCCACACTCAGTGACTATGGGGCCGAACTTCTTGAGGTGGTCGGACTCTCGTATACGCCAGACGAACTCAGACGCGTCGGCGAGCGCGTCTGGACACTGACACGCCTGTTCAACGTCCGCGAGGGGTTCGATCGGGAGGCCGACCGGCTGCCAGCAGTGTTTGCGATGCCGCGATCCGATGATAATGCTCGCGTTGATCCGACGGCCTTCGCACAGGCACTTGATGCCTACTACGCCATCAGAGCGTGGGACAGCCAGGGGCGTCCCACGAAGTCCCTCCTCAGACGGCTCGATATGGCGGATGTTCCGGATGATGTGACGCCTATCGGGGCAACACCGCACCCGGGATCGATGGCAAACGATCATTGAATAACGCCACCGGAAACCGGCCGAACGTCCGATCCCATCGGCAAGATGATGGCGAGGATACAGGAGACACGGGGTACCGATCAGTAATTTAATCAGGAACGAATCCTACATAGGCACCAGCATGAGCGAGGAGGCCTCACCGACACACACCATCTGTCCATACTGTGGCGTCGGCTGCGGAGTCGAATTGGATACGGAATCCGGGCTTGACCTGACCGGCTGGCATGACAACCCGGTCAACGATGGCTCACTTTGTATCAAGGGGATGTCTGCCGATGAGATCGTCGAGCACGAGGACCGACTCACACAGCCGCTAGTCAAGGGTGACGACGGCGAGTTCCACGAGACAAGCTGGGAGACAGCGCTCTCGCGTGTGGTTACAGAGATCGAAGACATCGTCGAGACACACGGGCCCAACGCCATGGCGTTTTTTGCCTCCTCGCAACTCACCAACGAGGTCAATTATCTCTATCAGAAGATCGCCCGGCAACTCGGAACGAACAACGTTGATAACTGTGCCCGGTTGTGTCACTCCTCGACCGTCGCCGCGCTGAATCAGGCGGTCGGCCGTGGGGCCATGACCAACAGCATGGACGATCTCCAGGAGGCCGATGTCTACTGGATCCAGGGTGCCAATCCGGCCGAGAGTCACCCCGTCGCGTTCAACAACTACTTCAAACAGGCGGCAAGCGACGGGACATTCGTCATTCAGATCGATCCACACGAGAACAAGACGACCCGAGACGCGGATCTGCACATCGCCAACGAGCCGGGAACCGATATCCCGCTGTTGAACGCGGTGCTCAAGACGATTCTTGAGGAGGGGTGGTACGACGAGGCGTTCATCGAGGAGCGCACGGACGGCTTCGATGAGCTCCGCGAGCACCTCGCGACGGTCGATCGCGAGGCCGCTGCTGCGGAAGCAGGCGTTGATCTCGATGACCTTGAGACGGCCGCCGAACGGTATGCAACCGCCGATCGGGCGGCGATCTTCACCGGGATGGGTATGAGCCAACACCGGTGTGGAACCGACAACGTCCAGAACCTGATCAACCTCGCGTTGGCGACAGGGAACTTTGGCGAGCCCGGAACAGGCGTCAACCCACTACGCGGCCAGAACAACGTCCAGGGGAACAGCGATGTCGGAGGGCTCCCGGGCGTATTCCCAGGATACCAGTCCGTCGACGACCCGGAAGCTCGCGATCACCTTGCCGATGTTTGGGGATTCGAACCACCTGCGGAGCCAGGATTGACCCACGTCGAGGTTGCTCACAGTGGTGGTGATCAGATCCACGGCGCATTCGTGCTGGGCGAGAATCCCGTCATGAGCGAGCCCAACAACGACGAGATCGTTGCTGGCTTCGAGCGGATGGACTTCGTCGTTGCACAGGATGTCTTCATGACTGAGACGGCCGAGCTTGCCGATGTGATTCTTCCGGCCGCGTCGTGGGCGGAATCTTATGGGACTGTCACCAACACCGACCGCCGGGTGCAGCTAATGCGCCCCATTGAGACCGTCTACGAGAACACCCGCCGTGACTTCGAGATTATCAACGAGATCGGCGATCGGCTCTTTGATGAGCACTGGTCGTACGACGGACCGGAGGACGCCTTTGAGGAGCTCCGCGAGGCGGCCCCGATCTACCGGGGACTCACCTACGACCGGATTGATCCGGATGGGCTGCGATGGCCCTGTTATGACGAGGACGACGACGGGCTTGAGTACCTCTATGAGGACTCGTTTGCCACGCCATCGGGGCGCGGGCAGTTCCGGGGCGTCGGACACACCCCACCGGCGGAGGAGCCAAGCGAGGAGTATCCGTTCATTCTGACGACCGCTCGGATCGAACAGCAGTTCAACACGGGGGCGATGAGCACCCGATCGGACCTGCTCAACCGCGTTGCGCCAGAGAATTTCGTCGACATTCACCCCGATGATGCCGAGGAACTCGGGATCGAAGATGGCGACGACGTGCGACTGCGCTCACCGCGTGGCGAGATCGAACTGACCGCACAGGTCACCGATGCCACACAACCGGGGGTGCTTTGGACGACGTTCCACTACTCCGACGCGCCGGTCAACAAACTCACTAACGATGCACTTGACCCCGTTTCGAAAATCCCCGAGTACAAAGCGGCTTCCGCGTCGGCCGGCGAAGTCGCTGTCGAGCCGGTCGAGACGACAATGGTCGCCGAGGCAGAAGACGACTAATCAGAAACCGCGGGCGGCGTATTTTACAGGCTGTCGAGGCGAATGCCTCGGGGCTTGACCCCGAGGCGGTTCACGGTCAAAGCGAAGGCCCCGGGGTATGCCCCCGAGCGATACACAAGTCGATCCCCGAATCGCCGGAGACGAGGCTAACCTCAGAACAGCCCGGTGATCGTTCCCTCGGAGTCGATATCCATGTCGGCGGCAGCCGGGCGGCCGGGGAGTCCAGGCAACACCATGACATCGCCGGTCAACACGACGAGGAACCCGGCCCCGGCAGAGGGATAGACCTCGCGGACATCGAGGGTCCAGTCCTCGGGCGCCCCCTTCTTGCTCGCGTCGTCACTCAGCGAGTGGAACGTCTTCGACATCACAACCGGGATGTCATCAAGGCCGAGTTCCTCCATGCGTTCGATGTCGCTCTCGGCGCTGCCTTCGTAGTTGACGCCATCAGCGCCGTAAATATCGGTGGCGATCGTCTCGATCTTGTCCTTGATCGAGTCGGCAGGATCATACAGGTGCTGGAAGTCCGAGGGCTCCTCAGCGGCGGCGATGACCTCCTCGGCGAGATCAACCCCGCCCTCGCCGCCGTCGGCAAAGACCTCGGAGACGGCTGCGTTGATGCCGAGGTCGTTCCGGCAGTGATCAAGAACGGCCTGCACTTCCTCGTCGGTATCGAAGGGGAAGCGGTTGATCGCAACGACGACCGGTGAGCCGAACTGCTGGAGATTCTCGACGTGGCGATCCAGGTTTTCGAAGCCGGCCTTAAGCGCCTCAACATCCTCCTCCTCAAGCGCGTCGGTGTCGGCCGGCCACATGTCCTTCCCGTGGTATTTGAGCGCACGGCAGGAGGCGACCAGAACGGTCGCGTCGGGGGCCATGTCGCCGAACTGACAGACGACATTCATGAACTTCTCGGCACCGAGATCGGAGCCGAAGCCGGCCTCGGTGATGACCCAGTCGCCCATCCCGAAGGCCGCCTCGTCGGCGATCAGCGAATTCGTCCCGTGGGCAATGTTGGCGAACGGGCCCGCGTGGATCAACACCGGTGTGTGCTCGACTGTCTGGACGACGTTGGGCTTGAGGGCATCCCGAAGCAGGATGGCCACGGCGCCGGTCGCCTCAAGATCGTCAACCGTGACGGGTTCGCCGTCCTCGTCGTAGGCGACGATAATCCGGCCGACACGCTCTTTGAGATCGCCGAGGTCGCTTGCCAGCGCAAGCACCGCCATCAGCTCGGAGGCAGCGGTCAGCATGAACCCGTCCTCGCGGGTGTCGCCGTTCGAGGAGCCGCCAACGCCGACGATGGTGTGTCGGAGCGCGCGGTCGTTCATATCGATGGCGCGCTTCCACTCGATGTTCGTATCATCGATGTTGAGCTCGTTACCCTTCGAGATGTGCGCATCGAGCATCGCCGCGATGAGATTGTGGGCGGCCGTCAGGGCGTGGATGTCGCCGGTGAAGTGGAGATTGATGTCCTCCATCGGCAGGACCTGCGAGTATCCTCCACCAGCGGCACCACCTTTGACACCGAAGACCGGCCCCAGCGAGGGTTCGCGAATGGCCGAAACCGCGTCGTGGCCCATATGGTTGAGGGCCTGGCCGAGGCCAACGGTCGTGACCGTCTTCCCCTCGCCGAGTGGCGTCGGAGTCATTCCGGTCACAAGCACAAGATTCTCGTCACCTGTGGTCTGCTCGTGTTTCAATCGGTCGACCGCATCGAGCGACAGTTTGGCCTTATAGTCACCGTACTGCTCAAGATCGGATGCGGATACGCCGTATGGTTCGACGACCTCGTGGATTGGGTCGAGGTCGACGTCCTGTGCGATTTCGTAGTCGGTTGGAAAGCCACCGTCTGACATGGGTGATGGGAACCTCTCTGGACTCCCAAAAAAACGTTGTGCTCCTAGCAAGATCCACACACGATCGGCCGACAATGATAGAGTCATCAGCCGGCGACAATCGCCGGATTGCATCCGGATACGCAGGCTCTCGGTCGAGGCTACCGCCAGCAACAGTAGTAAGTAGCGGGGTAGTCAATCACGGTCCATGCCGGAAACAACTGACTTAGACGAACTCAAGCGCGGTACGGAGCTGGTCAAGCGTGGGTTCGCGCGGATGCAGAAAGGCGGTGTGATTATGGACGTCATCAACCGCGAGCAGGCCCGGATTGCGGAGGATGCGGGTGCTGTCGCGGTGATGGCGCTTGAGGCGGTTCCCGCCGATATCCGCAAGCGGGGTGGCGTCGCCCGGATGGCCGACCCGGTCGATATCGAGGGAATCATCGACGAGGTGTCGATTCCCGTTATGGGCAAGTCACGGATCGGTCACACCAAGGAGGCCCAGATTCTTGAGGCGCTCGGCGTCGACATGATCGACGAGTCCGAGGTGCTCACGCCCGCGGACGACCGCTATCACATCGAGAAGCACAAGTTCACATCACCGTTCGTCTGTGGCGCCCGGAACCTCGGTGAAGCGCTCCGGCGCATCAATGAGGGGGCAGCGATGATCCGTACCAAGGGTGAGGCCGGCACCGGCGATGTCAATCAGGCCGTTCACCACCAGCGGAACATCAAAAGCGCCATTCGGAAGCTCACGGGCATGTCCAAGGAGGAACGCGAGAAGTGGGCCCGCGAGAACGAAGCGCCGATCGATCTGGTGCATGAAACAGCCGAGATGGGCCGACTGCCAGTCGTCAATTTCGCCGCTGGCGGCATTGCAACGCCCGCTGACGCCGCGTTGATGATGCATCATGGCTGTGACGGCATCTTCGTCGGATCGGGCATCTTTGGCGCCGAGAACCCCGAGGAGATGGGGAAGGCCATTGTCGAGGCCGTCAACAACTGGGACGACCCAGAGGCGCTTGCAAGTATCACGAAGGGCATCGGCAAGGGCATGGAAGGCGACGCGAACGTCGACCTGCCCGAAGAAGAGAAGATCCAGGGTCGCGGAGTATAGCCCGACCGACTTCGTTTTCGCTGTCTATTCGTCTTCGAGCACGGTCGCACCCGCCCCGATCGCCGTCTGATACGCCCGTGCGTCGATACCGCGCTCATCGAAGCGCGCAATCATTGCACTCGCAACGGCGCGTCGCTGACCCGGCTGACAGGTCGCAATCAGGCTTGGTCCAGCCCCGCTGACGGTCACGCCGGTTGCGCCGGCCGCAAGAGCCGCCTGACGAACGGCGTCATAGCCGTCGATCAACTGCGAACGGGCAGGAGTGACAATCGGATCGGTCATACCGCGGCCGACCAGCTGCGGGTTGTCACGACACATCCCGGCAACGAGCGTCCCGGCATTGCCGACCGTCGCGACGACCTCTTCGAGAGTCGCTGACTCTGGGAGGACACCACGGGCATCCTTGGTCGAGACGACAATCTCAGGGAGACAGACAACCAACGGGATCGTGGCGTCAATCGCGGTGACCGTGTCGGCGGCCCCGGCCGCGATCGTGAAGCCGCCGAGCAATGCTGGCGTGACGTTGTCGGTGTGTGCCTCACCGGAGACAAGCGCCTCGCCCTCGGCTGCGATGGGAATGAGCTCGCGTCGTGAGTACGGAAGATCATAGAGTTCGGCCAAAGCAAGTGCTGCACCGGCCGCACTGGCCGCAGACGAGCCGAGCCCGGAGGCCGGTCGCACCCCCTTGTCGATCGTGATGTGGGCGTCAACCCCGAGCGCGTCGGCGACCGCCCCGACGGTGTTTTCCGCCGGATCCTCCGGGATGTATCGGCTGCCGACGCCGGTGACATCGATGGTTGTCTCCGACGCCCGTTCGACCGAGATCACGTCGGCCGGACGGTCAAGCGCGAGCCCGAACACATCGAAGCCGCTGCCGAGATTGGCGCTCGTCGCTGGCGCCCAGACCGTCACCATACCTGGGCGTCGAAGAGCGGCCGCAAAAACCCAGCGGTATCGTGGACCCGCCGTACCGGATTGACGATTGTGCAATCTGTGGGCAATATTTTCCGCGGGGATAGAGAGGAACTCATATGATGCGGGATGAAGAATAGAGCGGTATGACATCATACGTTATTATTGGCGATGGGATCGCCGGGCATACGGCCGCAGACACGCTGAGATCGGAGGACCCGGACGCCGATATCACCGTGATCACGGACGAGGGCGAAGCGCTGTACAACCGGATTCTCATCAAGGAGCACGCCAAGGGCAAGCTGCCGGAGGCGGTCATCTCGATGGCCGACCCCGACTGGTACGAGGAACGAGACATCAATCTGGAGCTCGATACCCTGATCGTTGACGCCGATCCGGAGGCGCACGAGGTATACACCCACGACGGGCGAACGTTCGCGTACGATAAGCTCCTCGTCGCGAGCGGTGGAACCCCGATGCGTGTACCAGTCGAAAACGCCGACGCAGACGGGATCCATCACTTCTGGACCTTCGAGGATGCCCGCGAGATCAAAGACCACGCCGAGGATGTTGAGGAGGCCATTGTCGTTGGGGCTGGACTCATCGGCGTCGACTTCGCTGGCGTCTGTGCAGCCCAGGGGCTCGACACGAAGTACATCATGCGCGGGAAGTGCTGGTGGCGGTACGCGCTAAGCCAGGAGGGCGCCGAGATCGTCCACGAGGGACTACGGGACCTCGGTGTTGAGCCCGTCTTCGAGAGTGGCGTCGACTACTTCGAAACCGACGATGACGGCCACGTCACCGCCGTCGTCGATCCGAACGGCGAGCGGTTTGAATCGGAATTTGTCGGGGTCGGGATCGGACTCAATTACAATACCGAGTTCCTCCAAGGGACCGGTATCGAGACCGACCACGGCCTTGTCGTCGACGAGCACATGCAAACGAGTCTTGAGGATGTCTACGCGGCCGGCGACGTCACGACGTACTACGATACGATCACGGACTCCCATGAGAAAAACGGCTCTTGGGATTCCGCGAAGGAACAGGGCCAGGTCGCCGCGGAGAACATGGCCGCCGACGCTCACACCTCCGAGTTCCGGATGGTTTCGACGTACTCGGTCAGTCACTTTGACTTCCCGTTCCTGTCGATCGGGCATCCCACGGAGGCCGAAGAATACGTCGAGGCGTTCTACGGCGAAAATGAGTGGCGACGGCTGGGCATCCGCGATGGACAGGTGATCGGCGCGGTGTTGATCGGTGATCTCGCACCGCAAAACGCCATCAAGGAGATCATCCGCGAGGAGTACCCCGTCGCTGGTGCGAAAGAGGCGCTGCTGGCGGAAGATCTTGATCCAATGGAGCTGGCGCCGGCCAAGGAGACGGCCGACTGAGTGTGCGAGGACCGACAGCGTTAGGCTACCGTGTCGCCCGAATCTAGCAGATGAGCGATCGGGACATGACTCTCGCCTTCGATCTGGAGGCGATCCGGCAACTAGCGAATCCAGGGATGGCAATGGCCGAAGCGCGCGAGTGGAGTTCCCACCGCGGGATCGTCGCCGAGGCCCCGACCTACATGATCAAGGCGTTTGCTCGCGAACGCACGATCGATCTCGACTTTTTCTCAGGACCTGAAGACCGGGCAAGCAGTCTTCAATCGATCGCCCGGCAGTTCCCAACCGACCGGTATGTCTTCGTCGGCGCTACCACCGAGGATCGGACGCTGGTTGCCGACCTTGACTGGGAGTTTCAGGAAGTTAAGGCCGCAGCAGACGCCGCCGGATGGGCGCTTGTGGATGACGACATAACAGACGGGACCGCGTCGACCGATGCTCCAGCTCATGACGATTGGCCCTGATCGGCGCGCAACGACAACGGTTTGCTGGTTGATTCCCTCCTGAGAGTGATGGGAGCAGATGGCAGTTTTGCACTTGAACTCCCCTGTGGGGAGACACTGTCAACAAGCGAGATCGACATGGGGCTGCGTGAGTTCGAGTGTTCCTGTGGCGACCGCCACGCCGTTGTTCTCGACGTACACCCACCGAGCCGGTTCGTCCCGGAAGAACTCGTCGAGACACTCCGAACGGTGATTGACACCGACGACGGCTTTGGCGAGTTCGGCACCCCACACTTGATGGGGATGGTACTCGAGGAGTTTCCGGATCGTGTCGTGACCTATGACGCCGCCGAGAACCGATCAGTCGGCTACGCGATGGCGTGGATCACGACGTTCGACGCCCGCCGCCTGCACGAGGTGGTCGTCGAAATGATCGTCGATCTGATGGAACACGCCATGAGCCACGCGGAGACAGAGCAGGCGAGCGCCTTCGAGGAGTACCTATCACAGTTCGATGTCGACGCGTTCGTTGAGGAATATCGCCGCGAGCGCGACTTCGAGGGACCAACAGATTAGCTGGGGGTGCTGGTACGAACGCCTCAGAGTAAGACGATCCTGAGAGGAACATAGCTGATAAACGGGAGTGGCCGCCTAGTAGTTCAGAGAAGTTTTGGGTACTCCACGTGGCAGAGACAAGGAAGAGATGCTTTCTTCGGCTGAGTCCTTATCTCAGTTCACCCAGAAGTTTCGTTGATCACTACTGCGGCCACTCATGCGTATACGAGCTCTGCGAAAACGAAGATATGGTCGTGAACGCGCAGTTTGCCCGTAATGTCATCGTACAGGAGAAGTCCCTGAACGAGGTCGTCGACCCGTGCTTTCCCGGCCGGCGTGTGGTCGCGAATCTCAACACAGATCCGGCCGGCGTTGACCGTTTCAGCATAGCGAACGAGTGCGTCAACCGTCGTATCAGCTGTGGGAGGAGTTGTTGCACAACAGAGACCGCGTGCACGAACATCATCACTGAGACGAGCAATAGAACCGGCTTTGTTGGGGCGAATCAGGTACACCGGTTCCGTTAATGAGACGACCGTATCGACCGTCTCGATGATTGCCGATCGGTGATCCGTTGTTCGGAGGAGCAGCAGAGTCGTCATGAGGGACCGAACACCACCTCACAGAGCGTTCGCTCAACGCGTCGAAGCCGCTCACTCAGTGTCGACGGACTGATGTCAAGTGTCGCTGCCAGCTCGGCGACAGTCGCGTCCTGAGGGACGTTGAAATAGCCCATTTCGTAGGCGGTCTCAAGCAGTTCGAGTTGCGACGCCGATAGTTGGCCGGCCATCGCGTGACGAATCTGTTCACTTCCAAGGGGTGGACTGAGTCGGTCGACCTGGGTCGTCCCGAGGAGCTCAAGCGAGCCATGTTCGTGCTCGATAGCGTCGGCCACCTGTTTGAGATGCTCCCAATCACGGACTGAGACGGTCGCCGTGGTGTTCGCTGGGGTGGCGGTTACCTGGTGGGGAACGGCCATCTGCGTCGCCAGAGCAACAACCAGCGGGATTGTGTCGAGGGGTGTCGAAGCTACCACGTAATGGGCGTGAGTGCCGGCCGACGCCGGTTGTGTGTGGACGATATCAAGCTCGGTGTCTTCGGCCGCAATCGTGAGTTCCTCGGACGCAGAAACAGTGATGAATATTAACGACCGGCTGTCGATCAGTGGCAGTGCATTGTTGAGTTCGATGGTCGTCGCCTCTGTACAGCAATCAAAGACCGTCGAGGCGATACCACTGGTGGGAAACTGAAACTCGACACGGAGCATAGATTGCGTACTCATCAGGTGCGATACAGCGCGGGGGGCGACGGCGTTACTGAGCATCGATACCAACTACCACGAGGCGACACGATACCCGAATGTACGACATAAACGTAATAAATCCTCGGTCGGACTGATCGCCTGTCACGCCGTTGGTCGGGTATCAACGGGCGGCATATATCGGATCGGTTCGTGGGATCTGGACCAGTATTCGCGTCGGTTCATGGCAAGTGGTGACAATGGATAAGTCAGCCGTGTCCAACCGGGTGCCGATGGCAACTTCCGAAGACCACACGCCGGAGATTCTCTCGATCGACGCCGGAGGAACGATGACCGACACGTTCCTGATGGACGCCGACGGCGAGTTCACCGTCGGAAAGGCCAAGACGACCCCCGACGACGAGTCACGCGGATTCGTTAACTCCTCGCAGGACGCACTTGGGTCCTGGGAGTTCGACATCGACGAGGCGTTTCCAAACCTCGTCTCGGTGGTGTACTCGGGGACCGCAATGTTGAACCGGTTGGTTGAGCGCGAGAGCGAGGTCGACGTCGGCGTGCTCGTCACCGGCGGCATGGAGGACACCCTCCGGATGGGGCGGGGCCGACAGTCCTATACAGGCTACTCTTACTCGGATCGCCTCCACGTCAACACACACAAGCATCCCGAGCCGCTGATCGGCCGAGACAACATCCGTGGGGTCCGCGAGCGAATCGATGTTAAAGGAAACGTTCTCATTCCGCTGTTCGAGGACGACGTTGAGGCTGCCGTCGACGATCTTCTTGAGCGAGATGTGGATTACATCACCGTGATGTATCTTCATTCGTACAAAAACGGCGAGCACGAGCGGCGGACCAAGGAGCTCGCCGAACAGCGGATTGAGGAGCACGGTGCCGACACCGATGTGTTGCTCTCAAGTGAATACTACCCGACACTCAAGGAACTCCAGCGGTTGAATACCCTCGTTGCAGAGGCCTTCGCCGCCGAGCCCTCTCGCCACCAGCTTGAGAACGTACAGAACGCCGTCGATAGCCAAGGCGGTGACGTCGGCGTCCGGGTGATGGCGAGCCACGGTGGCACCATCGATATCTACGCGAACGAGCTGGCGCGGACGCTAATCTCGGGCCCAATCGGTGGGATGATCGGCGCGAACTATTTCGGTAAGGAGCTGGGCTACGAGAACCTCGTGTGCACAGACATCGGGGGGACCAGTTTCGACATGGGGATCATCATCAACAACGACTGGCAGATTGACTACAATCCCGAGATGGCCCGGTTGTTGCTCTCGTTGCCGATGGTCAACATGGAGAGCGTCGGTGCTGGCACCGGTAGCTACGTTACCGTCGATCCGACCTTCGACACGATCAACCTCGGCCCCGAGAGCGCCGGCGACAAGGTGGGGGTCTGTGCGACCAATACGGATGTCGAGACGGTGACCGTCACGGACTGTCACGTCGCTCTCGGATGGATCGATCCGGAGAACTTCCTGGGCGGGGACATGCCAATCGACCGGGATGCCGCGGAGGCGGCGATCAAGGAGCAGATCGCCGAGCCACTCGGACTGGGCGTCTACGAAGCGGCCCAGGGCGTCGTTGACCTGCTTGAGAGCAAGCTCCGGAACGACCTAGAGGCTGTGGTCACCGGCGAAGGGTACTCGCCGACGAACTTCAAGTGTCTCTCCTACGGTGGTGGCGGGCCTGTGCACACCGCCGGGTACACCCGGAGTTTGGACTTCGATGAGGTACTCGTTCCTGAGTGGGCCGCTGCGTTCTCAGCGTTCGGGTGTGGCGCCGCCGACTACGAGTATCGGTACGACCACACTACCAGCATCGATATCGACGCTGACCTCACCATGGCGGAGGCCGCCCAGACGGCCGGCGAGGAGCTCACCGATATCTGGAAGGATCTTGAGACGAAGGTACTCGACGAGTTCGACAACAGCGGCATCGGCCGTGACGAGATCGAGTTCAAATATCACATCCTCGGCCAGTACCAGGGCCAGCTCAACAGCATCGACGTTACCTCGCCGGTTGGACGGGTTGACAGCGCTGAGAATCTCGAACGGTTGCTGGAGGTCTTCGAGGCCGAGTACGGTCGACAGTACTCCGAGGAGGCGCGCTCGCCCGAGCTGGGCCACACCATCACTCAGGCGTCGGTGCGGGGCGTCCATAACGTCGTCAAACCGCAGATTCCCGAGGAGCCGCTCCAGGGGCCCGAGCCCCCGGAGCACGCGTATAAAACGCCCCGACAGACCTACTGGGACGGCGAGTGGCTTGAGACGGAGATCTACAACCTCCACGCACTCCAGCCCGGCAACGAGGTGACCGGGCCGGCCGTCCTTGAGGGGGCAGCGACAACCTTCGTCGTACCACCGGAGCACTACACCTACCTCGACGAGCACCGCGTCCACCACCTCACCGGGCCCTGATCGGAGTCGGGTGAGGGCACAGACACGCATCCACTGCGTGTGCGGTGGATGCGCTGTGCCAGTTCGTATCTGTCTGTTCACAGATACCAGACCTGCCCGACTGTGACCGGGCATCACACAAGCATCCATGAGCACGATCGAACAAACCGAAGGCGAGGAACGACGTAAGGAAGTCCAGCGCGAGAAGGAGAAGGTCGCCCAGAAACGCAACCGCGGCGAGGGCATCGGCTGGAATGGCCAGACCCTCCGCGAGCAGATGGCCGAGCTTGAGGATCGGACCAAAGCGACCGACCACTACGGCGGACTCACCGAGTTACCGTTGAAGGAGGAAGATCCGATCCGATACGAGCAGATGTTCTCACAGCTTCGAGGCGGACTGGTCACGGCCCGGGAGACCTCAAAGGAGGTGGCGGCAACACCAATCGTCGAACAAGAGGGCGAGCTCTGTTATGGCCTGTTCACTCCTGAAGGGGACTCGATCGCCGTCTCGACCGGCATCATCGTGCATATCCACACGATGAGCGAGGCGATCAAGTACATGATCAACCACGACTACGAGGAGAGTCCCGGGATCGAACCAGGGGACGTCTTCGTCAACAACGATCCTCACATCGGCGATGTCCACCCCTGTGACGTGATGACACTCATTCCGATCTTCCACGAAGGGGAGTTGATCGCCTGGGCCGGCGGGGTCACGCACGTCATCGACACCGGGGCAATCGGCCCCGGGAGCATGAACGTCTCGCAGGCCTCACGGTTCGGCGACGGCGCCCACTATAGCGCCCGGAAAATCGGCGAGGACTTCGAGCTGTACAACTCCTGGGAGAAGGACTACGTTGATAAGACCCGGACCCCCGACTTCCTCAAGCTCGACGAGCGCACCCGGATGACGGGCTGTCTGATGATCCGGCACGTCGTCAAGGACATGATCGAGGAGTACGGGGTCGAGAACTACAAGGAACTCGCCCGGGAGGCCGTCGAGGACGGCCGCCGAGGGTTCCGCAAGCGCATCAAGAAGACGATGATGCCGGGTACCTACCGGGGCGTATCCTTCGTCGATGCGCTCTATGAGGGCCAAGACAACCTGACTCGGGAGTACGCCGATGAAAATCACATCATGCACGCCCCTTCCGAGTTACACGTCCGCGAAGACGGCACGTTCCAGGTATCTTTCGAGGGGGCCAACAAGTGGGGCTGGCATCCATATAACTGCACGCCAGCGGCCATCCAGGGCGGCATCTGGGTGATGCTCACGCAGACGGTTATCCCCAACGAGACGGTCAACGATGGAGCGTACTACGCATGTGACTTTCACCTGCCGGTGGGGTCTTGGGCGAATACACAGAACACCGAGACCGCCCACGCCTACGCGTGGCACTTCCTGGTGTCGGCGTGGGCTCCGCTGTGGCAGCACCTCTCGCGGGGCTACTTCTCCCGTGGCTTCTGGGAGGAGATCAACGCCGGTAACGCCAATACCTCCAACTGGCTGCAGGGCGGCGGAATCGACCAGTTCGGCAAGCTCCACGCGGTGAACTCCTTCGAGTCGGCCTGTGAGGGCACCGGCGGCCAGTACGTCAAAGACGGCGAGCCCTACGCGGCCGCCATCTGGAACCCCGAGGGAGACATGGGCGACGCCGAAGTCTGGGAGATGACTGAGCCGCTTCCCTTCCTAGGACGGGCGGCCAAACCCAACACGGGCGGACCCGGTCGGCGGACCGGCGGGAGCGGCTTCGAGTCCCTCCGGACCGTCAAAGATGTCAGCCGCTGGTTGCTCTACGAGATGGGCAACGGCTACATGACCAGCGACAGCGGCCTCTTCGGGGGCTATCCGGCCGCGACCGGCTACATCCTCAACGCCAACGACACCGATCTTGAGGAGCGCTTCGAACAACAGGAGGACTACCCCCAGCACGATCTTGATCCCGAAAGCGGAGCCTTCGAGGCCGCCATCGAAGGCGACATCACGCGCCGACCGGAGGGCATCTCCACGCCCAAGCAGTTCGATGACTACGGACTGTACCTGAACTACCTGCGCGGTGGGCCCGGCGTCGGCGATCCGCTTGAGCGCGACCCCGAAGATGTCGTCGACGACATCCATGACGGGTTCATGTTGCCACGGTACGCCGAGCGGGTCTACGGAGTTGTCGTCGAGCAGGTCGACGAAGATGCCAAGCATAACTCCGCGACAGCCGGCGAGTATGCCGTTGACGAGGCGGCGACCAGAGAACGCCGGGAGGCCATGCGCGGCGAGCGTGCCGAGCGGGCCCAGCCGGTCTCAGAGTGGCTCAAGGAGGAACGCGAGCGGATTCAAGAGGAGCGCGATCTCATCGACGACGTCAAGAAGACCTACGCGAGTAGCATGCGGCTGAGCGACCACTTCGGGGAGTTCTTCCGAAGCTTCTGGGAGCTGCCCGAGGACTTCGAGTTCACGCTGAGCGAGAAGGCCGAACAGTCTCTCAAGTTCCGCTTCGATAGCGGCACCCGACCCAAGTGGGACAACCATACGATGGGCCACGAGACGTGGCTCAACGTGGAAGACGAACCGTATGTCCCCTATACTTGGACCGACCGGTCGATCAAGGACCTGTCCGGGCCCGAGGGCACCTTCGGACGCCGGGGACGTGCAGGAGACGACTAATCACGGTGAGTACCCATGCCAGAGACTTACCCCCAGGAAATCATCGACGACCTCGTGGACGACAACCTTGATTGGGACCAGCTCCACGACATGATGAGCGACTACAAGGACACCGACCGCTTCCTAAAGATCCGCCACGCGCTTCAAGAGCGTGTCGAGTGGGACGACCCGATCGTCCTGCCGTACGCCGATCACCTCTACGTGGTGGCCAAGCCCAACGACCGGATGGTCATCAAGTGTGACTGCGGCCACGAGTTCTGCGAGCACGACGAGAACTGGAAGCTCGAAGCGCTCATCAACGTCCGCGACAGCGAGGCGGACTATCAGGAACTGTACCCCGAGAACATGCACCCACACCCTGACTACATGGAACTTCGCGAGTACTTCTGTCCGGGGTGTAAGACGCTCCTCGAGGTGAACAACGTCATGCCGGGGTATCCGATCATCCACGAGTTCGAACCCGACATTGAGACGTTCTACAACGAATGGATCGAGGAGCCGATTCCGACAGCATCGGGCTGATCACAACGTCCGCGAGAGGACGATAAAGGCGGCCAGCCCGATGCCGGCGAGAAACGCGACCGGCGAGTGCTCCTGTTCGTGCTCGCGGGCCTCCGGAAGAAGGTGGGCGGCCGAGACGTACAAGAGGACGCCAGCGACGAATCCGAGCATCACACCGAGGTCGGCCGGGCCGAGCCGACGGACGATGGGATAGGCGAGGAAGGCTCCGATTGGCGTCGTCAGTGCTGCGATCGCAAAGGCATACAGCGCCGCGGTCCGCTCGGCGATCCCGCCCTCAAGCAGGACAAGATAGGTGATGACCCCCTCGGCAAACTCGTGGACCACCAATCCGGTGCCGGCGAGCACCCCCGTCAGCCACGAGATGCTAAAGGTAACCGTGTAGACCACTCCGTCCACCAGCGAGTGGATGCCGATTCCCTCGGCGGCGGTCACCCCGAAGGCCAGGGTTTCCTCACCCGTTCGGCGCTTGATCAGTTCGTTCGACGCGTACATGAAGAGGAACCCGCCGAGCGCACTGGCGCCACCGTAGGCGCTCTGGCGTACGGCAGTGGGAAGCGCGAGCAACAGCGGCGTCGACAGCAGGATGCCGGCGGCAAAACACATGAAATACGGCAGCATCCGCTCGGCCCACGCCCGGTGGCGGAAGATAGCGAGAATCCCGCTTCCATTGACCGTCGCTGCGACGATCGCGAAGGCGGCGATCCAGCCGACGGTGCTTACGATTGGTGACGCCTCCGTTCAGAGGACGTGACGATCGCCATGTGCAGCACACCTCAGAGCACAAATATAAACATTCGGCGAACCAATATCTAGACGAATACCGATACAGCGCCACTACGGACAGCTGGGTCGACACGTCCTGACTGCTCTGGCTGGGGCCATGTCGACTGCGGCCACAACTAGATGTCTTTAAGCAAGACCATCTCCCGTCAAAACGGCGAACTCTGCACTCACGACTCACAGTCTATCCACGTCTCAGTACGTCTCGACCCCGACTCCGAGCACTTCGAAGTCTTTGACGTTGTCGGTGAGGACGGGTTCATCGTAGACGTCAGAGACTGCCGCAACCATCGGGTCGACTTTGTCGATGCCGCTTTCACCGTCGGCATTCTGATCGGCCCGCGCGAGTAGCTGTCCGGCGCGATGCGCTATCCTCTCGTTCTGTTCGACGACCGGATACATCCGGAGCGCGTTCCTGACGTTCCTCCGTTCGTCCTCGGTGCCGAATTCGGCACCGTAGGAGAGTTCCATGACGACCGGCGAGGGAACACGCTGAACGATCTTCGCCTCGGAGAGTTCAATGCCTTTCTTGAACGCACCCTCGCGGCCGTCAAAGAGATCAATCAAGAACGACGTATCGAGGATCACTCAAACCGCTCCCGCAGTTTATTTTTCTCTTTGGCATCCGTTTCGCGCTTGTTTTCGAGACGATCTCGCATGGCCGTCGCCGTCTCCGAGGAGAGTATTCCGGCGACATCCTCGGGATGCGGTCCCCCGATGAGCCGGCGGAGCGTCTCTTCCATCGTCTCGTTTTCGCGCTTGTGAGCTGTCACGAACTCGTGGAACTCCTCGGAGATACGAACCGATTTGCTCATATCGTACACTCGTGTGTACGCGATCATCAATCCTCGGCTGCTGTTCGGAGTATCGCTCTCACCATTGATCAACGACCTCCAATCCCACACGGCGAGTGGAGACCGAGCTGACCGGGGACTCTGTCTACCGTGGATGCAGCTAGATGCCTCAAGAGACGTCGTCGACCGTCAAAAATAGCGAACTCTGCACTCACGACTCACAATTTATCCATGGTGAATGTGTTTACAGCATCTATCGAGCCCGCTCGTCGCGTTACCGGCCGTCTAGCGTCTGGATGCCCCGCTCCACGACTGCCTCGGTCACAAAGAGGCTCGTCTCCCGCTGGAGTGCTCGCATACGCGATGCCGCTTCGTCTCTGTCAAGCAATCCACGGCCATACCCGAGCGCGATGACGCCGAGAGAGCCGTGTACTTCGACCCCGCGTCGGATGCCGCCTCTCGGGCGGCGAGGTCGTTGGTGAGGAGAACGACACCTCGCTCGTTTGCGACCGCAATCGCGGCGCGTTCTCCGGCGTCCAACTCTTCAGTTCCGACTCGGCTTTCATCGGCTTCGACGAGTTCGTACGAGAGGTCGGCCAACTCGTCCGGAACACCACCGACCTCGACTTTCTTGTAAGTCGTCTCTGGTACGAGGAGTGTGTCGAACGTTGCGAGCAGTTCGGGCGAATTGATTTCGGCGAGGTGAATGAGCGGTCCCGCGTCCGAGACAGCCGCAAGCGTCACGCGTTCAAACCCCAGTCGACGTCTTTCTCGACGACCTCGCGCTCTCGGTCTGCTCGCTCGACTTTCGTCCGACCGACGCGTTCGATTGCTTTCTCGCGGTCGAGTTCGCCGTCGAGGTACCGCGCGAGAACGAGGTCTTCCCACAGGTCTTCGAGACCGCGTTCGAGTGCCCGCTCGAATACTTCGGACTCCGGAAGGCCGCGGGCTTCAGCGATTTTTCGAACCCGGTCGGAGATTTCGGCGGCCATACCATATGATTGTTCGGCAACGTTCTTAAATCCGTGTCTGCCTACTCGACGAGAGTCTGACCGGGGCCTATGTCGACTACGGCCACAACCAGATTCCCTCAGGGACCCCGTCTACCGCCAAAAATAGCGGCCTCGGCACTCATAGGGATCGTCATCGCCGGCTGCCGAAACCGGCTCGGCCCGGTCACTCGTCATCGGCCACCGCATACTATCCCCGGGCGGGTCAAAGCGGTTGTGTTGGCCGATAGTATTTTGACCAATCTAGTTCATCATCCAACTGGTTCCATGACTGATGCGTACGTCCACGTATATGTCGAGCCGTCAGCGATACAGCGCGCCGCCGAGGCAATCGACGCCGTCGACGCGGTTGAGGCCACACACATGGTCACCGGCGAGCACGATATCGTCGCCCGGCTATCGGTTCCAAAAGAGGAGATCGCACAAGTGGTGACAGAGGAGCTGTTGTCCGTCAGCGGCGTCCTCGAAACGGAGACGAACGTCGCATTCGAGGTGTGAGTCTCTGTAGGGCAGCTACAGCCCAGTGGGGTGCTCAATCGTCGTAACCTCGACCCCCCAGTCGGTGAGCAGCTCGCCGAGCGCCTGCACACCGCCAGTCTCGGTGGCGTAGTGGCCGGCCAGCACGACGTTCACTTCCCGATCAAGGGCCTCGTGGTAGGCCGCTTGTTTGCCCTCGCCGGTGATCAACACGTCCGCCCCGACGGCCGCCGCCTCGTCGATCCAGTCGGTTCCGCTCCCCGTGACAATCGCGACTTCTTCGACCGTCTCGGGGCCAAAATCGAGCGTCTGGACCGACTGTCCACCAGTTGGTAACACCGTCTCAAGTTCAGCTGCGATATCCGCAAGCGCACGGGGCTCGGGTAACCGGCCACGCTGGCCGCCGTATTCCGGGCCGATCTCGCCGAATGGCGTTCGGTCGACGAGCCCGAGTCGGTCACCCAGCTGAGCGGCGTTACCCAGCTCCTGGTGGCCGTCGAGTGGAAGGTGAACGGCATACAGATCGATGTCACCGGCAACGAGCTCGGCGATGGCGTCATACGCCCGATCGGTAACGCGATCAAGTCCGCCGAAGACCACACCGTGATGGGCAACCAGCAGATCGACGTCGTGCTCGCGAGCCGCCCGGATGGTTGTCGTTGCCGCATCGACGGTCACCGCCGCCCGCTCGACGGTACCGGTTGGACGACCCACCTGGAGGCCGTTGGCGCTCGGGTCAAGATCGGCGTACGCGTCGACACGGAGTTCGTCGTTGAACCGCTCGACGATGGTCGCAAGGTCCATACCGCGTCTTCGGTCGGTTCAACAAAAGGGGGTTGTGGTCGGCGTGGATCACTCCGCGGCGTGGTCGTAGACGAAGCGCCGGAGGAGTTTAGCGCCAAGGGCGGCGGTCTGGCCGTCGTCGCGGTCGTTTACCTCGACAAGATCCATACCAGCCGCCTGCGGGGCGATCGCCCGGACAATCGACCGGACGGTCCGTGGTGTCAGCCCAAAAGGCTCCATTGTCCCGGTGCCTGGTGCAGCTCCAGGATCGACCGCGTCGATGTCGACGCTGAGGTACGTCCGGCCGTCAAACTGCGGAACCGTCCAGTCGGCGGCCGCCTCTGGGGGGACGACTGTCACGTCGGACTCGGCGGCCCGAGTCCACTCGGGCTCGCTACCAGCCCGGGCGCCAACGACGTAGAGCTCCTCGGCCACCTCAATGGCTCGCGCCATTGCACAGGCGTGGTTGAGCGTCGTGCCATGATAGGACTCCCGGAGATCGAGGTGGGCGTCGACACTCACGACGATGTCGGGATCAAGCGCGCGGATTGCGGCGACGGCGACAGTGTGCTCACCGCCGAGCACCAGCGGTGTGCGTCCTTTACGAGCCGCTTCGGCAAGGATACCTTCGAGGTAGCCGAGGTACGTCGACTGGTCATCGAACGGCTCGACATTGCCATGATCAGCAACGTCGAGATTCGAAAAGCGCTGACCGGTCGCCTGGTCGTAGTCCTCGAAGGACCGCGCGAACCGTCGGAGACGGTCCGGACCGGTGCGCGTGCCCGGCTGAAACGTCGTCGTGCGGTCTAGCGGTGCTCCTACGAGCAGATACTCGGCCGCCTCACGATCGGCTATTGCGCCGGGGAACCGATCGGTCACGCCTCAACAATCTTGCGTTGGTCCTCCATCTCGAGGTACTCGATGTTGTCGTCGGGCGCAAGATCGATATCCTCGGGGACCTTGATCGTGATGGTCTCGTAGGTGTCAAGATCCATCACCTGAGCGATGTCATCGCTCTCCATGTTGACGACCTGGCCCTGCTTGCGGTCGATGATCGGTACCCACACCTTGGTGTCGACGGGTTGGCTCATCGAGCGCTTGCGCCCATCGAAGACTCCTTCGGCCTCGATCCGGGCCTTCGCGCTGCCGTGTTTGCCCGGACTGGCCGTGCTATACGAGTTGATCTTACAGGGCGTGTCGTCGATCATGACGTAGTTACCTTCCTGAAGGTCTCGCACTTCCGTCTGCTGTTTGGCCATACGGATTCGTAACCGGAGGGTGTTCATAAACGGTTTGGAACCCGGCATCCGCGCGTTCAAGACGATACTCCCCCTGGACGGCGGTATGGATCCACTCGCCGGCGCCCTCTCGCCAACCGTCTGGACGGCACTGGCCGTTCTTGGGGTGATCACCGGAGCAGGAGTGCTCACAGGGGTCGCCGGCTTTGGCTTCGCCGTTGTCGGGACGACCGTTCTCGTGACTCTACTGGAGCCGGCGACAGCCGTCGTCGTACTGGTCATCCCGCTGCTGGCGACGAATCTGGTGTTACTCGACGAGCTGTCTCGTGGTGATATCGATCACTGCGGTCGACGGTTTGCCCCGCTCATCGGTGGCGTAATCGGAGGGACGATCGTCGGGATGGTTGCCCTCGACGGTCTCCCGGCCGACGTGCTCAGGCTCGCGCTTGGGGTGCTCGCGCTCGCGACTGTCGGGGTGCTCCAGCAACGGGTTCCGCTTCCGGGGCGAGCGGAGATTCGTGACCGATGTGTCGCCGAATCGCGTGTCGGCATGGCCGCCGTCGGGCTTGGATCGGGGCTGATCTTCGGCGCGACAAACGTCGGGGTGCAACTTGTCACCTATCTCAAGTCTTGTGATCTTGAGCATCGGCTTTTCGTCGGGGTCGTTGCGCTGGTGTTCGTCGGTGTTAACGCGCTCCGCAGTGGTGTCGCGCTGGTCGTTGGACTCTATCCCAGCCCAACCGTCGCCCTCGGATCGGCCGCCTTGGCTGTGCCGGCCGTCGCCGGGGCCGCGCTTGGGCGACGGTTGCGGGGGTACGTCGCGGAGCGGTGGCGCCGGTGGACAGTGCTCGCAATACTTATTCTGATCGGGGGGCGGCTGGTGAGCGCCGGACTATAGCCGATCAGTTTGAGTCGTCGTCCTCGTCGGCCGACGCGAACTCCTGGAAGCTCTGACGGCCGAACTCCGGTTCGACCTGAAACTCCGTTGAGGGGCCGCCGGCACGGAAGGATCGGACGAGAAGATACCCCACCGCAATGGTGCCGATCCCGACCACAGCCGTCGCCTGGACGGTCGAAAAGGCGTACAGGAACGATGTCGAAAGGACACCCGCGGTGGTGAGCATCCCGTAGATAACGCGCTTCGTGAGCCGCTGGAGTCGGCCGTTTGAGTCCTCAATGTCGACATTGACGTGGAGATTCTCGCGCTCAATTCGATCAAGCGTCTGCTCAAGTTTCGGTGGGACACGGATCGCCGCCGAACCCGCCTCCCGCACGCGCGAACCGACCTCGGTCGCCACCCGTCGGATCGTCTCCTCGCGGTAGCCCTGCTGGGAGAGATAGCCGGTGGCGGTGTCGATGAAGTCGAACTCCGGATCAAGCGTCACGCAGACCCCCTCGGTGATCGTGCCGACCCGCATCACCAACGCCAACTCGCGTGGCAGGCGGAAAGGAAACTCGTAAATCGAGTCTTGGACCTGCTGGATGATCCGCTGGACGCGGTACTGATCAATCGTCTCGCCGCGGGCGTTCTGGATGGCCAACTCGATGACCTCCGCCATGACCGCCCGGTCCGCGGTCGGCGAGAGTGTCCCCATCTCGACCATAACATCAAGGATCCGATCGATGTCGCGGTTCGCAACGGCAATGTAGAACTCGACGATCTTCTGCTGGAGGAACGCATCGGCCTCGCCGGACATCCCGAAGTCGTAGAACACGATCCGGCCATCCGATCGGACGGCGAGGTTTCCCGGATGGGGATCAGCATGAAAGACGCCGTCCTCGACGATCATCTGGAGGTACGCCTCCGCAAGCCGCTCGGCGACCGCCGTTCGGTCGATCCCGGCCTCCTCGAGTGCAGCGAGATCATTGATCTTGATGCCATCAATGTACTCCATCGTGAGCACCCGATCGGAGGAGTGTGAAGCGAGCGATTGGGGGATGAGGATATCCTCGGAGTCAGCGAAGTTCTCACGAACCTCCTCAAGGATCATCCGCTCGCGGCCGTAGTCCATTTCCTCACGGATCGTCTCGTCGAACTCGTCGGCCAGATTCTCAAGAGAGTACGCGCGGGCGTCATCGACCAGCCGCTGGAGCAGCGGGATTAGCCACCGGATCACCTGTAGGTCGGCCTGGATGAGTTGCTGGACGCCTGGGCGACGGACCTTTACCGCAACGGGCTCGCCGTCGACCTGCGCTCGGTAGACCTGGCCGAGGCTGGCCCCGCTGATGGCCTCGGTGTCGAACTCGTCGAACCGCTCCTCAATCGGGCCAAGATCCTCTTCGATGAGCGTTTCGACGTCCGTCCAGTCGGCCGGCGGGACATCGTCCTGAAGCCGCGAGAATACATCGACGTACTCCGGGGGAAGGACATCCGGACGGGTTGAGAGCAACTGGCCGAGTTTGATGAACGTTGGCCCGAGCGAAACCAGTGACTCAAGGAGATACTCGGCCCGTCGGCGCCGGGTCTCCGAGGAGACCGTCCGGCCCCTGCCAATAACAAGAAATCGTCGTCGGTCGCGCAAGTAACCGACAATCAGCGGTAGAAAGTACCGCAAAACGAGCACGAACCGCCAGTAAGACCGGAGTGACGCCATCCGAGACGATCAGGCCTCGACGGCAACCGCCGTCGGTGTGCGCTCGGGGACGGTCACGGTGAGAACGCCATCCGCAAGATGGGCCGACGCCGCCGTCGGATCGAACGCCGGCGGGACCGGAAGCGTGGTGTCGAGGTAGAGCCCACGCTCCTCACGGACGTACTCCTCGTCGGCCTCGTAGGGCTTGGCACGGCGTGCCTCGATCTGAAGCCGATGGTGTTCCCCCCGGACGGTCAGAGTTTCGGCGGTCACCCCGGGGAGATCCACGACGAACCGGAGCGCCGTGTCACCCTCGAAGACATCGATGGCCGCCGCCTCGGGGAGCCGGCCGACGATGGATTGGAACATACCGTCTAATAGGCACCGTATACCGAAAAAGGCGGTGGTCCGTCCCGCAAGGCGACGACCGACGGCGTCGGGACCGGGCCAAACATTCAGGGCAATCGCAGCCAACCCACGGGTATGACAGCTGATCACCCGGATCGCAAGGCCTCCGGGTTCAAGGCACACGTCCCACTTGAGCAGGCCCAGAATGCGCTGCTCAATCGCGTCACGCCGATCCAGCGGACCGAGACGGTGGCGTTGGGGGCCGCCGACGGCCGGGTTCTCGCGGAGTCGATCGTCGCAGACCGCAACGTTCCCGCTTACCGCCGGGCGGCCATGGACGGATACGCGCTTACCGCTGAGGCGACCTTCGGAGCGACCAACCGGTCGCCGTCGGTGCTTCGGCTGCGTGAGACGACCGATCACCTCGGGCGCGATGAGGCGACCGCCGTCCACACCGGAAGTGCCGTCCCGGAGGGAGCCGATGCCGTCGTACCGATTGAGCAGGCAACAACCCGTGGTGATGATCTTGAGGTTGAGAGTCCCGTCGCAACGGGTGACAACGTGGCACCGGTAGGTGAGGATATCAGTGCCGGTGAACACCTGTATGAGCCGGGCGATCGGCTGGGGCCCGCCGGACTGGGGGCACTCAAGTCCGTCGGTCGAACGACCGTCGAGGTCTACGCCCGGCCGCGGGTCGGGGTCATTCCGACCGGTGAAGAGCTGGTGCAACACGATCCAGATGCCGGGGAGGCGGTCGAGACCAACGGGCTAACCGTGTCACGGTACGTCTCACGGTGGGGAGGCCACCCCGAGTATCGGGACATTGTCACCGACGATCGCGATGCTCTGCGGGCGGCGATCCAACGGGATCTCACCAAAGACCTCGTCGTGACGACGGGCGGATCGTCGGTCGGTGAACGCGATCTGCTTCCGGAGGTCATCAAGGACCTCGGAGAGGTGCTCGTCCACGGCGTCGGACTCAAGCCGGGCCATCCGGTCGCGCTCGGGAGTGTTCAGTCGACACCAGTGATCGCTCTCCCCGGCTACCCGGTCTCCTGTATCGTCACGGCCATGCAGTTCCTCCGGCCGGCGGTAAAACACCTCCGACGGGAACATCCGGATCCAGTGCCGACGACGAGGGCCACGCTCGGGGGAAAGATCCGAAGTGAACCGGGAGTTCAGACGTTCGCCCGTGTCGAACTTGACCGGGACGTAACCCCACCGGTTGCGACCCCGATTCGTGCGAGTGGGGCCGGGGTGCTCTCCTCGGCTGCCCGCGCTGATGGCTGGGTCGTCGTGCCGGAACAACAGGAGGGACTTCCGGCCGACGAAACGGTGTCGGTCGAACACTGGGAGGCGCGTCTATGACTGATCGAAAGGAGTTTCGCGAGTTGGTTGACCCGGAGACAGCCGAGGCCGCCGTCGCCGCATTGCCGATCAATCCGGGAACCGAAGAGCGGCCACTCAAGACGGCTCGGGGGGCAACGCTCGCCGAACGCATCGATGCCACGATCGATGTGCCCGGCTTTGACCGGGCAACGCTTGATGGATACGCTGTCAACGCGCGGGATACGTTCGGTGCCGACGAGGCAGAGCCGGTCACGCTCTCGGTCGTCGGAGTGGTCGAGGCAGGCGAGCAGCCTCCTGAAACGCTATCAGCCGGCGAGGCGGTCGAGATTGCTACTGGTGCGGTATTGCCGCCAGGTGCAGACGCGATGGTCCCAATTGAGCGCATCCGCGAGGGTGAGACGACGATCGATGTCGAGACCGCCGTTGCCCCCGGAGACAATATCGCCTTTGCGGGCGCAGATATCGCCGCCGGGGACCGCGCGTTCGGTCCAGGACGCCGGCTCACGAGCCGCGAAATCGCTCTGCTCGCCGCGCTGGGTCGCGAAACCGTGACCGTGCAATCCCCCCCGACCGTTGGTATCATCTCGACCGGGAATGAGCTCGTCCAGCCGGGGAATCCGCTACAACACGATCGCGGGGAGATCTATGATGTCAACAGCCACTCGATCGCCGCCGCCGTCACCGAGGCCGGAGGCGAACCGACGGTCTTCACGCCCGTGGGTGATGACCGGGCAGCGATCACCGATGTCATCGACCGGGCGACCGAGACGTGCGATCTAGTGGTGAGCTCCGGTTCGACGAGCGCTAGTGCAGCCGATCAGGTCTATCGTGTTATTGCAGACCGCGGCGAGGTACACGTCCACGGCGTCAAGCTCAAGCCAGGGAAACCGACGATCATCGGAACGATCAATGACACCGGATACGTGGGGTTGCCGGGATATCCGGTCTCGGCACTCATGGTCTTTCACACCCTGGTAGCCCCGACGCTCCGGACGGCTGTCGGCCGATCGACACAGTCGACGCCACAACGGACGGCCACGATGGCCCGGGAAGAGCGGTTCACCGAGGGGCGCCGTCGACTCCTGCCGGTCGGGGTTGTTACGTCCGGGGACGGAGAACTGCTGGCGTACCCGGTTGATCGGGGGTCTGGAGCGACAACCAGCGTCGCCGCGGCCGATGGGCTCGTGACCGTACCGGCGGATGTGTCGTATCTCGCTGACGGCGAGACGGTTACGGTCGAATTCTTCGCAGCGTCGATCCAGCCGCCGTCGGTTCTCGTGATCGGTGAGTCCGACCCGGCGGTTGGCCAGGCGCTTGACGCACTTGATCACCCACGGTATCGGCAGACCGGGACACGGGTGGGGCTTCGTCAACTCCGTGCCGGCATCCCGGATGTGGTAGTGGTGACAGGACCGTTCGACCCCGCCGCCGAGACCGTCGAGTTGGCCAGCTTTCAGCGGGACTGGGGACTCGTCGTTCCGGCCGGCAATCCTGACGAGGTTGAGGGACTGACGTCCCTGATCGACCGTGACCTCACCTTCGTCAATCGGGTTGCTGATGCAGGAATACGGGCAGCGCTTGACAATCGCCTAGCCGCGCTCGCCGAGGAGCGTGACACAGGTCGACGCACACTCGAAGCGGCAATCGACGGTTGGGGACAGACGACCCGTGGGCTTGAGAGCCCCGCCCGGGCAGTTCTCCGTGGGACAGCCGATGTCGGCGTCGGTATCGCGGCGACAGAGCGTGCGCTCGATGTCGAGGTGCTCTCACTCGGATCGCTCTCGGTGCGAGTCCTCGCTGCGTCGGATCGATACGACAAGGCAGGGGTACAAGCCCTCGAGACGGCGCTTGAGACCGCCCTCGGGTAGTTAATCAGTCGGCCGCAACGGTCGCCGATCGCCAGAGATCATCAAAGCTGTCGATGCGGTGATCGGCAAGCACACAGTGTCCGCGGGTCTCGTGACTGTGGCGCTCGACGTGGGCGGCCGCGAGCTCGGCGTTCCATGCTGCCCCGATGTCACACGGGGAATCACCGACGAGGATGCCGTTATCGGACATCGTTGCGTGGCTGAGTTGGGACACAGCCCGATCGACTGGGTCGGGGTCGGGCTTCCAGCCGAGGTCATCATTACAGCAGATCACGACATCGAACCAGTCGCGGATATCGAGGTGATCGAGCACGGCGTTCGTCAGGCGTGGCCGACAGTGTGTGACGATGCCACACGGAGCCTCTACATCGGCCAGCAGTCGTGCGTCGTCGTGGAGATACGTTGCCTCAGCCCGTCGGATCGGGTCCTCGATGTCGTCGAAGACGCGCCAGAACCGCTCTCGGTCGACATCAAGACTGGCGAGGTACGCATCGCGTGACTCGCTCAACCCGTACCACAGAGTCGTCGCCTCGCGGTCGCTAAAGGGCCGGCCGAGTCGGTCGCCCAGCGTATCGAACGTCTCCCGTACGTACGGCCACTGGACATCGACGATCGTTCCGTCGAGATCGAGCACCCAGAAGTCGTACTCCGTGGCCGTCATCAACCACCGGTAGCCGGTAGTCAAACAAGTGTCTTCCGGGGAGACCAAAGCGGGAGGAGATGAGAGGGGGAGAGAGGAGGGGGCTGCGAGGGGGAGAGGGGGTGGGGAGAGGTCTGCACGCAACCTGCGTGCACGATACTGTCGTAGTTACCCCGACTTAAATCGCATGAAGTAGGCCGCATTCCCCGCCACCGTCCGACGCTCAGATGACACCGGTCTCTTGGGCGAGTTCGCGGGCGGCCGATCGCTCAAGCCCGTCGCCAAGAATGGTGTACCGGTCGCGGATATCGTGGGCCGTCGCGAGCGCCTCGATGATGTCCTCCGGATCGATCCCGAGCTCGGCGGCCGTTGTCGGAGCGTCGATGCTCTCGAGGGCGGCCCGGATGTTCCGCCACATTCCGCGGTCGCCGCCATGAAGATATGCCATCATAATCGACCCGACGCCCACTTGGTGGCCGTGGAGGGCGGCTCCGGGGGCGATCTGATCAAGCCGGTGTGAAAAGAGGTGTTCGGCTCCACTCGCCGGGCGCGAGGACCCCGCGATTGACATGGCGACCCCGGAGGAGACAAGCGCCTTGACGACCACCCAGGCAGACTCCTCAAGTCCCGGGAGGACCGAGTCGGCTGTGTCGACCAGCATCTCGGCGGTCATCTCCGAGAGTGCAGCGGCGTACTGTGAGAACGGTGCCCCTTTCAGTCGGTGAGCAAGGCGCCAGTCGGCGACGGCGGTGTAGTTGCTGATGATGTCAGCCGAGCCAGCGGTGGTCAACTCCCAGGGGGCCTCCGCGAGGATGGTTGTGTCGGCGATGACCGCCAGCGGCGGATCGGCGGCAACGCTGTGTCGGACGTCGCCGTCGGGAACCGACGCCCGGCCGCTGACAATGCCGTCGTGGCTGGCGGCTGTTGGGATCGAGACAAAGCCACGGTGGAGGTCCGCAGCGGCGAGCTTTGCGATATCGATCGGTTTGCCACCACCGACACCGATCAGGTAGCCCGGATCGACCGTTCGCGCCCGTTCGATGACGCGCTCAACGGAATCACGTGATGCGGCCTCGATCTCGATGATCACCGGATCGACGCCCTCGGCGGCGAAGTCCTCGGCGATCCGGTCGGCGGCGACGGCCCGTGGTGTGGGACTGGTAACGATCAGCGGCTGTCCGTGCAGGTGTAACTCCTCGATGGCGTCAACGGTCCGATCGAGGACGCCGTGGCCGACGAGGACGTTCCGCGGGAGGCGGATCCACGACGATTTGTCGAACATATCCAAACGTAGACGGGCAACCGGGAAAACGGTTGTTTACTAGCGGTGGTTTCAGTATGTTTTCGCGAAATAAGCCGTTTCGACCGCCGGATCGCCACAGATCGCACACGTATCGCCGTGCGGGTCGGTCTCTGGGTCCGGTGGGACCATGACGATCTCCGCGGCGATCTCGTCTTTGATGACGGTCTCACAGGCCTCATCACCACACCATGGCGCCTTCACGTAGCCACCATACTGGCCGATAGTTCCGAGGATCTCTTCCGGACTGTCGGCCGTGCGGATGTTCGTTTCGAGCGTTTCGGTGGCGGCATCGTAGAGTTTGTCGTAGACGGTCTCAAGAGCCGCCTCGGTGGCCGCAACGATCGACTCCCGGTCGGCCTCGTCCTCGGCACCGTCCGGCCGGTGGACGAGCGTCGCCGCATCCGATTCGACCTCGGCAGGACCGACCTCGATTCGGAGGGGAACACCGTGGAGTTCGTGTTCGTTGAACTTGAAGCCGGGATTGCGCTCCTCGCGGTCGTCGACTTCGACGCGGATATCGGCCGCCTCAAGGCTCGCCGCGAGCGACTCGGCGTACTCCAGAACGGCTGTCTTGGTGTCGGCCTGCCAGATCGGAACAATAACAACCTGTGTCGGGGCGACCGTTGGGGGGAGAACGAGCCCCTGGTCGTCCCCGTGAGTCATGATCAAGGCGCCAAGCGCGCGCCAGGAGAGCCCCCACGAGGTTGTGTGGGCCAGTCGTGTTTCCTCGTCCTCATCGGCGTAGGTAATATCGAAGGCCTCCGCAAAGGTCGTACCGAGGTAGTGGCTGGTGCCAGCCTGGACGGACTTGCCGTCGGGCATGAGTGCCTCAACGGTCATCGTGGTCTCCGCACCCGGGAACTTGTCATGCTCGGGTTTACGTCCGCGTAGTACCGGGATTGCCAGCACCTCCTCGTAGAGTCGCTCGTACTGCTCAAGTCGGAGCTCGGTCTCCTCGCGGGCTGCCGACTCGTCGTGGTGGGCGGTGTGACCCTCCTGCCAGTGGAATTCCTTCGTCCGGAAGAAGGGTTTGGTCTCGGTCGCTTCCCAGCGGACAACGCTGCACCACTGGTTGAGCCGCATTGGAAGGTCGCGGTGACTGCGGATCCACTGGGCGAGAAACGGCGCGATGATCGACTCACTGGTCGGTCGGACGGCCAGTCGTTCCTCAAGTTCCTCGTGTCCACCGTGGGTGACCCAGGCAACCTCGGGATCAAACCCCTCGACGACGTGTTTCTCCCGTTCGAGATAGGATTCCGGGATAAACAGCGGGAAGTAGGCGTTGGTCACGCCGGTTTGCTTGAACCACCCGTCCAGCCGATCCTGGAGGGCCTCCCAGAGCGCCCATCCGCGGGGACGGGTGACGATAAATCCGCCCGTCGGCGCGTAGTCGGCCACACCCGCCTTCTGTACCACCTCGGCGTACCACTCGCCGGTGTTGTGCGCTTTCGACTCGGTGACCCCAAGTTCCTGGTCCCGATCGGTCATCGGCGGAACGTACCTGTCCGGCTGCTTAAAGCCCCCGGAGTACCCGACGGTGGACAATCGGTCGGCGGATGGTTGGGAAAGCTTTTAACCTGTGATACGGTATCGGTAGCAAAGCGGGTTCTTGGCGTCTCTCCCGCAGTCCTCTTGAGGCCCGGCCTCTCCCGGGTCGCTCCTGTGGGTGGCTGATGGATACCCGCCGCACCGAGTGTGCGCTGGTGCGATCACTTGTCACCGACTATGAGTTCCGTCGATACGTACCTTGACGACCTGAAAGCAAAGATCGAGCGTGAGGTTCCGAATGATATCACGATCACCGATGTGACCTTCGAGGGACCGGAGCTGGTCATCTACACGCACGATCCCAAGCGGTTCGCCACGCAGGGGGATCTGGTGCGTCAGCTCGCCTCGAAACTCCGCAAACGGATCACCGTCCGTCCAGACCCGGCGGTATTACTACCGCCCTCGCAGGCCCGACCGCAGGTCGAGGAGGTCATCCCCGAGGAGGCTGGGGTGACCGATTTAGACTTCCACGCCGACACCGGCGAGGTGGTCATTGAGGCCGAGAAGCCAGGAATGGTCATCGGTCGTCACGGAGCAACACTCCGGGAGATCACCCAGGAGGTCGGCTGGACCCCGGAGGTGGTCCGGACACCGCCGATCGAGTCCTCGACGGTCAAGAACGTGCGCAACTTCCTCAAGCAGGAGCGGACCGACCGTCGGGAGATCCTAGAGCGGATCGGCCGGCAGATCCACCGTGAAAAGCTCTCTGACGAGGAGTATGTCCGGATTTCGACGCTCGGATGCTGCCGGGAGGTCGGACGGGCGGCGTTTATTCTCTCGACGCCGGAGACGCGTATTCTCATCGACTGTGGCGACAAGCCAGGCGCCGAGGGCGAGGTGCCCTATCTGCAGGTGCCCGAGGCGCTTGGGGCCGGCGCGAGCAATCTCGATGCGGTCGTGTTGACACACGCCCACCTCGATCACTCGGCGTTCATTCCGCTGTTGTTCAAATACGGCTACGACGGCCCGATCTACTGTACCGAGCCAACACGGGATCTAATGGGGCTGTTGACGCTTGATTATCTCGATGTCGCCGCCAAGGAGGGACGGTCGCCGCCGTACGAATCAGAGATGGTTCGGGAGGCGATCAAACACACCATCCCCATCGAGTACGGGGATGTGACCGACATTGCTCCTGACGTGAAACTCACGTTCCACAACGCCGGACACATCCTCGGCTCGGCGGTCTCACACTTCCACATTGGTGACGGCCTGTACAACGTTGCCTTCTCCGGCGACATTCACTACACTGACACGCGACTGTTCAACGGCGCCGTCAACGACTTCCCCCGGGTCGAGAGTCTCGTCCTCGAATCAACCTACGGCGGGCGCAACGACTACCAGACCGACCAGGAGGACTCCGAGCGCAAACTCAAACAGACCATCCGCGAGACCGTCGAGCGGGGTGGAAAGGTGCTCATTCCGGCGTTCGCGGTCGGTCGGTCCCAAGAGATGATGCTCGTTCTTGAGGAGGCCATGCGCGAGGGCGAGATCCCGACGGTTCCAGTCCACCTTGATGGGATGATCTGGGAGGCAACGGCAATTCATACGACCTATCCCGAGTACCTCCGTGACTCGCTACGGGATCGGATTCTTCACGAGGATGAAAACCCCTTCCTGGCCGAACAGTTCAATCACATCGATGGCGGCGAGGAGGAGCGTCAGGAAGTTGCCGATAGCGGCCCTTGTGTCGTCCTGTCGACCTCGGGGATGGTTGAGGGCGGCCCGATCATGTCCTGGCTCCGGCACCTCGGCGGCGAGGAGGACTCGACGCTCATCTTCGTTGGCTACCAGGCACAGGGAACCCTTGGCCGGCGGATCCAGAACGGGCGCACCGAGATTCCCTTCGATGACCCGGGCGCCGGCAACGGTAGTCCACGGAGTCGGACGCTCACACTCAATATGGATGTCGAGACCGTGGATGGCTTCTCCGGCCACGCCGACCGCCAAGGGCTCATCGACTTCGTGAAGACGATGAATCCGCGGCCCGAGAAGGTGTTGTGCGTTCACGGCGACGAGTCGTCCGTCCAGGACCTCTCCTCGGCACTGTATCACAAATTCAACATGCGGACGTTCGCTCCGCGGAACCTCGAAACCTTCCGGTTCGTCTAGCCGCTCACTCGCAGTACGGACAGTCGCAGTAACGCTCGCAAACCGGGTTGTCACAGTCGGCGTTCTGGGCCGTACAGTACTCGCGACCGTGTGTGATGAGAAGCACGTGGAGGCTGTACTTGATATCGTCAGGGATCTTCTCGTTGAGAATCTCGTGGGCTGCCGCGGCAGTCGTTGATTCGTCAATCAATCCAAAGCGCTTTGAGAGGCGCTCAATGTGGGTGTCGACAGCGAAGGTCGGCTTCTCGAAGTGAAAGTTCAAGACGACATTGGCGGTTTTCGGACCGATGCCCTTGATGTCCGTGAGCCAATCCTGTGCCGCCGCCGTCTCCATTTCCTCAAGGAATGCCAGGGTGTACGCTCCGCCGGTTTCCTCACGAATCCGGGTAAGCGAGCGCTGGATCCGCCGGGCCTTCTGGTTCATCAGGCCAGCCGCCGAGATTACCTCCGCGAGTTCGTCGTGGTCGGCCTCCTCAATGGCCCGGTAGTCCGGATACGTCTGAAAGAGATTCTCGGCGGCCCGGGCGGTCTGTTCGCCGGTGACATTCTGTGAGAGAATCGTCGTGAGCAACTGTCGTACGCCGTCTTCGCTGTAGGCCTGGTCCGGTTGTCCGTGAAGATCGACCAGCGCCCGGTGCAACTCACGGATGTCCATGGTCGTAGTACCCACCAGCCGGGTAACTGCGTGTCGATCCGTCTGCGGGCGGGACTACGTCGTAGGGACTTCAACCCGGAGCGTAGCAGTTAGTGACGCACCATCGGCGAGGGCAGAAACCAGCGACCGCGGGAGATCAGTAGCGGCGGTGTCCGCCTCAACCATGACGGTGCGGTCGTCGACGTACTCACTGGTGCGAACGACGAGAGAGCGATCGCTCTCGAAGGTCAACGACGGATCACCGCGGCCGACAACAGTTGCTGTTCGACTGCCGACCGTGAGCGCAAGTTCAATCTGTGCATCGACGTGCTGACACGCCGCGACAAAGGCGGGAGCAAAACTACTCGGCGCCCGGTCGGCCTTGATCCCGACGATACAGTCGCCGGCCGGCGTCAGGTAGTCGTCGGTCGTAATCTCAAGCGTGCTGGCGTGAGCGGCCTGAACGTTCGTATGGCCACAAGCATGGATGCATTCGGTATAACCGGTTCGCTCGTCGGACTCCTGTGGAGGCATCGCCGCCGGATCTTAACTGACGGAGGGCAAAAACGACTCACCTTCCGGACGTCATGAGATGCGGCATCGACCCGCTTACAGCGGTAGCGAGGCGAAAGCCCACCCCTTCAGGGGTGTGGATGAAGCCGACATGAGATGCCACAAACCACGTGACATAGGCCGGTTGTAATCCCAACGTTTACGCTGATCTATCACTTGACATCCTCCTCCGCGTGAACGCGGAGGAATCCCAAGCGTGGGGATATTACGGTTTGCAGTCCACCACCTCTGCCTGCGGTTGGAATCCGCAGGAGAGGTCATACAGGTAGACTCTGGGCTGTGCCAACCA
>Ga0207714_1000093_pt1 | contig 53087 bp, 40 predicted proteins | sample PonA232FremontCA_2_FD_187270 | JGI IMG/M metagenome (GOLD analysis project Ga0207714, IMG submission 187270) | Marine sediment microbial community from Fremont, CA, USA - Pond A23 Sediment 2 (SPAdes) | ecosystem: Environmental > Aquatic > Marine > Unclassified | place: USA: Fremont, California... | reverse complement strand
AGCGAACGATCTGGTAGTACTTGTCCAGCCCGCCGAACATGAGCAGCTGCTTGAAGAGCTGGGGACTCTGGGGCAGGGCGTAGAAGCTTCCCTGGTGGATGCGGCTGGGGACCAGGAAGTCCCGCGCCCCTTCGGGGGTGCTCTTGGTCAGCACCGGAGTCTCCACTTCCAAAAAACCCTCCCGCTCCAGAAAGCGTCTGGAGCTCTGGGCGGCCTTGTCCCTGATGAGGAGATTGCGGGTCATCTCCCTGCGCCGCACATCCAGGTAACGGTACTGCAGGCGCAGATTCTCCCCGGTGTCGATGCCGTCCTCGATGGGGAAGGGAGGGGTCGTGCTGTTGTTCAAAAGCTTCCAGTCCCAGACCACGACCTCGATCTCGCCGGTGGGCAGCTTATGGTTCTCCATTCCCTCGGGGCGTCGCCTGACCGTGCCCCGGACGGCGAGCACATACTCCGGACGGAGCACATGGGCCTGTTCATGGGCCTCTGCGTTGTGATCCGGGGAAAAGACCACCTGGGTCAGCCCCTGGCGATCCCTGAGATCGATGAATATGAGTCCCCCGTGGTCCCTTCGAAACTGGACCCAGCCCATGAGGCAGACGTCCTGATCCAGATTGTCGCTTGAAAGCTCGCCGCATCCGTGGGATCGCTGCCATCCGTCCAGATCCTGCAGCAGCTCTTGTGAACTGATTTCGGGCATAGTGCGCTCGTCCTTGAAGCCTTTAGGTGTTCTTATTGCCCCAGAAGTTCCGGGAGGGCCTCCGCCTCGCGTTGGTACTGCTCCCCGGAGCCCATGTCCCTGACCGTGAGCCGGCCGCTTTCCAACTCGTCGCGGCCCAGAAAAATGCAATAGCGCGCCCCGATGCGGTCCGCGTGGCGGACCTGGCTCTTGAGGCTCCCCGTCTCATAGCTCATTTCACCACTGAGCCCCTTGCGGCGCAGATCCTCGCAGATCCGCATTCCCTGGGCCAGACCGTTGTCATCCAAAATGGCCACATAGAAATCCGTATCCGCAGGGGCGGGATCGTCCAGAAGCAGGCTCAGCCGCTCCATGCCGCAGGCAAACCCGATTGCGGGATGATCCGGCCCACCGAGCTGGCGGACCAGGTCGTCGTAGCGCCCGCCTCCGGCGACCGAGGACTGGGCCCCTATCTCTCCGGACAAGACCTCGAATGTGGTCCGCTGATAGTAGTCCAGCCCCCGCACCAGCCTGCTGTTCACTTCATAGGCGATCCCCATCCGCTGCAGGTTGTCCATCACGGTGTTGAAATGGGGCCGGCACTCCTCGCAGAGGCAGTCCAGCATGGAAGGGGCCTCGCGCATGAGCTCCTGGCACTGGGTCTGCTTGCAGTCCAGCAGGCGGAGGGGGTTCCGCTCCCGTCGCTCGCGGCAGTCGCTGCAGAAGCCGTCCGCGTCCGTGTCCCGGAGATACTCCTGCAGGCGCCTGGCGTACTCCGGCTGGCACTCCCGGCAGCCCAGACTGTTGATCTGCAGGGTCAGATCCGTGAGCCCCAGCTCGCCGAGATAGGTCCAGAGCATGAGCACCATTTCCGCGTCGAGCAGAGGGGAGGCGGAGCCGAAGGCTTCGGCGTTGACCTGGTGGAACTGGCGCTGCCGCCCCTTTTGCGGACGCTCGTACCGGAACATGGGCCCCACGGTGAAAACCTTGGTCAAATTCTGGCCGGAATAGAGCTTGTTCTCGATATAGGCCCGAACAGCGCCCGCTGTTGCCTCCGGGCGCAATGTGACGTATCGTCCTTTCCTGTCCGGAAAGGTGAACATTTCCTTCTGAACCACGTCCGTGTCGCTGCCGATGCTTCGGGCAAAGAGCTCCGTTCGCTCCAGCAGGGGCATGCGCAGCTCGTCGTAGCCGTAGCGGCCAAAAACGGCTGATGCTCTTTCTTCCATCAAGCGGAATTTCCGGGCCTCGGGCCCCATTATATCGGAAAAGCCGCGAATCTTGCGAATACTGGTCATATGAGCTTCCTCGATGGAGTGATTCTCGCACTGAATTGGAGTCCGCGGGGCCTGCCCTCACCGGGCGCCTGACGCTCCCCCGGAACATCCCTGTTACCGGTGCGCCGTGCCGCCCCGGGCTGCCTCGCGTGCCTGAACCCGTCTGTGGCCGGTAGGCCCGTATCTCAGCAGTGTCTTGTCATGTTTCATCTATTGCAAAAGAGGAACATACAAAAATGTCTGTATCGAAAAAAGAGAAAACCATGATTCATGGAGACAAGACACTAGCTAGCTCGTTTCTTTTTCGAAAAAAAAACATATAATATTCTGATTTTCTTGCTTCTTCTTTTTCCAAAAGAAGAAGAGGTCTAGTGACTTGTCATGCTCAAACTGTCCTAGGATGGAACATATGCGGATCAGTCCGAGGCAGCAATAAAGCCGGCGATTCACGCTGGACAACAAGTCACTAGACCAAGGCACGGCCAATGTCAAAAGCAACTCTTTCGCATATCTGCCCCGATTTGTCCAAAGCCGCCAAGGAGGTTCCCCCGTGCGCGCAGTGCTTCTCGCCGGGTACAAGGACTCCGGGAAGACCGAGCTGGCTACCTCTCTCTGCCGCAGATTCCGGGAAATGGGGTACAGGGTCGCCGTGGCCAAATTCAGCCACCACACTCTGGACCGCACAGGCTCGGACACGCAGAGACTGGCCCAGGTCGCCGACGGAACGATCGCCTTCGATCCGGAGACCACTTCCCTGACCCTGCCCGGTCAACGATCCCTGCAGGACTTTCTCCCCCTCGTATCCGCCCAGGTCCTGATCGTCGAGGGCGGCAAGCATCTCGGCTGCCTCCCCCGGATCATCCTCCCACGGGAAGGCGACAGCCGCCAGGGTCTGGACCAGGACCTTGCCCTCGCCCAGTGGTCCGCCTCACCCGTATCCGGGCTCAGCGAGCTCGTCGACGCAACGCAGGCCGCGCAGCTTATCCTGGAGCGCGGTTTTCTGTTGCCGGACCTGGACTGCGGGGGATGCGGCCGCGAGGACTGCTATCAGCTGGCCCGGGAAATCGTTGCCGGAGAAGCGGACCTTTCCGAATGCACCGCGCTCTCACCCCAGGGAGTCGAAATTACGGTCAACGGCGAGACCATCCCTCTCAACCCCTTTGTGCGCAATCTTGTCCAGAACACGCTGATGGGCATCCTATCCAGCCTGAAGGGCGGAAGCTCGGGCCAGGTCGAGATCCGGTTCGATATGTCGGACCAGACGAACTCCGGCGCAAACGGGTGAAACCGACCAAGGAGCAGAGGAAGCCCTATTTACGAATACCCATCATTGTTTTTTATGAAAATGTGTCCAACTTACTGAATTATTGGGGGATATGGCAAGGCGTGACTCGACGTGGCCTGCGCTGAAGCCGTGTTTCATATAAATGCGAGCCCTTGTTGTGCGCGTAATAAAGATCTTGCCGGCATCACCCACAAAGCCCGCGCTGCAAAAGTACGTGGAAGTCATACGATGTCAGAGGCCGGGATCGGTTAGCTTGTGCAATGCCCAGCATTGGACGCCGGGATGAAACACTGGCACCAACGCAGGCCACGACTCGCCACGCAGCATTTTCATGTTTCGTTGTGCCCGGAATTGGCTCGGGAATGGCCGTTGTATGAAAGTGTGACTAACTGATTGAATTGTTGATAAAAATAGCCGGGCAGCATTTTCATGCTTGGATGTGACCGGGGCGACAGGATCATAATTGTTGTATGGGAAAAATGGCCCATTGATCCTCGTTAAACGGCCCCAAGACCCTAACCTTTTACGCGTCGCCTGTGAGGCCGCTCATGAACGAACAGTTCTTCCATGTCGTGGATGTGGCCACCTTCCACTCACTGCTGCGCTCCTTTCCTGCCCTCTCCCGGACGAAACAGCTCCCCCTCAATGAGGCCTGCGGTCGTGTGCTCGCCGAGGACGTCGTGGCCCGTGAGCCCATCCCTCCCTTCACCCGTTCCTGCATGGACGGGTATGCCGTCGCTGCTCGAGAGACCTTCGGGGCATCGGAATCCATCCCCGCCTATCTGGAGCTCGCGGGACAGGTCGACATCCAGAGCATGCCGGAATTCAGCCTCTCTGAGGGCCAGTGCGCCGCCGTGGTCACAGGCTCCTGTATCCCGGAGGGAGCGGACAGCGTGGTGATGATGGAACACTGCCACTGTCTGGGAGACGGCGCCCTGCAGGTGGCGCGCCCCGTGGCGCCAGGGGAAAACATCCTCTATCGCGGTGAGGACTGCGACGGGGAGGATACCGCCGTATTCGCGGGCTCCGTCCTCGAGTCCGGCAGAGTGGGAATACTGGCCGCCCTCGGTGTCACTTCGGTCCCGGTCTTTCAGCGCCCCCGAGTGGGACTCATCGCTACCGGTGACGAACTGGTGCCCGCGGACCGGCCCGTATACGAAGCACAGATAAGAGACGTGAACTCTCCGGCCGTATCCTGCCTGATCCGGCAGAGCGGAGCCGAACCCATCCCCTACGGCATCGCGTCCGACAATGAGGCTGAGCTGGCCGAGGTACTTGCCAAGGCGGCAGCGGAGTGCGACGTCCTCCTCGTCTCCGGCGGCAGCTCGGTCGGCGCCAGGGATATCACCCTCGACGCCATGGGGCACCTTCCCGACTTCCGCCTCATGGCCCACGGCGTATCCATGAGCCCGGGCAAGCCCACCATCCTCGCCGCGAGCGGCTATCTTCCCATTATCGGCCTTCCCGGACAGGTAACCTCCGCCCAGGTGGTGACCTTGATCCTGCTGTGCCCCTTTTTGAGGTATGTACAGGGTGACGAGCGCGCCGAGTTGCAGGGAGTCCGTCGTCGCAGGGCGACGCTTTTGCGCAACCTCGCCTCCAAGCAGGGCCGCGAGGACTACGTCCGGGCCAGACTCACCGAAGGGGACGGCGAGCTGCTGGCGGAACCCGTCCTCGGCCCGTCCGGGCTGCTTCGAACCATGCTCGAGGCGGACGCCCTGCTCCGTATTCCGGAGAATGTGGAAGGCCTGTACAAGGGACAGAGCGCCGAGATCCTGCCGCTATAGGACTAGACGATTTCCGGTTTGGTACCCAAAGCCCGGAGAGGCAGCCCCACAGTTTCACTCTGCAGGTCCGCCCGCACCGCATAGAAGGCCCCCCAATCCGGCGGGTAGTCCGGACGGTTCAGAGAATCCGTCCACGACGCCTCCTTCCAGGTGCTTTGCGGCCCCGGCAGGACCGAGCGAGCTTGTACATCCTCAAAGGAAATGCATTCGCGCAGCATTTTCTTGAGTCTGTTCCAGGGCAGACTGATAACCGGATTTTTCCCCTGCCTGTCGATCCCCAGCTGTTCCGCCTCCTGCGACCTGGGCTCGGGACAACGGTTGAGCACACCCATCAGAATGCCCTTCTTCGCCACCCGATAGGCCTCACGCAGCACGGCTTCGGGCTCGCTGGTCATATTCAGGGTGAACAGGATGACCGTGTAGTCAAAGGCATTGTCCTCGAACTGCAAATGATCGCTGGAACCCAGGTGCAAATCCACTTCATGGCCCAGTTTGAGCCTGGCCCGGGTCACGAAGTGCGGATGGCTGTCCTGTCCGCTGACCTCGAAACCGGCCCTGTGCATGGTCTCCAGGAATAGGCCCGCTCCGCACCCCGTCAAGAGCATTCCCCGGTCCCTTCTGGACCAGTCGTAGATCATCCGCAGCAGGAGCCTTTCCGCCCGGCCAAGCAAATAGCCGCCGCGTTCCAGAGACTCCAGGCGAAAGGGAATCTCGCGGGGATCCCCGCTGCCTATCCAATTCCCGTGCACGGCCATAAGCCCCCAGTATCCCTCAGGATGGTTTACAAACTGCGCCGCGCGCCGCTGAGGTCGCCTGCCTGGCGTAGCGCTGCAGAAAGGGGGAATCCACCTCCTTGCTGGGCGGTGTCATCTCCTTCCTGCGCCGCTCGATCTCTTCGTTTTCGAGCTGGGCATCGATGCGCCTTTTGGGAATGTCGATGCGCAGCGCATCACCGTCCTGGAGCAGCCCGATCAGACCTCCCTCAGCTGCCTCCGGGGATACGTGGCCTATCGCCGCACCGCGCGTTCCCCCGCTGAAGCGTCCGTCCGTGAGGAGGGAAACCTCTGAGGCCAGCCCCATTCCGGCTATCGCTGAGGTCGGCGCGAGCATCTCCCGCATTCCCGGGCCACCCTTGGGCCCCTCATAGGAGATGACCACCACATCGCCCTTGTGGATCTCCCCGTTCAGGATCGCCTCCACCGCTTCGGACTCGGAGTAGAAAACGCGCGCGGTTGCATTCTGGACCTTCATTTCCTCCGCAACGGCGGATTGCTTGACCACGCATCCCTCGGGAGCGAGGTTGCCGTAGAGGATGGCAATCCCTCCGTCCCGGCTATAGGGGTCCTCGAAGCTGCTGATTACCTTGCCGTCCGTGTTTATGTCCCGGATGCGGTCCATATTGTCCGCAACGCGCTCTCCGGTCACTGTCAAGCTATCCGTGTGCAGAAGCCCCTTTCGGTCAAGCTCTTTCATGACCACGGGCACTCCGCCCACCCTGTTCAAATCCTCCAGGTGGTAAGCTCCGGCCGGGGAAAGCTTGCACAGGTTCGGGGTCTCCCGGCTTATCCGGTCAAAAACATCAAGGGGAAGCTTGATGCCGCACTCCGCCGCAATTGCCGGCAGATGCAGCACCGTGTTCGTGGACCCGCTCAGGGCCATGTCCACGGTCACAGCGTTGTGCACACTCTGCTCGCTCACAATGTCCCTGGGGGCAATGTTCTCCTCCAGAAGCTGCATCACCCTGCGCCCCGACTCCTTGGCCAGCCTGATCCGCTGCGAATGCACCGCGGGAACCGTGCCGTTGCCCGGCATAGCCACTCCCAGGGCTTCGCTGAGGCAGTTCATGGAGTTTGCGGTAAACATCCCGGAACAGCTGCCACACCCTGGGCACGCCTTCTTTTCCAGCTCGCTCAGCTCCTCTTGGCTGATTTCCCCCTTGCGGGCGCTGGCTACCGCCTCGAAGACGCTAACCAGATCCACGGATCGCCCCTGATGCTCCCCGGCGAGCATGGGGCCGCCACTTACGCAAATCGCGGGAATGTTGAGCCTGAGCATGGCCATGAGCATGCCCGGAACGATCTTGTCGCAGTTGGGAATGAACACAAGCCCGTCAAAGGGCTGAGCTGAGGCCATAGCCTCGATGGAGTCCGCGATGAGCTCCCTGCTGGGAAGGCTCATGCGCATGCCGGAATGATTCATGGCCAGACCGTCACAGATCCCGATCACGGGAAACTCCATGGGCGTGCCTCCAGCGGCGCGCACGCCGTCCTTGACCGCCTTGGCCACGTTGTCCAGGTGCATGTGGCCGGGAACGACCTCGTTGGCCGCATTCACCACCCCGATCAGGGGCTGGCTCATCTCCCGCTCCTCCATACCGAGGGCGTAGAGGAGCGACCTTTGCGGGCCCCTCTGCACTCCGGATTTCATAATATCGCTGCGCATGCGGCCTCCTTTCCTATTGCTAGACACATGTTCAAGTACCCCTCACTCGCGACCGCCCCCGTGCACAATGAAGCACGAATATGTGAGCGTAGCAATGGCGAGATCCGGATGACAGATTTGAGAAGACAGACTTGCAGATTGACGACTTTATTACATGCCCGGCGAGCCCGGCTATCATTCGGTGTATGTGTGGAGGGCAGGCCTCGCCGTATCTCCCGAAAATTCAAAGTATTGTATACTATGCCATATTAAGGAAAATGGGGACGACTAGTAGTCCCTGATGGCCACCCAACTGCTCACCACGGCCACCAGCACGAGCACCCCGAAGAAGGCGGCGACATGCAACGGGGGCAGAAAGCTTAGTTCCAGAAAAAGGGGCGGCGTATCCAGAATTTGATTCAATCCGTTCTGAGCGATTCTGAGAAGTCCCAGGGCCAACCCACCGCCTATGAGCGCCTGCACGATAGCCCCCACGAAAAGGGGAAGCTGAATGAACCATCTACCCGCCCCTACGAGACGAAGGACCTCCACCTCCTCATGCTTCGAATAGAGCGTGAGTTTGAAGGTGTTGCCCATAATAATGGCAACAAGAAAAATGATCCCCGCCAGTGAGGGATAGAAAACCTTCTCACTCAAGCTGGTCCACATACTCGCCTTGCGCAGTTCCTTGGAGTCGAGACTAACCCTGTCCACCCCCGACTTGCCCTCGATCTCGCGGACAAAATCTCTCACTGCCTCCTTGGGGGACTTCCTAGGCACTTCCATGGTCACCACAGCTGTGGGCGGGAGGGGATTTTTCGATTCCAGCCAGCCGAGATCGTATCCACCCAGCCCCTCTTCCAGGGTATCCAGGACTTTCCCGGGCGTATAGGTCGCCAGGGACTGGACGAATTTACTTTCTTCGAGCCAGTCCCACTGCTTGCGAACCTCATCCAGATTTTCGGAGCTCTCCCAATAGATCTCAAAGCTTATTTCGCCCTGTCTGCTCATCAATTGCTGGCTCACATTGAACACAACCAGAATGAACATAAGCCCCAAAAACAAAAGGAGCGTAAGCGCTACAAGAGTAACCGCCTGCTCCCACTTGTTGACCCCCAGGTCGCGCACTCCCTTGCTAAGCAGAAACGCTATCCTGTTCACGAGCTCCAACCTCTCTCTGGCCGATTATTCTGCAGACTTTGCCCAGGTTTCGGCCCACTTGCGCCTTTTCCGCGTTGTATCAACCGCACTCCTGCTCCAGTTTGCCCTCGTCAAGCACCAGCACCCTTGCCCCTGGAACCAGATCGATCAGCCGCCGACTGTGCGTGGCCAGAAAGATTGTGGTTCCGAACTGATTGAACTGCTTGAATATCTCCATGAGCCTCGTGGAGAGCTCTTCATCCAGATTCCCCGTAGGCTCGTCGGACAACAGCAGCTGCGGATTGGTGACCACTGCCCTGGCGATGGCCACCCGCTGCTGCTCTCCCCCGGAGAGCCTCCGACAGGGCAGATTCATTCTTCCGTCCAGCCGGAGCACGCGACATATAGCGTTGGTGCGGCGCTCGATCTGACTTGGAGGTATCCCCCGGACGAGCATGGGCAGGGCGATATTTTCCCGGACCGTCTTATTAGGCAGAACCTTGAATTCCTGAAAAACAACGCTCACAGCCCTGCGGAGCCTGGGAACCATGCGTCTGTTCAAGCGGGCCAGATCGAAGCCCGCTACACTCGCCGCTCCTCTTTGCAGGGACAGCGAGCCGTGCAGAAGACGCAGGAGTGTCGTCTTCCCCGCGCCCGAAGATCCGAAGAGAAAGATGAATTCACCGGGCTCTACCTCGAAGGAAAGGTTCTTGAGCACCCACTGGGTACCAAAGGAATAGGAAACATGACGGAGCTTGAGCATGACCCCTCGCACAGCGCGCGTTTTAGCGCCATTTGTGAACGAAAACCGCGTCCTTGTTTCGGATGTGGTCCCTGAGCTGATCCGCGCTCACTGTACACGCCCCGACCTCCTCCACAACAATGCCCGCGGCTATGTTGGCCAACACACTTGCACGGAGCGCATCCAGACCAGCCGCCATGGCAGCGGCTGCGACGGCGACCACCGTATCCCCGGCACCGGTCACATCAAACACATGCCTGGCTTGCGTAGAAATCTTGTACACCGATCCGGAGGATTCGAACAGGGCCATTCCCTCCTCGCCCATAGTGATGAGGACGTTTTCCGCACAGCAGCCTTTCAGGATCGCATCCCCTGCAGAAAGGATATCCGCCTCGGTTTTCATCCTGTGTCCCCAAATGAGCTCCGCCTCCCGCCGATTGGGAGTAATCAGCTCCGGGGAGGGATAGTCCAAGAAATTGCCCGGCTTGGGATCGATAAAATAGCGGCAGTCCGCAAACTGCGGATCCCGAAGTCCGTCCAGCACTTCTCCGGAGAGGACGCCCTTGCCATAATCGGACAGGATCACCACCTGTGACGAGTGGTTTATTTGCCTGAGCAGCCCGTCCAGAACGTGCTTCGGGTTCACATCGGGCTCAGCATCTTCCTTGTCGATGCGAATCACCTGTTGGCCTTGAGCGATAACACGGGTTTTCTGGATGGTAGCCATTCCATGCACAGTGATAAGTCCATCACCAATATCCTCATTCCGCAACAGGTCCGTAATTCTGGAATGCCCCGTGTTCTCGCCGCAGCAACCGAGCAGACCCGTCCCTGTTCCGAGGCTCCGTGTATTGCGGGCCACATTCGCAGCTCCGCCGAGGCGGTACTCCTCCTCATCGACAGCGACCACCGGCACCGGTGCCTCCGGCGAGATCCTTTCCACCTTCCCGTACTGGTAATGATCCAACATCACATCGCCGGCAACACAAACACGTGTCGACGGCAATGCATCAAACCCCTGCAAAAGCTCATCTCGAGACAGCTCTCGACGCATTGGCTACTCGCGCCCCCCTGTTTCACGTGAAACATCCTCACCACCTTCGAGACCGAGCTTGTGTAAAAAGTCGTCGAGCTCTTCCCTTGAATTATAAGAAAAGGAGATAGACCCCTTTTCCTGGGAACCGCGAATGCGGACCGGCATCTGGAACTGTTGGCTCATGGTCTGCTGAAGCTCCTTTTTCAGAGCGCGGAAATTGACGTCAAGCTCTTCCTGCTGGTTCTTTTCACTTTTTGGGGCCAAATAGTCCGGAAGACTGCCCTGTTCCTTGTAATGAGAGACAAGGCCTTCCAGATCCCGAATGGTTAGGCGATTCTGAAGTAAAAGCTCAAAGACGTGGTGCCGAATCTCGGGTTCGTCAAGCGCGAGCAAGTTCCGGGCCTGACTGGCACTGATACGATGCTCGCGCACGGCTTCAAGGATTCCCGGTTCCAGCTTGAGCAAACGGAGGCTGTTCGCGGTACTGGATCGACTCTTCCCCACACGTTGTGCAAGCTCGTCCTGGGAGAGTCCGGCAAGTTCTTGGAGCCTTTGCAGGCCGCGAGCCTCCTCCACTGGGTTGAGATCCTCGCGCTGGAGGTTCTCCATAAGCCCTAGGATCATGGCTTCGGAATCGGAAATATCAGAGACAATGACAGGCACCTGCTGCAGCTCTGCCTGATAGGAGGCACGCCACCGACGTTCACCGGCAATAATTTCGTATCTGCCAGAAGTATGTTGCGAAGGCCGTACGAGGAGCGGTTGCAGGAGTCCCTGCTTCTTGATAGATTGTGAAAGCTCTTGAAGTGATTCTTCGGAAAACGTTTTTCTGGGTTGGTTGGGATTCGGATCCAGGTTGTCCAGATCCAGAAACTGATAGCCGCTACCCGTCTCATCGGAGACCGAGGACGCGCTCTGCTGGAACAGGGCGTCCAGCCCCCTGCCCAATCCCTTGTTGCTCGGCGGCATGTCTATCTCCTTTTCCAGAGGAAATCCATTGCGTTTGACAAACAGCGCAAGGGAGACAACAAAGTAGAAATGTGACGCCTCCCTTTTGGAGTAGCCATTTGCTCTTTGAGCAAGGCTCAATGATGACTCCTTCAGTATGTAACCGCTCGACGTGGACTTTGGCAAGTCCCATTCATAAGAAGAAATCCTCAGAACCACTCATGCACTTATGGGAGAAAGCCTTCGGAGAAAAAGCTCTAACAGCCCGTTAAAAAAATCCATTTGAGCCGGCCGTTCAAAAATTAAAAGTGCGCGCGTAAAAAAACCAATGATATCAAAAAATTAGTCTCAAAAGGTTTGAATTTTTAAAAGTAACGCAGCAATAAAAAGATTGGGAGGCTGATCGAACCCGTGACACCTTCTCGGCCTGAAACGGGCTTCAATTTGTATTTTATCAATGAGCTGCCTCAATAGATGTTTTCACTGCGGACAGGGGTGGTACAACGGATTCAGGAGAAAATACGCATGATGGATGAAAATCGACCCATTCAATCCCTTTACGGAGATAACGGCGAATTCCTGGGCCTCATTATAGGACCCAGAATGTGGGACAGGGTGCAGAATGAAGTGGCCCCCATTCTGCAGCGGGAGCTCGACAAGATGGAAGGAAGGGACAAGCCCAGGGATAAAGAGCCGCTCAAGGACTGGGAAAGCCTCAAGCAGATATGGGGATTCAATTATCCCGTGGACTATGATGTGCACTGCGACAACTGTGGTGCTGACACCTCAAACTGGCAGGAGGACGATCCGAGAAAATTCCAGCTCAAGGCGGCCAGCATGAGCGGGCTCGTCACTTTTTCCTGTCGTGGGTGCGGAGCCAGGATCACCAAGAAACACTTCAAGGATTATATCAGCGTGGAGACAGAGTCTCCCGGATAAACAAAGCCGTTGAGCAGACTCAAGCCGAAGGCCAAAAGCTCATGTCCGGTAATGTCATTGGCCTTTGAAAACAACTTGCTGTGATTATAAAAAAACAGTCACGATTTCAGAGAGTTGAAAGCTTTTCCAGCGGTTCTGTGCTCATTTTCACGATGGGTGCAGAACCACCTCCTTGTATCCCGCCCCCAACACAATCTCGCCACATTGACTTTCAGTTGGAGATGAGACATAGGGCACAATCGGAAATCGACCAAGAGTCCTTTCTCAGAGATGTGCTATCGACTGACATCCGTTCATGGCACATGTAACAGAAAATGGCGATTCTGCGTAAATAGTTCCACACGGTTGCATTCAATGAGCATACACTGAGATAGCGCACGAACTACCAGCTCTGTTTGGGTTAGGCTGGAAGGATGTGGGTTTTCAATAAAGTGAAGAAAACCCGTAAGGGAGTAAAATGATATATACCGGCCTAAGGCTGTACGTTTCGAAACGGGAAAGCGAAACATGGAGAGCTGCGGTTGAATGAAGATCTCAAGAGGATTGGATCTGTGCCTTATCGGGATTAACCGATCAACTCGCGGGCCAGATCGAGGTAGGCCTGGCTTCCCTTGGAGCGATAGTCGTAGCAGATGGCCGGAAGGCCGTGGCTCGGGGCCTCGGAAAGGCGCACATTCCTAGGGATGACAGAATTGAAAACCCTGTTCGCAAAGTGCCGCTTGGCTTCATCCTCGATCTGGCCGGAGAGCTTGTTCCGTTTATCGTACATGGTGAGCACGACGCCAGCGAGTTGCAATGACGAGTTCAAACGCTTCTGCACCTGCTCGTAGGTCTGAAGGAGATGTGCGATCCCCTCAAGGGCGTAGTATTCGCATTGAAGGGGAATAAGCAGGGCGTCCGCGGAACACAGGGAGTTGATGGTCAAGAGTCCCAGAGACGGAGGACAATCCAAAAAGACGTAATCGAAGCGTTGGGTCACGTTGCGCAGGGCTTCGCGAAGGTAGTACTCCCTCCCTATCTTTTCCACAAGCTCGAGCTCGGAGGCGACGAGATCCTGGCAGGAGGGAATAACCTTGAGATAATCCAAGGCGCTGTCGTGGATGACCTCTTCCTGCAGCTCGGGCTGAAAGAGAAGCTGATACACAGTTCCCTGAGAGGATCCGGGCGTGACGCTCAAACCGCTGCTTGCATTGGCCTGGGGGTCGCAATCCACGATAAGCACGTTCTTTTCCATAACCGCCAGGGAAGCGGCCAGATTGATTGAGGTGGTGGTCTTGCCCACCCCGCCCTTTTGATTGGCCAAGGCAATCACTTGAGTCATGGCGCGACCTTTTTCTCCGATTCTACAAATTGTCCCCTACAAGCCACCGGCGAAGGTCCTGTGACAATAATTCTTCGTATCCTCAAGGGAAGCGATCAATTGAACGATCTCTTCGGAATAGTCATTTTTCACGTCTTGTAGAAGTTGATCCACGAGCTGCATGAAGTCGTCCGCTTCCTCGGCCCATTCCTCATCAGCCTGGGTCTGCATCCGGGAACAGTAGCGTGCGAAGAGTTTGACGTCCTCAAGATCCGGCATGCCACCCTCGCTGGACTGCTCCTGGATCTTTCCGAACAATCGCTCCACTTCCTGCTTCAACTCGCTGAATTGCATTCAGGGGCCTCCAGTTTCATAGTAGGCTTTGTACCACTCCACAAACTTGGGGATCCCTTCCTCGATAGTGGTTCTGGGATTGTATCCCGCATCACGGGCCAAATCGTCAACATCCGCGTAGGTGTTGGGTACATCTCCGGGCTGGAGGGCATAGTATTCCTTGGTAGCCCGTTTGCCCAGACTTTGCTCCAAAACCTCGATGAAGTGCTCCAGCTCGACATTTTGGTTGTTGCCGATGTTGTAGATCCGGTAAGGGGCCCAGCTCGTTGCCGGATCGAGACTTTCCCCACTCCATTCCGGATCGAATTGGGGGGTCGTGAAGGTAATGTTGTAGACACCCTCCACAACATCGTCAATGTAGGTGAAATCGCGCCGCATGCGGCCGTAATTGTAAACTGAGATGGGATTACCATTCAAAATGGCCTCAGTAAACAAAAAATATGCCATATCCGGCCTTCCCCAGGGGCCGTACACCGTGAAAAAGCGCAGTCCGGTACAGGGAATGGAATAGAGATAGCTATAGCTGTGGGCCATGAGCTCATTGGCCTTTTTGGTGGCCGCATACAGACTCACCGGATGGTCCGCATTGTGGTGCTCGCTGAAGGGCATCTTCGTATTCAGCCCGTAAACCGAAGACGAGGAAGCGAACACCAGATGCTCCAGGCTGCTGTGGTGCCTGCAGCACTCCAGTATGTTCTCGAATCCGACAAGATTGCTGTTCACATAGGTCCGGGGATGGCTCAAGCTATAACGTACACCCGCCTGGGCAGCCATATGCAGAACATGGGAAAAGGAGTTTTCCCGGAAGATCTGCTCCATGGCCTCTTGATCCTCAAGATCGGTGCGGGAAAAGACAAAGTTTTCCCACTCTTCGAGGAGAGCGAGGCGATCCTGTTTCAGGGAAAGGGAATAATAAGGGTTGAGATTGTCCAGACCCACCACTTCGTGGCCGAATTCGAGGAAACAGCGACTGAGATGGAAACCGATGAATCCTGCGGCTCCGGTAATCAGCACGCGCATAGCTGGAACGTCCTTGGGTCTCTGTTTACTCGCTGGCAACTGTTCACCAGATTATTCATTCAGCATAAGCCTGCACGGGGCATTTTTCATCATGAACCTTCGACTCTAGATTTTCTATCGCTCGCCACATGGGGGGAATCCCAGCCCCCCACCAGGCACTCACATTTTGCTTATGTTGCTCGTGGGGTATAGAGCTTTGAAAAAAGCGAGTGCCGGGTTTCCCCCACCTGGCGTGCGAAGAGAATCGAGCAGAGCCTTGTATAGTGAAAATCCCTTGTATCTCCGGGGATTCCTTCAAAAAGGCCCCGCGAAGATTTACGCTGAGATGAGAAAAGTGGTGACTCGTTACGCTCCGCTTAATCTAGACGACGGGGAGGGGTTTCAGTTTGTGCCAGACTTGATTTTTCGTCGCGCGATTGTCCGGAAGCATCTCATCAGGACCTGGGAGGAGCAAATACTTGATGCCTTCAAGATTGAGCTCTTCCGTTCCGGCTTCACGTTCGGGAAAAAGGGTATCCGCCGCGCGCTCGCCGAAGACAAGCACGTATTCCGGCTTCAGAACCTGTAATCCTTGCCAGAAGAGATGGGAATCCGCAACAATATCCTCATTCCGGGAGAGGCTATGGGGCCAGAATACATACGCAGTCTCGGGCCATTTAAGGCCGGAAAGCATCATAGCGAAAAGATCGCTCCGTTGGTGTCCCTTCTCGTCCGGATCGGCACCGCGGTCGAGACAGAGCTGATAATAGGTAAGAACCACCTTGTACGGAGGGGTAAAGGTCTGTAACCATTGGAGCCATTCATCACGGGAGTTCGATGTGGCCTGCGTCCGTTCCTGCGGGCGTTGTTCACTGACCTCACGGGGGTGGAACAGATAACGCAGGCCGCTTCTGTAGAAGGCAAGCAATTGCGGGTTGAGCTTTAGCTGTGAAGGATCCAGTCCCATATATACCAGGCGATATCCGCTTTGGTCCGGCTTCCGCTGGTAACAGCCCGCCCGGAAGCGTCCAGAAGGAGAACGGAGTTATAGTCCGCGGCGAATCCAGTGTCCTCATCGTTCGCCCTGTTGGCCACAATCCAGTCCAGATTCTTGCGCTGAAGCTTGGCGCGGGCCTCGGTCTCGATGTCCTGTTCCGTTTCCGCGGCAAATCCAACAAGTTTCTGGGCAGACGTTTTTGTGCTTCCCAGGGCCTGGAGGATATCCGGATTGGCAGTAAAACGGATGGTCGTTTCCTCGGATGCCAGATCCTTTTTCTTGAGTTTCTCCTCACGGGGGCTGGAGGGGCGCAGATCACAGACAGCCGCACAGAGACAGGCAAGATCCATATCGGGCCATACATCGAGGCAGGCTTCGTACATCTGTTCCCCCGTCCGAACGCGGGTGAGCGATATTCCCGACGGAAGCTGCGGATCACAGGGCCCGGAGACACAGTGGACTTCCGCACCACGAAGCCACGCGGCAGTGGCCACGGCAGCACCCATTTTGCCCGAGGAGGGGTTGGACCAGTAGCGAACGGGGTCAAGGGGCTCGCGGGTGGGCCCCATATTGACCAAAACCTTCCGGCCCTGCATGTCACCGGGGCCGACCCCCCTGAGCATATGAAAGGCAATGTCCGAAACAGACGGTAGCTTGCCCCGGCCCACATCCCCGCAGGCGACATCACCTGATTCCGGCTCCATAATATTGACGCCGCGCCCGCGGAGCAGGTCCACATTGGCCCGGGTTGCGGCGGCATTCCACATGGCGGGATTCATTGCCGGGGCGGCGACAACCGGGCCGGAAAAGGCGAGCACTTGGTTGGAGAGCAGGTCGTCCGCCAGCCCGCTGGCCATTTTGGCCAGAAAATTCGCCGTCGCCGGGGCTACGAGGAGTCCGTCAGCCTGCTGGCCGGGCTCAAGATGGGGGTAGGGTTGGTGCGGCTCCCGGAAGAGGCTGCTGAAGACAGGGCTCACTCCCAGGGCCCGCAGGGATTCGGGTGTCACGAAGCGGGTGCCCGCATCGGTCAGAGCCGCGCTAACCCAGATATCCGCGGCCAGTAGATCCCGGCACAGGTCCAGCATCCGGTATGCGGCCACGCTTCCGGTAAGCCCCATATGGATCCTGGTCCCGGCAAAATGGCTGAAATGAAGCACGGGTCGTTCCGTTTCGGTTTGAATGGAAACGTCTTGATCGAAAGATGAAACTTGAATCGCCTATCCGGACGAAAAAAGCGAGATAAGTATATATCCAGGCAGGGTTGTTGTAAACATGGCCGGTACGGTTTACAAAGCCAAAAAGGGATGAGAAAGGGAGCTTTCTCGGCTCACTGCGGTATATGAGGAATGTTGTTCTCCATGTCCCAAAAAGACAGGCGGAAAACAATCAACGGACGGAACAATGACGGATCACTCACCGGACTTCGATATACGAAACTATCAGCTGGAGGTGCCCGAATCCCAGATTGCCCAGTACCCAGCCCAGGCCCGGGAGGAGTCGCGGTTGCTGGTCCTGCGGCGCGAAAGCGGTGAGCTCTCGCACACCCGGTTTCGCCACATAGCGGATTTCCTTCCGGAGGGGACCTGTCTGGTAGCCAACAACAGCAAGGTCTTTCCGGCCAGGCTTTACGGGGACAAGCCCCGGACCGGCGGACGAGTGGAGCTCCTGCTGACCACCCCGCTACCGCTTTTGCAGACGGAACAGATTGAACAGGGATGGAAACGGGCTTATGCCACTGGCGTGCTGCGACCCAGCAAACGAGTAAGGCAAAGCGAGCGCCTCAGTTTCGACGGGGATCTCGAGTTCCTGGTCCGGGGCCGGGGGGAATACGGCCACGTGGAGGGGGATCTTTTCTGGAGCGGAGATCTGGCTAGCATCCTGGAACGTGTGGGGGACATCCCCCTGCCTCCGTACATCAATAGATCCGGAGAGGCCGTGGACCGCGAGCGGTACCAGACAGTGTTCGCCAAGGAAACGAAGAAGGGCTCGGCAGCCTCTCCCACTGCCGGGCTACACTTTTCCGGCGAGACCTTTGAGAGCCTGAAGCGCAAGGATATCCACTGGACGGAGATCAGCCTCCACGTGGGGTACGGCACGTTCAGCCCACTGCGGGAACGGGATATCCGGGAGCACCGCATCCATGCCGAATACATGGAGATCCCCGAAGAGACCGCTGAACAGGTCAACAGGGCCCGGAGGGAGGGGAGGCCGGTGGCCGCGCTGGGAACGACCAGCACGCGCGCCCTGGAGACGGCGGCCAACTCCGATGGGACTGTCTCTCCTTGGCAGGGATGGAGCGATCTGTACATCTATCCCGGATATCGCTTCCGGTGTGTGGACCGTATGATCACCAACTTCCATCTTCCCGACTCTTCCCTGATACTTCTGGTAAGCGCCTTCGCGGGAAGAGAACAATTGCTCCGGGCGTACAAAAATGCTATAGAAAACGGCTACCGATTTTACTCCTACGGTGACGCCATGCTCATCCTCTGAGCCTCCTCTCCGTCGCTCAGTGCAAACCTTCGCGTTCGGGCCGGCTCCCTACGGTCCCCTCCGCCGAGGCGATGCCGGTGTTGCGTATTTCCCGCAGGACACCGTACGGAAAGAGACAATCTTTATTGGGCCTGCCGAAGACGGCATGGCATATGGTTCGAGGTGATAGTATGTCCCGTATTGTTCTGCACGAGGATCGGTGCAAGGGATGCCTCCTGTGCACCACGGTCTGTCCGGAAGAGTTACTGCAGCAGTCCCAGCGGCTCAATGCCAGCGGATTCAAGGTGGTTGAGTCAATCCAGGAAGACGGCTGTACGGGATGCGCGTTTTGCGCGGAGATTTGTCCCGATTACGCAATCACCGTCTACAGGAGCCGAAAAGGCGCCAAGGAGCCCTCCACATGAGCTCGCAACCGGAAAACGTATCGCTGATCAAGGGGAACGAGGCCATTGCCAAGGGCGCTCTGGCGGCTGGGTGCGAATGCTACTTCGCCTATCCCATCACGCCGCAGAGCGATGTCCCGGAGTACCTCTCCAAGCACCTTGTGGAGCAGGGCGGTGAATTTATCCAGGCGGAAAGCGAAATCGCCGCGGTGAACATGCTCCTGGGAGCGGCCGCCTGCGGCAAACGGGCCATGACCTCCTCCTCCAGCCCGGGAATCTCCCTCAAGCAGGAAGGGATCTCCTACATGGCCGGGAGCGAGCTCCCCGGGGTCATCGTGAATATGGTCCGAGGAGGACCGGGACTGGGAAGCATCGATCCCTCACAGGGAGATTACCATCAGGCCACGCGCGGAGGCGGTCACGGCGACTACAGGACCCTGGTTCTGGCACCGTCCACCTGTCAGGAAGCCTACGATCTCACCATACGGGCCTTCGATCTCGCCTTTTCGTATCGCAACCCCGTGGTCATCCTGGGCGACGCCATTCTGGGCCAGATGAAGGAGCCCCTGCGGGAATGGGATCCCGGTGCGAACACTGAGCAGGAGGCCGAGGACTGGGCCCTTGGCGGAGCAAAGGGCCGTCACAGCCGGCTCATCAAGTCCCTGTATCTGGGCGAGGGGGCCCTGGAAGATCACAGCCAGCGTCTGGATGCCAAATACGAGTGCATGAAAAAGGATCTGGACTGGGAGGAATTCGCCACTAAGGACAGCGAGGTGTTGGTGGTAGCCTACGGATCGGTGGGCCGGATCGCCAAGAGCACCGTCCGCAAGCTGAGGGCCGAGGGGTATCGGGTGGGCCTGTTCCGGCCTATTACCCTCTTCCCCTTCCCCGAGGGAAGACTGCGGGAGCTGGCCGCTCGCAACAGACTGATCACCATCGAGAACAACAACGGGCAGATGGTGGACGATGTGCGCCTGGCCGCGCGGAATGTGGCGGACTCCGCTTTTCACGGCGTCCGCCCCGGAAAGCTCCCCAACCCCGAGGACTTCATCCAGCCCATTCTGGAGCTGTGGAATCAAACGAGCCATTAAGAAGAAACCGACATACAGGGAGCAGACCATGTCCGCTCAGCCTCAATCCGATGAACGCGTTGCATTTTCTCTGCCCCAAACCATGACCGGGGCGAGCCTGCATTTCTGTCCGGGATGCCATCACGGAATTATTCACCGCCTCATGGGCGAATGCCTGGAGAATAACGGAGCCGGCGAGTCCACGATCTGCGTGGGCGCCGTGGGATGCTCCGTGTTCATCTACAACTACATTGACGTTGATGCTGTGGAAGCCCCGCACGGCAGGGCGCCCGCTGTCGCGACCGGAGTCAAGCGGGCCAGGCAGGACTGCTTCGTCTTCGGGTACCAGGGTGACGGTGACCTCGCAGCCATCGGGTTTTCGGAGATCATGCACTGCGCCAACAGGGGCGAGAACGTAACCATCATCTTTGTGAACAACACGGTGTTCGGGATGACCGGTGGTCAGATGGCCCCGACCACGCTTGTGGGCCAGACAACCACCACGAGTCCCGGTGGAAGGAGCATGAACACGGACGGGGCGCCGCTGAACATGAGCGAGCTCATCGCCTCGCTGGAAGGTACGGCCTACTCCGCAAGGGTTGCGGTGAACACCGTCAAGAACATCAAGAAGGGGAAAAAGGCCCTGCAAAAGGCCTACGAAGCTCAGAGCCGACAGCGGGGATTCAGCTTTATCGAGTTCCTTTCCGCCTGCCCCACCAACTGGAAAATGGATCCCCTTCAGGCCAACGAGCATGTGGGCACGAACCTGGTTCAGCGCTTTCCCCTGGGCGTGTTCAAGGACGAGGTGGATTAGCAGCCAGACACTGGTTCATCGAACAGCACGTGTAAGCATCGGGGACCAGGACCAAGCTCGAGAAACACGCGCAAGCGAGGGCATACATGGCACTGTACACGGACATGATCATTGCGGGATTCGGAGGCCAGGGCGTTCTTCTCGTGGGCAACATGCTCGCCTACGCGGCCATGCAGGACGGGCTCCAGGTGACCTATATGCCGGTGTACGGGGTGGAAATGCGTGGGGGGACAGCCAACTGCACCGTGGTGATCTCCGAGGATGAGATCGGTTCCCCCTTGGTCACCTACCCCGAAAGCCTGATCATCATGAACCAGCCCTCCCTGGAAAAGTTCCAGCCCAGGCTCAAGGAGGGCGGCGTCCAGATCGTGAACACCTCCATCGTGCCCCGGTCCCTTGTCCAGGAGGACTCGAGCGGGATTTTTCCCGTTCCGGCGAACGATCTGGCCAATGATCTGGGCAACCCCAAGATGGCGAATATGGTGGTCCTCGGCGCCTGGGTCGAAGCCACGGGTATCCTGAACCTGGATCGGGTCAAGCAGGGACTTGCCGATGTGCTCGGAAAATCCGATCCCAAAATCATTCAGGCCAACCACCGGGCCATGGACGCCGGAGCGGAGCAGGTACGCGAACCGGCCTGAACGGAGACGGGAAGATGTCCGGTAACGCACGGGAAAAGCGCCTTTTCGGCGTAGTGGGCCATCCCCTGAGCCAATCCCTGAGCCCCCTGATCCACAACTGGGGCTTTGCGCTCCACGATCTCTCCTGGACCTATACGGCCTGGGAGATCGATCCCGACCACCTGCCCCACTTCGTGGTCGCCCTCAGAACGCTTCCCATTTCCGGAGCGAGCATTACCATTCCCCACAAGCAAAATATTGTGCCCTATGTGGATCGTCTGAGCGACACCGCGCTGAACGTGGGATCGGTGAACACCCTCTTTTGGCGGGACGGAGAGCTGTGCGCGGAAAACACGGACGTTGCCGGCTTCCTCGCTCCCCTGCTTGAAGGCGGGGAGGATATCCGTTCAGCACTCATATTGGGAGCTGGAGGGGGAGCTCTGGCCTGCATCCAGGGGCTTCGACAAATGGGTGTCACGAATATGGAAGTGGCCGCAAGGAATGAAGGCAAGGCAAGGGACCTGGCCAAGTCAGAGGGTATCGCGGCAATATCCTGGGACCAAACTGAGACCCGGTCCGCGGATATCCTGGTCAATGCAACGCCCCTGGGGATGAAGGGAAAAGCTGAGGAGGCCCTGCCGCTCACTCCCACTCCGGAACAATTTCCACTGGTGTACGATCTCGTGTACAACCCGGTGCGAACTGGGTTGCTGCGCGCTTCCGAGAAAGCCGGATGCCGGACCATCACCGGACTTTCCATGTTCGTGAATCAGGCGAGAGAACAGTTTAGGATCTGGACCGGGCTGGATCTGGAGGAAAAATCATTGGCAGAGTTGGTGCGGAAACAGCTGGAAGACAAGTGAATGCCCCGCAACGATGGAATGGATAGACCGCGGGGCATGTTCCATATAAAACATTTGGGTCGTGACTGGGGACTGGCGCTTTTTGGACGTCTGAAGACGGAGATCGGGTGTCGGGTAGAATGATCCATCAACCCACCCACTTACTGATGCACCGATGTACTGATACATCAACATAGACTATATCCTATAACCTTATCTAAAACCTCCAAGGCTGAGCGGCGACCATGACCTTTAGAACGTGCGCGCCTTTCATTCTAATTTGCATCCAAGATGATCCTTGCTTTGAGCTACATTCCTTGGCTATAAAAAGCTGTAACGATCATCTTGCTCGCAATTTGGAATCAGAGGTTTACGCTCTCCCTCCCTTGAAACCTGTCCTTCTATAACCGGGAACCCGTACGAACACTGATCACGGAATGAGTTAGTCGCTCTGATGCCTGATCCGCAGCTCATCCCCGGGATGGATTCTCTCCCCGCTCATGTCGTTCCAGGAAAGGATCTGGCTGGTGCTGACACCGAATTTCCGGGCAATCGACCACAGATTGTCCCCCTTGCGCACGGTGTAGACGATGGCGTCCCCGGAGACAGCCACTTTTTTCGATTCCTCGGAAGCTCCGGGAATAAAAAGCCGTGCCCCCGCCTGAAGAGTCTCGCCCTCCTTCATGCCGTTGGCCTCCCGCAAGGTCTGGATGCTCACTCCGAAGGTCCGGGCGATCTTCCAGAGGCTATCCCCTTTTTGGACCGTGTAGTTGGACCTCTCTCGCGCAAGGGAACGTTTCCGGGTTTTCGCAGACTGGGGAATGCTCAGGCGCTGCCCCGGTCGAAGAAGACGGCCGTTGGCCTGCAGATCGTTGGTCCTGCGCAAATCCGACAGATTCACTCCAAAGCGGCGAGCAATCTCCCACAGCGTATCTCCTTTACGAACCATATAAGTCCCGGAATCGAGCTCCGCGCGCTTGGAGCCGCCCTTTCCTCGGGCTCCAGTGGGAACAAGCACAGACTTTCCGGGCCGGAGCAGATCGGAGGAACGGCCGTTGAGGTTCTTGAGAACGCGTATGGGCGCGTTGAAGCGCTTGGCCAGCCTCCACCAGGAATCCCCCTGCTGGACACGGTAGCGGGCGTATCCGGAGTAGGGTCTGGAATCCGAGTTTTGGAGAAAATTTTGGGCCAACTTCTTTTGGGAGCTGGGAAGATGCACCTCTGTCGAGCCGTTGGGAGGGGTGACCTGCCTCCTCAGAGAAGGATTAAGCTTGCGGAAGGCGTCCCACTCCATGTTGATAGCGCTGCAAAGACGGCCAAGATCGGTGCCCGAAGGCATCTCAATCCGGGCGAGATCGGGGTCTCCGTCGAGGCTTAGCTCGGAGAGGTTATAGGCCTCCAGATTCTTGACGATCTTCAATATGGCCAAAAATTTGGGAACATAGTGCCTGGTTTCACGCTTGAGATAGCGCGTTTCCCGGCACAGCTCGAAATACCCGTCGCTGCCGCTGCGACGGAGAGCGGTTGCAACGTTTCCCTCTCCGGCATTGTAAGCGGCCAGAGCCAGGTACCAGCTGCCGAACTGCCGATGGAGCTTTTTCAAATATTGGGCTGCGGCGTGGGTGGAGAGATAGGGATCGCGACGCTCGTCCACCCACCAGTTAACCGTGAGGTCGTAATGACGCGCGGTGGCGGGCATGAACTGCCACATCCCGGCCGCACCAACCCTGGAATAGGCCCACGGATTGTATCCGCTCTCGGCAAAAGGCAGAAAGATGAGATCCCGGGGGAGACCGTATTCCCGAAAGACTTCACGGACATAGGGCAGATACCGTTCGGCCCGCTGGAGCCACCCGACAAAGGTCTTGCGTTGCCTGCGCGTATAGTAGTCCACGAAATCCCGCATTATGGAGGTATCCTGAATCTCTATCCGGAAATCGATATCGTCCATGACCGCCGGAGACTTTTCTTCCTTGGGTGGCCCTTCCTCGGGCATGGAGAGCAAGAGCTCCTTCGCGGGCCAGACCTCCTTTTCCAAGGGCTGGGTGAATTCCTGGCTGATGTCTCTTTCCAGATGGGCCACACCGAAATTCATCCGAGTGGAAAAGGGCTCAATCAGGAGGGGAAGCTCGGTGGTGGCGTTTTGCTCCTTTGCGAGGGTACGGTTTGCCGATTCCCCGCCTGACAGTGAGGAAGCTTCCATCTGCGCGCAGGAGGCGGTTGCAGCCGCAAGGAGCAAAATCAGCAGAAAACGCAGAGTGCTCTTTTGTCTTTGGACCGGGAATATATACATAGAAGCGGGATATGGATTCAAAGCCTTTTTCACGTTGTCTCCCCATCTAACCAGGTTCGTTGACAAAACCGTTTCAATCGTCACTCACGGGTGGGCGTAAACGCCATCCGCGGCCTGGTTTGACGACGTACATTTTGGTTCTGGACAGATACACAGAATAATTCTTTGCAATGCTTCTTGCAACCGGTCTGGAGGGGATATCCTTGTGTTGCCGTCGGAATCTTCGGCGTTTGCGAAGGGATACGTCTGCCAAATTCAATCAAGTGGTCTCCAGAAATGGAAAAAATGAAAATAACTATTCAGCACCTTGCGAAACCGTGATCATCAACGGGGCCTCAAAAGGGTTGCAAATTTTTTCCCGCCACGTTGCCATGCCACACAGCCGGAGGGCGGAAAATCATAAAACCCTCATTCCCGGGCCGACCCGGGCACAAAGAAACATGAAAATGCGAGGCGAAGGCGGGTGGACGCTGATGCGCAGGTTTCATCCCGGGTGTCACATGATGGGATACGCAACACCTCGTCGACCCTTCCTGAACAACTTGTGTTCAAGGCAGAATTCATATGACGCGTCTCCAGTCGGCACTGGGCCCAAATTTCGCCTACCGCGTTTTATCAAGGGCAAGGTCTATATGAAACCCAGCGAAGCGCTCCACCCGTCGAGCCTCGCGACCAATTCCTCAATAATTCAACAAGTTAGACACATATTCATACAAAAAAACCCAGCTCGTCCCCTTGCCGCGGCGCTTCAAAAAAGCTCGAATTCCCACAGAGGAACCCTGCGCTACGAACTGGAACCTTGTCTTACGCGGGACAGAACAACAGCGCCAGATGTGCTTTTTATCCTTCAGTGAGGATGCGGTTTCTGAGATATATGTCTTGATTGAAATCCCGAAAAAAGAAAAAGGACCCGGATCATGGAATCCAGTGTGGTTGCCGGCAAGCGGGCAGTTCAGGAGGCGGTGCAGAACGCGCCGGAAACTATTGAAGCCGTGTATCTCCAGGAGGAAAAAAGCAAGGCCCTGGAGGGTGTTGTGCGGGCTTGCCGCAAAATGGGGATCAAGTGCCAGACAGTGCCGCGCGTCAAGCTCGATGCGCTGACGGAGCTCAAGCATCAGGGCGTGGTGGCCAAGGTTTTCCCCCCCGGTTTCCGGGAAGGTGCGGAGATGAGGAGCCTCTTGCACCAGGCCGCGCTCCCGCTGTTGATCGCGCTGGACCACGTCCAGGATCAGGGCAACGTGGGAAGCCTGGCCAGAACGGGTTGTGCCGTGGGGTTGGCCGGCATCGTCCTCACCAAGGATCGTTCCGCCAGCCTGGGATCCAGGGCCATCAAATCCTCAGCCGGAGCTCTGGAAAGACTGCCCGTAGGAAGAGTGGTCAATATGGCCCGATTCCTCCGTGACTGCCAAAAGGAGCATATAACCACCTACTATGCCGGAACCGACCAGGGCTGCCACAACATCTATTCCCAAACCATCCGTCTGCCCGCCGTGCTTGTGCTGGGCAACGAGGAGAAGGGCGTCCGTCCCGGTGTGGCAAAAGCCTGCGATTCGGGGCTCTTTATACCCATGCCCGGGGGATTCGACTCACTGAACGTGGCTCAGGCCGGTGGGATGATGCTGGGAGAAATGCTTCGGCAGGCAACGCAATAAGAAAAGCATGTACAAGGAGTGGATAGGGCTATCCGCTTGACTTTTGCGAACCGGAGCTCTCCAGGCAGTGGGCATGAATGAAATCCCCGGCAGCCTCAAGGACTCGCTCCTGGGTCTGGAAATGGGGAATATGCCCGCAATCGGAAAGGATCAGCGGAGTGGCGGGGCCAGAGGTATGGTGGACTATGCGGTCCACCTGTTCCAGCGTGCCGTATTGATCGTCCTCGCCCTGGATCACGAGCAAGGGGCACTGAATAAAGGGCAGGTCGTGGTGCATGTTCCAGGTGGAAAAAATGTCCGAAAGCCACATCCCGGACCATGCACGGAACAGATCGCTGCTCTTGTCTCCGTGGTATTTGGCTAGCCTGCTCTCCAGATCCGTGGCGTGGTACGTGGAGACCGCCTCGCGGATGCCCTGCCTGGTGACCTCCTCCACGAAGACGTGGGCCGCCTCGACCACGGCGCAACAGGGCCAGTCCGGATAGGCCGCGGCAAAGAGCAGCGCGATTGTTCCCCCGTCGCTGTGGCCCACGAATACGGGGCGCTGCACATCCAGAGCCCGGAGGAGTGCCGGCAGGACTTCGCGGGCCTCGCGATGGAGATATTCCCTTTGCCTGGGGCCGTCCAGGGGACCGGAGCCACCGTGCCCCTGCCGATCATAGAGGAGCGCGGGAAGGCCGGTGAGCTGGCACAGCCTTTCCGGAAAGGCCTTCCACATCTCCACGCAACCCAGGGCCTCGTGCAGAAAGACCAGACACGGCGTATCCCCGAGAGAACCATGGGGCTCGGGGCCCACACGGCGACAGCGCAGGGAGACCCCGCCGATTCGCGCACAGAAGTCCGTTGCGCCGGTCATGGCTCATTCCCGTTTGCGGCAGATGGCCTCAGGTGTCTTTGTTTTCACCCGAGAATGCGGAAGACTCAAAGGCTTGCCCGGAGGCATCGCCCTGCCCTTCCTCGGTCTTGGCTTCCTCCCAGAGGCGATCCTTTTCCTCCATGCCCAACCGGTCCCAGTCCAGCCCCCTGTTATCGGCGAGCTCGAGGGCTCGCTCGAAGCGCCGCAGGAACTTCTGATTGGCGCGGTGCAAAGCGGCATTCGCCTTGACTCCCTCGCGGCGTCCCTGTTCCACCAGACTGAAGAGCAGATCCCCGAACTCCTCCTCTTTTCTGGAGTGATCCTTCGATCCGCGCACTTCCTCCCACTCCCTCCACTCATTCTCCAGGGCCAAGGCCTGCTCCCGGCCCGAATTCCAGGTGAAACCGCTCTTTTCGGCCTTGGCGTGAATCCGATAGGCCTTGGGCAAGGGGGGGAGGGAATCGGGCAACGAACCCATCTTGTCCGCGTGCCTTTTGGCATTCGCGTCGTTTTGCTTCTCCCGGGCCTTGATACGCTCCCAGGTCTGCATGAGCTCTTCGCGCGTCTCAAAACTCTGCTCCCCGAATACATGGGGATGGCGACGCTTCATCTTGGCCGCGCTCATCTCCCAGGCCTGCTGGAGGTCGATTCCGTACTGCTTGGACAAAAGCTCCGCCATGAAAAAGAGCAGAAAGGATACATCCCCCAGCTCCTCGCGGATCTCTCCCTCCCGGCTGCTGCGCACGGCCTCGACGAATTCGTAGATCTCCTCGACGAGATATTCGCAAAGGGAATGGGGTGTTTGCTCCCTGTCCCAGGGACAGCCATCAGGTCCAAGCAGGTGTTGCAAAACATTCAAAATCGTATCCGGATCGTAACGCGACAATCACTTTTCTCCTTCATTCTTCTCATCGGGATCGAGCCACGGGGACATGTCCCCCTCTTCCCAGGCAGACTCCAGGTCTTGGGCAATATCCTGGAACTTCTCCTTGTAGTGGTCCGGGATGTGGAAAGCCATCCTTCCGGTAAAGCGCATCATGTGGGGGGCGACTCTGGATGTGCTCAGAATTTTCGCGTCCTTGGTGAAAACGGTCATAAGCAGCAGAATGATCAGGGCGCAGATCAGGATGCCCTTGAAAATGCCCAGAGCCGCGCCCCCGAGCCGGTCCACCCAGCCGAGCATGAGGCTCTGGAGGATATACCGGAAAGCGACGCCCACGAAAAGGACAAGGAGAAAGACGGCGAAAAAAACGAGCACATAGGAAACAGTCGCCGCGATCTCAGCATCGGGGATAATCTCCTTCATCTGGGTCGTCAGGGGAGGGTAGCCGGTCGAGGCACCCCAAAAGGCGAGCACAAGGGCGGCGACGAATGCGATCTCCTTGATCATTCCCTTAACGATTCCCCGAAAAAAAGAGAGGATGATGAGAATGATGAATATACCGTCAAGGATGTTCATAGCCCACTGCGTCCCGTAAGGTCACTTATTGACGAATCTCTTGTCGCATAGATGGGCGTCGAGCACAATACTCGGCGAAAACGGATTGCCGAGAGATCTTGACACCCCCGAATCCAATACATACTTTTATCTTTCAAATCTCGTGTCAAAGGAGTAGAGGTTATGGCTCAAGAGGTAAAGCTCGCAAAACTCGTAAGCGGTGACATGGTCCTGGGCAAATGGGATGCACAGGAAAACAAGATCAAGGATCCCGCGAACCTGCAAACCGTTCCCACGCAACAGGGCGGGGTTCAAATGGCCCTGCTTCCCTTTGGGTACCCCTTCGATTCCGAGCTGCACGGTGAGATCTCGGCAGAGCACGTGCTCTTCTGGTACCAGACAGTGCCCGAGGATCTGACCAATAAGTATTGGGAAGCCAGCAGCAACATCTCCATTTCCTCGGCCAGCGATCTGGAAAACATCCAGAACATGGCCGGAGACAAAGGCAAAGGCGGCGGTATCTCGGATATCGGGGACCTGCTCAAGTAAACCTCCAAACCGGACAGCCACATGCGCGGCGGCTTATCGAGCCGCCGCGATCATTGCCCTGCCTTAGTGACTTTTATGCGGGAGTTATTGCCCTACTTCATCCATCCCAGCCATTATCTGGGAATAGAAATCAATTCCATTCACAAAGATCCGCAAAGCGTTTCCCTGCGCGTCGGCCTCGCCTTCCCGGACCTCTATGAGGTCGGCATGTCCTATACCGGCCAGCGGATCCTCTATCATCAGCTCAACAAGAGTCCGGAAATATGGGCGGAACGTGTTTTCATCCCCGATGACGAAGTTGCCCGGGTTCTTTCCCGCAACGGAGCCCCTCTCTGCACCCTGGAGTCGGACACGCCGCTCGACAGACTGGACCTGTTGGGATTCAGCCTGACCCATGAGCTCAGTTACACCAGCCTGCTCTACGTCCTGGATCTGGCCGGCATACCCTTCCGCTCGAGTGGTCGCGGAGAGGAGCATCCCCTGATTCTGGCGGGCGGAGACGCCATGTACAATCCCGAGCCAGTGGCTCCCTTCGTGGACGCCGCCCTCATCGGCGACGGAGAAGAGGCGATCCTCGAAGTGTCCGACACGTACCTGCGGGCAAGGGAAGAAAACTGGAGCAGACAGGAGCTCCTCGCCGTCCTCGCCGATATCGAGGGGATCTACGTCCCTTCCCTTTTTCAGGATTTTGGGCATAGAGCGCCAACCCCCCTCACCTCGGCCGAGTCCGTGGAAAAACGCGTGGAAACGGACCTCGATCCGGACAAGTTTCCCGCGGAGCAGATCGTTCCCCTGGGCCGGGCGGTGCACGACAGGCTAAACGTGGAGATCGCCAGGGGCTGCACCCGCGGATGCCGCTTCTGTCAGGCGGGAATGACCGGGCGGCCCGTCCGGGAGCGCTCTCCGGAGCAAATCAAGTCCCTTCTCTGTGAGGGCCTGGAGGCAACAGGGTACGAGGAGGTCTCCTTTCTCTCCCTTTCCAGCGGAGATTTCTCCCAGCTGGAACAGGTCTTTCTGGAAAGCTTCTCCCTGTGCCGGGGAAGAAAGGTGAGCATCTCCCTCCCCTCCCTCCGGGCCGGATCAGTGAGCCAAAAACTCATGCAGGTGATGGCCTCCCTGCGCAGGACGGGCATCACCCTGGCTCCGGAGGCCGGCAGCCAGCGGCTGCGCGATGTGATCAACAAAGGCATCTGTGAAGAGGACATCCTGGAGCACACGGAAAAACACTTCCTCCACGGCTGGCGTAACGTCAAGCTCTACTTCATGATCGGCCTGCCGGAGGAAAGGACGGAGGACCTGGACGCCATATTCCGTCTCTGTCGCAGCATCGAGCAGACAGCCCCAAAAGGGATCAAGCCGAACATCACCGCGGCAGTGGCCCCGTTCGTGCCCAAGCCCCACACGCCCTTTCAATGGCAGCGCCAGGACAGCGTGGAGGAATCCTTGGCCAAGATCGACCATCTCTCCCGCCAGTTCAAGCCCTACAAGCGGCTGACCCTGCGTTGGCAGGACCCCAGAATGAGCTGGCTGGAAGGGGTCTTCTCCCGCGGGGACCGCTCACTGGCTCCGGCTTTGGAGGAGGCCTACCGAGCCGGTGATATACTGACCAGCTGGTCCGATTGCTTTTCCCCGGAAACCTGGACCGAGGTCTTTCGCCGCACCGGGCTGGATCCGGACAGCTATCTCCAGGCGCGGGACTTGGACGCTTCTTTGCCCTGGGATCACATTGAAACCGGTCTGAGCAAACAGTTCCTGAAACGGGAGCTGGAAAGAGCGGGCCAGGAGAAGACCACAGAGGACTGCCGCGTAAACCATTGCCACAACTGCGGGGTCTGCACCACCAGCCCGCAAGGAAGCTGTCTGGACCATCAGGCCCGGAAAAAGGCCATCCGGCCCGAAGTGAATCCCGTGCGAATCGATGAGGAATCCGAGTCAGCCGATGCCTCACTATTGGAGCCGGATACGGAAAGCTCCCACAAGGGTGCCCAGTTCCGTCTGTGGTTCGAGAAGACAGGACCCGCTAAATATTTGAGCCAGCTCGAGCTGCAGACCGTCCTGGAGCGGGCCATGCGCAAGGCGGATGTTCCTCTGAGTTTCAGCCAGGGATATCATCCCACACCCAGGCTTTCCTTCGCCCGAGCCCTTCCGGTGGGTGTGGAGAGCGTCTGCGAATGGTGCCAGATCGTTCTGCGCAAGGAGATCCCCCTCGAGCAGTGGATCGAGGATATCAACACCTCGCTGCCCCGGGGGCTTCGCATCACTGAAGTCGAGAGGATTTCCCTGCAGGAAAAGCCCAAACCGTCTTTTGCCGAGGGTTTCGAGATCACTTATCACCCTGACGGAGTCGAGGCGGATGAGCACACCAGAGCCTGGCACGACGCACTCCAGGCTACCGAGCTCCCCTTGCGAAAACGGACCAAGAAGGGCAGGGAAAAAACAATCGATGTCCGCCAGGCCCTGTCCAGCGTTCAGGACAGGGGCCAGGGTAAGATTCTTGTGCAATGCGACTGGTCCCTGGTGTACATCAATCCCCTGGAGATGCTACGGTTGATCACACCCGACGTCTCTGCAGACGGGTACTCCATGTGCAAGCTCGATCCAGGACCGGGACAGTGGAGCCCAGAGGAGCGGCCACCCCAGGGCTGATTTTTCCGCCGGCAATCCTGCCCCAAAACCGCATGCTTCTCCGTCGGCTGATCGACACGCCGGAAAAAACGGTTCAGGATTGCCGGAGCCAACTCCTTGTTGCCCCCCAATAACCATCATTTCCTGACGGCCACCGAACACAATCCAGCATGGAAATGCTGCGAGGCTAGTCCGAAATGTCCCTGATGCAGTATTTCTTCCCGGTCTTTCAGTGATTGGGGCCTATCGCCAATCGCCTGAACTCGGCGATCCGCATTCGCGTCCGGGCTGAAAAACGGGCATGAAGGGGACCAAGTCGGTTACGCCTCACCTTGCCACTTGGCCATGCAGATGATAAAAACCCTATCAGGGGCCGCATCCATGTTGCCCAGGCTTCTTGCGTCGAGCTTGAATGGATCTGGCTGTGCCTCTGGCAACGGGCGGCTTATTATCAGGGCAATAGAGCCGAAAAACTCTGTGAGGCGAATAACATCGTCAATTCCACCGAGATGCCGTGTCCCGCCCCACCTGATCATCGCATTTGAGTTTGCGCCGGATCACAAGTCCAGCAACGGAGAGAGCGTATGCAGGATGAAGCACAGCGAGATGCCTACGGACGGGCAGCCGGGCTCTGGAAACAGAGCAGATTCCCTATCGTCTTTACCGGGGCGGGGGTTTCCGTGGCGAGCGGCATTCCCGACTTTCGGAGCCCAGGAGGGCTCTGGAGCAAATACGATCCCATGAAGGTGGCCACTGCGGAAGCGCTGCAAACAGACCCACACGCCGTTTGGGAATTCCTGCTGGAGACAGCCGACCTCTTGCAGAGCTGTCAGCCCAATGCCGCCCATACCACTCTGGCGAACCTGGAACAGCAGCACGGGCTCGGGGGTGTCATTACGCAGAACGTGGACAATCTGCACCAAAGAGCCGGATCGAGCGAAGTCGTGGAGTTCCACGGCAATTTCGAGCGCTTCTACTGCCAGGAATGCGGGAAGCGGGAAGATCGGCCCAGAGTGCAGGACAAGGCCTCTCAGGCCATACCTCCCTGGTGCGATACGTGCAACTCTTTCATCCGTCCGGATGTGGTCTTCTTCGGCGAGGCCATCCCCGAATATGCCCTGCAAAGAACCCAGGAGCTGGTCCGCAAGGCCGATCTCATTCTCATTGCCGGAACCTCAGGCGAGGTTGCGCCGGCAAATACGATCCCCAGGGAAGTCAAGATGAAGGGCGGGCGAATCATCGAAGTCAACAAGGGCATGACCTATTTTCAGGAAATCACCGATGTACGCTTCGACGGACCGGTCGAAGAAATTCTTCCCCAATTCATTGAACATCTGACAGAGTAATGACTGTTCAAAACCATGGAATCTTTCATAAACTACTTAAAAAAAGCTATTTCCCAAAAAAAAGATTTGGAAAGTTCCAAATGGATAGAATATATACATTTCGAATTAAATAGTGATGAAGATGAAGTAACAATTCATTTTCCACATCACTTTATTTACCAAATCTATTGTGATAAAATAAAATATCATTTTGAATCATTTATTTTATCAAATTTTACAAACATAAACACCATAAAATATTCAATAAGTAAACATACTGAAAAAACAAAGAAATATTATTTTTATCCTTATAAATATGATTCCCAGCATTTATTTGATAATTTTTTGTACAACTCCAAAAACATCTTGTCTATCGAAACAGCAAAACATATTATTCAAAACGACAATGAAACTAATAAGATTGTCATATATGGAAAACCGGGAACTGGAAAAACACACCTTTTGAAAGCAATGCTGAATAAGTATATAGAAAAAAATAGTAATTATAAAATACTTTATACCAATCCACACACAATATTTTCACGAATCCAAAAAATTTCAAAAAGCGATTCCATTCAAAGTATTTTTCAAAATTACGATATAATATGTATTGACGACTTTGATATCCTCATCAATTATAAAAAAATTATTCCAGAAGTATCATATTTTTTTAATTGCATTGAAAACAAACAAAAAGCCCTTATCGCATATAATGAGCTGAGTGGTTTTTATCAAAACATTGATAGGCAACTGCAATCACGCCTCGAAGAGAGCATCCATATACATCTCCACGAACCGGATTTGGATGTCAGAATTCGTTACATAGAAAACTATTCCAGGGAAAAGAATATTCACCTTTTGGATGAACAAATCATGCATCTCGGCAGACGGTTCACCCACTTCAAAAACCTGGAAACGATGTTGGATCAATTGACCACGAGTCCCGACGGGCAGAGCCAAGATCCCACCGACCCGGATTCCCCTCAGCAGCGCAAAATCCGCTCCGTGGACACCTCCTTGTCCACACCGAAAATCATTTCCGAGTTAAGCGACTATTTTCGGATACCCAGACAGGACATCCTCTCCGGCTCCAAGCGCAGGGAGGTGGTCCTGGCCAGACAGATCGGCATGGCCATTTGCCGCCAGGTTCTGGACATGTCCTATCCCCGTATCGGTGAAGCCTTTGGGGGCAGGGACCACAGCACAGTCATGCATTCCGTCAACAAGATCCTCGGTACTCTGGAAAGGGACAGAAATCTACAGACCCTGTTCGAAACCGTAAAACAACGCTGTGAACAACTACCCATTTCTGAAAAAAGCCCGCGCTGAATGTTTCTCTGTCGAGAAAATGTCGACAACTTTTGAAATGATTAATTCAGCAAAATCAGAAAATTATACAGTTTTGAACATATAAACACCCCCTATAAGGAGTAACTAATGAAGATAAAAATCCCTAAAGAAAATATTCTGCCCGGTATGCAGAAAGCGGCAAGCATTATTCCCAGTAAGACAGGAGCGGCTTTTTTGCGGACGGTTTGGCTTCAGGCCGAGGAGGACAAGCTCACAGTCATGTCCACAGACTCCAAGCTGGAGTTCACCGGAAGCTATCCCGCACAGTGTGACGCACCGGGTCTCGTGGGCATTCAGGGGCGAAATATCCATGAATTGCTCCGCAAGCTCCCCGCCGGGGATATCCAGTTCCGCCTGGACCAGGAATCCGAAACCCTCCTGCTCGAACAGGGCAAGCGGAAATACAAGCTTCCCACATACGATTCCACCTGGTTCCAGCACTTTCACGACTTTCCCCAGGAAGACGCGGTCCTGTGGACGGGTGCCGAGCTCAAGAGCCTGATCGATCGGGTTGCCTTCTGCATTGCGGATGATAACACGGAAAACATGCATTATCTGAACCTTGCGCCCACGCAGGACAATCAGGGGCTGATCGAGGCCTGCGGGCTGAACGGCCACCAATTCGCCCTTGTCCGCTTCGAGAACAACGAACTCGCCCGGCGTCTGGGAAGCGGGGGGGTTCTCATCGCCAAGCCCTATCTTCTCGAGTTGCGCAAATGGCTGGATAATGAAGAGCTTTATTTCAATATGAACGAAAAACGCCTCTTTTTTACCAACAAAGAGCAGACCGAGCATTTCAGTCTTCCTTTGAACATCGATACTTTTCCCGAATACAGCAACTTCCTATCCTATTTCGACGAAGAGAACACAGCGATGACCGTTGATAAGGAGCAAATGACCGAGGCTCTCAACAGGCTCCGCATTTTCAACACCGAAACACAACAGTGCTCTTATTTCATTTTTGACAACTCGGAGCTAGTGATCTACAGCGAGGGTCAGGAGACGGGAGAAGCCACGGAAAGTCTCCAGATCGACTACCAGGGCGACCTGGAGAAAATAGCCTTCCCCACCAGGGATCTCATCGAGATCCTCGCCCATTTCGATTCCCAGACCGTTCGCTTCGAATTCACCAATGCCCTGGGGCCCTGCAAAATATCCGGCCAGAGGGACGAAGGCTACTTCGTTATAACCATGCCCGTGGATATAACCGAAGAAGTCTATTACGAGGACGAGAACCTCCAATAACCCTACCCCTTCGAGGTTGAAAGCGACTATGTCCACACGAGATTACAACGCGGACAGCATCACCATTCTGGAAGGCCTGAGCGCGGTCAGAAAGCGCCCGGCCATGTATATCGGAAGCCAGGACGTACAAGGGGCGCATCACCTTGTGTACGAAATCCTGGACAACAGCATCGACGAGGCCATGGGCGGCTACTGTGACCGGATCAAGGTGACCATTCATCTGGACAACAGTGTGACCGTTTCCGACAACGGCCGCGGAATACCGGTGGACACGCACCCCAAGGAAAACCGCCCGGCGGTGGAAGTGGTCATGACCGTGCTCCACGCGGGCGGCAAGTTCGACAACGACAGCTACAAGGTCTCAGGAGGCCTTCACGGAGTGGGGATCTCCGTGGTGAACGCCCTGGCCGAGTATCTGGAAGTCACAATCAGACGTCAGGGCAGGAAATACTATCAGAAATACATGCGCGGCCAAGCTGCCACCGAGCTTCTGGACAAGGGAGAAACGGAGAAAACGGGTACAACGATCCATTTCCGGCCGGACGAAACCATCTTCGAGGACATCGTTCTCAGTTATCACACCCTGAGCAAACGTTTCGAGGAGCTTGCCTACTTAAACAGCGGAATACAGATCGATGTCTACGACGAGAGAAGCCAAGAGGAGAACACCTTCAAGTTCGACGGAGGGATTCGCTCCTTTGTGGAAAAGCTCAATGCATCCACCCAAGCCCTGCATCCGGCCATCTACGGCACCGGAGAGATCGAGAGCGTGATCATCGAGTTCTGCATGCAGTATCACTCCGGATTCAAGGGCGATACCTACACGTTTGCCAACAACATCCGCACACGGGAGGGGGGAACCCATTTATCCGGATTCAAGACCGCGGCTACCCGGACGATCAACTCCTATATCCAGAACTCGGATCTGCCGCGCAAACTGCAGCACAAGATCATGGGCGACGATGTGCTGGAGGGGCTGACCGCGGTCGTTAGCGTCAAGATCCCGGATCCCCAGTTCGAGGGACAGACCAAGTCCAAGCTGGGCAACAGCGAGGTGGCCGGATACGTTTCCCAGGTGGTCACTGAACGGCTCGGCTCCTATCTCCAGGAGAATCCCAAAGAGGCAAAGGAGATCGTGGAGAAGGTGGTCGAGGCCGCCAGGGCCCGGGATGCGGCCAAGAAGGCCAAGGATCTTGTGCGCCGCAAAAGCGCCCTGAGCGACTCCTCTCTGCCGGGCAAGCTGGCGGATTGTCAGAGCAAGGATCCCGGTCAGAGCGAATTGTTCATCGTGGAGGGGGATTCCGCCGGGGGCTCGGCCAAGCAGGGCCGCGATCCCAAGAGTCAGGCCATACTGCCTCTACGGGGAAAGATCATGAACGTGGAAAAAACCCGCTTCGACAAGATCCTGGAGAACAAGGAGATCCAGCACCTGGTCACCGCACTGGGGGCTGGAATCGGAGCGGATGAATACGATCCCAAGAAGCTCCGCTACAACAAGATCATCATCATGACCGACGCGGACGTGGACGGCGCCCATATCCGGACGCTGCTTCTCACCTTTTTCTATCGTCAGTTCAGGCAATTGATCGACGAGGGCCATCTTTTCATCGCCAAACCCCCGCTGTATCGCGTACACAAGTCCAAGTTCGAGCGCTACATCGCGGACGACATGGAGCTGAAGAATTTTCTGCTGCAGCAGATTTCCACGGAAATCAGCCTTAATACGGGGAACGACAAGCTTTACACCGGACAAGACCTCGTGGACCTTCTGCAGAAGATCATCTCGCTCCAGGACAAGCTCAAGGAAGCCGTTAACATCGGATTGAACGAGGATCTCTTTCTGTCCCTGGTCGAATTCGGGGAGAAGCTGACCCCGCAGGATTTCGAGCCGAGCTCCGCGGAGACTTCCGCGTACGAGGATGACGGCGGGGTCTCCGAAGAAGGATCCGAGAGCGAGCAATGTTCCGCGTTGCGGGAATTCATGGACCAGCAGGGATATGCGCTCCGCGTCGAGCATCAGGAGTCCGAGGAAGAGCTCCGCACTTTCCTAAGCTTCATCGATCGCAACGAGAAAAAGATCAATCTGGGGGTGGAGTTCTTCAACTCCAAGCTCTACAGGCACACCTTCGAGCTGCTCTCCGACCTGAAGCGCGGCCATCCCGAATTCGATTTCGAGCTGACCCTGAAGAACGGCCAGAGTGTGCGCTTCGACTCGCCCTTCGAGCTGTTGGAATACGTGCTCGCGGAGGCGGACAAGCGCTTTTCCATCCAACGCTATAAGGGATTGGGTGAAATGAATCCGGAACAGCTATGGGAGACCACCATGAGGCAGGAAAACCGGAATCTGGTTCAGGTACGGATCGAGGAGGCGGAAGAGGCGGATTCCATTTTCCGGCAGCTCATGGGTGAACAAGTGGAGCCGCGCCGGGCTTTTATCGAGAAGAACGCCCTGGCGGTGGAGGATCTTGATATCTGATCCCCGGATTAAACGACCGGGCAATTCCTTGGGAAAAACCTCCCATAGCCTAATTGTGACAAGGGTTTTGCCGGAACGGTTTGCCCGTGAAGCGCTAGAACGTCAGCAGAGGACACGCCAAAACGAAACGAGGTGCCAATCGTGGATCAGCAGGTTTACATCGAGGACGAGATCAAAAAGTCCTATCTGGAATACTCCCTGAGCGTAATCATCGGCAGGGCCATTCCGGATGTGCGGGACGGCCTCAAGCCCGTGCACAGGCGAATTCTCTTTGCCATGCACGAGCTCGGGATCCTGCACAATCGGGCCTATAAAAAGTCGGCCCGCGTCGTGGGCGATGTGATCGGCAAGTATCATCCCCACGGGGATGCGGCTGTGTACGACGCCCTGGTCCGACTGGCCCAGGACTTCAATATGAGGTACCCCCTGGTGGACGGCCAGGGGAACTTCGGCTCCATCGACGGCGACGCCCCGGCGGCAATGCGGTACACGGAGTGTCGCTTGGGCAAGCTGTCCAGCGAGTTCCTTGCGGACATCGAAAAGGACACGGTGAACTTCCGCAGCAATTACGACAACACGCTGCAGGAACCCGAAGTCCTTCCCACCAAGGTCCCCAATCTCCTGGTCAACGGCGCGGCAGGCATCGCCGTGGGCATGGCTACCAATGTGCCGCCCCACAATCTGGGCGAAGTGCTCGACGGGGTGCTCCACCTCCTGCAGAAGCCGGAAGCCGATGTGACCGAGCTGTGCCAGTATATTCAAGGGCCCGATTTTCCCACCGGCGCGTCCATCTACGGCGCGGAGGGCCTCAGGGATGCCTATGCCAGCGGCAGGGGCAGCGTGCGGGTTCAGGCCAAGCTCAATGTGGAGCAGCGGTCCAGGGGAATGGAATCCATCGTGGTGACCGAAATCCCCTATGCCCTGAACAAGGCCAATCTGCTCAAGAAGATCGCCGACCTGGTCAATGAGCAGAAGATCAAGGGGGTCAGCGACCTCAGAGACGAATCGGATCGCACGGGCATCCGGATCGTTATCGATCTCAAGAAGGGGACCCTTTCCGACATCGTCATCAACAAGCTCTACAAATACACCTCCCTGGAGACTTCCTTCGGGATCAACATGCTTGCGGTGGTGAACAACCGCCCCAAGCTGATCAATCTCAAGGAATATCTGGAACTGTTCATCGAGCACCGCAAGGAAGTTGTTCTGCGCCGCTCCAGGCACGAGCTGCAGAAGGCCGAGCACCGGGCCCACATTCTGGAGGGCCTCAAGATCGCCCAGGACAACATCGACGAGGTGGTCTCCATCATCCGCAATTCCAAGAACCCGGGCGAGGCCAAACAGAACCTTATTGACCGCTTTGAGCTCAGCGCGGAACAGAGCCAGGCCATACTGGACATGCGCCTGCAACGTCTGACGAACATGGAGCGCTCCAAGATTCTGGAGGAGCTCGACGAGATCCTCCAGCGCATTGAGTATCTCAAGAAGGTGATCGCCGACCCGGAGATGCTCAAAGGCGTTATTCAGGAAGAGCTGCAGGAGGTGAAGAGCAAGTACGCGACTCCCAGAATGACGGAAATCCTGGCCAGCAATCCCCAGGATATCGATATCGAGGATCTCATCCCCGACGAGGACGTGCTGATAACCCTGACCCGAAACGGGTACATCAAGCGTACGCCGCTCACCAGCTACGGCAAGCAAAAGCGCGGCGGCAAGGGGATGACAGGGGGAACGGTCTCCAAGTCCGATCTGGTGCAATCCCTGATCACGGCGAGCAACCATCAGGATCTCTTCCTGTTTACCAATCAGGGACGCATGTTCAAGCTCAAGGTCTATCAGATACCGGAAAGCAGCAGAAAGGCCAAAGGGACACACATATCCAATCTCGTGGATCTGCAGAAGAACGAGTTCGTTGCCACGGCTCTGGAACAGCGCACCCCGAAGCTGGATAACGATTACGTCTTCATCACCAAAAACGGGATGGTTAAGCGGACCGAGGTGGAGGCCTACAAGAATCTGCGCTCCAACGGTTTGATTGCTGTCTCCCTCAAACAGGGCGACGAACTGATCGCCGTCCACGAAGTCACACCGAACTCGGAGTTCATACTGAGCACAAAGAAGGGATACGGCATCCGCTTTTCCTGTCTGGACGTGCGCAAGATGGGCCGCAATGCCCTTGGAGTGAAGGGCATTGAGCTCAGGGAGGGGGACCAGGTCGTCTCCGGCGTGGTCGTGGATACGAGCCCGGAAGAAACCTATCTCCTCAATGTGACCGAGCACGGATTCGGCAAGCGAACCCCGGTTTCCAACTATCGACTCCAGGCTCGCGGGGGCAAGGGTGTCATCACCATGAAACCCAACGACAAAACGGGTGAGGTGCTGGGCTCGATCCAGGTCAAGGAAAACGATCAGGTCATCATGCTGACCACCGGAAACAAAATGATCCGTTTCGATGTTGCGGACATCCGTATTTGCAGCCGTTCTGCACAGGGAGTTAAACTCATTAAGATGGAGAACGGCAATCAGATAGTCTGTTTCGATACCATCAACGAAGAATGATCCATGCGTGAGTACAAACCCTGAATCGGCACGGTTTGTCCCGATTCAGGGCTTTTTGTATTCAAAAGACATGTAGAGAACCAGTCCCCGATCCTGTACATGGCCACAAAAAATATCCAGATCAATCAAGCATACCGCGATGAACTCTTTTCTGAGTATGTGTCACCCCTTTTCCCCAAAGTTACTCTCTGAAAAAAAATGACATTGGGAGCAGTATTGACGAGTCACTGATCTCAATGCATTCCCCCTCCCCTCCTTTTTCCGCTTGAGAAGCGAAAACGTACCCAACATACTCCACTCTTCTTCGAGTCACTCTTTCGATCCTTTCGCAACCCTCACCTTGAGGTCCAAGCTCCAGGAGTCACGAAGCCGGAAGGAAACGGCTCAAAGCGGTGAATGGAATTTTCTTTCCACCAGGGTGATTCCAGCTTCCCGTCCCAACGGCTCATCCAAGAAAATCTGGCCGGAATACAGGATCATCAATACCCTTGAAGAATGCGTGTCCTTTATTCAAGGCGTATATGAACTCAGTGAATATAATGAAAGTATGAATTTTAACATATCAAAATATCTTAATAAAAAGATAACAAATGCTGATGAAGCAAAAATGAATAAATTATGCATTATGTATAGTTTTTTTGTAGAAGTTGTAAATAAGTTTTGCAATTAATATATATTTTTTGAAGTATTAATAAAATATAACATATTTTATTAATGAATATGTTTTATGTATTATTTGATATCTTATAAGTGATAGTATGTTTTTTTTTAATGTTTTTGTATACCTTGTTCTTCATTATAACAATATGTACATGCAAGTTAAAAAATAATTGCTAATGAAAGCTTTTTAGCGAATACCTGTTTTATATTGTTTTTTAACTTTTTGTTCATGCGTCTGGCTAATAATTTTTGTTAGCCAGGTGGCGGTGTTGACATAAGGGTATAGAGGCTGTATAAAAGAAAACTAGCTTTGTTTTTGTAGGCGGCCACCGACTCTTTCTCAGAATTACCCGATATAAGTTTTTTGGAAGCGATACAGGGAATTTTTAGCGGAATCAATGGCTTGTTTCTTAGGCCGCGGATACCCCGTTCCGGGGTGTGATGACAGTTTATCGAAAGGGGCACGGATTGACCCGGGCTCGCCCCGGGATGAACGTAAAGGCTCAAGAAGGAGATGGGAATGATCGGAGAGAAAGGAAATTATATGTTTAGCTCGGAGTCCGTGACCGAGGGCCATCCGGACAAGGTCGCGGACCGGATTTCCGATGCGGTGCTGGATGCGCTCATTGAGCAGGACACAAGTTCCAAGGTGGCCTGTGAGACCCTGGTCACTACGGGACTGTGCTTCATCGCCGGGGAGATAACCTCCGAGGGATTCGCCGATCTGCCCGGGATCGTACGGGATACGATCAAGGACATCGGGTATTCAAGCTCGGACATGGGATTCGATTGGGAAACCTGTGCTGTCCTGTCCTCTATCGACAAACAATCCCCGGATATTGCCCAGGGCGTGAATCAGAAGGCTCCCGAGGAGCAGGGAGCTGGCGATCAGGGGATGATGTTCGGTTTTGCCTGTCGCGAGACGGAAAACCTGATGCCGGCTCCGATTCACTGGGCGCACAAGCTGAGCCGAAGGCTCACCTATACCCGGAAGAAAGGGGCTCTGGACTATCTGCGCCCGGACGGCAAGACCCAGGTGGCCATGGTCTATGATAACGGCAAGCCCAAGTACATCGACAATGTGGTGGTTTCGGCGCAGCACGACGACGAGGTGTCCTACGAGGACCTCAAGGAGGGCATCAAGAAAGAGGTTATCGAGCATACCCTGCCGGAAGAGTTCATGGACGAGAGAACCCGGGTCTATATCAATACCACCGGGCGCTTTGTCACGGGCGGCCCGCTGGGCGACTGCGGAATGACCGGACGAAAGATCATCCAGGACACCTACGGCGGTATGGGTGGTCACGGCGGCGGCGCATTTTCCGGAAAGGATCCCTCCAAGGTGGATCGGTCCGGTGCCTACATGGCCCGCTATATCGCCAAGAATGTTGTCGCTTCCGGGCTGGCGGAAAAGTGCGAAGTGCAGATTGCCTATGTCATCGGCGTGGCCGAGCCGGTTTCCGTCCTGGTGACCTCCAAGGGCACCGGCCAGGTTGATGACGAGACCCTGACCAAGGCGGTGCGTGAAGTCTTCGATCTGCGCCCCTATTTTATCACCAAGCGCCTGAACCTGCTGCGCCCGATCTACAAGAAAAGCTCCTGCTATGGGAGCTTCGGGCGCGAGGAACCGGAATTCACCTGGGAAATGACGGATGCCACGGATGATCTGAGGACAGCCTGCAAGATCTAGCTCACTCGGTTTGTGGCCCGCGGAAGCCGGAATGGACGGCTTCCGCGGGCATAATGTACGTATTCGCGACAGATAAGGACTCGCTATGCCTATATATGTTTCGGGTTCGGTGGCTTACGACAGGATCATGAGCTTTCCGGACAATTTCGCCAACCACATTCTTCCGGACAAGCTACACATTTTGAATGTCTGTTTCCTCGTCGACGAGCTCACGGAGAAATTCGGCGGTACTGCGGGAAATATCGCCTATTCCCTCGCCCTGCTCGGAGAGAATCCCACGGTGCTTGCCAGTGTGGGAAGCGATTTCGATCGCTACGAAAAATGGTTTCAGGAACTCGGGCTCGATACCGGCGGATTGAATAAAATCCACGATGTGCCCTGTGCGAGCGCCTATATTACCACGGATCAGGCGGACAACCAGATTACCGCCTTTCATCCCGGAGCAATGGAAAAATCCACGTACGAGGATTTCACGGATTTCGAAACCAGGAACAGCCTGGCTGTAGTGTCTCCGGGAAATCTTCAGGACATGCAGAACTATCCCCGCAAATACAGGGAGATGGGGATCCCCTATATCTTCGACCCGGGACAGAATATTCCCGCTTTCAACGGGGAGCAGCTGGAGGAAATGATAGCTGGCTCGCACATCTTGATCGCCAATGACTATGAACTGAGCCTGATCATGCAGGCCACGGGACTTTCCAAGGATCAACTCCTGCAGAAAACGGACGTCCTGGTGACCACCCTCGGCGAGGATGGAGCGGTCATCGAGCAGGGGGAAGCCGAGGCGATCCGGGTTGCCGCAGCCAAGCCGGAGCAGGTCCAGGACCCAACCGGTGCCGGTGACGCCTTTCGGTCGGGACTCATCAAGGGGCTGGTGCAGGGAGAAGATTTGGAGTCCGCTGCGAAGATGGGCTCCACCTGTGCGAGCTTTTGCGTGGAGTGCGCCGGAACACAGGCCCATGCCTTCACCCAGCAGGCCTTTTGGGAGCGCTATCGAGCCAGTTTCGGATCCTAGGATCCGAAAGGGTAGGATTCTGGTTCGAGGGTGTTATCCGATCCCAAAAGGATTGTGCCGAGGAATATGCACACCACATTGTAGGTGTGCATCCGGGCACATTGACGCCGAATCCCCTGCCAGTAGCGGAACTCACTTCTCAACTCGAAAGCTTACCGCCGCCCGTCAATACAGCCCGGGCCAAACCGTGGGGTTCGGTCGCACGGTATGCCTGTGATCCAGAATCATCCCCTGGCAATTTGGAACCATGTGTCTTTCGAGGCGCCATAGAAAAGGGTAATGTGTTCACTATGACAAGCCTGAATCATCTTCAATCCGTAGACCAGTCAGTCTTGCAGGCAATGCAGGCTGAAGAGGGACGCCAAAGGGACACTGTCGAGCTGATCGCCTCGGAGAATTTTACATCCCCCGCTGTCCGTGAAGCCACTGGGAGCTGTCTGACCAACAAGTACGCCGAGGGGTATCCGGGGAGACGATACTACGGCGGCTGCGAGAACGCGGATCGTGTTGAGAATCTTGCCCGTGAACGGGTGCAGGAGCTCTTTCAGGTCCCCTACTCCAACGTGCAGCCCCATTCCGGTTCCCAGGCCAATATGGCCATTTACTGCGGTTTCCTTCGCCCGGGGGATACCGTGCTTGGAATGGATCTCTCTCACGGTGGCCACTTGACCCACGGGAGCCGGGTGAACTTTTCCGGACAGCTTTATCAGAGCGTGTTCTACGGACTGGATCAGAAGTCACAGACCATTGACTACGAGCAGGTGCGGGATATGGCCGTCAAGCACAGGCCCGGTCTGATCGTGGCCGGTGCCAGCGCCTATCCCCGGGAGATCGATTTCGCGGCGTTCAGGCGCATCGCCGACGAGGTGGGCGCCTACCTGCTGGTGGATATGGCTCATATCGCCGGTCTCGTGGCCGCCGGGCTGCATCAGAGCCCCATGCAGCATGCCGATTTCGTGACCTCCACCACGCACAAATCCCTGCGTGGCGCTCGCGGCGGATTCATTCTGAGCGCCAACTCAGCATACGGAAAGACCATCAATTCTCAGATTTTTCCCGGGCTCCAGGGCGGTCCGTTGATGCACGTCATCGCGGCCAAGGCTGTTGCCTTCGGTGAAGCCTTGCGTCCCGAATTTGGCAAATATCAGCAACAGGTCGTGGACAACGCCCGGACCCTCGCTTCCAGCCTGCTGGATCTGGGATATCAGCTGATTTCCGGAGGCACGGACAATCATCTCCTGCTCGTGGATCTGCGCAACAAGGGCATAACCGGCAAAGAGGCCGAAGACGCCCTGGATAGAGTGGGGATTACCGTGAACAAAAACTCCGTTCCTTTGGATAAGGAATCGCCCTCTGTCACCTCCGGGATCCGTCTGGGCACTCCCCTGATGACCACACGAGGCATGCAGGGAGAGCATATGGTCCAGATCGCCCAGTGGATAGACAGGGCACTGCAATACAGAGACAACGAGACTGAGCTTACTCGCCTCGCAACAGAGGTGAAGGAATTTACCGCGGATTTCCCGCTTTTTCTGTACTCCCCGGACCAATTGGCCGATCCGAAAAGGACAGTGAAGAACTGAGCCCCCGATTGCCGTAAACATCATTATCCGGGAGCATTTGCGGTGCATGCCGCGCAGAAAGGTTCCGCGAATGCTTCCGGCACTCGATGCTGCCCTTCGATGAACATGGTCGCTGATTAAAAATTGATATATCAATTACTTAACTGGGTGCTCAATATCGATAATTGGGCCATCGTCTGGGGATCAGGACACATTTTTTCATGTTTTTCTATGACAATATACGCACAAGGTCTATAAATGATGAATATATATAAACCCCACATTAATATTTCTGAAGAAAGAATAGTCAATTCTGTCTTGAAAACAGATTGGGAAAGTTTTCAGTCCTGGAATAAGCATGTTCAAGAAACAGCCCTGGATATCGCCCATGAGCTTTTTATAGTCTATAGTAATCCGTTTGTAGACGATAAAATCGTATATAACGATGTTTATAAACGATTGGTTGATTTCCAAAAGAGTCTTTCACGCGACGATTATGTTTTTCTGAATGCTCGTATCGAGGATTTCTGGGCGGAATACGAGGAGCTACAGGATCTACGGGAAAAGGTAAGTACGCGTCTGAAAAAAAGCCTTTCCGAGGAAAGCATTGGGGATTCCCCCCATACGCTCATTCAGAACGCAACAGATGCAACAGGGCTCATCATGGAGGTCCCCCTGCTCGTTCTCTTTCCGGAGAACACGAAGCAGGTTCAGGAAATCGTCCTTCTGGCCCGTGAAATGGGTTTTACCATTGTGCCCCGGGGAGGAGGTACCGGTCTTACCGGCGGCGCCGTTCCAGCCCAGAGGAATTCGGTGATTCTGAGCATTTCCAAGCTGAAATCCGTCTTTTCCGTGGATGCTGAAAACAAGCTGATGCACGCCCAGGCGGGAGTCATTACCTCGGATGCCATACAAGCGGCACGTGCGCAGGACCTCTTGTTCACCATCGATCCGGCTTCCAAAACAGCCTCATCTCTTGGGGGCAATATTGCGGAAAATGCCGGAGGGCCCTATGCCTTTGAATACGGCACCACCCTGGACAATATATATAGCTACAGAATGGTCAGGCCAGATGGACAGGTAGTCCAGGTGCGGCGCCAGAACCATCCCTGGCACAAGATTTATCCCAGTGAAGAGGCCACATTCGAGATATTGAACGAAGACGGCGAGATCGAGGACACAATCCGGTTGCAAAGCGATGAGATCCGCACCCAGGGACTGGGCAAGGACGTGACCAACAAGCGGCTTGGTGGATTGCCCGGAGTTCAGAAGGAAGGCATTGACGGAATAATCACCGAAGCCTCGTTCACGCTGCATAAAAAACTCGACTATTCCCAGACCCTGTGCATGGAGTTTTACGGGAAGTCCATGCACAACGCGACGCTTGTCATCAAGGATCTGGTGCATCTGAGGAATAGCATTCAAAAGCATTCCAATCTGGTGACCATGTCTGCTCTGGAGGAATTTGGCAGTAAATATGTACGAGCAATCGAGTACAAGAAAAAGTCGCAGACCTATGAAGGCGAACCGATTTCGGTGCTGTTGATACAGCTGGACTCCAATAACCAGAGAATGCTTCGGGATACGGTCTGGACCATAGTGGATATAGCGGAACATTACGATAATGTGGATGTGTTTGTTGCGGAGGATGAAGAACAGTCCCACGATTTCTGGGAGGACAGGCATCGTTTAAGTGCTATTTCCAAGAAAACGAGCGGATTCAAGATTAATGAGGACATTGTTATTCCGCTGGACAAAATCCCTGAGTTCTCGGATTTTCTGGAATCCATGAATTTGAAGTATCTGGCCATAGCCTATAGGGATGCCCTGCAAAAAATACGCAATTTGCCGGGAATCGAGACGAACGACGAATTCGTGGAAATGGAGCTGGATATCACTCAAAGGCTCCTTGCAGGGAACATTCTGGACCATGTCAATGCGGAGCAGGATTTTGGTCTTCAGGTTCACTACTTCTTCCAGGACCTGTTTTATCGGTATCCGGAGCAAAAACAAGTTCTTCAAAAAATCGAGGAAGATCTCTTCAGCACGCGACTGGAGATCGCCAATCACATGCACGCGGGAGACGGCAACTGTCACGTGAATATTCCCGTGCACGCCAACAACGCGGAAATGCTCCATCAGGCCGAGGAAGTGGTGGACCGCGTGTTCAAGAAAGTACTCAGCCTGGGAGGCCAGGTTTCTGGCGAACACGGTATCGGCATCACCAAGATCGGCTATTTGTCCGAGGACAAGATCGACGACCTTACTGAGTACCGGAATCAAGTGGATCCCCACGGGATCATGAATCCGGAAAAATTATCCAGCAAGGTGCTCGTGGTCTCCCCGTACACCTTCTCCTGGGATAGGCTCATCCAGGATTTTTCCTATCTGGACTTGCCTCATAAGGAACAGCTTTCCGACCAGCTCAAGCATATCCAGATATGTACCCGCTGCGGCAAGTGCAAACAGGTTTGCGCCATGTACTATCCGCAAAAGGGGTTGCTCTATCATCCCCGTAACAAGAATATCAGTATGGGAGTGATTCTCGATGCACTTCTCTATACGCAAACCGTCAATGATTCCCGAAAGCCTGATGAAGAACTGCTGAATCAGCTTAAGGAATTGATGGACTTCTGTACTGCATGCGGCAAATGCATGAGCATTTGTCCGGTGAAAATCGATTCCGCTGACGTAACCATCAATATTCGCTCCTATCTGGAAAGCGAAACGTCTTTTGGCTTGAACTTCAAGTCCAAGATGCTCAATTATCTCGGTCAGGAGCCCGAGCGAATACAGACCATGGCCAAGATAGCCACACTGGGACAGCACATACAAAACAAAACGATCCGATTTCTCCCCTCCTTCTGGCGAAAGCGGGCCGAAAATCCCCTCTTCCAGGCTCCGGGCCCGAAACTGGAGTACGGGCAGCTCCACGAGCTCCTGGATACGTCCTCGGGAAATGTTTTTCTCCCGGACGAGGATAAATGGGATGGCAGCTCCACGGTGATGTATTTTCCCGGATGCGGATCGGCGCTGTTCTATCCCAGCATCGGCTTGTCCTCCATTCACGAGTTGCTCCATGCAGGCTTTGCGGTTGTGGTTGCGCAGGACCACCAGTGCTGCGGCTACCCCTTGCTTTCAGCCGGATGTTCCGAAACATTCGCCCAGAACAGGCAGAGGAATACCCACCAGCTGAAGGAGCTTTTCAATCAGGCACGGGAAAGAGGGCTCGATGTGCAAGCCCTCTTGACCTCCTGCGGGACATGCAGGGCCGCTCTGGAAAACTATGGACTCCACAAGGCTGTAAGCCCCGACCTTTCAACGTACGATGTTTTCCAGTTTTTGGCTTCACATCTCCAAAAAGATCAGAGAAATTTGATTCGAGATGATGACAATATTGTATTACACTCTTCATGTCATCACGCTTTTCACAATGTCGATCCCGCACAATCGGACTCCATTTACTCACATGAATTACAGAGTTTCCTGAATAAAGACATAGGAATATCCAAATATTGTTGTGCTGAGAGTGGTTTGGGGGCACTGACGAATCCGAAAGTGTATAATCGCTTGCGGAAAAGGAAACAATCCTCTTTGAGAAGAACACTTGGCGATAATACAAATAGAACCAATATCCTTGTCAGTTGTCCTTCGTGTAAAATCGGTATATCCCGTTCATTACACGCCATGAAGAGTAAGGGATATTCTGTGCATACCATGGAATATATATCTCAAAGATATTATGGAAAAAACTTCAAGAATCTTATCATCAATGAGATTACAAGCCGAAAGAAATCAATGAATGATGTCCTTGACTCGATGTCAACAGTTTAGTATAGGGAAATCATAATCAAATTATTAAGCTATATATTAAATGTATTAATGAATATAAAAATATACAATTAAAAATGTTCAATTTATTTTTTTTGTTCATAAATTACAAAGTATGCGCAGTATTTGATTTGTTTTGCAGCGAAAACAAATTACTTATAGTCAACTGCCCGTCATAACTACTTGCAAATAATTCTATCCATTTTGATGTTTATTTATTTTTCATTTATTGGGTTGTATTTTTAATACAAAAATATTCTTTCTCTATTTATAAATTGGTCCTTGGCAGTGAACGAAAAGAGGCAACGGTAACAATCTAAAGGAGTTGTTTATGTCCGAGAAGCTGGGTAAAATCGCCGACAGCCTGTTGAACGGGAATGTTGAGGAAGTTTCCAAGGTGACTCAAGAACTTCTGGATGAGGGTACCGATCCCGAGGAGATCCTTCAGAGCGGCCTTTTTGCCGGGATGGAAGTGGTGAGCAAGAAGTTCAAGGACTGCGAGATGTTCATTCCGGAGGTGTTGCGTTCTGCCAAGGCCATGCAGGGGGCCATGGAGAAGCTCCGGCCCAAGCTCTCCGAGGCCTCGAGCTCCCAGGCCGGAACCGTGGTGACTGCCACCGTTCAGGGCGACCTGCACGACATCGGCAAAAACCTGGCTGGCATGATGATGGAGGGCTCCGGCTTCAACGTCATCGATATGGGCATCGATCAGAAGACGGAAGACATCGTGAACGCCGTCAAGGAGCACAAGCCGCAGATTCTGGGCCTTTCCGCCCTCTTGACCACAACCATGCCCAAGATGGGCGAGGTCGTTAATGCCCTTAAGGAGGCCGGAATCCGTGACCAGGTCAAGATCATGATCGGCGGAGCTCCTGTGACAGACGACTTTGCCGATGAGATCGGGGCGGACGCCTATGCCCCCAATGCTTCCATCGGGACGGAGAAGGCCCTGGAGCTGATCAAGGGCTGAGGCACCTTCTCCCCCTACCCAATTTCCGAAAACGTTTGAAGCAGGAGTTCCTCTATGCCCAAGATCAATCAGACGATCCAAGAAACACCCTATTTTCGGGTGTTGTCCGAAGATCAGATCGAGCGGATATACTCCGCCGCACTGGATGTCATACAGCGAACTGGAGCCCGTTTTTACCACGAAGAGGCCCTGGAGCTGTTCAGAAACAGCGATGCCGTGGTCACGGACGAGAATCTGGTTCGCGTGCCCCTTTCCCTGGTGGAGCGAGCTATTGAGAGCCATCCACGGAAGATCAATTTGACCGGACGTACCGGGGAAAACAGGATTTCTCTGGACAAGGACACGGTCAACTTCGGAACAGGATCCGACCTGCCCTTTACCTACGACCGGGAAACCGGGGAACGTAGGCGGACCAAGTACCAGGATGTCCTTAATGCCGGTCGGATCGTGGACTATCTGCCCAATCTGGACTTCTTCATGTCCCACGGCATCGTCCAGGACTCCCCCAACACCCAGACCTACGACCGGCACCAGTGCCTGGCCATGCTGGAAGGGTGCACCAAGCCCATGGTTCTGACCAGCGTGGACGGCGAGGGACTGGAGGACCTGTGGAAGATGTGCAAACTGTTCCGCGGGGATGATGAAAAGGAATACCGGCTCAATCCCATGTTCATTACCTACATTGAGCCCATTTCCCCGCTCATGAACGACCGCAGCGCGGTGGAAAAGCTCCTCTTCAGCGCGGAAAAGGGCATTCCCTGCATGTACACGCCCTGCCCCAGCGCCGGGGCCACCGCTCCGGCAAGCCTGGCGGGCATGATCGTCCAGTCCCTGGCCGAGACTTTGATGGCCTCGGTGCTCACCTATCTCAAGAATCCGGGCATGCCCCTGGTCATGGGCGGCGTGACCACGGTACTGGACATGCTGACCACGACCTATTCCTACGGCTCTCCCGAGCTTTCCCTCGCCTCCGCGGCGAACACCGACGTCTCCAAGTGGATCGGGTTGCCCATGTTCTCCACAGGGGGCTGCACGGACTCCAAGACGCTGGACGAACAGGCCGCGATCGAGTCCGCGACCAGCCTCTACTATGCCTTCCTCTCCGGGGCGAACCTGGTGCATGACGTGGGCTACCTGGACAGCGGCGTGAACGCCTCCCTGGAGAGCCTGGTCATGAACGACGAGATCATCGGCATGGTCAAGCAGATCGGCAAGGGCATCAACACCGAGGATGAGTACATGGCCCTGGAGCTCATCGACGAGATCGGGCCCGGAGGGGAATTCCTCACCTCCGAGCACACCCTGATCCATTACAAGGAATGGTTTCAGCCGAAGCTGCAGGACCGTTCCGATTATGCAACATGGGTCCGCGAAGGGCAGCTGACCATGGCCGACCGCATCCAGTCCGAGACGGACCGGATCCTGAAGGAGCACCAGCCGGCTCCCATCGACGATAAGCAGCACCAGGAGCTCAAGAAGATCGTCCAGGATGCGGATGAACGACACGCGAAATAGGCTTATCCGGCCGGACTGTGAAGGATTGCAACCGGCCTTGGGGAAATACGCCAAGGAGGATTTTCATGGGAAGTGTTCGAACCAATTATACAATCAACAGGAGTCCTCGCTTCTCCTTTCTCTCCGAGGACCAAAAGGAAACCATATTCCACGGAATGCTCAAGGTGCTCCAGGATACAGGGGCTGACGTCCACCACGAAGGCGCGCGCGAGATCTTCAAGAAGCACGGCTGCAGTGTGGACGGAGTCAGGGTCCGAATTCCGCCCAAGCTGGTGCGTCAGGCCCTGCAGAGTCTGCCCCTGATGACCACCATCTACGACTGGGAGGGCAATTCGCGCATTTACGTGGAGGAGAACCGAAGCTACTTCGGCCCCGGGCCCACCCTGGTCTACTACCGCGATCCGTACACCCTGGAGCGCAGGGAGTGCCTTCGCGAGGACGCCACAACCACGGCCAAGGTCTGCGACGCCCTGGACAACATCGGGTTCGTGGAGGGCCTGATCTCCATCAGCGATGTTCCGCGCGGCACCGAGGACGTGTACGAGTTCGCGGACATGATCCAGAACACGACCACGCCCATCATGGCCTGGTCCTTTCACCGCGGCGGGGCGAAGGACCTGCACCGCATCGGGTGTATTATGGCGGGGGGTGAGGAGGCCTTCAAGAGGAAGCCCAACTACATCCTGTACAGCGAGCCCATCTCCCCTCTGGTCAGCGACTTCCACGCCATCGACAAGCTGATGTACTGCGCGGAGCACGGCATTCCCCAGGACTACAGCCCCTGCGCCATCGGTGGTGCCACGGTGCCGGCCACTCACGCCGGCCAGATCGTGGTCGCCCTGTCCGAGTCCATGGTCGGGGTGGTCCTGTCCCAGCTCATCAATCCGGGGACCTGTGTCATCCTGGGCGGGGTGCAGTCGCCGCTGGACATGCAGCGGGCCATCTACTCCTACGGCGCCCCGGAGCTGAATGTGCTCTGCGGCGGCCTCACGGAAATGGCCCGATACTGCGGCCTTCCCATGTTCGGCACCTCCGGGTGCACGGACACCAAGACCATGGAGATCCAGTCCGGAATCGAGGCGGCCCTGTCCGTCCATTCCTCCATGCTCACCGGGGCCAACTTCGTCCACGACAACGGGTACACCGAATCCGGCAAGACCGGTGACATCTTCCAGACGGTCATGGACGACGAGATCATCGGCATGGCTCGCGTGATCGAGAACGGTTTGGATGTCAGCGAGGAGAGCTTGGCCCTGAATGAGATCAACAATGTCGGCTCCGGCGGCCACTACCTCTACGAGGACCACACCATGAAGTGGTTCCGCAAGCACTGGCGCCCCAGCCTCA
>Ga0207714_1000092_pt1 | contig 53088 bp, 47 predicted proteins | sample PonA232FremontCA_2_FD_187270 | JGI IMG/M metagenome (GOLD analysis project Ga0207714, IMG submission 187270) | Marine sediment microbial community from Fremont, CA, USA - Pond A23 Sediment 2 (SPAdes) | ecosystem: Environmental > Aquatic > Marine > Unclassified | place: USA: Fremont, California... | reverse complement strand
ACGGAACGCCCTGCCCACCCCAGACCGTGGGACACCTGCCCGACGGATTGCCCGAGGAGGTGCGGCGGCTGGCCGTCTTTCTCGAAAGTCCCGGTGCGCACACGCTGGAGCAGGAGGCGCTGGACCCGGTCTCCCCCGGTGCTGTTCCCGCCGACGAGGAGCGTGGCTGAACGCCGCCGGTCATGGGAGCGCGCCCCCGGCGGTTCTTTTCTTCGGCGCCGAGCTGTGATTGGAACGGCCCCGAAAGCCACAAGCCGCAGTGCCAGCCAAGGTTATGGAGTCGACCATGGGTGCGAAGCGATCCGACGATCCCGGCGCCGCCAACGAGCGGCCCGGTCTGGTGTTGCTGCCCGGCCTGCTCAACGATTCCGACCTGTGGGCGCAGCAAATCGCCGATCTGGATCATCTCGCCGATATCCGGGTCCCGGATACGAGCAGCCACCACGCCATCCCGGAACTCGCACGCGCCATTCTTGCCGAGGCCCCGGCACGGTTCTCCCTCGCCGGCCTTTCCATGGGCGGCTACGTGGCGTTCGAGATCCTGCGTCAGGCGCCCGAGCGCGTGACCCGGCTCGCCCTGGTGAACACCTCCGCCCGGCCGGATACCGAGGCGGCGACCTCGCGCCGGCGCGGCCTGATCGAGCTGGCGCAGAAAGGCGAGTTCAAGGGGGTGACGCCGCAATTGCTGCCAAGCCTGCTCAGTCAGCGCCATCTGGCGAACGAAGCCCTGACGAACCGAGTCTACGACATGGCGGCGCGCGTGGGCCGGGAGGGCTTTATCCGGCAACAGCACGCGATCATGGGCCGGCCCGACAGCCGCCCGTTGCTGCCCCAGATCGCCGTTCCCACGCTCGTCATCGGCGGGCGCGAGGACACCCTCACGCCGCCCGGCATCGCCGAAGAGATGGCGGCTGCGATTCCCGGGGCCGACCTGCTCGTGCTCAGCGGGGCCGGCCACCTCTCGCCAATGGAGCGTCCGCACGCCGTCTCCCACGCCCTGCGGGACTGGCTGGAACGCACCTGGACGCCCGATCAGCCCAGCGAAATCGGGGCAGCGCCCTGAACCGGGATATGCTTTAACCGGGATATGCTTTGGCGCCGTTCCGATCCGATTGCACGCGCGGCGCCTTGCCCCCATCTCATCCTAAGACGGGGCATCGTGGACTCTACGCCCACCGCCCCATCGAAACGACACGCACACGGAAGACCATGCTGTACACGCTGTTTCGTCGCGGTGTTCTAACGGTTCTGGCGGTGGGAACCGTGGTGCTTGCCGCATGCAGCGGCAATGGCCCCGTAACCATCGACCGCACCTATGTGACGCATAACTATTCGCGCAGCCTTGTCGTCGGCGCGAACCAGTACGACAGCACCAAGCTTGAAGTCGTGGGACGGCCATTCGGCGCGTCCGCAGAGACGGTGGCCGCCAGGGTGCAGGAACACGTGCAACCGGTCGGGCTTTTGCATACGATCAATCTAACGACCGGCGAGGCGGATCCGCGCTCGCCCTATCGACTGATCGTGCAGTTCGCGCCGGCGCGCAACGCGAATCATTTCCGCGTATGCGACGGCCAGCGCACAACCCGGCCGGACACGGATTGGGAGACGGTCTCCCTGATGATGACGTATTGTCTGGGCGACGATCCGATCACTTCCCTCCACGCACGCCGCGGCGGCATTAAGGGGATCAACGACCCGAAATTCGACGACCTTCTCCGGCAGACGGCCAAAACTGCTTTCATGCCCGGCCACGAGGCCCTCAAAGCAGGCTCGGACGGCGGCAACGGGGGCGGCTTTCCGTGACCTCGGGACCCGGCTTTCGGTGTCGGCATGGCCGACACCGAGGCGATGCCGCAATCGCCCTGTCATGCATCTTTTGCAATCCTGTGCATTGACAGGACCGATTGAAGCCGTAGGATCGCGCATTACATGAAGCACAGCGCTGCGGATGGATAACCCCGCCACCGCACCCAAGAACGTTCACCACACCAAAGCTGTTGATGACATTTAGCGATCTCGGTCTGAGCCGCGAAGTTCTGCAAGCCGTCGAGGAAGCCGGCTATACCCAACCCACCTCGATCCAGGAAAAGGCCATCCCTTATGTCCTCATGGGCCGGGACATATTGGGGTCGGCGCAGACGGGCACCGGCAAGACGGCCTCCTTCACCCTGCCCATGATCGATATTCTCGCGGAAGGGCGCACCAAGGCGCGCATGCCGCGCTCGGTGATCCTCGCCCCGACCCGCGAGCTGGCCCATCAAGTGGCCGAATCCTTCGATCAGTACGGCAAATATCACAAGTTGACGAAGGCCCTGCTGATCGGCGGCACGTCCATGGCCGAGCAGGAACAAAAGCTCAACCGGGGCGCCGACGTCCTTATCGCGACGCCGGGGCGGATGCTGGATCTCTTCGAGCGCGGCAAGATCCTGCTCGCCGATGTGAAAATCCTCGTGATCGACGAAGCGGATCGGATGCTCGACATGGGCTTCATCCCCGACGTCGAGCGCATCGTCTCGCTCCTGCCGCCGATCCGGCAGACCTTGTTCTTTTCCGCGACGATGCCCAAGGAAGTGCGCAAGCTTGCCGAGCGCTTCCTCCTCAATCCCAAGGAAATTTCCGTCTCCCCGCCGGATTCCGCCGCGGACACGGTCACCCAGGGGCTCGTCCGCTGCCCCGGCCAGGACAAGCGCAAGGCGCTGCAGCGCCTGCTGGCCACCGAAGACGTGGCCAGCGCGCTCATCTTCTGCAACCGCAAACGCGACGTGAGCGCGCTGGCCAACGCCCTGCGCAAGCTGGAATACGCCGCCGGCGAACTGCACGGCGATATGGCGCAGCCGGACCGGATGGCGACGCTGCAGAAATTCAAGAGCGGCGAGTTCAACCTGCTAATCTGCTCCGACGTCGCCGCACGCGGACTGGACATCCCGGCCGTGAGTCACGTGTTCAATTACGATGTCCCGCACAGCCCCGACGATTACGTCCACCGTATCGGCCGGACGGGTCGTGCGGGCCGCGAGGGACGTGCGGTGACCATCGCCACGCCCGCCGATCACAAGGCGCTTGCCAACATCGAGAGCACGCTGAAGGGCGATATTCCGCAGATCGACCTGGACAACGTGCGCATCCTCTCGCGCGAGGAGGTCGAGGAGTCCGACGGCAAGACGAAGACGGCCGAGAGCGAGGCAAAGACCAAGCGCCGGCGCGGCGGCAAGCGCAAGAAGACCGCGACGGGCCGCGCTTCCGGCGGCGAAGCCCCCGCAGCCGCGGCCAATACCAACGCCCCGGAGGACAAGCCCGCGGCCGCCCCGGCCGGTGAAAAAGCCGCGCGCAGCACGGCCAAGGCAGGCAACGCTCCGGCCAAGCGTGACAGTGGCCCCGGGCGCAAGGCCGCGACCAAGCCCAACGGCAGCAGCTCGGCACCCGAGACATCGAATGCGCCGGAAAAGCAGCAGGTGCCCAACGGCCGGCGGTCCAAGCCCTTCGGCGACCACACGCCGGCATTCATCCTGCGCCCGGTGCGTGCATCCGCGGCGGCGTAGGCGCTGGGAGTCGGCGGGGAATCGGGGAAGCGCGCCATGCAGACCATCTTCGTGATGATCAAATGCCGGCTCGGCGAGGCCTATGACGTTGCCGACAATCTGGTCCAGCGCTTCGAGGAGGTCTCGGAGGTGCATTCGACCTCCGGGCAATACGACCTTTTGGTCAAATGCTACCTCCCGGATTCCCGGGACATCGGGCATTTCGTGACCGATCAGATACAACGAACGGAAGGTGTGGCCGACACCTTCACGCTGATCGGCTTTAAGGCCTTCGGCTGAGCGCCGGCCCACCGCAACCGCAGTGGCCGGCCGGCGCGACGCGCTTCCGTTCGCCGCATTTTTCGCCGCGCTGTTCTTTGCGCTCGGCGTTTTCCTGCCGTTCTGGCCCGTCTACCTGAGTTCCAAGGGTCTCGATGGGGCGGCGATCGGTACCATCCTCGCCCTGGGTACCTGGACGAAGGCGGCGATGAATCCCGTCTTCGGCCGACTGGCCGACCGCAGCAAAAGGCCGCGGCGGGTGCTTGTGGGTCTCGCCGCCGTGGCTCTCCTGGGCAGCCTGACCTTCCCCGCCCTGAGCGGCATGGGCCCGCTACTCGCCGCGTATCTCGTCGTCTTCGCCACCTTCCAGGCGCTCATCCCCATCGGCGACAGCCGCACCTTGCGCGTGGCGGCGCAGACCGGCATCGCCTACGGCCGGGTGCGCCTCTGGGGTTCCGCGGCGTTCCTGGCGGCAACGCTGGGCGTGGGCGAGCTTCTCGATCGGACCGGCGCGCAGATCATCCCATGGCTCCTCGCCGCCACCTTCGCCGCCCTCATTGTCGTCGCCGCGCGGCTACCTGCCCCGGCGCCGGACGGCACACGACCGGACCACCGCGGCGTGACCGCCCTGCTGCGCGACCGGCGTTTCGCCCTCTTCCTCATCGTGGGCGCTTTGCTCCAGGGCAGCCACGCCGTGTACTACGCATTCTCCGCCGTTCACTGGACGGCCAGCGGACACACGGCGGCGACGGTCGGCTGGCTCTGGGCCGAAGGTGTGATCGCGGAAATCGCGCTGTTCGCCGTGGGCGGCCACTTCGTCCAACGCCTCGGCCCCGTCGGGCTGCTCGGCGTGGCCGCTCTGGGCGGCCTGATCCGCTGGTCCACGCTTGCGGCGACCACGGCGCTGCCCGCCCTCGCCGCGATCCAGCTCCTCCACGCCGCAACCTTTGCCGCCGCCCACCTGGGCGCGATGCATTTCATCACCGCCCGGGCACCGCACGGGCTTCAGGCGACGGCGCAGGGCACCTATTCCGCTGCCTCGGGCGGCGTGGGCATGGGCCTGGCGATGCTGGCGGCGGGCGCGCTGTACGACGCCGTGGGTGGCCGCGCATTTCTCGCCATGGGTGCCATGTCGCTCGGCGCCCTGCTGTTGCTTGCGCCCCTGATGCGGCTTCGGTCGCCTACCGACGTCACGGTGACGACGGACTGACGGCGCTTGTGCGCCGTCCTGCTTTACGCGGGCAACGTCTGCGGCGGGCGATGCTTCAAACTGAATGCGTGTCTGATGATGTCGCAACCGGCACGGCATCGCGCGGACGACGGAGTTCCTGGCGCGCCGCGGGAACAACGACAAGCGTTACCATCACCGCGGCGATGAGTTCCGCCAGGGCCGCGCCGCTCAAGCCGAAGGACGGAATCAGCACAAACAGCAGCCCGACCCGGAGGATCGCCATGGAAATGCCGGTTGCAAGCAGGATGCGAACACGGCCCGCACTGAGCAGGACAGGCCGAACGGCGAACGTGAGGGTCCCCACGACACTGCCCGCGGCAAAAAGCAGCATGACCGGATAGGCCTCGGTGAACGCCGGCCCGAAGAGAACGGCCAGCAGGGTCTTGCCGAACACGGCAAGCAGCGTGAACAGCAGCGCACCGAAGGCGCCCACGACCAGCGTCGATCGCCAAACCGTCTTGTGGCGCTTACGATGCTTGCCCGAAGCGGTTTGGTGCGCGATTTCGGGAAAAAACGCCGGTGTCAGGATTTTGCTCACCGGTTTACGCGGCATTTTGCCCAGCCGCTGGGCGATGTGCACGAGACCGACGGCCGCGGGATCGAGCAGCGCACCAACGATGAACGTCGTGCCGTGCTCGCGCACTTTTCCCAGGATGTTCATGGTGTTGGTCGCCACTGCAAAGCGCCACGCGCCGGCTTCGGGCCCCCCCAGATACGATGGATGAAGCGACAAGCCGTGAAGTCGGCGGCGTCGCCGCAGTTCCCAAAGGGCCATGCCGATAAGGACAAGGCGCGCAATCGCGTAGGCGGTGAACCAGACCGCGAGAAAGAAGGTCAGGCCACCGCCGACAACCAAAGCCAGCGCACCGCCGATCACCTGGATGCTTGGCGCAATCACGTTGCGCGCCGCCACCAGGTCGAAGCGCTCGAACAGACGTAACAGCGCCTCGGCGCTCGAACTCAGCGCCACGAACACCACGCAGGTCCCGTAGATCCGCGCCTCATCGGCAAGGCCCGGGGGCATGTTGAGCCAGGCCACGACCGTACCCATCGCCAGAACGATGGCTGAAGCCGCGGCCAACGCGCTGAGAACGTCAAGCCATACGGCAAAGGAAAGCACGCGATTAAAAGCACCGGGCGCCGCCGCCTCCTGCAGCGCACGTGCGCCGAAACGCATGATTACGTCCTTGCTGCGCAGGCGAATCACGCCGCCGACGAAACGCCGCGCGGAATCCAGCAGCACCAAGGTGCCAAAGCCCGCGGCACCAAGGGCCTGCGTCGCGAGTGCGATTGCGGCCAACTGGATCAGGCCCTGCGCACCGCCACCCAGCGCAAGGACCCCCGCGTTGCGAAAAGGCTTGAGCCACCCCTTGCGCAACCAGGCTCGGCGGATGCGTTGCGGAATCGACGCTGCGGTTTCGGGCGGAGACACGGTCACGACACGGCCGGGGATCATGCGTTGCGTGTGCAGGAGAGTTTCACGTGGCCGCACGTGTCAAGAACACCCGACACCAGCGGATCAAAACGTTTGAATAAGAACAACGGGTAAGCTGACAATTCGTTACAAGACCGTTATATTCGGCGAGGTATGATGGCACAATTTCACAGAGGCAGCGTGTGAAGCGGGTCGAAAAAATCCTTCGGAGCCGTGCGCGCAACCTCCGCGAAGTGTATCGCGACATGCGCCATCGGCGGGGGGCGGATCACGGTCATACCGCGGCTCGCGCCATCCTGGTCGGTGCACCGGGATTTGCCGCCCAAGGGCCAAATTTGCCGGACCTCGATACCGCTGAGGGCCCGTTCCCGCTCGCGACGGTCCTGTCATGGCGTTTGCACGCCCGAAGCAACGGGGCCGACGTCATCCTTGCCACAGAAAGCCTCGACGCGGACCCCGGACGCGCGCTCGACCAGATCCTGCATGTGCTCAGGCATGCGGCATACCGGTTGATCCTGACAGCGGGATCGACGCGCACACGCGAACGACTCGGGGCCCTTCGCAACGCCCTTCACGACCACGGCAGCGGGCGCGTCGCCCAAATCCTGCCGGGCGGGTGGGATGCCACCGGGCCGGATCATGTGATCGTCGTAAAGCGGCGGATCGGGCACCTCGTTCTGGTCGCCGGCCCCTCCGCGGCCGGCAAATCCTCATTCATGAACAAATTTGTCCTGCGCGCACGCGCCAACTCCGAAAGCCGTGCCCGCTACGCGGCCGGGGTCCAGAGCGTCGCCGATCACCTGGGTATCACGCCGGGCCTTCATTGGGCGCCTGTTGCGTACGCCAAACACCTGCACGAGGTGTCCGTGCCCGAACTGGACCGGCTTTTGCTGCAGTACGACTTCTCGCGTCCGGCCCGGAAATACTGGTCTCGAAACAGCGCCGATCCTGTGCTCGAGGTCCTTGAAACCGCCTCACGGACAAGCGCAATCACCCTCTGGACACCGCCGGATCGGCTGCGCGAACAGGCACGGCAACGCGATCGGCGGCGCACGCCGCTCCCTCGCCGAACACGGGGATCGGCCAAAATGAAAGGCTACGCGGATCCCGAGCGCGTGCTGCAGATGTATGATGCCTTTTTCCAGGAGATCGGAGGGCGTGTAGACGACCACGTTTTGATTGAAATCGATTCATCCATCCAAATCCACGACGTTGCTGAGTGGCAGCAACTGCGCAGGTTGGCCGTTGCTTGATATCCGACGCTTGCTGGTCCAGGGAAGGCGATAGGCTTCGGTCGGATTCGTCTACTGAGCGATATACGCGGTACTTTCGGGCTCGACACCAGGGATCAAATTCCATGACGACGAATCTTCTCGTTTTCGGCGCGCCGCGCTCCGGCACCAGTCTCCTCGCCGGCATGCTGGGTGCGCATCCGGACATCGCCATGGCCCATGAGGACACGGGTGAAGGCTGGACTCATATCGTGGGTAAGCCGATCCGCGGCGTTAAGCTGGTCGCGCCCAATCAGATTGAGCACACGCACGCTCTCTCCTCCCGCCTTCGCCGCTACCGCCACCGGCTGGCGCGCTACGGCGTGCAGAACCTCGGCCTCAACTGGCCGCGGTTCAAGCTCCAGAGCATTTACGCCATCCGCGACTTCCAGACCTCGCCGAACAGCCGGATCCTGGCGATTGTGCGCGATCCCCAGGAAAACGTGGAATCCATCCGCCGGCGCGGCAAAAACCCGCGCAGCGTGGCCGAATACCGCTGGGCGCGCGCGCTGGAGGTCATCGCCACAGTGCAAGCCGAGACACCCTCGCTGATTCGTGTGGTTTATTACGATAACCTGGTGACCGAGCCCGAGACCACGATGCGCCGCTGCCTCGACTGGCTCGAGCTTCCCTACAGCGACCGGGTCATCCAGGGCCAAACGCCGAACTACGACCTCGCCGCCATCGACGCCAGCAAGGCCGGCGGCCGCGGCACCAATCGGGAAGCCCACGCCATCTTCCGAAAGCACCCCGACCTGTTCGAGGCCTTCGGCAACGTGGTCCGGACGGCGTTCTAGGTCCGCGTCACAGCCGCAGCCGCTTGAATACTGGCTCGGGTATGGCGCGAATGATCAGCATGACCAGGCGCCAGACGGGCAGCACGTAGACGACATCGCGGCGCTTCGCCACGGCCTCGTGAATCGACCGGCCCACGCGGTCCGGGCTGGCGGTCAGAAGCCCTGGCAGCTTCAGCCCCTCGGTCATGCGCGTGCGCACGAAACCCGGTTTGATCGTCGCGACGTGGACGCCCGTCCCGGCGAAGCGGTTGCGCAGCCCGGACAGAAACGCGGTGAACCCGGCCTTGGCCGAGCCGTAGACGTAGTTGGTGGCGCGCCCCCGGTCGCCGGCGACGGAGCTGACGCCCACGATGGTGCCGTGCCCGCGCGCCGCGAACCGATTGGCAAGTTCGCCGAGGAGCTGCGCCGGAGCGGTATAGGTCGCTGCGATCACTTGCGCCGCCTTGGCCGGATCGCGTTCGTTTTCCGCCTGATCGCCCATGGTGCCTACAACACACACGGCGACTTCGGGGAGTGGATCCAGACCCTCGAGGAAAGCGGCATGCGCCGCGCTGTCCGTGACGTCGAGGACGTGCATGGTCACCGGCTGCCCGGTGCGTACCGCGAGATCGTCGCGCTCGCGCTGCACCGCGTCCGCACGCCGGCCGGCGAGTTGTAGCGCATAGCCCGCCGCTGCGAGCTGCTGCGCCGCCGCGCGGCCGATGTCCGAGGTCGCCCCGAGAATCAGCGCGGCGGGCGGCGCGTCCGTCTCGTCCGCCATCATACCTCCAGCCGTCGCGAAAGCAGCGATTCGAATCGACCGGCCGCACCGGCCTGCGCGCGCACGCGGCGGAAGCGGTCCAGCTCGGGATAGCCGGCGGCGAATCGCCGTGGCACCGTGCGCGCGTCCTTGGCGAGGTACACACGCCCACCGTGCTGCGCAACGATGGTATCCAGATCGTCCAGCAGCGCGAAGGTGCCGGCGCGCACCGGAAAGTCCAGCGCCAGGGTGTAGCCCGCTATGGGAAAGGACAGGAAACCGCTGCCCGGTCCCAGGCGCTTGAGCACCGCCAGGAACGACCCCTGCCCGGCGGCGGCGATGCGGTCGAGCAGAGCCGCGAGCCCGGCCGCGCTCGCCGTGTCCGGCAGCACGCACTGATACTGGACGAAACCCCACCGGCCATACAACCGGTTCCACGCCAGGATGCCGTCGAGGGGGAAGAAGAAGGGGTCGTAGTGCACCAGCTCCGGACCGCCGCCCGATGCGGCGCGCCCGCGCGCGTAATACGCCGCGTTGAAGCTGCGCACCGTGAGGCCGTTCAGCGCCGCGCCCGGCATGTCGAAGGGCACGCGCACCCCCTTGCCGTCGTGTACGGGACGCGGCGCCTCGCGCCGGCCGCGTGGCAGCTCCGCGTGCGTGGCGTGCCGGCCGCGATGGATCAAGGAGCGCCCGCGCGCCGGCGCGCTCGCGAGGCAGTCGATCCAGGCGACCGTGTACGGCCATGCATCGGACTCGGCGAGCAGCGCCATGGCGGTTGCCAGGTCCCCGGCCGCCCGCGTCTCGCTCATCATGTAGGCCGTCTCGACCGGCACCAGCCGAAAGCTCGCGCGCAGGATGACGCCGGTGAGCCCCATGCCGCCGATGGTCGCGGCGAAAAGCTCGGCGTTCGTATCCGGACTGCAGGTCACCACGCCGTCCGGCGTCGCCAGCTCGAGCTGCGTGACATGGGCGCCGAAGCTGCCGTCGCGGTGGTGGTTCTTGCCGTGCACGTCGGCGGCGATCATGCCGCCAACCGTGACCAGCTTCGTCCCCGGCACCACGGGGGGAAACCAGCCGCGCGGGACGAAAACGCGCAGGATTTCCGACAGCATGACGCCGGCTTCGCAGGTCAAAACCCCGGTCTCGGGGTCGAAGCCGGCGAAACGATCGCTGCCCAGCATGGACAGGGTGTGAGTCGGGTTCAGCGCAGCATCGCCATAGGCCCGACCGTTGCCGCGCGCGATCAGCGACGTCGCCCCCGCGATCGCGTCCTCGGCCGCATCGGGTACGGGACAGGCATGCAGCCGACAGTCCAGAACGGGGTAGCGCCCCCAGCCCGAGAGCATCATGCCGGAGCGGCCCGGAAGACGAAGCGCCGGTCCAGCTGGTACTTTGTGATGTAGCCGATCGTCAGGCCCAGGACGGCGCCAAGGTACTTCATCTCCGCACCCGGCAGGAGCGTGTGGAAGAGCAGCTCGGTCCCCCAGAAGATCGCCGTGGTCGCGACGCCCATGAGGCTGTACAGGGTGAACTTCACCGAATGGCCGCGCACGCTGTTGTCCGCGTCGAAGAAAATGTAGTGCTTGTCCAGGACGTATTTCGTCACCAGGCCGGTGCCGGTGCCGAGCGCCATGGCGACGCCCAGGGCGAGCGGACCGGCGTAGGCCGCGAGGCTGAGGTACTGGGTCCCCAAATTGACGCCCATCGCCGCCAGCGCGAACGCGCCGTAGCGGGTGGCGAGACCGGCCGGGGACAGGTGCGCCACCACCGTCGCCATCACAGCGCCGCCAGGAACACGCCGACGCAGAGCACCCCGACGCCGAGGCTCGGGCGATCGCGGACGGCGAACAGGATCGGGTCGTCGTCGACGAAGCCCCGGTTGGTAAGCATCATCACCCGACCGATCCAGTATACCAGGAGGGGACACAAGAGCCAGAGGACCTCCGGCTGACCGTAGCGCGCATCCACCTGCGGACTGTTCAGGTACAGCGCCAGCACGAGCACCGCGGCAAAGCCGCTCGCCCCGCCCAGCGCCGCCAGCACGGGCAAATCCCGCACCTCGTAGTTGCGCCCGCTGACGCTTTCCAGCTCGGCCGCGCGCAGGCCGTCAAGCTCCTGGTAACGCTTCACAATCGCGAGCATCAGGAAGAAGAACATCGAGAACGCCAGGAACCACGGCGAGAGCGACACGCCCACGGCGACGCCCCCCGCGAGGACGCGGATCGTATACAGCGCCGCCAGGGTCACGACGTCGACGAACATCCGCCGCTTGAACACCAGCGTGTACGCGGTCGTCACCACGAGATACAGCGCCACCATGCCGGCGGCCGCAAGGTTGACCGAAAGGGCGACCGCCAGCCCGGCGACGACCAGCCCCGGCGCCAGGACCAGCCCGTGGCTCAGCGGCACGGCTCCGCTCGCCAGCGGCCGGAAGCGCTTGCTCGGATGCTTGCGGTCGCTGGGCAGGTCCAGCAGATCGTTCGCGATATAGGTGCCCGAGGCGGTCAGGCTCAGCGCCAGGAAGGTCGCGGCGGCGGCCAGAAACGCCGGCGCGCTCACCAGATGCGCGGCGATCAGGGGCAGGAAGACGAGGATGTTCTTCAGCCACTGGTGCGGCCGCACGGCACGCAGATACCCAGAGAGTGACCCTTTGGGGCCCGGCAGGAACGCCGCCGCGGGGTCGAGTGCGCGCACGCGCCGGTGCAGGCCGGCGCCGCCGCCCACCGCGATGGCGTGCCGGGCGCGCGCCCACACGGCGAGATCGCGCCCCTCGTTGCCGATGTAGTCGAAGCCGCCCTCGCCGAACTGCGCCACCAGCCGCGCCGCCTTGGCCGCGCCGGTGAGGTTGGTGTTGCCGTCGGAGGTGTAGATCCCGCTGAGGTCGCCAACTTCCTCGGCGATCTCGGCGATGTGCCGGGTCGCGCCCCCGGAGGCGAGATAAACGGGCCGCCCGGCCGCACGGGCGCTGCGGATCGCCGCCAGAACGGCCTCGTTGAACGCCACTTCCCCGCGCGCGAAGCCGACCCGCTCAGCCACGCGCGCCTTCAGATTGGCCCGCCCACCGAACCACCATGCCGGAAGCCGCAGCAGGCTGGCCGGATCGGCCGCCACCAGCCGAAGGGTGGCCTCCATGAAGGTGTCGCCGGGGATCAGGCTGCCGTCGACATCGACCACCAGCGGCACCGCTGCCACATCGGCCGGCCTGGTCGCACCGCCGGAGGCTTGGGCTTCGCTCATAAACTCACGATTCCGTCGGCGATCCGTCAGAGGTACCCGGGGCGGGCGCCATCAAGGCGGGGCGCGCACCGAGCGGCGCCATGCCCCGCCGCATCAGTTCGGTCTTGACCCTGCCCACACGATCCACGACGGACAAGCCGAGATGGCGCAGCACCTGCACCGGCGGCAGCTTGGACATCACCGCCCAGTTCAGGCCGTCGATGGCAGCAACGCGCGCCAGAACATCGGTCCGCCGCGCCCGTTCGTAACCGCGCAGCACCGCCTCGGTGCCAATGTCCATCCCGGACGCGCGCGCGTCCACCAGGGTCTCGGTGAGCACGGCCACGTCGGTCATGCCCAGGTTGAGCCCCTGCGCCCCGATGGGCGGCGTCGCGTGCGCCGCCTCGCCCACGAGCGCGACCCGGTGGCCGGCGTAGCGCTCGGCGAGCAGGCTCATCGCCGGATAGTTCCAGCGCCGACCGACCGCGCTGACGGTTCCGACGACGCCGCGGGTGCGCGCCTGCACCGCGCGGCGGAACGCGGCGTCGTCCATCTCCAGGAATCGGCTGGCCGCCCGGTCGCGCTCGACCCAGACGACGCTCGACTCGTTCCCGGGAAGGGGCACCAGGACGAAGGGGCCGCTGCTCCGGTGGAACTCCACGGACACATTGTCGTGCGGCCGGGTGTGGGCGATGGAGAACGCCATCGCCGTCTGTCCATAGCCCCACCGGCGCGCGGACAGGCCCGCGCTCTCGCGCGTGGGCGAGTGCTTGCCGTCCGCCCCCACGATGAGATGCGCGGTGAGGGTCGTGCCGTCGGACAGATCCACCGCCGACCGACGGGCGTCGAAGCGGATCGCCTCGGCGCTGCGGCCGGCAAGGTGCTGGCCGTTGGCCATGGTGTGCAGACGCGCCAGGAGCGCCCGGCGCAGCGCCGCGTTGGGGACGTTGTAGCCAAACGGTCCGCCGCCCAGATCGCGCGAATCGAAACGCGCTGTGAGCGGACGATCGCGTGGGCGTCCGGATTCGTCGACGATGCGCATCACGCGCAGCGCAGCCGCAGCGGGACGCACGTGGTCCCAAACCCCCAAACGGTCGAGCAGGGTCACCGAGCCCTGGAGCAGCGCCGTCGTCCGCCCGTCCAGGGTCTCGGCCGCCGCGGGTTCCGCCGGCTGTGGATCGACACAGGCGACGGCGAAGCCCGCGTCGGCCAGTGCCACGGTCTGCGTCAGGCCGGTGATTCCACCGCCGATGATGAGCACGTCCAGATCCGCCATCGTCGTCCCGTGATGTCGTGTCAGCCCAGTGTCGGCGGCCGTTTGCACGCCGCCGCTAGAGGATGGCGCGCCCGCGGCGGCATTTCCAGCGCCAGCGATCTTGCGCGCCGCGCCGCGCCTCGTCATCGTTACACCGCAGCCGGATGAGCGAGGCGTCGTGAGCTTTCAAGGTCAGCGCACACCACCACCGCCCCCGCCACATCGGGCCAGCGGCCGTACCTCGCCGGTGAATCTGCCGCGGACCGTGGGCATCCTGATCGCCGTCAACGTGGCCGTCTACCTCGTCCAGGCGGCGATGCCGCCGGTCTGGGAGCGCTGGGTCATCTTCCACCTGGGCTTCATTCCGCTGCGCTGGAGCGCGGACGGCCTGAGCTGGAGTGGCCTGCTGGGACCGGTGACGCACCAGTTCCTGCACGGCGGCATCGCCCACCTCTTCGTCAACATGATCATGCTTGCCGCTTTCGGCAGCGGTGTGGAGCGCCTGCTGGGCGGGCGGCGTCTGCTGATCATGTATCTGGTCAGCGGACTCGCCGGCGCCGCAGCCCATTACCTCGCCTACCCCGAGGGCACGCTGCCGGTGGTCGGGGCGTCCGGGGCAATCAGCGGCCTATTCGGCGCGATTCTGCGCCTCATGGCGAAAAACCCGGCCGTCACCGGCGGTTTCGTGCGCATCCTGCCGGTGGTGTTCATCTGGATCGCCATCGCGGTCATCACCGGTTTCACCGGCATGCCCGGCGCGGGCGAGGCGCAGGTGGCATGGGCGGCGCACATCGGCGGTTTCCTGCTCACCCTGATTTTCTTCGACCTTTTCGCCATCGGGGCATGGCCGCGCCGGGTCCGATAAGCCGCCGGGCCCGGCGACGTTGTGTCCGCCACGGATTTGTCAAATCCTCTTGATGTCCTGACACTATTGTCCCGCCCGGCGGGCGTCGCCACGTTCGCAGCCGAACGGGAGCGAGACGGATGCGCATCGACATCTTCTCGGACGCGGTCTGCCCGTGGTGCTTCATCGGCAAACGCCGGCTGGAGGCGGCGCTGTCGGCGCGCCCGCAGGCCGATCTGACCCTCCGGTGGCGCCCGTTCCAGCTCAACCCGGCCATGCCGGCGGCGGGCATGGAACGCCAGGCATATCTCGACGCCAAGTTCGGCGGCCGCGCCAATGCCGAGCGGGTCTACGACGCGATTCGCGAGACCGGGGACAGCGTCGGCCTCGGGTTCCGCTTCGACCGCATCGCGCACACGCCGAACACGCTCAAGTCGCACCAGCTCCTCCATCTCGCGGCGGATCGCGGCGACCAGGACGCCCTGATGGAACGGCTGTTCCAGCTCTACTTTCTGGAGGGCGCGGACATCGGCAACCCCGCCGTGCTCGCCAACGCCGCCGCAGCCGCCGGGCTCGAGCCCACGGAGACGCACGCCGCCCTCCTGGCCGACGCCCGCCGCGACACTGTGCTGCGCGAGGACAAGCAGGCACGCGAAGTCGGCATTCAGGGCGTGCCCACGTTCGTCTTCAACGGCCGCTACGCCCTCTCCGGCGCACAGGAGCCCAAGGTGCTCATGCAGATGTTCGACCTTGCACGCGAGAGCGCGCCCGAACCCGTGCCCGAATAGCGCGCGGCGGGATCAGCCTCGGCGGTGCCAACCGCCCGCGCCGCCACCGCCGGCAGCGGCGGCCGGCGCCGGTTCCGCGCCGGCCGCCTCGGGGGCAGGGCCCTCGGGCGTGATGATCCCGCCGGAGACGATCATCTTCGCCCCCTCCTCCGGCGTCATGGCAAGTTCGTGGATCTCCGCGCGCGGGACGAACAGCAGGAAGCCCGAGGTCGGGTTGGGTGTGGTGGGCATGAACACGTTCACCCGCTCGCCCGGTGCCTTGCGCTTGACTTCGCCCAGCGTTTCGCTGGTCACGAACGCCAGCGCCCAACACTCGGGGCGCGGATATTGGATGAGCACAACCTTGCGGAAAGCCGTGGCGCGGTGCGCCAGCACCGTTTCGAAAATCTGCTTGGTCGCGGAGTAGACCGTGCGAACCACCGGCACCGCGCGCAGGAAGCGCTCGTAACCCGCCATCAGCAGCCGGCCCACCAGGCCGGTGGCAAGCATGCCCACGACCGTCAGGACCAGCAGCGCCAGCACCACCCCCAGGCCGGGAAGCGAGAACGGCAGGTAGCTCTCCGGGTTCCACTGGTCGGGTAGCCACGGCGTGACCTGCGAATCCACCAGCGCGATGGCGTTCCAGGTCAGCCAGATGGTGATCGAAATGGGCGCGGTGACCAGGATGCCGGCCAGGAAGTAGTTGCGCAGTCGTGTGGCCAGCCCGAAGCTTCGCCGCTGTCGCCGGCCGCGCCCGCGCCGCCGGCCCGCCGACTCGATGGCGCTCTGCTGACGCGCCTGTTCGGCGAGCGCGGTCCCCAGATCCTTTTCCGCCACCTGAGCCGGCGAATCCTGACCGCCATTGTGGGACTCCGCGAGTTCCGCGGGGGTGATGATCCCGCCAGAGATCACCAGCTTGGCCGCCTCCTCGACGGACATGTCGAGGTAAATGACGTCGCGCGCCGGCACGAAGATCAGGAAGCCGGTGCTCGGGTTCGGCGTCGCGGGCAGGAAAACGTTGACCACGGTCTCGTCCGTCAACGCCTGCACCTCGCCGCGCGTGGTGCCGGTGATGAAGGCGATGGCCCAGGTGCCGCGGCACGGGTACTCGACCAGCACGGCCTGGCGGAAGGCGCTGGACCGCTGCGCCAGCACGGTCTCGAAGATCTGTTTGATGGCGGCGTAAACCGAGCGCACCACGGGAACGCGGTCCACCACGCCCTCCGCTTCGCGCATGATCATGCGGCCGATCAGCCCGGTGGCGAGAATCCCGATGGTGATCAGGCCGACGCCGGCGATGAGCAGGCCGAGCCCGGGTATGTCGAAGGGCAGGTAGGTACGCGGCCGCCAGGGCGGCGGCAGCAGCGGGGTCAGCGTGGCATCGACGAAGGAGACGAACTCCCAGGTGAGCCAGAGCGTGATGCCGACCGGCGCCGTGACCACCAGGCCCGCGAGGAAATAGTTGCGCAGGCGGGTCATCAGGCTTCCGCCCTCACCCGCCGGGATGGCGGCCATGGGCCCGCCCTGGCCGCCCTGCCGCTTGTTCTGGCCGTCCCTGCGCATGCGCCGAATCGCACGCTCCCGTTGGAGATCCCCAACGAGGATATAGGATCAGACGCCACGGAAAACACGCCAAATCCATGGTCGCGAACGTCCGCACCGCCACTGGCGAGATCGTGATGGCGGCGGCCCTGCACGCCGTCCGGGTTGCGGCTAGTTCATGGGGGCCTGCGAACGAACAGCCCCGGCACAACAGCCAAGATGGAAATCCCCACCGATGCCCCAGGACGCGCCCAGGCTGACCGGGCTGGGTACAGCGGTGCCGCCGCACGTGCTGGACCAGGAGGCGGTGCGCGAACGCGCCCGAACGGTGTTCGGTCGCGAGCGGGCCGATCTCGACCGGCTCCTGCCCGCCTTCGATAATGCCGGTGTGCGCCGGCGCTACGCCTGCCTGCCCCTGGAAAGCTACGGCGAGCCCATGGGCTGGGCGGACCGCAACGCCCGCTTCGAATCGCACGCGACGGACCTGCTCACGGCGGCCGCGGAACGCACACTCGCCGATGCGGGGCTCGCGCCGGAGGCGTTGGACGCCGTGGTGAGCGTCTCCACCACCGGCATCGCCACGCCCAGCCTGGACGCGCATCTGCTCAACCGCATGCCGTTCCGTACCGACCTGGAGCGTCTACCCGTCTTCGGCCTGGGCTGCTGCGGGGGCGTGCTGGGTCTGGGCCGCGCAGCCGCATTGGCGCGGGCAAAGCCGGCGCGGCGCGTGCTGCTGCTCGCCGTGGAGCTTTGCGCGCTCACCTTCCGGCCGCAGGACGCGAGCAAAGCCAACGTCATTGCCGCCGCCCTGTTCGGCGACGGCGCGGCGGGCGCGCTGTTGAGCACCCATCCCGATGACGCCGGGCCGAAGCTGGTCGATTGGGGCGAGCACACCTGGCCCGGCACGCGCGACGTGATGGGCTGGCGCGTCGCGGACGACGGCCTGGGCGTGCTCTTCGCCCAGGCGATTCCCGGGATCGTGCGCGCCCGCTACGGCAGCGCGCTGGACGCGTTCCTCGCGCGCAACGCCCTGAGCCGGCGGGATTTTGCCGGCTACGCCTGCCATCCCGGCGGGGCCAAGGTGCTCGAAGCGCTCGAGGCGGTCCTGGGGCTGGCCGAGGGCGAGTTGACGGCGGCGCGGTCGATATTGCGCGATTACGGCAACATGTCGGCGCCCACCGCGCTGTTCGTGCTGGACCGGCTGCGGCGTACCGCCGCCCATGGCCCGATCCTGGCGAGCGCGCTGGGGCCGGGATTCACGGCCGGTTTCGCGCTTTTCGAACCGGACGGTTACACATGACCGGCCTCGCGCACGCCATCATCGCGCTGGTGGCGCTGCAGCGGCTCGCCGAAATGGCCCACGCCCGACGCAACACGGCGCGCCTGCGCGCAGCCGGCGCGGTCGAGGCCGGTGCGCGGCACTATCCGCTCATCGTGGGGCTGCACGCGGCGTGGCTGGCGGCATTAGCTCTCACGGTCCCGCTCGATGCCGCGATCCAGTGGCCCTGGCTCGTCGCCTTCGCGGCGTTGCAGGCAGCACGCGTCTGGACCATCGGCAGCCTGGGTCGGTTCTGGACCACGCGTGTGCTCGTAATGCCAGGAGTCACGCCTGTCCGGCGCGGGCCCTACCGCTGGCTGCGCCATCCCAATTACGTGGTGGTTGCGTTGGAGATCCCGATGCTGCCGCTCGCCTTGGGCGCCGAAGCCGTCGCCCTTGGATTCGGTGCCGCCAATCTGGCCGTGCTGGCGTGGCGAATCCGGGTGGAAGACGACGCGCGCGCCAGCATGTCAGCGCGCGAGCCCGCAGGTTCGGGAAAGTCGGAAGATAATGGTGCGGCTGGCAGGACTTGAACCTGCACGGGCGTACAGCCCACTAGCACCTGAAGCTAGCGCGTCTACCAATTCCGCCACAGCCGCGTGACGCATCGTATTGTACCAACCGGCCCCGGCGCATCCGCGTGTGGATGGTGCGGCTGGCAGGACTTGAACCTGCACGGGGTAACCCCCACAGCGCCCTCAACGCTGCGCGTCTACCAATTCCGCCACAGCCGCCTGACCGATTGTGCCGGCGACGAAGCCCGCCGCCGTTGACGGGCGGACATGTAGCGTAGCCGCCGCGACCCTGCAAGGGCAGATGTTCACGCGGCTGTCACCGTCTTGCCGCGCGGTCGCGCGCATGGTCCGATGCCCCTGCCTGCGCCGCATCGTGGGAGCCGGCCATGACGCCCGGACGCATCGCCGCAGCCCTGTTCGCCGCCCTGGCCACGGTGATCGCGCTCACCGCGTACACCTGGATCATCATGGCGGACACGACGATCTCCTGGCACGGAATCGCCGCCATCGGCGTGGGCGTGGGGCTCGCCGTGGCCCTGGGCGCGGGCCTCATGACCCTTGTCTTCTACTCCAGCCGAAGCGGCCACGACGACGATGTGGGCCACCAGTAGCGCGGGGCCTGTGCGCCGCGCTGCGTTTGCGATACATCGCCGGTGCCATGCCCGAAGCTGCCCTGCCCCACACGCTTGATGCCTGGTTTGCCAACCGCGGCTGGACGCCGCACGAACACCAGACGGCCGTGCTCGACGCGGCGCGGCGCGGGCAGTCCGTGCTGCTGATCGCGCCGACGGGCGGCGGCAAGACGCTCGCCGGATTTCTGCCCACCCTCGCCGAACTGGCCGAATCGCCGCGCGCCGGCCTGCACACCCTTTACGTCTCGCCGCTGAAGGCGCTCACGCAGGACATCCACCGCAACCTCACCGAGCCCATCGCGGAGATGGGCCTGCCCATCAACACGGAAACGCGCACGGGCGACACGCCGCAGAACCGGCGCCAGCGCCAGCGCCGCCAGCCACCGCAGATCCTGCTGACCACGCCCGAATCGCTGGCGCTGCTGCTGTCTTACCACGATGCGCCGCGCTTCTTCGCCGACCTGAAAACGGTGGTGATCGATGAGCTGCACGCGCTCGCGGGGACCAAGCGCGGCGACCTGCTGGCCCTCGGCCTGAGTCGGCTCCATACCCTCGCCCCACGCTGCCGGCGCATCGGTCTCTCCGCGACCGTGCGCGACCCCGACGGCCTTGCCGCGTGGCTGTCCGCCGATCCGGGCGGCCCGGAAGCCGCCGAGCCCGCGCCCGACGTGGCGCGCATCCCGGGTGCGCCCGGGCCGGAACCGCAAATCGACATCCTGACCACCCGCGAATACCTGCCCTGGGGCGGACACATGGCGGTGCACGCGCTGCCCGAGGTCTACGAGGCCGTCAAGCAAGCGGGCACCGCCATCGTCTTCGTCAACACGCGCGCGCAGGCGGAAATCGTCTTTCAGGAACTCTGGGACCTCAACGAAGACACCCTCGCCATTGCCCTGCATCACGGCTCGCTCGACGTGCAGCAGCGCCGCAAGGTCGAGGCGGCGATGGCGCGCGGCGAGTTGAAAGCCGTGGTTGCGACTTCGTCGCTCGACCTGGGGATCGACTGGGGAAGCGTGGACCTGGTCGTCCAGATCGGCGCGCCCAAGGGCGTGGCGCGCCTGCTCCAGCGGATCGGCCGCGCCAACCACCGCCTCGACCAGCCCAGCCGCGCCCTCCTCGTCCCCGCCAACCGGTTCGAGGTGCTGGAGTGCCGGGCCGCGCTGGACGCCGTTCGAGCGAACACCCTGGACGGCACGGACCTGCGCCCGGGCGGGCTGGACGTGCTCTGCCAGCACATTCTGGGCACGGCGTGTTCGGGCGCGTTTGACACCGATACCCTGTACGACGAAGTCACGCGCGCCCAGCCCTACCGCGATCTGCCGCGGCGGGATTTCGACGACGCCCTCGCGTTCGTCGACCACGGCGGGTATGCGCTGGCGAGCTATCGCCGCTTCCGGCGGCTGCAGACGGATGGGAACGGGCGGTACTGGATCACCTCGGGCCGGGATGCGCAGCGCTACCGCCTGAACGTGGGCACCATCGTGGAGGCGCCCACGCTCAAGGTGCGCCTGCGCGGCGGGCAGGTGCTGGGGGAGATCGAGGAATACTTCGTGCAGATGCTCCAGCCCGGCGACACCTTCCTGTTCGCCGGGCAGCTCCTGCGTTTCGAGGGCATCAAGGATGTCTCGGCGCAGGTCAGCCGCGCCAAGCGGGGTCAGGAACCCAAGGTGCCCGCCTACGTCGGCGGCAAGATGCCGCTCTCCACGCACCTCGCCGAGCGCGTCCGGGGCATCCTCGCCGACGGCCGGGCATGGAACGATCTGCCCGAGGCCGTGTGCAAATGGCTGGGCATGCAGCGCTGGCGCTCGGTGGTGCCGGGCGGCGACGGGCTTCTGGTGGAATCCTTCCCGCGCGGGGACAAGGAATTCCTGGTCGCGTACTGCTTCGAAGGGCGAAACGCGCACCAGACGCTGGGCATGCTGCTCACCCGGCGGCTGGAGCGCCTGGGTCTGGGCCCGCTGGGCTTCGTCGCCACGGACTACGTGCTTGCCACCTGGTCGCTGCGCGCGCCCACGCCGGATCAGGTGGATGCGCTGTTCGACCAGGACATGATGGGCGACGACCTGGAGGCCTGGATGGCCGAGTCCTCGATGCTCCGGCGGACCTTCCGCAACGTGGGCGTGGTTGCGGGTCTGATCGAAAAGCAGATGCCGGGCCAGGAAAAAACCGGCAAGCAGGTCACGTTCTCTGCCGACCTGATCTACGACGCCCTGCGCAAGCACGAACCGGACCACATCCTCCTGCGCGCCACGCACCAGGAGGCGGCGGCCGGGCTGACCGACGTCAAGCGGCTCAACGACATGCTCGCGCGCACCCAGGGCGCCACCCGCTTCCAGCGGCTATCGCGCATCTCGCCGCTCGCGGTGCCGGTGCTCCTGGAGGTCGGGCGCGAGCAGGTCCACGGCGAGGCCCTGGACGAACTTCTCGACGAGGGCGCACAGGCCCTGATCGACGAGGCGACCGCGCCCGAGGCCGATCAGGCCGAGTTGCCGATTTGACGGCCGCCACCGTCCGCTTGGTCAACGCATTTGCATATCGGGCTGGTCTGCTAAATTGGTAGGCGGGAGGATGCCATGGCCGACGCTGCCGCTCGTGACCTTTACGAGGACGATTTTTACGCCTGGACCCAGGATCAGGCTGCGCGCCTTCGTGCCTTTGCGGGAGACAATCGCTTCGACGCCGAGCGCGTGGCCGAGGAAATCGAGGACTTGGGACGGGCCGCGCGCAATGCCACGCAGAGCAACATCGAGCGCTGTCTCGAACACCTCTTGAAGTTGGCGGCATCGCCCGCCGAGGCACCCAGGGGCGCGTGGCGGCGCGAGGCCCGGACCTTCGCCAAGAACACACGCCGCAACTTTTCACCGGCGATGCGTCAGCATCTCGACATGACCGAGGCCTGGCACGAAGCCGTCCGCGCGGCCGACGACGAGCTTGCCGATTACGGCGAGGGACCACTCGGCGACGTGGGCGACTGTCCGTTCACCCTGAACGATCTCCTCGAACCCCAGTTCGACGCGGATGCCGCCGTCGCGATGCTTCAGTACCGGCTCGCGTGCGATACGGGAAGCGGCTGAGCCGCCATCCGATGCTTTGCCAACCGCAGGGCGCGTGCTAGACAGTGCACAAGATCTTGCGTGCCGCTGAGCGAATAGCCACGCGCATTTGCGTCCACGGTGTGGCACGAGCCGATGATGACCGCGAGCCCGGATGACCGCGACCCCGACGAGCCGCCCGAGCGAGACGCCTACCCAACGCCCGATTCCGATCAACGGCGCGCGGCTGCAGGCCGACCCCGCCGGCGCGCTGGTGTGGCCCGAGCGCGGCGTGCTCGTGGTCGCGGACCTGCACCTGGAGAAGGGCAGCAGCTATCACGGCGGCCGGGCGCGCCATCCCCTGCCGCCCTACGACAGCGCCGCCACCCTCGACCGGCTGGAAGCCGTCCTGGACCTACACCGGCCGGAAACGGTGATCTGCCTGGGCGACTCCTTCCACGACCGCCGCGCGGACCAGCGGCTGTCCCGAGCCGAATGCGCGCGCCTCGCCGCGCTGACGGCGGCGCACCGATGGATCTGGATCGCGGGCAACCACGACCCGGCGCCCCCGGGCGAGCTGGGCGGTGAGGTCCATGACGAAATCGTCCTTGGCGGGCTGATCTTCCGGCACGCGGCGGATCCGGACGCCCCTGTGTCGGGCGAGGTTTCCGGCCACTATCACCCCAAGGCCGCGGTGCGCGTGCGCGGCCGGCGCGTTGCCGCACGCTGTTTCGCCGGCGATGGGCGGCGGCTGATCCTGCCCGCGTTCGGCACCTACACGGGCGGGCTCAATGTGCTCGCCCCGGCGCTGCGGGGCCTGCTGGGGACGCGTTTCGCCGCTTACTTGATCGGCCGAAAGGCCGTCTACACCTACAGCGCCAGGGCCCTGATCCCGGAAGCACGCGGCCTTTCCTGACGCATGTACGCGTATAGCACGCCACCACCTGCGAACACCGAACACGCCGCCGCTGGAAAGGCGGACAGCGCCGACAACGGGGGAGTTGGGGTTTTTGGGGAACCTAGCGCCGCCCGCCTAACGCGGCCTGTATAGCACATGCAACATGCATCGCAAAAGGTGCATGCACGCGGCATACCACCCGGCGGCGCAGGGCAGGATCATCCCGGCCCTTCGCACGCCCGTACACCCTTGCGCAAAGGAACGCAGAAAGACCCGTCATGACCACCATCGTCTGGTTCCGCGCGGACCTGCGCATCTCGGACAATCCCGCCCTGGTCTGGGCGATCGCGCGCGGCGCCCCCGTGGTGCCCGTGTTCGTGCTGGACGACCACTGGCCGGACCCATGGCAGCCGGGCGGCGCCGCCCGCTGGTGGCTGCACCACAGCCTGCGGGCGCTGGACGCGGCGCTGCGCGAATACGGCAATCGGCTGGTGCTGCGCTGCGGGCCGGCGGATCGGGTCATCCCCGAACTCGCGGCGGAAACGGACGCCACGGCCGTGGCCTGGAACCGGCTTTACGAAGGCTGGGCGCGCGAGCGCGACTCGCGGATCAAGCAGACGCTCAAGGAGGCCGGAATCACGGCCGCGAGCTTTCAGGACCGGGTCCTTCACGAGCCCTGGGTCCCAAAGACGGGCGGCGGCGCGCCGTACAAGGTCTTCTCGCCATTCTGGAAGGCGCTGCTCAAGCTGGGCGCGCCGGCCGAGCCGCAGCCCGCTCCCGAACACATCCCCACGGGTCCGGCCGTACGCGGCGACGACTTGGATTCCTGGGGCCTGCACCCGACGCGGCCCGACTGGTCCGGCGGCCTGCACGCCACCTGGACTCCCGGCGAAGCGGGCGCACAAGCGCGACTGCACGCCTTCCTCGACGGCGCGTTGGCGCAGTATCCGGAGCTGCGCAACCGCCCCGACCGCGCCGGTACGAGCGCCATGTCGCCGCACCTGCGCTGGGGGGAGATCTCGCCCGCCCAGCTGTGGCACGCCACCCAGCACCGCATGATGGAGGACGCTTGCCACGACGCGGGCATGACCTTCCTACGCGAGTTGGGCTGGCGCGACTTTTCCTATCATCTGCTCTACTGGTGGCCGGATCTCGCGGACGTCACCTGGAAGCCCGCGTTCCGCGCCTTCCCGTGGCGTGAGGACGGCGACGGCTACCGCGCCTGGGCGCGTGGGCAGACCGGCTATCCCATCGTCGACGCGGGCATGCGCGAACTCTACGCGACCGGGTGGATGCACAACCGCGTGCGCATGATCGTGGGCTCGTTCCTGGTCAAGGATCTGCTCATCCCCTGGCAGTGGGGCGAGACGTGGTTCTGGGACACCCTGGTGGACGCGGACCCGGCCACCAACGCCGCGTCCTGGCAGTGGGTCGCCGGCTGCGGTGCCGACGCGGCCCCTTACTTCCGGATCTTCAACCCGGTCACGCAAGGGCAGAAGTTCGATCCTGGGGGCGCCTACGTCCGGCGCTGGGTGCCCGAAATCGCCGCCCTGCCCGACCGTTACCTGCACGCGCCCTGGACGGCACCGGCGAGCGTCCTGGCCCACGCCGGAATCACGCTGGGTACCAGCTATCCCGAGCCGCTGGTGGACCACAAGGCCGCGCGCAAGCGCGCCCTGGACGCGTTCGAGACCATCAAGGGCGGCGCCTGAGTCCCTTACCGGACGACGCCCGTGCCGATCCGCTCGCCCACTTTGCGGTGGGTGTCGCGCTCGACCGTGAGATCCGCGGCACCCCGCTGGAACAGGATGACGATGTCCGACCCGCCGAAGAGGAAGTAGCCGAATTCCTCGCCCTTATCGAGATAGCTTCCGACACGCGGCGTGACATTGACCGACGATACCTGGCCCATCCCGATGGGCAGCGTGGCCACAAGGCCGACGGGCGAGTCCTGAATGATGAGCCCCCGGGCCTGCTGGAACTGATGGCCCACACCCGCGTGCGCTTCCAGGTTGCCGGCGGCATCCTGGTACACGTCGAGGTTCACCTCGCCCAGGATGTGCCGGACGTCCTTAACCTCGCCGCGCACCGGCACGTGGTAGCGGTGGTAATCGTTCACGTGCAGGAACGCGTGCATGAAGGTGCCGCCTTCAAACGCGCGCGCATACGCGCTGTCCGCCAGCAGCGAGGGAATCGGATAGGTCACGCCCTTCGACACGATGGTCGCGTCATCGCCGATGGGAACCTGGGTTTTGTAGAGACTGTCGGCGGGCGCGACGATTACGCGGTCGTCGAAGCGCCCCGCAACCGGACGCATGCCCGGGCGAATCGCAAGGGCAAAAAACTGGTTGAACGTCATCCAGCCGCTCGGCCCGGGATCGTACTCTTCGATGCGGAACTCCGGATCGTCCAGGAATGCCTGGATGTGCTTGGCGGACTCCGGCGTATCCAGAAAAGTTCCCCAGGCCTCGATGAAGCTGGCGATCCAACGGCGGAACACCCCGGACTCCGCCCGGATCCGGCGCGCCGGCTCCTGCTTCAGGATCCAGTAGAACTTCACGATCTGCGGATACAGCGTGTCCGGGCTGGGAATGCTCTCTACGAGCGCATCGAGGTAGGCGATATACCCGTCGATACTTTCGATATCGGGCAGGTTTGCCGCGCGCACCGCTTCCGCCAAGCCGCGCCGGATGCGCACGTCCGTCTGAAGCAGCGTTTCCAGCCGCTGGACCACTGAGTGGTGCGCCATTGCGTGTCTCCTGGCCCGAAAATGCGGCGCAGAGTTGCGCTACGCGCATACGACTTCCCAGTCTCTATTTCGGGTTTACCCGCATTCCGTGCATATGTCGACATCCGATCGCGCTCGATCCTGGTCCGGGGCAAGCCGTGTCCGGGAACCGGCGCGTCTGCGCGGCAGTCACTGCGTTCACCGAAGACAGGAACATATCGGCGCTGCACACCATGCGATTTCTGCCATGCAACCCTTTGGATCAGTACCGCCGCATTGCCCGGCATGCGCGCACGTGTTACACTTTTTGGGTGCTTTTTGCTATTTGAGTAAACGTAAAGGAGTCTACGATGCCCTTCCGTGCCGTTGTCCTGGGGATCGGGATGCTCGGTCTCGCCGCCAACGCGGCCGCACTGTCGCCGGACGACATGGGTCAGTTGCGCGACAAGGCGCTGACGATCCTGGCGAACAACAGCCTCGACACAGCGATTGCCAAAATGAAGAAGCCGCAGGCGGGGCTGATGAATATGGACGGACCGGGCCTTCACACCTGGGCGTTCAAGGCCTCGGGGGAAGTCATCTGGGATCACTCGGGCCAGACCACACCGGGGATGAACATCTCGAGCCTGACCGCCCCGGACGGCGAGGCCCTCGTGGACAAGGTCAAGACCGAGGTGCGCAACGACGACGGTCGGATGATCTGGGAAGGCGTCGTTCCGCACCCGGTGACGGGCGAAATGAAGCCCGCGCACCTCGCGTGCGCCAGCTTTGCAGCGAAAAAATACATGTGCGTGATGGCCTGGCCGTAACCCGTGGCATGCGCCCCGGCACGCCACGCGCGGTGCAAGGACCCCGGCGATGAAAAATCTTCCCATCCGGTTCAAGGTCGCCCTCGCCCCGATGGCGGTGGTGATCCTTTTGATCGCGTTCTCCGTGGTCGCGTTGCGCGCGATCGACAGCAACGTCACCGCGATGCAACGCATGGAGACGGCCGCGTTCGAGAACGTGCGCAGCGTCAATCGCCTGGTCGATCATGCGCAGAACCTGGAGAGCGCCCTCTTCCGCGCCAGCACCTTCGGCATGATGAAGGCGATGGACCAGGTCGAGACGGCCGCGGGCACGGCCGAGACCGAAATGGCCGCGGTCCGCAAGGCCCTGGAAAACCTGCGCGGGCGCGACCTCACGGAAAAGCAGGCGGCGCTGCTGACTACCCTCGACGAGCCGCTGTCGGGCTTCTTCCAGAACGCCGACAACGCGCTCACCATGGTGCAGAAGAACCCCAGTATCGCCGCGGCCATGGTGCGCAGCGCGGCGAAACAGTTCGGCGGCGTGCTGGAGAAGCTCGAGACCGTCCGTGATTTGGAGATCCGGCGGGCGCAGGCGCAGGCCGACGGCGCCATCGCCGGCGCGGAGACGAGCCGCCGCCTGCTCCTGGCAATTCCCGTCGCCATGGTGCTCATCGGGCTGGCGGCAAGCTGGGGCATCGGGCGCACCATCGTCCGCCCCGTCCAGAGCCTCACACGGGCGACCGAAGCCATGGCCCGCGGCGAGCGCGAGATTACCATTCCCGACACATCGCGCCGGGACGAACTTGGTCGCATGGCGCACACCGTGTCCGTTTTCCGTGACACGCTGGCGGAGAACGAGCGCATGCGTGAGCGCGAGGCCGAGCGCGAGCGCGCCGAGCAGGAACATCGCCGCGACATGCGCCAGCAGCTCGCGGCACACTTCGAGGAGCGCGTAAAGGCCGTGGTCGCGCGCGTTCAGCAGGCCGCGGACACGCTGCAGAACATGGCCACCTCGATGAGTTCCGCTGCCGAGCAGGCGTCGGGCGAATCCCAGACCGTTGCGACGGCCGCCGAGCAGGCGTCCAACAACGTCCAGAATGTTGCCTCGGCGACGGACGAACTCACCACCTCCATCGAGAACGTGGGCACACAGGTCGAACGCTCGCGAGACATCGCGCAGAAGGCGGACAGCCGTGCCCAGAACACCTCGGGCACCATCACCAGCCTGAACGAGAATGCCGAGAAGATCGGCGAGGTCGTCCAGCTCATCAACGAAATTGCCGATCAGACCAACCTGCTCGCGCTTAACGCGACGATCGAAGCCGCCCGCGCCGGCGAGGCCGGCAAGGGCTTCGCCGTGGTGGCCAATGAGGTGAAGAATCTCGCCAAGCAGACGGGCAAGGCCACTGACGACATCCAGACGCACGTCGGCGCAATCCAGACCGCGACCAAGGAAGCCGTGGACGCGATCAACGACATCTCGCACGTGATTTCAGAGATGTCACAGATATCGGAGGACATCGCCTCGTCCGTTCAGCAGCAGAGTTCCGCCGCCGGCGAGATTTCGCGGAATATCAACGACGCGGCACGCGGCTCTGCGCAGGTGGCGGAGAACATCGCCAGCGTGCGCCAGCTCGTCCAGACCACCGGCGACAACGCCACGCGCCTGCTGGAGACGTCCGAGCAGATGGCCGAACAGACGCGCACGCTCGACACGGAAGCGGACAACTTCCTGGCCGAGGTTCGCAGCGCATGAGCCTCGCCGGTCCGCCCAGGTCGGCGCCGGACCGGCTCGGCCGCATGGGGTGTATCACCGGTTCGAATTGGGCGTGGCCGAGGCGATCTTTCGGCCGACCTTGTGGTGATTGCCCGTCTTGATGGCGATGTCCAGGTTCGCACTTTTCTCGAACAGCATGATGATGTCCGAGCCGCCGAACAGGAAATAGCCGAACTCCTGCCCCTTGGACAGATAGGTGCCCACGCGCGGCGTGATATTGACGGAGGAGACCTGCGCCATGCCGATGGGCAGCGTCGCCACGAGGCCGATGGGCGAGTCCTGCACGATCAGGCCGCGCGCCTGCTGGAACTGATAGCCGGTGCCGTCGCGCGCGTGCAACTCGCCGGTCTCGTCCTGGCGCACATCGAGGTAGACGTCGCCGTGGATGTGCTTGACCTCCTCGACCGTTCCGCGCACGGGCACATGGTAGCGGTGATAATCGTTCACGTTCAGGAAGGCGTGCATGAAGGTACCGCCCTCGAACCGCGCGGCGTGCTTGCTGTCCTGGATCAGCGTCATGATGCTATAGGTTACGCCCTTCGCCGTGATCTGCGGCGCGTTCTTGTCGATGGTATACTGCGCCTTGAAGACGCTGTCCGCGGGCGAGACCACCACGCCATCGTCGAACTCGCCCTCGACCGGGCGCATGCCGGGTCGGACCGCCCGGGCAAAGAATTCATTAAAGGTGCGCCAGCCGCTCGGCCCCGGATCGTAAGCGTCGATGTCGAACCGCGGATCGTCCAGAAAGCCGTCGATATGCTTGGCAGACTCCGGCGTGTTCAGAAATGCACCCCAGGCGTCGGCGAAATTGACCATCCAGCGGCGGAACATGGGCGACTTTTCCTGCAGCTTCCGCCCGGAATCCTGATCCAGGAACCAATAGAACTCGACGATGTTATCGTAGAGTTTCTGGTCCTTGGGAATCCACTCGACGAGGTTGTCGAGATAGTCGAAATAGTCCTCCAGGGTCTGCACGGCCGGGCGCTTCGCTTCCTGGATGGATTGCGTAAGCAGCGGCCGCATCCAGGCATTGTTACGCAGCATGTCCTGGAGCTGCTGCACGACGGCATGGCGGGCCATCGCCACCTCCCCCAATCGGCTATCATGCGAGGCCACAACTTTGTGTCGTGGTACGCCAAAAGTACAACGCGCGAAGAAGATTTTCAAACGACACGCGTACAGGGCCGGGTATCGGCCACGCTCGGCCTTGCGGCCTTTGGAAGCGGCACGTGCAGGCCTCTTGTGGCGGGCGGGGCCGCTGGGCTATACTTTGAATTGTTATCGTTGTCCAGTGGGTTGAACCATGATCACGCGCCGCCACGCCCTCGCCCGGGTGGCTCCGGTCACCGTCGGTGCCGCCGCCCTGCCGGGCACCGCCCTGGCCTTTTCCGTGACCGAGCCGAATGTCGAGCTGCGGAAACAGTACGAGAACGCCTGCCGCGCACGCTCGCGCCACGAGGTGCTTCTGGACGAGATCCGGCGCACCCTGGCCGCCGAGACCGGCGAACCGCCCAGCGAGGCCGAGGTCCGGCAGGCCGCCAACGCCGCGCAGTGCCCGTTGTGCGGCTGCCCGGTGAGCGCAGGCCTGCCCGACGGCGCCATCGGCGACGACCGGCAGGGGTAAGCGCCGTCCCGGGAACCACTCGCGACGCCGACGATACGGCCGATCATTCCAACGCGAATGTCACGGGGATCCGCAACCGCAAACGCGTCTGCCCCAGCGCATCCGGTATCGCCGGCAGGGGCGTGGCGCGCTCAAGCATCGCCACAGCGGCCCGATCGAGCCGCGCGTACCCCGAACTCCGGACGATTTCGCGGTCGCGCAAACGTCCCCGTGCATCGATCACGAAGCGGATGACGGCGGTGCCCTCTTCGCTGCGCAATCGCGCTGCGCGGGGGTATTTTTTGGCCGCCGCGAGCCGGGCGCGCAACTTCGCCATATAGCGGGCGCGCAGGTCCGTGGCCGAGCCGTTGCCCCGGCGAGCGGTGCCGGTGTTGCCGGCGCCGGCGGGCCCCTCGCTGGACGCGGCCGATCCCCCGCGCTCGGGGTATTGCGCCCCCGCCGGCGCGCCGGCCTTCGATGCCGCCTGGCTCGTCGGCTCGGAGCCCGCATTGGCCGTTGCGCCACCATCCGCAGCCGTAGTTTTCCGCCGCTCCGGCGGATCGGCGCGGCGTCGGACGGGTGGCTCGGGTTTGGCGGCCGGTTTCGGGAGCCTCGATGGTTCAGCCGATCGGCCCGGGGCGTTTGCCGGCGCGGCTTCGGTCGGCTTGTGCTGCGGTTTCGGGGCCGGTTCGGGCACGCCCGTGGCGGTCTCAACGCGCGTCTGCGACACTGACGGCCGGTCCGCTTCTGGCCGGGACGGGTCTGCGGGTTCGACCGGTTCCGGCTCAGCCGCGGCCGCCGTATCCGGCGAAGTGGCCCGGGTGACAGGTTCGGCCGCGGTCACCATATCCGCCCGCGCGACCGGCTCGGCCTGAACCCTTGCCGGCGTATCCGTCACGCCCGCCGGCTTGACCGGTTTCGATGGGGTCACGGTTTCCGCCGGCGTCGGCGAACCCGCGCCGGCCGTGCTTGTCGGCGCGTGCATGCCGCCCAGGGTTACGGCAGTGCCACCGCCGCGTGCGCGCGATTCGGCCGGATCCGATGCGCTTCGCAGGGCGGCGAACGCCAGGAGGTGCAGCGTCAACGCCACGGCAAGCGCGAGCCCGATATGGTGGTTGCGCAAGCGCATCAACTGTTTTCCGCGGGCTTGGTGAGCAGGCGCACCTGGCGGATATCGGCGTTGCGCAGGGCCGCGAGGACGGCGATCACGCGGTTTGCTGCTGCGTCCTCGTCCGCTCGAACACGGACCGGACCGTCGTCGCCGCGCCGATCGCGGACCAATCCGCCGAGCTTGCCGAGCGTCGTCTTGGTCTGCCCGACCGCGAGCCGGCCCTCCACGGCAACATAGACCGTAGCGGCCGAATTGCGGGCGCGGCGCTCCTGGTCGGATTCGGGCGGCTTCGCCTCGAAGGGCATGGGCGCGCTCACCCGCCCCGCCAGCATGAAGAAGATGAGCACGACAAAAACCATATCGATCAGCGGCGTCAGGCTGACGGGCGACCGTTCCTTGTGGCGCCGCTGCAGCTTCATCATTCCCCCCGCATGAGCCGGGCGTTGGCAATGCCCGCCGCCTCGACGCGGTCGAGCACCGAGACCGCGCGCTGCAGATCGACACCCGCACCGGGGTGAATCACCACCACCGGCTCGCGCTCGTGCCGGGTCAGGCGCGCCATGGCCTCCCCGAGCCCGCCCTCGGCAATGGGCTCGCCGTTCAGGTCGAGCGCACCGTCGGCGGCGATGCGCAGGAGCACGGCGGGCGGCCCCTCGGCCTCGGGCGATGCCGTGGCGGGCGCGTCCAGGCGAATGGCGCGGTGCTCGGCCAGGTTCGAGGCGAGCATGAAAAACACCAGCAGGATGAACACCACATCGATCAGCGGCGTCAGGCTGATCCGGGCGCGCGCGCTGCGCCGGCGCTCAAGCGTGAGCCGCTGCGGCGGGCTGGGCGGCGGCATCGCCGGCCTCACTGGGACGTTCGGGGACCACGGAAGCCGTGAACACCTGGGTGACCGCGTCCTCCATCAGGTGCGTGACCTGTTCGACCCGGCGGTCGAAGTGGTTCACCGCCGCCACACTGGGCACCGCCACGGCGAGCCCGACGGCGGTGGTGAGCAGGGCCTCCCAGATGCCGCCGGAGAGCACGGCCGGGTCGACGCGGCTGCCCGCCGCTTCCATGGCGCGGAAGGCGTCGATCATCCCCAGCACCGTGCCGAACAGGCCGAGCAGCGGGCTCAGCGTGGCGACCACCTCGATGGTTCGCAGATGGCTGCGCAGAGCTTCGATCTCCGCGGCCGCGCGCCGGCCGATCTCCTCGCGCAGCAGATCCGTGCGCGAACCGGCCGCGGGCAGCTCGCGGATCGCGCCCGCGGCGACCTGCGCCGCCGGGTTGCGGCTGGCGGCGAGGATCGCCAGCGCCTGCCGCGGATTGCCCGCGCGGTAGGCGGACAGGCCGTGGTGAATCGGGCGCGCGTCGCCGATGCGAAGGCCGGCGAACTGGACCAGCTTGGCGATAACGATGGCCAATGTGGCCACCGAGATCGCCAGGAGGAGCACGACCACGGGACCGCCGGCGCCGATCAGGCCGGCCAGCGCGCCGCCGTCCATTCGGGTGAGCCAATCGGTCATGTGGCGTCCGCAGGGTTGGGATCGGGGTGCGGGGCGCACGGCCCCGGCGGGCCCGCCATCTTCGCCCTCAGCCCGCTGAGGTCAATCCCGTCGGCTGGACAAAACGGCGCCAAGGGGCGATAACGCACGGGTGCCGGGACGTGCGAACAAAGCAAGCGGCGACAAGGAGCACGAGGCGACGTGGCCGAACACCAGACCGAGAGCGCCTACGGAAGGGCGCCGGCCGCCCATCACACCATCGAGGTCGTGGGCTGGTTCGAGGACCGTGCGCATTTTCGCGCCGCGGTGCGCGGCCTGATGAACGCGGGCTTCCGGCGGACGGATCTGTCCGTACTGGACAGCCACGAATCGCTTTCGGCCTCCGAATCGCCGCGCGAAGTTCTGGCCGAGACCATGAGCGGCTTGGTGCGCGAGGTGAACTACATCGGCCCCATTACCGCGGCCGGCCTCATCGCCGTCGCCATGGGCCCGGTGGGCGCGCTGGTCTCGGGCGCCATCGGCGCTGGGCTGACGGGCTATGCGGTCGCCGATGTCCTGCGCGAGCTGCGCGCGACTCCGCACACCGAAGCTTTCGCGCGCGCGGCCGAGAACGGAGCCATCCTGCTTTGGGTGCGCGCCGAGGATCAGGCCAGCCAGGACCGCGCCATAGAGATCCTGCGCGACAACGGCGGACAGGAAATCCACACGCACGAGCGCCCCAAGCGTGGTGGGGAAGCCGGCGCATCCGGCGGCGGGACCTAACGGCCGGCGTTCCCGGGAGCCGGCCGCCGCCGGAAAGGCCTCATACGAAAGAGCGGACGGCGGGTGTGCGTGGCGGCGGGTGGCGCGCGCTGCTTGCACAAAAGCTTCATTTTCGTTTCGGCGCGCCAATCTTTACCCGCGGGCGGAACGGCGCTCCGGAGTTCGACGATGGATCTGCGCGCACGCTGGCGGGTTCTGCGGCGATGGATCGCATGGCGCGACCTGTCGCGTGCGGCCGCGCGCCTCGCCCTGCCGCCCGCGGGCGTCCTGCTGCTTCTCGCCATCACCGGGGCCGCCGGTGTGGTGCCCGCCCTGCTCGGCGTGCTCGCGACCTACCTCGGGATTGGCGCGCTGCTTGCGCCGCACTTCCGGGATCTGAAACGGGTGCGTGACTACGTCGAGCGGTTGCGCGCACGCGAGGAGCCGGCATCGGCCATCCCCGATCCGCCGCGCATCGCGTCGCCGGGGCTGGACCGCCGGCTGCCCGAGGCGATCGCGGAGAGCGCCCGGGCGCGGGAGAGTCACCGGCGCGAGCTGGATGCCGCCATCCGGGGCAACGAGGCGGTGCTCTCCAACCTCCCCGATCCCCTGCTGTTGCTCGATCGCGGCGGCAACGTCCGGCGCGCCAACCGGGCCGCTGGGCGCCTGTTCGGCTCGGGCCTGGCGGGGCGGCCGCTGGCCAACGTCATCCGGCACCCTGATCTGCTTCAGGCCGCGGACGCGGTCGTCGCGGGCGAAACGCAGCAGGAGGTCGAATTCACCACGCCGGGCGACATCGAGCGGGTCTTCAGCGCGCGCATCGCCCCGCTGGTGGGGCCGGCCCCGGACGGCACGGTGGCGGTGATTTCGCTGCACGACGTCACGGCGATCCGGCGCGCCGAGCAGATGCGTGCGGACTTCGTCGCCAACGCCAGCCACGAGCTGCGCACGCCGCTGTCCAGCCTGCTGGGCTTTATCGAGACGCTGCAGGGGCCGGCCCAGGACGATGCCGAGGCGCGCGACCGGTTTCTGGGCATCATGCTCGAGCAGGCCCGGCGCATGTACAACCTCGTCGAGGACCTGCTCAGCCTCTCGCGGATCGAGCTGGACGAGCATTCGCCCCCGCGCGGCGAGGCGGATCTGGTCGCCATCGCCGAGGGCGTGGCGCGCTCGCTTGAGCTTCGCGCCAAGCAGAAGAACATGGCGATCGAGCTGGCGCCGGGCGCGGACTCCATTCCGGTTGTCGGCGACGCCGACCAGCTTACCCAGGTGGTCCAGAACCTCGTGGACAACGCCATCAAGTACGGCCGCGACGGCACGGTCATCCGCGTCATCGGCCACCCCGCCGGCGGCACGGATCAGCCGCGGCGTGCGCGGCGCGGTGCGGCGCTGTCCGTGGTTGACCAGGGCGAGGGAATCCCGCGCGAGCACCTGCCGCGGCTGACGGAGCGGTTTTACCGTGTGGACAAGGCGCGCTCGCGGGAACTGGGCGGCACCGGCCTGGGGCTGGCCATCGTCAAGCACATCATGAACCGCCATCGCGGCGACGTCGAAGTGGATTCCGTCGTCGGGGAGGGCAGCCGCTTTACCATCTACCTGCCCGGTGCGCCGGCCCGCAGGGGCCGCGCTGAGCGCGGGATGGCGGACGCCGCGGCGTCGTAATCGACCCGCTCAAGCAGGTTACGGATTCATGACATCCGGACAGCCGCGGTTTCCCGCGCCGCGGCGTGGGCGCGCCGTGCCCGGCCGGTTCAATGATCCGACCAGCCTGTCAACAAATCGTAACAGGGCTGTAGTAAAACAATCGCCGTCGGGGTCTAGGACTTTGCCGCGGCGACGGACGTGCGGTCCGTTGCGGCAGCTCCATGTCGAGGGGGGCATGGGGTGCGCCTTTGGCCACGCCACACGAAAGACGGAGTTGAAAACCGTGATCAAGCAGACATGTGCCATTGCCGCGGTGGCGGCTGTGGCGGTTGCCGGTGCGCAGCCGGCCGCGGCCCAAGCGCGTGATCAGATCCGCATCGTCGGGTCCTCGACCGTGTATCCCTTCGCCTCGACCGTGGTCGAGCGCTTCGGGCAGAAGACCGAGTATCCCACGCCGGTGATCGAGTCCACGGGCTCCGGCGGCGGCCTGAAGCTGTTCTGCGCCGGTGTCGGTGCGCAGCACCCGGACATCACCAACGCCTCGCGCCGGATCAAGCCCTCGGAGTTCAAGCGCTGCCAGGAGAACGGCGTGAAGAAGGTCACCGAGGTGAAGATCGGCGCCGACGGCATCGTCCTCGCCAACGCGGTGGAGGCGGAGCCCATGTCGCTCACCACCAAGCAGCTCTACCTCGCGCTGGCGAAGGAGATCCCGCAGGACGGCGAACTCGTCGAGAACCCGAACGAGACCTGGTCCGACGTCGATCCCGACCTGCCGGACAACAAGATCGAGGTGCTGGGTCCGCCGCCGACCTCCGGCACGCGCGACGCCTTCAACGAGCTGGGCATGCTCGACGGCTGCAAGCAGTTCGACATGATCGCCGACATGCCCGAGGAGAAGATGCATGAGGTGTGCTTCACGTACCGCGAGGACGGTGGCTACGTCGACGCGGGCGAGAACGACACCTTCATCGTGAAGAAGCTCGCGCAGACGCCGACGGCGATCGGCATCTTCGGCTTCAGCTTCCTGGATCAGAACCGCGACAAGATCCAGGCCGCGACGATCAACGGCTCCAAGCCGACGGTGGAGAACATCTCCAGCGACAAGTATCCGCTGAGCCGTTCGCTGCAGTTCTACGTCAAGAACGCCCACGTCGGCGTCATCCCCGGGATCAAGGAATACCTCGAGGAGTTCATGGCCGAGAGCACCTTCGGGCCGAATGGCTACCTCGTGCAGAAGGGCCTGATCCCGATGCCGGAGAGCCAGCGCGAGACCTGGCGCAACCGCGCCATGGAGCTGGAGACCATCTCCATGGACGACGTCACCGGCTAACGCGCCCGGACGACGGGCGGCCGGGGTCGACAGGCCCCGGCCGCCATGTCGTGCGCGGGCGTTCGGCCACAACCGCCTTCATGATTCCTGACAGTCCCGCGGCGCCGACCGGCTGCCCGGGATTGATCGCGGTCCGGGAACGGGCACTTCCACCATGACCATCACCGTCTACCTCGGCGCCCTGGTCCTCCTGCTGCTGTTCGGGTACTGGCTCGGCAAGCGCCGGGCGTACGCGGTCAGCGGCGGGCATCCGGCCTACCTGCACTCGCTGCCCAGCTACTACGGCGTCTACGTGGCGATGTGGTGCGGCATTCCGAGCGCGCTCCTGGCCGCCCTGTGGTTCGCCATGGAGCCGCACATCGCCCAGTGGGTCCTGGTGAACGCGCTCCCCCCGGAAAAGCAGAACCTGCCGCCGGACGAACTCGGGCTGCTGGTCACCGACATCAAGAACATTGCGGCCGGGTATAGCGTCTTCCGCGACGTCACGCCGGCGCTGGAGCGCGCCGCGGCCGCCTACGAATCGGTCTTCCAGATCGGGCGGCTGTTCGCCATCGTGGCCGCGACCGGGATCGCCATCGTTGGCCTCGCCGTGGGGCAGCGCTACGTCGCGCCGAGTCTGCGCGCGCGCAACCTGGTCGAGCGCGTGATCACCATCGTGATGATCATCGCCTCAACCATCGCCATCCTCACCACGGTCGGGATCGTGCTCTCGCTCCTGTTCGAGGCGCTACGCTTTTTCGGCCGGATCAATTTCATGGAGTTCCTGTTCGGCCTGCATTGGGCGCCGCAGACTGCCATCCGCGAGGGGCAGGTCGGCTCCACCGGAAGCTTCGGCGCGGTGCCGTTGTTCGCCGGCACGATGCTGATCACGGTGATCGCTATGCTGGTCGCGGTGCCGGTCGGGCTGTTCTCGGCGATCTACCTCTCCGACTATGCGCCCAAGCGCATTCGCGCCAGCGTCAAGCCCATCCTGGAGATCCTCGCGGGCATTCCCACGGTGGTCTACGGCTTCTTCGCGGCGTTGACGGTTGCGCCGTTCTTCCGCGACTGGGGCAACGCCCTGGGGCTGGACGTGGCGTCGCAGTCGGCCCTGGCTGCGGGGATCGTCATGGGGATCATGATCATCCCCTTCGTCTCGTCGCTGTCCGACGACGTGATGAACGCGGTGCCCCAGGACCTGCGCAACGGTGCGTACGCGATGGGCGCCACCCAGGCCGAGACCATCAAGCAGGTGGTGTTTCCCGCCGCGCTTCCGGGAATCGTGGGCGCCATCCTGCTCGCCATCAGCCGCGCCATCGGCGAGACCATGATCGTGGTCATGGCCGCCGGCTTGTCCGCGAACCTGACCGCGAACCCCCTGGAGGCGGTGACGACCGTGACGGTACAGATCGTCACGTTGCTGACCGGCGACCAGCAGTTCGACAGCTCGAAGACGCTGGCTGCGTTCGCTCTGGGGATCACCCTGTTCGTGGTCACGCTTTGCCTGAACGTTGCGGCGTTGAACATCGTGCGGAAGTACAGGGAAAAGTATGAGTGAACTCGCTTCCACCGCGGACGAGACCGTCGGCACGCGCCGGCCGGACCTTTCGGTCGAGCGCCTGAACAAGCGCTACGCCGCGGAGCGCCGCTTTCGCTTGTACGGCCTGTTGGCGGTGTGTGCGGCCGTGGGCATGCTGGTGGTGTTGCTGGGGAGCATTGTGCTCAACGGCTACACGGCGTTCTGGCAGACCCACATTGCGGTCGACGTCGAGCTGGATCCGGAGGTGATCGCACCGGATGGTTCGACGGAGGCGGAGACGCTCAAGAACGCCAACTACCGCAAGCTCGTGTTCGACGCCTTCGACGCCCACTTCCCCGGCGTCGAGGGGCGCGAGACGCGCCGCGAGCTGCACAGTCTGGTCAGCGGCGCCGGCGCCCGCTATGTGCGCGAAGCGGTGGTGAACAACCCCGATCTCATCGGCACCACGCAGCGCTTCTGGATCATGGCGGACGACAAGCTCGACATGCTCCACAAGGGCTACGTCGACCTGGACCTCTCCGAGGACCGCCGACTCGTCGACGATCAGTTCGTGGGCTGGTACAACCAGCTCAAGGAGCAGGGCCTCGTCCGCTCGCAGTTCAACACCAACTTCTTCACCGACACCGACAGCCGCGAACCGGAACAAGCGGGCATTCTCTCCGCCACCGTGGGCTCGTTCCTGACGCTCTTCGTCACCCTGATCCTGAGCTTCCCGATCGCGGTGCTCGCCGCGGTCTATCTCGAGGAGTTCGCGCCCAAGAACAAGTTCACCGACCTGATCGAGGTGAACATCAACAACCTTGCGGCCGTGCCGTCGATCGTCTTCGGGCTGCTCGGGCTGGCGGTGATCATCAATTTCTTCGGCCTGCCGCGCTCGGCCCCGCTCGTGGGCGGCATCGTGCTCACCCTGATGACCCTGCCCACCATCATCATTTCCGCGCGCTCCGCGTTGAAGGCGGTGCCGCCGTCCATCCGCGAGGCGGCGCTGGGCGTGGGCGCGTCGCGCATCCAGACGGTCACGCACCACGTGCTGCCGCTATCCCTCCCGGGCATCCTGACGGGCACGATCATCGGCATGGCCCAGGCCCTGGGCGAGACGGCGCCGCTGCTGATGGTGGGCATGGTGGCGTTCATCGTGGATGTACCCACGAGTTTCACGGATTCCGCGACGGTGCTGCCGGTTCAGGTCTTCTTGTGGTCGGACAGCCCGGAGCGCGCCTTCGTGGAGAAGACCTCGGGCGCCATCATGGTGCTGCTCGCGTTCCTGATTATCATGAACGCAACGGCCGTGATGCTGCGCAAGCGCTTCGAGCGCAGGTGGTAAAAACACGAGTTTACGGAGACGATCGATGGTAGAGGTTCAAACCGCCGCGACCGCCACCGCCGCGACCGCCACCGCCGCGGCCCCCGAGGGCGAGACGGGCAAGGCGCCGGATTCCGGGCTGAAGCAGCCGGCCAAGATGTCCGTGCGCAACCTCGACGTCTATTACGGCGAGAACCACGCTCTCCGGGATGTCAGCCTGGACATCGGCCAGAACGAGGTCACGGCCATGATCGGGCCGTCGGGTTGCGGCAAGTCGACGTTTCTGCGCTGCCTCAACCGTATGAACGACGTCATCGACATTGCCCGCATCACCGGCAGGCTGCAACTGGACAACTTCGATATCTACGATCCCAAGCTGGACGTCGTGCAGTTGCGCGCCCGGGTGGGTATGGTCTTCCAAAAGCCCAACCCTTTTCCCAAGTCGGTCTACGACAATATCGCTTACGGCCCGCGCATCCACGGTGTGGCAGACAGCAAGGCCGAGATCGACGGGATCGTCGAGAATTCGCTCAAGCGCGCGGGCCTGTGGGACGAGGTCGCGGACCGGCTCGATCTTCCCGGTACCGGGCTTTCCGGCGGGCAGCAGCAACGCCTGTGCATTGCGCGCGCCATTGCCGTGAGCCCCGAGGTGATCCTGATGGACGAGCCGTGTTCGGCGCTCGACCCGATCGCCACGGCGAAGATCGAGGAGCTGATCGACGAACTCCGGAAGAACTACACCATCGCCATCGTGACCCACAACATGCAGCAGGCCGCCCGCGTCTCCCAGCGCACGGCGTTCTTCCACCTGGGCGAGATGGTGGAGATCGGTAACACCGAAACCATCTTCACCAACCCCTCGGATGAGCGCACGCTGGGCTACATCACCGGCCGCTACGGCTAACCGCGGCGGCACAGCCAGGGCCAGGGAGCGCGCGTATCGTGACGACCGAGCACAGCGAGCACATCGTCAAGTCCTTCGACGACCAGCTCACCGAACTCAGCCAGACCATCGCCCGCATGGGCGGGCTCGCGGAAAGCCAGCTTTCGAGTTCCATGGACGCGCTGGTCAAGCGGGACAGCGACCTGGCCAGCCGGGTGCTCCATGCCGACAACCGGCTGGACGACATGGAATCCGAGATCGAGCACATGGCCGTGCGCCTGCTCGCCCTGCGCCAGCCGGTGGCGAGCGATCTGCGTGAGGTGATCGCGGCGTTCAAGATGGCCTCGGATACCGAGCGCATCGGCGACTACGCCGTCAACGTTGCCAAGCGGGCGCTGGCGCTGAACCAGCTTCCGCCGCTTCCGGCGATGAGTGCCGTGCCGCGCATGGCCCGCCTGGTACAGTCGATCGTCAAGGACACCTTCGACGCCTATGTCGAGCGCGACGCGGATAAGGCGCTGGATGTGTGGCACCGCGACGCCGAAGTGGACGAAATCTACACCTCGCTGTTCCGCGAGTTGCTCACCTACATGATGGAGGATCCGCGCTCGATCACGCCGGGCACGCACCTGCTGTTCATCGCCAAGAACATCGAGCGCATCGGCGATCATGCGACCAACATCGCCGAGACGATCTATTATCTGGTCACAGGCTACCAAATCGAGGGCGGCCGGCCCAAGGGCGATACCTCCTCGTACGAGATCGGGCCCCAGCCCGGCGACAACGGAACGGGCACCGACGGGACGGACAGCGAACGGGATAGCTGATCGCCATGAAACCGCTGATTCAGGTCGTTGAGGACGAGACGGCGCTGGTCACGCTGCTGCGCTACAACCTGGAGCGTGAGGGCTTCCGCGTGGTTGCGGCGTACGACGGCGAGGAGGCGCTGGTCATGGCGTCCGAGGAGCGCCCGGACGTGGTGCTGCTCGACTGGATGCTGCCGCTGACCTCGGGGCTGGAAGTCTGCCGCCGCCTGCGTCGGCAGCCGGAGACGCGCGACATTCCCGTGCTCATGCTGACCGCGCGCGGGGAGGAGGCGGACAAGATCCGCGGCCTGGACAGCGGCGCGGACGACTACGTGACCAAGCCGTTCTCGCCCGCCGAGCTGATCGCGCGGATTCGCGCCGTGCTGCGCCGGTCGCAGCCGCAGATCACCAGCGAGACCCTGTCCTTCGCCGATCTGACCATGGATCTCGCCGCGCACCGGGTGCGCCGCAACGGCCGCGACGTCCACCTGGGCCCCACGGAGTTCCGGCTCCTGCGCCACCTCCTGCAGCATCCGGGGCGGGTGTTCAGCCGCGAGCAGCTTCTGGACGCCGTGTGGGGCCACGACGTCTATGTCGAGCCGCGCACCGTGGACGTCCACATCCGCCGGCTGCGCAAGGCGCTCAACACCGGCCCGGAGCCGGACCTGATCCGGACCGTGCGCGCCGCCGGCTACGCCCTGGACGATCCCGGGGCGGGCGACGGGGGCGACGAGGTACCGACCGAACTGGTGTCCTGAAGGGGTCGGGCGCCGCCTACATCCGCAGCAGCACCAGCGCCAGCGTCGTCACCAGCGGCGCGACCACGGTCGAGGCCATGACCGCCGCGGCGGCCAGCGGCGTGTGCCCGCGGAATTCCGCGGCGAAGATCGCCACCAGCATGCCCACGGGCGCGCACGCGCCGACGATCAGCATCGTCGCCACGTCGCCGTCGAAGGGCAGGGCCCACACGGCCGCTGCGGTCAGCGCGGGCGCCAGGAGCAGCCGCAGCGCCACGGCGGCGCCGGCCGCGCCCGCGGGAATGCGCAGGTCGCTGTTGCCCAGTTGCGCCCCCAGCGCCAGCAGCGCCACGCCCAGATAGGCGTCGCCCAGGGTGGCCGCGGGCGTCTCGATCACCGGCGGGAGCCGCAGGCCCAGGGCGTTCATGGCCAGACCCAGCGCCACCGCCGGCACCAGCGGATTGGAGAACAGGTTGCGCAGGTGCCGCCCCAGTCCGCCCTGGGTCCCGGCGAAAAGCAGCGGCGCGGCAACCATGATGACCACCGAGTGCACGGCCGTGAACACCACCTGGTAGAACACCAGCTCCCCGCCGAAGGCGAGTTCGATGACCGGGATGCCGTAGTTGCCGCTGTTGGGGAACGCGCAGCCCAGCGCCACCACCGCGCGCACATCCCGTGGCACCCCCATGGCGCGCCCCACCGACCAGCCGATGGCGAGCAGCACCAGGAACTGCGCCAGCACGAACGCCGCCGGCCCCTGCGCCTGCGCCACGGGGATCTGGGCCCGCGAAAGCGTGACCACGATGTAGCAGGGGAAGGTGGCGTAGACGAGCAGCCGGTTCAGCGTGGTGACGTCGAAGCGCGCCCACTTCTGCAGGCCGAACCCCGCCGCGGCGAGGAGAACGACGGGCAGTGTGATGCCGGTGACGACGTCGAGGAGGATGGCCATGCAGGGCGGCGACCGGACGAGGGGGCGTTCGGGCAAGATGCGCCCAGGTCGGGTCACCTGACCGCTGGATCTTGCCTTATCTTCAACGGGTCACGTGCGATTCAGCGATCCACCCGGATCGCAGCGCACGCTAAGCGGCGGCGAACCCGGGCCACCCTGCACGCGATCCGGCCGCGATCAAGCGCTCTGCGCCGCGGGGGTATCGTCGCCGTCCGCCTGAAGCTCCAGCCGCACCCGCCGAACCTGCGGATCCTCGGGGCTGTGCGCGATGTGGAAGCCGAGTTCGCGGCACATGGTCAGCATGGCCCGGTTCTCCGCGAGGACGTCCCCCACGATCGCGCCCGTGCCGCGGTCGCGGCCGTAGCCGATGATCGCCCGCATCAGGGTATAGCCCAGGCCGCGTCCCTTCAGGTCGGAGCGCACCATGACCGCGTACTCGCCCTCCTCGTTGTCGGGGTCGCAGGTCAGGCGCACCGCGCCCCAGAGTTCGCCCGGATCGTCCGGATTCGCCGCGACGAACGCCATCTCGCGGTCGTAGTCGATCTGGGTCAGGCGTGCGGCGAAGCGGTGGGAGAGTTCGCGCATCGGCGAGAAGAAGCGCAGGCGCACGTCTTCCGGGTCGAGGCGCTTGAACAGCGCCTGCAGCGCAGGCTCGTCCTCCGGCCGGATGGGGCGCAGGTAGATGGTCTCGCCGGTGCGCAGGGTTACGGTCTGCGAAAGCTGTGCGGGATAGGGGCGGATGGCCAGGCGGGATTCGCCCGGTTCGCTCGCCGTCCGGCGCAGGACCACGCGCGCTTCCGTGACCAGGACGCGTCCCTGGCCCGCCTGCATCGGGTTCACCGCGACCTCCGCCACCTCGGGATGGTCGATGAGCAGCTGGGACAGCCCGATCAGCGCCAATGCCGCGGCGTCGCGGGTGCCGTTGGGGGTGCCGTTGTCCAGGACCCCGGCGACGTGCGTCTCGTCGATCATGCGCCGGGCCAGGTTCATGTTCAGCGGCGGCAGCCCCACGGCGATGTCGTGGCGCGCCTCCCAGGCCGGGCCGCCCTGGCCGAACAGCAGGACAGGCCCGAACGGCGGCTCCTCGCGCGCGCCCATGGCGATGGGGACGCTCGAATCCGGCGCGCCCCAGGCGGTGTCCCGCGGCGTCAGCTCCAGACCGTAGGCGGCGAGGAGGGCGCGTGCGTCTTCCGCCGCCAGCTCGTCCCGCTGCGCCGCCTGCGCCTGCCGGATGATGCGCGTCGCCGCCTGCGTGTCCGGGGTCAGCCGGTCGGGCAGGGACGGCGGCGTCTCCATCAGGTTTTCCTGGCTGCGCCGGTAGCGCACCAGGTGCAGAAATCCGCGAACCGCGTCTTCCGGGGCGTTGTAGCTGGGCACGCGGTTGCCGGCGAAGATCCTGTGCGCGTCGCGTGCGGCGTCGGTGCCCAGCCACGCGGCGAACAACGGGCGGCGCCGGCCGCCCATGGCGCGCACCACGGCATTGGCCGTTTCCGCCGGATCCTCGGCGGGTCCCGGGCAGTTGATGGCGAGGATGGCGTCGCTCTCGCGCTGGTTCAGCAGGACCTTGATGGCGCCGGCGTAGCGCTCGCCCGAGGCGTCGCCCACGATGTCCACCGGGTTGGTCGCGGACCAGGTCGGCGGCAAGGTGGCGTTGAGCTTCTCGATCGTGTCCTCGGACAGCTCGGCGAGCTTGCCCCCGCCCTCGACCAGGGCGTCCGCCGCGAGCACACCGGGGCCGCCGCCATTGGTGACGATGGTCATGCGGTCGCCCTTGACCGGCGGCGACATGGCCAGGGTCTCGGCGGCGTCGAAAAGCTCGTGCAGGCTGTCCACGCGGAGCATGCCGGCGCGCCGGAAGGCCGCGTCATACGCGGCGTCGCGACCGGCGGGGGCGCCCGTGTGGCGCTCCGCGGCGCGCGCGCCCTCGGCGTGCTTGCCGCCCTTGATGACGATCACGGGCTTGGTCCGCGCGGCCGAGCGCGCGGCCGACATGAACTTGCGCGCGTCCGTGATCGCCTCGACGTACATCAGGATGGCGCGGGTGTGCGGATCGTTGGCGAGGAAATCCAGGCTGTCGCCGAAATCCACGTCCGCCTTCGCGCCCAGCGAGACGATGTTGGAGAACCCGATGCCACGCGGCTGCGCCCAGTCGAGCATGGCCATGACCATGGCCCCCGACTGGGTGACGAATCCGAGGTCGCCGGGAAGCGGCGCATGGCGCGAGAAGCTGGCGTTGAGGCCGTGGCGCGGCGCCATCACGCCCAGGCAGTTGGGCCCCAGCACGCGCATGGTGTACGGCCGCGCCGCATCGAGCAGCGCCTGGAAGCGCGCCTTCCCAGCTTCGCTCCCGTCCTCGCCGAATCCCCCGGCAAGCACGACCGCCGCCCGGGCCCCGCGCGCACCCAGCGCGGCGATGGTTTCGGGCACGGCGTCGGGCGGTGCCGCGATCACGCCCAGATCCGGCGTGACCGGCAGGTCTTCGACCGTGGGATAGGCGAGCACGCCCGCGATCGATTTGTGCTTGGGATGGACGGGCATGATGGGCCCGTTGAATCCCGCCTGAAGCAGGTTCTGTGCCACCACTCGGCCGATCGCCCCGTTCTTGGGCGAGCCGCCGATCAGGGCGACGGCACCGGGCCGGAAAAGGGCGTCGAGGTTGCGTATACTCACGGCTTGGACTCCGCCGACCGCCGCTGGAACATCTATTGTGCAGTGCACAATTTAGGTTCGGCAGCGCGGCAAAGCAAGCGCGAACGCCTGAAACGGACACATGCGGGGGATGCAGAGACGACAGAGGCGTGCGCCGCTCACGCCTCCTCCCCCGACAGTTCCGCCTGGTACGCCGCTTTCGTCGCGGCGTCGAAGGCGCAGAACACGACCTTTTTCGGCAGGTCGTGCTCGCGCAGCCATTGCCGCGCGACCGAGACGGCGATGTGGCTCGCCCGGCTCAGCGGGTAGCCGTAGACGCCCGTGGAGATTGCCGGGAATGCCACCGTCCGGATGCCGTAATTCTCCGCCCGCATCAGCGAATTGCGGTACGCGCTCTCGAGCAGGCTGTCCTCGTTGCGGTCGCCGCCGTGATAGACGGGGCCGACCGTGTGGATCACATAATCCGCCGGGAGGTCGAAGCCCGGGGTGACCACGGCCTGCCCGGTCGGGCACCCGCCGATCTCGTCGCAGGCTTCCTGGAGCTTGGGCCCGGCGGCCTTGTGGATGGCGCCGTCGACGCCCCCGCCGCGCTTGAGCTGTTTGTTCGCGGCGTTGACCACGGCGCCCACGTCGAGCGTCGTGATGTCGCCCTGAACCACCTCGATCCGGTCGTCGACGTTATCCGCCATCGCCAGCGCCTCCCCATCTTTCGGTTTTTCAAAACATTCAAAGGCTAACGTCCCGCGGGCGCGGCTCCAAGAGCGGGGGCGCCGCTGAACCGCTCGGCGCGCAGCGCCAGCAGGATCGCGGGAACGCCGACCGCCGCCGCGCCCAGGAAAAACGTCACATAGCCCAGGCCGTCCACCACTACCCCCGAGAAGCCGCCGACGAGCTTGCCCGGCAGCGTCATCAGCGAGGAGAAGAGGGCGTACTGCGTCGCGGTGTAGGCCGTTGCCGTCAGGGACGAAAGGTACGCGATGAACACCGCGCCGGCCAGCCCGCCCGCCAGGTTGTCCGCGCTGATGGTCAGGGTGAGCAGGCGCAGGTCCGGTCCGGCCGCGGCCATCCAGGCGAACAGCAGGTTGGTGCCGGCGACCAGGACCGCGCCCAGCACGAGCGGCTTGTGCACGCCAAAGCGGGCCACCAGCAGGCCGCCCAGCCCGGCGCCGCCGATCGACATGGCGAAGCCCACGACCTTGGTGATGCTGGCGATTTCCGCCTTGGTGAAACCCAGGTCGATGTAGAACGGGTTGGCCATGACCCCCATGGTGATGTCGGACAGCCGGTACAGCCCGATGAAGGCCAGCACGAGCAGGGCCGTCCGGCCGTAGCGGCCGAAGAATTCCAGGAACGGACAGACCACCGCACCGTGCAGCCATGCCGCGGCGGCGGCGACGCGGGGCGGCAGGTTGCGCCCGTCGAGCGCAGCCGGAAGGCGGTCGGGCGGGCGTTCGCGCTGCCCCTCGGCGACCGGTTCGCGCACGGCGAGCACGGTCGCCATGCCGACGCCCATCAGCGCGGCCATGCTGGCGTATGCGGCCGACCAGGCGGCGAACTCGGCGATGTAGAGCGCGCCCGCCCCGCCGGTGAGCAGCGCCACCCGGTAGCCCAGGACGTAGGCGGCCGCCATGGCGCCCTGGACCTCGGGGGCTGCGGCCTCGATGCGGAACGCGTCGATGGCGACGTCTTGCGTTGCGGAGAAGAACGCGATGATGACCGCGCACACGGCCAGGGCCAACACGTCCTCGGCCGGATCGCTGGCCGCGATGGCGAGCAGGCCGGCCGCCACGCCCGCCTGGCCCACCAGCATCCAGGCCCGCCGCCGGCCCAGCCGGCGCGTCAGGCCGGGCAGGCGCACCCGGTCCACCACCGGCGCCCAGACCACCTTCACCGAAAACATGATCCCGGCCCAGGAGAAGAAGCCGATGGTGGTCGCGCTCACCCCGGCCTCGCGCAGCCATGCCGAGAGCGTGGCGAAAATCAGGAGGAAGGGAAGCCCGGCCGAGAAGCCCAGGAAGAGCAGCGCGAGCACGCGCCGGTCCGCGTAGACGGCCAGGGTGTCCAGAAACCGCATGGTGCGGCCGGGTCTAGCCCATGCGTGTACCGCCTGTCAGCCGGATAAACCGGCAGCAACCCGGGCCGCCGGCACGCTGTCTATGTTACACCAAGCGTTGCGGGGAGGTGCATCCCACGCCGACGATACTGTGCGGGCAGAGGAGGCAGCCATGACGCTCAACGTGACCAGTCACGCCTTCAAGGACGGCGAGGAAATCCCGAAGGTCTATAGCTGCGACGGCGAATCGCGCTCGGTGCCCCTGTCGTGGTCGCAGGGACCGTCGGGTACGCAGAGCTACGCGGTGATCTGCGACGACCCGGACGCGCCGGGGGGCACGTTCAGCCACTGGGCGATCTACAACATTCCGGCGGACCGGCATCAGCTCAACGAGAGCCTGCCCACCGATCCGCTGCTCGAAGGCATGGCCCAGGCGAAAAACGATTTCGGCAAGTTCGGCTACGGGCCGCCGTGCCCGCCGGAGGGCCACGGCACGCACCGCTATTACTTCCGCGTCTATGCCCTGGACGCACCCAAGCTGGAGCTGGCCCAGGAAAGCTCGGTGCCCCAGGTCGAGGCGGCCGTGAAGCAGCACGTCCTGGACATGGGGCAGATCATGGGCACCTATGTGCGCTGAATGCCACGTCCGGCGGGCGTGGGTCCGTCCGGCACTGCCTGGGCGGTGCGCCCGCCACGCGGCGCAATCCGAACAAGCCCGTCGCAGGATCACTGCAGCCCGGCCTCGCGATTGACGATTATGCAAGTGGCCCGAACCGAACGGCCCGGGTTCGGCGCCGCGCTCGCCGCAGGGGGCGTGGTGCCGTTCGCGGTGCTTTTGATTCTGCATCGGCTTGCGCCGATCCCCGGGATCTCGGTGATAAGCCCGGGCGGTGTCGTCTTGTCACTGTTGGTGGGGATTGGGCTCGTCGGCGGAATTGCGCGACATGCCGGTGCGACCATTCCGAATCTCGGCTTGGCGGTTGCCGCGCTGCTTGCGATTGGTGGAGCAGGTACCACTGCCGCGCATGTCCTGCCCGCGGCGAGCTGGGACGGTCAAACCTACCATCTGCCGGCCGTGATCTGGCTGATGGAGGGGTGGCAACCGCTACGGAGCCCGCCGCCTGTCGAGGGGCGCGCGGTTCTGGCCGCGTTCTTCCCCAGCGGGATTTGGACCATCCAGGCCGGCTTGGGGACGCTCGCGGATAATTTTGAGGCCGGGCGCAGCGTAAACCTCCTCTTCGGTACGGCGGCGGCGGGGGCGGTCGGGGCTTGGCTGACCGGTCCTTCGCTCCAGCGCTTCGACGCGCGCGCACCGGTTCTCGTCGGTGCGTCCGTGCTGCTCATCCTGAACCCGGTGGCCGTTGTGCAGGCGCCCACGGCGATGCTCGACGGTGCCGTCTATTACCTCATCCTGCTCCTGACGCTGGCGCTCTGGCGCTGGCTCGACCGGCGCGACGCCTTGGCCGCCGCGACGGCGTTGGGGGCCATAGTGCTGTTGTGCAACGCCAAGCTCGCCGGCCTGTTTTTTGCCGTCGTGATCATCGTCGTGGTGCTGGCGTTTCACGCCGTGGCAAGCCATGGCCGGGACGTGCGCGCGTGGCTTCTGGGCCACGGCCGCGTCATCGGGCTGCTGCTGGCCGCCGGCGCAGTGGCGACGCTGGGCGTGGGGTTCCGGCCCTACGTGACCAACCTGCTGGACCACGGGCGATTGGTCTATCCGCCGGTCACGGCGTTGGTGGCGAGCCAGGTACCGGAGGGCGTGGCTTCGCAAGGCCATCTGGGTGCGCTTGTCCATTTGGTGTTCTCCGCGAACGCGGACGTCGGACCCGGCGGACCGGCACGGCTTCGGGCGCCCTGGGAGATGGCGCGAGAAGCATTCTTTCTGGACATCGATAACCGGAGCGGCGGCTTCGGCCCCGCTTTCGATCTCAGCGTTTGTCTGGGTGCGCTGGTGCTGTTGGGCCGCTTCGCGGCAAGTCGCCGAAACCCGCGCGAGGCCGCCACTGGGGCGCGGATCTGGGACGTCCTCGCCGTGGTTGCGCTGAGCTGCGTTGTGCTTTTTCCCAGACCGTGGTGGGCGCGCTTCGTGCCCATGGCGTGGGTCGTTCCCCTCGCGCTGGCCGGTGCAGCCTGGACCTTCAAAAGTGGAGCCGGATTGCGAAGCCTGGCCGCCGGGATCCTGATCGCCGCCAGCGTGGATACCGGTGTGGCGTTGGACAGCGCCCTCGCTCGCCTGCGCGACGGCATACCCGTGCGGCCCGCGTTGCGCGCTGCGCAAGCCTGCGCCGAACCGGTTGCGATCAGCCGCGGCAAGATCTGGAGCCCGTCGCGCAATATCGGCCACGTTAGCCACGTGGTCTGGCAGCGCCGCCTTGCCCAAGCGGGGATCGCGGCCACGTCGGTCTCCCGGCCGCAATGTCCCCAGGGCCCCCACCTTACGGTGGATGTGCACGTCTGCGGCCCGTGCGGCGGTCGTGCGCAGTGATTCCCGAAGGCGGCGTACCTCGGAGGGGGAGACGGCCGCAGCCCTGCGTGGTTCTAGGCTGGCGGCCGGACTGCAGCCGTCAGCCGGGACACCGCATGATGCCGCCAAGCCATCATTCCGCCGCCGGCCCGCCGGCGCACCGGCCCTTTCACGTCTGCCACGTTCTCCTGCGCCTGGGCTATGGCGGGATGGAGAACGGGCTGGTGACCATCGCCAACGGGCTGCGCGGGGACGGTATCCGGCACAGCGTGGTCTGCCTGGATACGGCGAGCGAATTCCGCGACCGGCTCGCACCGGACGTGCCCGTGTATACGCTCGCGGGACAATATTGCAGCGAGCTCGGCAAATACCGCGCGCTCTGGCGCGTGCTCCGGGATCTCCGGCCCGACGTGGTGCACACCCGCAACCTGCCGACCATCGACCTGTATCCGGTGGTGCTCGCGGCCGGCGTGCGTCGCATGGTGCATAGCGAACACGGCGTGGACTTGCTGGAAGCCGGGGGGTCGCCGCTGAAATACCGCCTGATGCGTCGGCTGGGCGCGCGGTTCATTCCCATCTATGTCGCGCTTTCGCGGGGGTTGCGCGACTGGATGGCGGGCGACAACGGCATCCCGCGGCGCAAGATCCGGGTCATCGTCAACGGCGTGGATACCGCGCGCTTCCGGCCCCACCCCGACGCCGCGGAAAAGCGCCGGGCCCGGGCGGCCCTTGGCGTCCCCAATGATGGCGCCACCGTGATCGGCAGCCTGGGCCGGCTGGAAGCCATCAAGGACCATGCGAACCTGGCGCGCGCCGTCGCCGACCTGGCGGCGCGGCGCCCGGACCTGGCCGCAGGCGTGCGTTTGGTGATCGGCGGCGCGGGGAGCTGCCGCGACGAGGTGGAACGCATCCTTGCCGACGCCGGGTTGTCGGACCGGCTGATCCTGCCCGGTTACATCGCCGACACGCCGGCTTTCTACCGCGCCCTGGACGTTTTCGTCCTCCCGTCCCGAAGCGAAGGCACGAGCAATACCGTCCTTGAGGCCATGGCCGCCGGATTGCCCGTGGTTGCCACGGACGTTGGGGAGAGCGGCCGCCTTATCGCCGCGGGCGAGACCGGTGCCGTGGTGCCGCCGCGCGATCCGGCAGCGCTGGCGACGGCGCTGATCGCCTATCTGGACGACCCGGCACGGGCGCACCGGCATGGCGCGGCCGGACGCGTGCGCGCGTGCACGGAATTCAGCCTGGCGGCCATGCTCGACGCATACGCCGAGGTTTATCGCAGCGTTGCGGGCGTCGGCGGGCGCGCGTTGTACGGCGCGCGCCCGCGCACCTCTACCGCATCCGGTGTACCGCAGAATGCGCCCTGAAGCAGGGTGCACCCGTGACGTACGTCAGGGGATGGCGGCACCCCATTGGCGCCGAAGCCCGGTTCCCGCGCCGCGCCGCCGTTCCGTTTCCAAGGGTCCACGACATCGCGGTTGGTCATCCATGAAGCGTTCCCTTCTCTCAGCATGTGCCGGTCTGGCCCTGGCCGTGGGTCTCGCCGCGTGCGACAGCCAGACCACCGAACAAAAAGTCGACAGCTTTTTGGAGTCGGCGGCGACCAAGCTGGACGCCGGTGAGCGCCGCGCCGCGATCATCGAGCTCAAGAACGCGCTCCAGCTCAAACCGGAGAACGTCCAGGCGCGCAAGCGGTTGGGCGAGGTGTACTTGACGGTCGGGAAGGGCAAGTCCGCGGCCAAGGAGTTCCAGAAGGCGCGCGAGCACGGCGCGCAATCGCCGCGCCTGATGGTCAATCTGGCGCGGGCGCACGTGATGGCCGGCGAGCCGGACAAGGTGCTCGACCTCGTCGAACCCGCGACCAGCGACACCGTCTTTGCCGATGCCAACCGGCGCACGCTGTACGGCCTGCGCGCCCGCGCCCTCTGGGACACGGGGGAGAGCGAAAAGGCGCGTGCGCTGGCCCGTCGCATTCTGAACGACGGGGAGAGCGCGCCCGCCCGCGTGGTGATGGCGACCGCCCTGGCCGGGGCGAATGACTTCGAGGCGGCGCTCGCCCACGCCGAGGCGGCGCTCGACACGCGCCCGAAGGACCCGGAACTGCTGTGGCTGAAGGCGCGCATCCTGATCAGCGACGACCGCCGCGCTGCCGCGGAACCGGTGCTGGAGACCGCGCGCAAACAGCCGTGGCGGCCCATCCTCGTCGACATGGCGCTGGCCGAGCTGGCCCTGCAGCAGGGCGACACCGAGCGGGCCTGGTCCGTGGTGGCGGGCCTGGAAAAGCAGTTCGGCGACGATCCGCGCGTGCAATACTTTGCTGCGCTGCGTGCACTCGTGCAAGACAACAACGAGGAGGCGCGCGAGATCGCCGAGGGCTTGGCCGGGCAGTACAGCAACTTCGCCCGCGCGGCCTACATCGCCGGCGTGGCCAACCTGCGCCTGGAAAACCACGAACTCGCCCGCTCGTACCTTGAAAGATATCTCAACCGGTTTCCGCAAAACGACCGGGCGCGGGTGATGCTCGCGCAAGCCTGGAGGGGGCTGGGCGACGACAAGCAGGCGCGCGCGGTTCTCGACGACGCGGAGTCGCTGGGCAGCCAGGCGCGGCGGCGCCAGCTCGCCGCCGCCGACGTCACGGGCGATCTGGGCGCCCTGGACGGGGAATCGATCGATACCCCCGAAGGCCGCCGGCAGCAGGTGCGCGAGATCATCGGGCACATGCAGCGCAAAGAGTTCGACGCCGCGATGACCAAGGCGAAAGAGCTTGCCGAGGCGGTTCCGGACAGCCCGGCACCCGGTCAGATTCAGGCGGCCGTATCCTGGAACCGCGGCAACCGCGACGCCGCCGTTGCGCAGCTCGAGGCTCTCGTTGAAACATTCCCGGATAACGCCGGGGTCAAGCTCAACCTGGCGCGGATGCACCGCGCCCTCGGGCAGACCGACCAGGCGCTGTCGGTGCTCACGCCCGCGATGGCAGCGCACCCGAAGAACCCCGGCCTCAAGGTCGAGGCGGCGCGGAACCACGCGCAAAAGAACAACGGCGAAAAGGTGCGCGGCCTGCTCCAGGCGGCGCTCGACGCCGATCCGAAAGCGGTCGACGCGCGGGCGTATCTGGCGCGGTTCCACTTGCTGCAGGGCCGGCCGGATAAGGCCGTCGAGATCGCCCAGGCCGCCCCGGACGAGCAGGCAACGTCGAATGCGGCCCTGCTGGAGGTGATCGG
>Ga0207714_1000091_pt1 | contig 53232 bp, 41 predicted proteins | sample PonA232FremontCA_2_FD_187270 | JGI IMG/M metagenome (GOLD analysis project Ga0207714, IMG submission 187270) | Marine sediment microbial community from Fremont, CA, USA - Pond A23 Sediment 2 (SPAdes) | ecosystem: Environmental > Aquatic > Marine > Unclassified | place: USA: Fremont, California... | reverse complement strand
GCACCGACTAGCACAAAAGGTAATGAATAAAACATGAGGGTTCCATGGCAGAGGTTACCGAGACCAACGAATTACATGCTATTATTATGCTGAAATACAGACTGTTAATTACACTTTATACCAATGAAACCTGCATCCAGTAACCTACACAACAAGGACATGATTATTCCATGCAGGTTCCATACGGCCAATTAATTCGATAAAAAAATAATCGTAGGAATGCAGTGATATGAAAAGAAAGAAAACCCTACTTATCAGCTTGGCCATTTTGCTGTTGGGGGGCGGTGTTGCCCTGATGGCCTTCCTCACCGAACCCACGGCACAGCGGGCCGGGGCCACCCGGAAAACCGCTATGCTGGTTGAAGTCGTTCAGGCCAGGCGCGATACTTTCCGCCCTGCCATTATGGCCATGGGCACGGTGGAGCCTGCTCAGGACATCGTTCTAAGTCCAAGGGTAAGCGGGCAGATCATCCGCCGGTCAAAGGCTTTTACCCCCGGTGGCTATGTGATGGAAGGCGAAACCTTACTGAAGATTGACCCGGCTGATTACCGCAATGACCTTCAGCAGAGCCGCAGTGATTTGCGACAGGCCGAGGCGGATCTGAATATTGAGATGGGTCGACAAAATGTGGCCCGGGAGGATTATCGCCTGCTCGATGAAACCCTCTCCCAGGAACAGGAAAAGCTGATCCTGAGAAGACCCCAGCTCAATTCGGCCCGCTCAAGGGTCGAGGCAGCAAGGGCTGCCGTTGAACAAGCCAGGTTAAACCTGGAAAGAACTTCCATCCGGGCCCCTTTCCATGCCCAGGTGCTTACCCGCAACGTGAACACCGGCTCTCAGGTATCCCCCGGCGACAACCTGGCGCGACTGGTGGGCCTTGATACATACTGGATCGAGACGAGCGTGCCGGTGTCCAAACTCCGCTGGCTCTCTTTCCCCGACCGTGACCAGCAGAAAGGTTCACCGGTTAGGATACGCAACCGAACCGCCTGGGAAAAAGGGGGGTATCGGACAGGCCATTTGTATAAAATGGTCGGGGCCCTGGAGGATCAAACCCGAATGGCCCGGGTTTTGGTGGAAGTGCCCGACCCATTGCTGTTGAATCAAAAAAACGGCCAGGACCCCCGCCTTATCATCGGATCGTTTGTGGAAACCCACATTCAGGGCAAAAAGATCCCCGGGGTTATTCGCCTTAACCGGGATTATATAAGAAAAAACGAAACGGTATGGGTAATGAAGGATCAAAAGCTCGATATCAGACCTGTTGATATTGTCTTTCGCGATAACACCTATGCCTATATTACTGGGGGCTTGTCGGAAAATGATTCGGTGGTGACCACCAACATTGCAACGGTAGTGGAGGGTGCCAGCCTCCGGTTGGCCTCTGATTCGACAAATTAAAAATACCCCCGCTTAGCGGGGTCAGGTGTCAAAACACCCCCGCTTAGCGGGGTCAGGTGTCAAAGCACCCCCGCTTAGCGGGGTCAGGTATCAAAACACCCCCGCTTAGCGGGATCAGGTGTCAAAACACCCCCGCTTAGCGGGGTCAGGTGTCAAAGCACCCCCCGCTTAGCGGGGTCAGGTGTCAAAACACCCCCGCTTAGCGGGGTCAGGTATCAAAACACCCCCGCTTAGCGGGGTCAGGTGTCAAAACACCCCCGCTTAGCGGGGTCAGGTATCTCCAGGTAGGCAGGAGGAAAGAAATATGAAATGATGCAAATTGAAGCACTTAACACATGGATCAGTCCACATCACATAACGAACAAAAGCCGTTGAAGAAGGGCCCGATAGCTTATATGGCCAGGAACTCCATAGCAGCCAATTTGTTGATGATCATATTGATTGGCGGTGGGATATGGACGGCCTATCATATGCAGAAAGAGGTATTTCCGCAATTTCAGCTGGATATTGTTGAGGTCAGTGTGGTTTACCCGGGGGCCGCTCCGGCTGAGGTGGAAAAAGGCATTCTTCTTCCGGTAGAGGAAGCCATACGTGGGGTGCAGGGCATCAAAGAAGTAACTTCCACGGCTTATGAGGGTGCCGGCAGGGTGAGCATTGAATTGGTGGCCGGTACCAACCGCATGAAAGCCTTTCAGGATATTGATCAGGCCGTCAACCGGATTCGTACTTTTCCCGACGACATTGAGGAACCGGAAGTGCGCCTTCAATCGCGTCAAAGAACGGTTATGGAGGTCGGGTTATACGGTGAAACCGAGATATGGACCCTTCGTAAGCTGGCTGAACGCTTGCGCGACCGGTTGCTGAGCAATGATGAGATTACACAGGTGGGAATCGGCAATGTACCGGATTATGTTACTCATGTCGAAATACCCCGTCAACAATTGCGCAAATACAACCTTACCCTGGGCCAGGTGGCCGAGCTGATTGCCCGCTCAAGTCAGGATGTACCAGCCGGCGCCATTGAAACCAACGCAGGTGAAATCCTCCTGCGCATGAACGAACGCAAACAATGGGCCCGGGAGTTTGGCCAGATTGATGTGGTAACCTCTTCCTCCGGAGCATCAGTTAAACTGAGGGATATTGCCGAAATCACAGATGGTTTTGAAGAAACGGGATTCCACGGGCACTTTAACCGCCAGCCTTCAGTAAACTTACAGATTTACCGGATTGGAGATCAATCTCCCCTGGAAATAGCTGAGGCCGTTGAAAATATATTAAAGGATTTTGACCGGTCGTTGCCACCGGGGGTTCAATACCGCATTGACAACAACAGGGCGGAGGATTACCGCCTGCGTCTTTCGCTGTTGACTGAAAACGGAATCCTGGCCATCCTGATTGTTTTATTGATTTTGGCCCTTTTCCTTGAATACCGGTTGGCTTTCTGGGTGATGATGGGCATGGTGATCTCTTTTATTGGCGGTTTGGTTTTCCTCCCACCGGCGGGATTAAGCATCAACATGATATCCATGTTCGGATTCCTTGTGGCATTGGGCATTGTGGTTGATGATGCCATTGTGGTGGGCGAGAACATCTATTCCTATCGCCAACAGGGGGAGGGTTTTTTGGAGGCAGCCATTAAGGGCGCCCGGGATATTTCCCGGCCGGTGGTATTCAGCATTCTGACCAACATCATTGCCTTCATTCCCCTGCTTTTTATTCCCGGCACCACCGGCAAATTCTGGTGGCCGCTGCCGGCGGTGGTCATTGTGGTACTGGCGGTTTCTTTATTTGAGGCGCTTTTTATTCTACCGGCCCACTTGGGTCATGTCAGGCAAAAGCCGGTATCGGGGTTCGGAAAAACGATCAAGCGTTGGCAGGGGGCATTCAGTGAGCGTTTCCATCGTTTTGTGGACCGGCGCTACCGTCCCTTTCTTGCCTATGCGCTGGGTCACCGTTACATCACCCTGAGCATCGCGGTTTCTACCCTGCTTGTGGTGGGGGCTTATGCCTACAGCGATCATATGGGGATGATCATGATGCCGGAAGTGGCCGCCGATGAGATTGAGGCCGGGGTGAGCCTGCCGGTGAGCACAACTCCCCGCCAGGCAGCCCGGGTAGCCAGCGACATCACCGAATCAACCTACCGCATGTTTGAACAGCACAACCTCTTTGAAGTGGCCGAGGGCATTAAGACCAATGTGCGCGGACAAAACTTTATCGATGTGGAGATTGTCATGAAACCGCCAACCCAGCGGGAGATGACTTCCCAGCAGGTGATCGAACTGTGGCGCGATGAAATTGGCGATCTTAAAGGCATTGATCAGATTACCTTTGAAGCGGAGAGTGGCCCGGGTGGCTGGCAGCAAGATATAAGTGTTGACCTGAGCCATTCCGACATTGAGGTTTTGGAGCAGGCCAGCGAGGCCTTCTTCCAACGGGTTGAGTCGTTTGAAGCCACCCGCGATGTCAACGACAACTACAACAAAGGCAAACCCCAGTATGATTTTAAGTTGCTGGAAGAGGGGCGCAATTTGGGATTGACTTCCTCGGCTGTGGGCCGTCAGATCCGCAGTGCTTTTTATGGGGCCCTGGCCATGCGCCAGCTGCGGGGAACCAACGAGATTGAAGTGCGCGTCAAACTTCCTAAACATCAACGCGAGGAGGTTCATCACCTGGAGGATTATGTCATTTATACCCCGCAAGGCACCGAGGTACCCCTGATGGATGTGGTTCAGGTGGAAGAAGGGGAGGCTTTTACCAGCATCAACCGCCGCGACGGGCGCCGGGTGATCACCGTGGGCATGGATGTGGAGCCTGCCAATGCCGTTAGCCGGGTGCTTGAGTCGATCAGCCAGGAGGTTTTGCCGCAGCTCCGGGCTGACTTCCCCGGTATAACCTGGAGCTTTGAAGGTAGCCAGGCTGAAATGCGCGAATCAACCCAAGTGCTGTGGGGCGGCTTTGCCCTGGCCCTGATGATCATCTATGCCTTACTGGCCATCGCTTTTGGTAGCTACCTCCAGCCCCTGATCGTGATGGCCGCCATCCCCTTTGGAATATTCGGTGCCGTGATCGGCCATATCCTTTTGGGATACGACCTGTCGCTGATCAGCCTGATGGGGGTGATCGCCCTGTCCGGGGTGGTGGTCAACGATTCGCTGATTATGATCGATTATGCCAACAAAAAACGCTCGGGCCTGAGCGTTTTTCAAGCCATTCATGAGGCCGGGATACGCAGGTTCCGCCCCATTATCCTGACCACCCTGACTACTTTCGGTGGTTTGACCCCCATTATCCTTGAAACATCGAGGCAGGCCAGCTACCTCATCCCCATGGCCATATCCCTGGGCTTCGGGATTGTCTTTGCCACGGGCATCATCCTGGTGATCGTCCCCAGCCTCTATATGATCCTTGAGGATGTGACGGCCAGAGTAGCCCCTCGCTCAAGGAACCCCGCTAAAAAATAACCCCGCGGGGGGCAGCTCTGTTAAAAGCCCCCGCTTAGCAGGGTTAAGTTTGGAGGTAACGAAAAAGACCCCGCTAAGCGGGGTTAAGTTTGGAGGTAACGAAAAAGCCCCCGCTAGCAGGGTTAAGTTTGGAGGTAACGAAAAAGACCCCGCTAAGCGGGGTCGTGTAAGATCTCTGGTCGTTGCTATAACCACCAGCTCGACACAAGGCTGAATTGAGTTCCTGCAGGGTAAATCCCTGTTTTTCACCCAATAAGGACTTAATCAAGCCATTCTTTAGGCATCCATGACTGAAGCAGCTCTTTGTGTTCGCCATACCACTTTTGGGCCGCCTTGTCTTCATCTTCCATGTTTTCAAAGGTCATCATCAGATCGGACAGGTGTTGTTCATTCATGTAAAAATTTCCGAGGAATTCCTTGAAACCGGGCTTTTCTTGGGTGAAGCCCTTCCGGGTGATGATGTAGGCTTTTTCAGTGGGATAGATCCCCTTGGGATCCTCAAGGTATTTTAGATCGTACATGGCCCATTTGTGATGGGGCTTCCAGCCCGTGATGACCACCCATTGCTTTTGATTGACAGCCTTTTTGAGGCTGGCCATCATGGCCGGGCCGCTGGAGGTGATTTGCTTGTATTCAAGGCCATAAGCTTCGATGGCACGCTCGGTGTCTTTATGAATGCCTGCCCCGCTGCCAATGCCAATGATTCTGCCATCAAACTTTTCTTTGTTCGCGTTCAGTTCATTGATGGAATTGATGTTTACATATTCGGGAACCACCAGGCCTGTGGAAGCATAGTCAAATGAAATGCCGGCTTTGTCCAGCTGATCACCGTATTTTTCCCAATACTCAGCATGCGTTTGGGGCAGCCACGATTCCAGGAATATATCTCCGTCGCCCTTTGCCAGAGAGGCATAGATGGGTCCCGGCTCAATCAGAATCATACGGGTGGGAATGCCCACATCTTCTAACGCCAGTTCGGTTACCTTGGTCATGGCAATCGTCTCCGCCCAGTTTCCACTGTAAATCACAACTTCTTCCTGTTGATCCTTTTGATCTTTTTGGGAAGCATTTTTACAGGAAAAAACAGCCATTGCCAATGAAATCATCAACAAGATGCCAATTGTCGCATGTAATTTTCTCATAAAATCAATTTTTAATGTTTGCTCTTTACAAAAGTAAAGGGATATTCTTTGAAAAACAATTTTATGAAGGTTAATTCATGAACCCGGCTTTTTTTGGCCATCATTTCCGATGCCACTCCATTGGCAGAAAAAGAGTGGCAACTGAGCAACCTGCTGACCTCAAAATGTTTGTATGATGTTGCCATGCATGGTGACCCCAGGTGTTGCAAACGCGATACCTTCCTCTCGATACGAAGAGCGGTAGCATTTATCAGCCAACATTTGCATGTGGAACTTGGTGATTCGCCGATTGTTTGTCGCCACTACACCAGGAATCAACAATGCAGGCAACATCAATGCCCATTTTTCCGGCCTCATGAAGTGAGCCTCGCGTGCGACTTTTGGCAGCCTGTTCGATGGCCAACCTATTCTCCCATTATTACCTTCCAGGTCCCTTCCTTTTTGACCAGCGACATGGATTCGGACCTGTCGGCTTCGCCATTGTTGTAGGTAATCGAATATTGCACAAAGGCGTGGCCCGGGGCTATTTTTTCATTGTTGTATTGTTCTTCTTCAATGCTTATTTCCTTAATTCCCTCCTTGTCCTGAATTTCCTTGACGACATCGGGAATGATGAGTTCCTTCCACTGGTCTTCCGAAAAAGAGGGTTGGCCTTCTGGCATAGCAGTAATGGCCATTAATGTGGCCGCGTCTTGGTTTTCTATCGCGTGAATCCATTTCTTTACGGTTCCACCCGGTGTGGCCGGCTCTTTACTACAACTTGACACAAGCAAAGCGATAAGTAGTACGCCGGTTAAAATCTGAAGGTGCTGTTTCATGGTTGGGTGTTTTTGATCCTACTCATATGGCTTTTCGGATGACGCCCCGTTTTTTTGAGTGGGTTCTGGTCTCCACGTTCAGTTTTGAATGAACTTAAAGAAGCCCTTTAAAAGTCCTTTTTGTTTTGAAAAAGTTTTTATCCCGTATCCAAAAAGTTCATAGCTTCCTGGGCAGAATAAGGTAAAGGCAAAAGTTCAGCCCCGAAAAAGCCTTTCAAAGGTTGATTCGGGGCTGAGTTAGCTATTCAATGATCAGTCGGCGGATATAAGGCTTACCACCGGAGATGATTTGAATGGTGTACATTCCGGAGGGCCACCCCCCGATGTCCATTTTATGGATTGAACGTTTTTTGCCCGGGGCAAGCTGTTTGTTATATACCACGCGCCCGTCAGCAGCGATGCATTGGATGAAGGTTGCTTCGCGCTCCAGACCTAAGCATTCAATATTCAACTGATTGCGGGCGGGATTGGGGTAGATCCGTATTTTGGAATTGGTCTCTGACTGCCCCAATCCGGAGGCATTTTGAATGGTGATCGTCACCACATCGGTAGCCTGACAGGCATGTTCATCAGTAACCTCTACCCAGAACTCATGATCACCGGGAAGATATTCCGAACCTACAACGGTAAAGGTCCGGCTGGTGGAACGGTCCTGCCAGAGATAGCTTTCAAAACTGCCCGGATCCAGCACCAGGGACTGTTCAGTGGTGATGGTCTGGTCCGGGCCCAGGTACACCTCGGGTTTTTCATAGACGGTAAGGGTTAGTCGATAGGAGCTGTCGCAGCCGTGAATGGTGACCAAAGAATCTCCATAAACTCCGCTGTTCTGGTACTGTTGTCCGTGCCACAGATAGGTTTCGCCTTCACAGATAGCGGCTGTTTCCTGAAAGTAGTAGCTTGGATAAGCCATTAGGGCCAGCCGGTATATGCTGTCGCAGCCATGATGGGTCAACAACGAATCATAGTACATGCCTGTTTTACTATAGGAGTTGCCGCGCCAAAAATAGCTTCTGCCCTGGCATATGGTGGCCGTATGGTTAAACTGATACGAGGAGCTGGTCATGCAGGTGAGCCGGTATACACTGTCACAACCTTGTGTGGTGAGGAGTGAATCGGTATAGTTTCCTGCCTGGGTGATCAGGTTGCCCCGCCATAAGCCAGTGTCACCCTGACACAACCTTAATGTATCTTCCATAAGATAGTTGGGGTTCACCGACAGGTGAAGCTGAATGATGCTGTCCCTGCCATATCTGTCGATTCGGGTTATAAAGTAGGTTCCGGTTTCGGTGTATCCTGCATAAGATTGGCCATTGCATATGTTTTTATATACCATCGTGGTATCGGAATAATATCCATATATCCGGATGCTGTCCCGATTGGAGCAGCCAAACCCGTCGGTTACTTCTACCCAGTATAACCCAGGCTGGCTAACCGTCAGGGTGGATTCGGTGCTGTTGTCGTTCCAGAGGTAGGTATTAAAGTCACCGGGGTCCAGCACCATGGTTTGATCACCAGCGATGGAGGTGTCCTTTCCCAGATCCGGTTGCGGCAATTCATTGAGGGTAATTTCGAGTGAATCGGCCGGGAGGCTGGTACATCCGGCCTCATTTTGGATGACCAGGCTGTACTGGCCGCCTTCGGTAATACTGATGGTTTGAGTGGTTGCTCCGTTCGACCAGAGGTATGCGGCAGCAGGGGAAGAGGTCAGGCGCGCCGTATCGCCCCGGCAAACCACCGGACCTTCTAACACTTCAATGACCGGTTTATCGGGCGCCTCGTAGATCGTTACCAGCAGAGAGTCGGAATAGGGGCCTGGGGCACAGTTATTGATCCCCCTGACCATGATCCAGGCCTGACCGGTATATAAATTATTCCAGGCTACCCTGGCTGTGGTGTCTTCACCCGTGATCTCTCCCGCTTCAGGAGGATATAGTTTCCATTCATACCCCTCGGCATGGTGGGTCGACTCGGTTACGTAACCCGTATCGCTGGGATTGGGGCACAAACTGGTGGCGCCTAAAGGCAGGGCTGGTTTGAGCGGAGGCTGACAATCTTTAATTTGAAAAGAATCACCCCGGGTCATACTCCATCTTCCCAGTGAATCCTTTACCCGCATGCCAATGGCATGATCCCCAAAAGACATTTCTCCGAGCGCTGCCTCGACCAACACCTCAATGGTGTCGCCTTTGGTAATGGGATAGCCTGTGGCACGGCCTGCTCCCGGATCATCATTGAGGAAGTATTCCATTTGGGTGATCGGGATTTTTTCAGCACTCAGGGGTTGTTGTTGGACATAAAATGTGCCGCCTTCATAAAGCGACCACGCTCCCTGGGCATCCTGGAAGCGCAGAAACAACCGGTGCATGCCGGTGACTAACCCTTCAACCGAAACCCGACCGGCCCAATCAAGAGTATCCCTGGGGGTTAACTCCAGTGGTTGGCCGTTGCCGATACCCGGATCATTGTCAAAATAGTATTCGGCCTGGCTGATGCGGATGGCCGAATCATTTACATGAATGGGCTGTACATAAAAAGGGTTGCCTTCATACAGGCCGGGTTGGCCATTGGAATCCCGGTAGCGCACGTACAAACGATGCATGCCAGGGGATAGACTGTTAACCGAAATATTATGCATCAAATCCAAAGTGTCTGAAACCTGGAAAGAAAGCGGCGTCCCCTGACCGATGCCCGGATCCCGGTCAAAAAAATATTCCGCCCCGGCCAATTCCGAAGCGCTGAATGATTCGGCGGAGGGCTCAATATAAAAAGCCCCGCCCTCCTGAATGCTCCAGGCTGTGTCGCCCATCGTGAAACGAACATAGAGGTTGTGCATCCCCGGACTTAACCCGTCTGTTGGGATATCCGAGTTTATTGTTATCGTATCTCCTGAGTTTAAACCGATGGGCTGGCCCATGCCGATGCCGGGATCCCGGTCGAAGAAATATTCGGCCCCGGTGATCTGCTGGGCCCCAACCAGAATAGGTACCCCAAGAAAAATCAATACAAACAAGATCTGCTTCATGGGTTGACTTATTAACGTTTGTAAATCAGCATGCTATTGAACCATCATCGTGTTTTTCGCCCCCTATCGCCAGGGAACCCGCATGCTTTATATATAAAATGTACCCCGTTTAGTGAGGCCAGTGGAATGTTTTATAAAAAAAATCAATCAGCCGGCAGCCTATTCCTGATGGCGGGCTTTGACTTGTATCTTAAGTTCTCCGCCTGGAGGGAGGATGTTGTTGATCACTTCCATCTCAATGATTTGTGGAATGGAAGGCATACCGGAATAAAGTTCATCGCCCGATTGGGGGAAGGGATGGGTGCCACCATATATGCCCACGTTTTTCCCATCGGTGCCGGCTTGATGGCCCGGTGAAGCTTCCGCCAGGTGAAAGTCATTTTCCCAGTCCCATTCTGTCGATTCAGCTTGTACAAATAAGGGATCCTGGTTGACGATGTTGTTGCTGGCGGTGTTGTCCCCATAATCAAAGGTATAATCGGCGCTGCCATAAGAAAGGTTGTTTCGGAAAGTGCTGTTGCTGACCCCGTCGGTCCTTTCTAAAAATATATTGTTGGATATCAGTGAGTTATTCACATTGCTGAATGCGTTCTTAAAAAACAGATTGTTCTTAATGGTAACCGAGTAGCACGCTCCGTTAATTCGGGCCAGCATGATGTTGTTCAGGATCAGTGTATTGGTTACATCATCATTGATGTTTATGTTCCCCTGATGGATGTTGTTCTTGACAACCCAGGAATGTCCTTTGATATCAATTGATTGCACATGGCATCGTTCCAGGTGGATGTTGCCGATGCCATCCTGGCTATTGATGCCATAGGTGAAATCAAAGCCCATGATGTGGCTGTTTGCCGGCGAACTGATGGTATCATCCCCCGCATAATTGGACTCTATGATGTATTCCAGTTCGATCCGGTTTACTTGTGTTTTGAGCTGCTCGCTGTTGGGATTGTAACCGGCTCCGATGAGGACCAGCCTTTTGTTGAGTACAATTACCCCGTAGTTGTTTTGAGAGCCGCTCACGTAAAGGGTGTCTCCATCAGCCACCACGGCACTGTCGATGGCCGCCTGCAAATCCTTGAAATGGGCCGGGGATTCGGGTTTGTTGTCTACCGTCCAGATGGTGGCTTTAGCACTTACTACCATCAGAGACATCAATACAAGGATTGGTAATGCTTTGAATTTCATAGTCTTTGGGTTTAGGGTGAACAATAGGGTTGTTTGATGTTTATGATGAATTATCCGATAGCGACTTGGTGGCTCTTCCCCCCTGGGCTTACATGGAGATTTGCCCCGGTTTAAAAAATTGTTTATTAGAAGCTCAATCATTCAATCGGTATAATCATTTTTTGTGTTAAATTTTTTAGAAAATTTTACAGTTCTCCATATATTGGGGTGTTGGCAGGTCATGGCACGGAAGAGGAATTGGGCAAATGATTTTTCGGGGAAGCCTGTCTGGTGGTATAACCATAAGATCCATAAAGTATAAAGTAGTTTCAGAGTAATGGGGTTGGCATCTTTTTAGAATTAAAATTACTCTATGGAAATCAAGGTTATAGAGAGAAAGGAATAAAAAGATGACGGGGATCAATCTTTTAAAAACACATTCTTATGCGACAAATCAGGCATTTTGGGTTAGTCACTGTGTTATCGTTGTTGCTGCCTTTTTTCAGCATGGGGCAGATACAGCCTTCCAAGGCTTATCCTGAGTTATTTCGAAGGGTACAAACCGAAGCCATTTTTTCGGATCAGAAGACTTTTGTGGATTGTAAGCCTCTTTTTAGGGCCGATACCATACGAATGCATTATGAGCGGGCTGTCAGTAGGAGACCTTTTAACTTGCGGGATTTTGTGGGAACGCATTTTGACACCACATTGAACGATACGGCCGCTTTATTCAGGCATATTGACCGGCTGTGGGATTATCTGAGCAGAAGGCCTAAACCGCAGGATTCACTGTCTTCATTGATTGCTTTGCCTAAGCCTTACATCGTACCTGGAGGGCGCTTCCGTGAGATTTATTACTGGGACAGCTATTTCACGATGCTGGGCTTGCAGGTTTCCTCTCATAACGAGATGATTAAAAATATGGTGGAAAATTTTGCCTGTTTAATTGATCGGTTTGGTCATATTCCCAATGGCAACCGCACGTATTACCTGAGCCGTTCCCAGCCTCCTTTTTTCTCCCTGATGGTGGATCTGTTGGCGCAAATTCGGGGTGATTCGGTATATGTTAAGTATTTACCACAACTCCGCCAGGAGTACCATTATTGGATGCAAGAAAAAAACCAGTTGAAAGCTGGCTGCCGGGCCCGGAAGAAAGTGGTGCTGATGAAGGGGGGCGGCGTCCTTAACCGCTATTGGGATCATCAATCCCGCCCGCGTCCTGAGAGTTACCGGGATGATATCGAGCTTTATAAGCATGCAAACCGCGACAGCAGTCTCTTTCGCGATATACGCTCGGCTGCAGAGTCGGGCTGGGATTTTAGTTCCCGCTGGTTCGCCGACGCCACTTCGCTGGATTCTATTCAAACCACCCATATTTTGCCGGTCGATCTGAATGGTTTGCTCTATCATCTGGAAAAGGTCCTGGAAAAAGCTTACCGTCTTAAAGGGAATGAAGCCGGGGCCGGACGGATGCACGCTGCGGCCAATCGGCGTAAAAATCTTATTGTGCGATATTTCTGGGATGAGCAGGACGGCTTTTTTTACGATTATCATTTTAAGAAAGGAGAACGCACCCATAGGGGCGCGTTGGCGGGTGTTTATCCCCTGTTTTTTGGATTGGCCGATTCAATTAAAGCCGGGCGGGTGGTTGAGCAACTTCGTCGGAAATATTTGTTTGACGGTGGACTGGTCACCACTCCGCGCAGTACCGGTCAACAATGGGATTTTCCCAACGGATGGGCCCCGCTTCAATGGATCGCTTATAAAGCTTGTAAACGCTATGGTTACGATGAGCTGGCCCATCAGATTGCGGTTCGGTGGACCGATCTGAATATGAAAGTCTTTTTCAACACCGGCAAGATGATGGAAAAATACAATGTGGTCAATACGGATTTGCCTGGTGGGGGAGGGGAGTATGAATTGCAGGATGGCTTTGGCTGGACCAATGGTGTATTTCTTAAACTCTGGCAGCTGGAACGGGGTGATATTCCATGATAAAAAAGACCCCGCTTAGCGGGGGTGCCAAAAAAACGCTAAATAAACCCCGTAAATAAACCCCGCTTAGCGGGGTCTAGAAATTGAACCCCGCTAAGCGGGGTTTTTTTGAACCCGCTAAGTTAAACCCCGCTAAGCGGGGTCTAAAAAAGTGGGGTCTGAAATTGACCCCCGCTAAGCGGGGTCTTTTTTATCGGATGATGATCTGCATATTTTTTCCCCGTTGTTGAATTTTCATCGGCAGGCTTTGGCCTGCGATGTTGTATATGCCCAATTGATTCCCGGTCTGTTCAACCTGCCGGTCCAGGTTGTTGCCTGAGACCCGGTCAAACAGATCATTGTTGCTGCCGGTCTGGGTGTAGTCAGCTTTGTTGCCATTGCCCTTCACACCCAGGTTCATATAATTGCCATCCCCATTATTTTGTTCTGCGGTGACCTGATTCTGGTCGCCATTGATTTGGAGTTGAATATAGTTCCGGCTTTGCCGTTTAGTGACGGCTTTCTTCTCCTTCCGGGTCTGTTCAGACCGGGTTCTCTTCTGTGACATTTCAATGGAATTGCCATTGCTGCCATTTAAGCCATATGAATTGTTGCTGTTCAAATTGTTGAGCACCTGTTGCTCATAGACTTCCATCTGGCTTTTATCCTGCTGGGCATATATTTTCCCGGGGGAACCTGTCAACCATAACAAGGAAAAAATCATCAAGATGAGGTATCTGCTTATTGTTTTTTTCATTGTTGAAAAGGGTGTTTTGCGGTTTATCGAACGAACATTGATGATTTTTTCGGAAGAAGGAAAGCGAAAGCCGGTTAGGCTCTCCCTTTCCTTTTCAGATGGTTATTGACTCTGAGAAATGGCAGCGGTGTTGCCGCTTCCGTTCTGCAGGACATTGGCGGTGTTCCCCTGGCCGGATTGCATGATGGTGGCTTCATTCATGCTGCCGTGTACCCCGGGGGTATAGCGTTGATTCCAAAGGCCCTGGTCAACGGTAGCGGTGTTGGCGGAGCCATCCTGATGGATGTCAACCCAGTTCTGGTCACCCGACTGGTAGGTTTCGGCCATGTTGTCGCTGCCGCCTTCCTGAAGGATGTTGGAATAGTTGTAGTCGGCTTCGTTGTTATCCCACTTGCTTTCATAGCCACCGTAGGTATAGCCGTCCTGAACCTGAACTGCTGTGTTTCCGCTGGTTTTCTGATCGATGTAGGCTTCGTTGTAGCCCCCGTCCTGATGGGTTTCAGCCGAATTGCCGCTGCCCCGGATGTCCTGGTCGGCAAAGTTGGCGTCGCCTTCCTGATAGATATCAGAGGTGTTGCCGCTGCCCCATATTTCGCTATAGGCTTCATTGTCCTTGTTTACAATGGTCGGGCCCTCGCTGTCGAGCACCTGATTGTGCACAACGGTGTTGCCATTGCCGTCGATGTAAACATCCGACAGGTTGTTGGTGCCATTCTGCTTGATGTCAACTTTTTGATCGGCTGCATTTCCGCCCAGGGAAGCATCGATATCGATCTTGGCCTTGTTGCCGGGGCTGGAGGATTTTTGCCATACATCTACATCCTGGTTGGTGCCTTCGATGTCGGCCCATACAGTGTTGTTGTCATTGATTTGTTCAATGTCGATGTCTGAATAGTCGCCTTCATACATGAACGGATTGCTGCCAAAACCAGTGATGGTATTGTAGCTGCCCTCCTGAATGAAATCGATGTAATTGTCATCGCCCTTGAGTTTGGCATGGAGTTGATTTTCCTGGCCATCCTGTTTGGCGTAGATTTCATTGCCGTAGTTTTCTACGTCATACCATTCACCCTGGTTGATGTGCATTTTGTTGTCATCTCCCATTTGTTCACCGGTGAATTGGTTGTCGTAGCCAAATACGGAGTAGGAGGCTTCGTTGCTGTAACCATTCTGGGTTACATCGACCTGGTTGTTGTCGCCTTCAATCCAGACGCCCTGGTCTGAATACCAGGGTGTCGAACCGACCTTGTTTTCGTTGCCGATTTGATCGATCTCGACCCTATTACCCGTTCCCTTGGCATCGACTTCGGCCACGTTCCTATCGCCATCCTGTTCGATTTTGGCTTCACTGGAAGAGGCATGAAGCAGTTTGACAAAGGCGGCGTTTTCATCGCCCATTTGTTGGGTCTCGCCATAGTTGCCACTGCCGTTGCTGGTCTGGAATTTGGACCAGTTGGAGGAACCTTCCTGCAGCTGATAGGATTCGTTGGCGCCATTGAACATCACGCTCACTGCCTGGTTTTGGCTGCCGGTTTGTTCCTGAACAGCTTTGTTCCCGGGATTGCCCCAGTCACGCTGTTTGATTACCGCGCTGTTCTGACTCCCATCCTGCATTTGTTCTGCAGTAGCACCTTCCGAATCGGTTGCTCCCTGGAACATACCCTGGGTGACTTCAGCGGTGTTGCTGCTGCCGCTTTGACTCTGACTGGCTGTGTTGTTGCTGCCATTCTGATTGGTGCTGGCCGAATTGCCCTGGGCCATTACCATACCGCTCATGAAAAAGACCATGACGGCTAAACTAAGTAGTCGTTTCATAGCATTGAATTTTTGGTTAAACAATTGGAATTTGAAAGGTGACCGGTGGGCTCATTCCTGTAAACCACCGGTCTGAAAAAATTTTAAAGTTATTGCTGGGTGATGTGCGAGATGTTGCCCATCCCCATTTGATCTACATCAGCCATGTTGCCATTGGATTGCTGATTTACCCAACTGGCGTTCATGGTCCCTTCCTGGGTGATGTATATTTCGTTGTTGAAGCGCAGGTTCTCCATGCCACCGACCCTGATATGGGCCATGTTGCCCAACTGTTCCTGGTCGATGTCGACCGTGCCATAACTGTTGTGGACTTCACCGGTTACCGCGTTGTAGCTGCCTTCCTGATCAATGTCGATGTTGGATTGATCGCCTTCATACTTGAAGAAAGCGGTTTGTTCGTCTGCGTTGAGCAACGTCACTTCTCCACCTTCTTCTGGCATTTCGCCTTCGACCATCATCCCGCCAACGTAGTTGCCGGATCCTTCCTGTTCGACCTTGATCTGGTTTTCATCGCCTTTGAGTTTGAGGTAAGCTTGGTTGCCGGTTCCTTCATAACCTTCTTCCAGCATTTCTCCGCCACCATAGCTGGATTGTTCGAGGATCACATGGTTGCCGTAATTGTAATCTCCGTCGAACCAGTTGCCCTGCTCGATGATGGCCTGGTTGCCATAGCCCAGTTGGGAGGATTCAAGCAGATTGCTGTGGCCATGAACACCGTATTCCAGTGAGTTGCCCTGGCCTGTCTGGCTGACAAAAGCTTCATTTTGCTCTGATATGTCCGAAGCATTGCTGGTTTGGTTAATCATGGCCTCATTGGAACCGGACTGTTCTAAATCGGCCATGTTGTAGTTGTTGTTTTGTTCGACCGTAGCATCATTTTGTGCCACTGAAAAGCTGGCTGCAAAGAGCGCAGCGGCAAGGAGTGCTGTTGTTTTTTTGATTTTCATAACATTGGGTTTTTGGTTAAACAATTGGTTTTTAGAAAAATAAGATTTTTAATTGTTGCCTCATTGATTTTTTCCTGGCTTATTCTAATGTCCGTTTTGCCGGAGCCTTATTGTATTGTGATTCCCTTTTTGACGGGTGTGCGCCTTATTTCCGACACCCTGCTGAATGATTCGGATCTCATTGAACCGACCCTTCATCCAGTCTTTGGTGAGTTTCCTGGTCCTACTTGTTTGATAGGCGGCTCCGCTTTGGATGATCACCGCCTCATTGGAGCCTCCTTGCTGCAATAGGGTGATTTCATTAGCCTGGCCTGTTTGAAGGATTATGCCCCGGTTGTTGCTGCCTTTGCTTCGGGTATGGGACCGATTTCTTTGGCCAAGCTGTAGCGATTGCACATGGGTATTGTATGCTTCCATAATGTTAATGATGGAAATGTTGTCCTGACCCTGCTGTATTTGCTGGCTTGTCGAGGGTATTGGTTTATCGTCGGTTTGCCGGTTGTTCCCTTTTAGGATGGCCCGGGCCTGGTTCCCCTGTCCTTGCTGTAGCTGGAGCGATCTCAGGTTGCTGCCCACCTGGCGAATATGGGCACTGTTGTTTTGGCCTTGCTGGAGGATTCTTCCAAGCTTGTTTTGTCCCTGTTTATCTCTGGAGGTTTGGGGTGAACCTATGGTCATGCGGTTGTTTTGGCTGAAGACCGGGTGGTTGGCCTTAAAGGCTTCCAGCCATTGAATGGCCGAATGCGGGGTTGATTTATTGACCTGAAGCTCCCGGGAATTGGGATTATACTTTACCATGTCGCCGGGTTTAAGCTGAAGGGGTTGTTGGCGTGCCTGAATGTTGAGTTTGATTTTTCCCGATGAAAGGTAAACCCGGGATTGCTCCTGACCTGTGCTCACGTCGAATCGGGTACCCAGGACTTCAACCCTTAAATCGGGGGTTACCACCGAAAATTTGATCACCTGGCCCTGGCGTTGTTTTTGTTGGACATAGAAAAAGGCTTCTCCCTCCAGCTCCACCCTCCGGTGCGGTCGCTCTTGCCACCGGGCATGATAGGCGATCTTTGTTTGTTCATTCATATATACCGTGGAGCCATCGGGCAAAACAACTTTTTTGCGTTGATTTTTTCCAGTGCGGTAATGAATGGTTTTTTCCCGGTCTGTTTGATGCGGCTTTTCCTCTGGTCTGTAGGATTGAGCCGTATTGACCCCCTGATCCGGTGAATGGTTAAATGCCGGGCTGGGATGGCCCGCAGTGTCGATAATCAGGGTTTTACGCTCTGGTTTTCGACTCCGGGCTGCAGGTTTTTGAACTTCTCCGGGAATGAAGGGGAAAGTTTCGGATGCGGTGCCCGGTGATTTAACAACAGCCGGCTGTGCTGGAGTTGTTTCCTGTTTTGCATCATAGGTTGTATAACGACCAATTCCCAGCATGAACATGACCAACAAACTGGCGGCTGCTTTCATCAAAAAACCATTGGAGAGGTGGACAGGACCACGTTTTTTCCGCCCCATTTGCCGGTCAAAGTATTCAGAAATTTCCATAAACCCTTCATCCATTTCTTCCCGGCTGACCCTCACCTGGTGGGGTTGTAAATCCAGAAGAATTTTGCGGGCCTCTTTCATCTTTTCTCGCATATTGGGGCTGTTTCTCCACCAATGGTTCCAGAAATTTTCATCCTCCCGGCTGTTTCCAAAAACCCAATGACGGAATCCCTCGTCAAGCAACAAATCTTCTATGTGATGGGGGCGTTTACGCATCTGGTTATTTTAATTTGGTCTAAATAAAAAATCTTCACCCTGTAAAAGGGAATTTTTTCCTTTTTATGGACAGGTGAATCCAAAAAAATTTCAGATAATTTTGTCTTTTATTTGTAAATGGTTGAATATTCGCAAAAAAAGCTAATGCGCCGGGGCTTTTTGGCCGATTGCTCATGCGAAGTGTTCCCATCCAAGAGACCGTTGTTTATAAAAGATGGGCTTTTTTTGTTCTATTCGGCTGATAAACAAATTGATAGCTTGACCCCCTAATGTGTTTCAACCATATGCCCTGTTGGATTGTTATACATTGCCTTCCCTGACCATATGAATAACCTGCAGGGTATGAACCTGAGAAAGCGGAAAGTCAGGGGGTATGCTCTCTGCTTGAGTTCAACCTGATTGCCATCTTTACCATTCTAATAATTCAGTGCTTATGGCGCGGGAAGCGGTTAACAAGAATGACGATTATTACCTGTGGGAACGTTTCAAAAAGGGGGAACGCTCTGCCCTGAGCCAAATATACTACCAAAATTACCCCGCCCTTTACAATTATGGATTACGGTTAAGTTCTGATTCTGCCCTTATTAAAGATACCATCCAGGAACTTTTTTTTGACTTGCTATCCAGGCTCACCCGGCTGGGGCCTACTGACAATATAGCGGTTTATCTGTGGACGGTTTTCCGGCGCAGAATCATTCATAAATTAAAGCAGGCGCGCAACTATTCTTACTGGGACCATGAGGATCCGGTTTTTCATGTAGAAGTGGCTGAATCGCCGGAGGACACTATCATTGGCAGGGAACAAGAGGATGCCGTTTCCGGCAGGTTGCGGGATATTTTGGACGAACTGCCCCCCCGCGAGCGAGAGGCCATTTATCTGAAATATTATCAGAATATGGGTTATAAAGAAATTTCTCAGGTAATGGGGGTAAAGTACAGTTCGGTGGGAAAGCTCATCTACCGGGCCATGACAACGCTACGGGAACACGGTAAAGTGGGGCTAAAGGGAGCGGATGAACAGCTTTATTAGGGGGTTCAATTATTCTGATGAATGTTCCGGGCATCGCCTTGCCCTTTTTCAGGCCGGTGGTTGAGTTTGACGGGGGAGAACAGGCGAAAGTTCCACGCTCAGGTTCTTTGCTGGTATTTTCATCTATTCCATCCATGGAGATATGTATCAAAATGCCGCCCAGTCCCGTATAAACTCTTAAATCTTTTATATGCAACGTCAGTACACAAGCCTGCTCTTCTTCGTTATATTGTTTTTTTCGGGGCTAGGTGCTCATGGGATTGAATTTGCCCGCCTTATTGATCCTTCTTCCTGTCAAATGGCAGATTCTCCGGATAATAGAAGCCACGAGCTGGCCATCAGCGAGCCCCGGTTGATGGACAAGGGCATAACCCAGGCCCGTTTTTCTGTAGATTTTCAGAATCCCCGGGGGCGGGAGATACAGCATGGTGGGTTTTGTTGGTCGCGTGAAAGCACCCCTAACCGAAAAGACCATTTCGTGAGGTTGCAGGTGGGAGCAGAAGGGTTCAGCGGGGAGCTCAGCCAGCTGAAGAAGGCAACGGTGTACTATGTCCGGGCATATGTGATGGCCGATTCAGCAATTTTTTATGGAAAGCAGCACATTTTCACGACCCATGGATTTTTCAACGGCGCCCGAATCCCCCTGACCTATGTTGAGGGAGGAACCTTCCAAATGGGCTGCACTGCAGAGACCAACAATTGTTACGGCGATGAGACACCGGTACATCGGGTTCAGGTGAGAGATTTTCGCATCAGCCCCTATGAAGTCACCTGCAATCAGTATTGCGCTTTTCTGAACCAATCGGCCATTTCATCCAGGGGAACCATTGGGGAGCGCATGTATGTTGACATCATGGACTCAGATGCTTTAATCCGCTATTCAGGTGGCAAGTTCATTCCCAACCCGGGGAAAGGCGATCATCCCATGACCGAGGTCACCTGGTACGGGGCCCAGGCCTTTTGCGAATGGCTGGGCGGACGCCTGCCCACAGAAGCCGAGTGGGAGTATGCGGCACGTGGAGGCGCACAGCAGCCCGATTATAAATACAGCGGGTCCGATCAACTCAAAGACGTAGGGTGGTTCAATGGCAATTCCGGTCAACAAACCCACCCGGTCGGCCAAAAAGCCCCCAATGAACTGGGCCTCTATGATATGAGCGGAAACGTCTGGGAGTGGTGCTATGATTGGTATGGGTTTGATTATTACGGGAATAGTCCCGTCAGCCAGCCGATGGGGCCGAATAAAGGCTCGGCCAAGGTGATCCGCGGCGGCGCCTGGAATATGGACCCCTGGAATTGCCGAATATCCAACCGGTATAACCGTTCACCCAAGATCACCTATAAATATTACGGTTTTCGCCTGGTGATCCCGGAGGGTTAAAAAATAACCCTGCCGGTGAATCTTCTTTTTATGGGGCTTTAAATTATTTTAACTTTTGCTTCATTGCGATCCGCCGATTCCTTTATTACTTCGATACAGTCAAACCATAACTAATATTTTATGAGAAGCATGCGAATTGTACAATTGTTGGCAGTTGTGTTGATGTTTGGAATCGCTACCGGTGCGAGTGCCCAAAATGTTCAGCCCATCAACAGCCAGCAGCAAAAGAACATTGAAGTTTCTGACCAGGAGTTGCAGACTTTTGCAAAGATTATGCAGGAAGTGCGCAAAGAGCAGAAGGCTACGCAGGGGGTGATGCTGAAAGCCATCAAGGACAACGGACTTGATGTTAAGCGGTACCAGGAAATTGCCCGCGCCAAGCGAAAAGGCCAGAATGCCCAGATGAGTGATAAGGAGAAAAAAGCTTATCAGGCTGTTCAAAAGGTTATGAAAAAAGAACAGCAGAAGATGCGCAAAAAGATGAATTCCATCTTGCAGAAGTACTCAATGAAGCGCAGAAGATACGTGCGCATCAGCCGGGCCCTTCAAAGGGATAAACAGTTGCAGAAGCGCCTTCAGGAACTTCGTAAAAAATGAAAGCCCTAGCGCAATAAGGCCGCAGCATATGTCTCCATTGTTAAGCTTTTATTTGTGAAAAAACAATTCCGGGAGTTTGAAACCCGGATAAATTTATGTGGGGCATATGATGCGGCTTTATTTTATCTTTCCATTCCCCTCCCTGGACCTGACTGCCTCATTCAATCCCCGTTGTTTGAGAGAAATTGTATCATTCTTTTTTTGAGCGGAATCATCCCCGTCCGCGGAGGTTGGCTTTTTGTTGAAGACCGCCCCGGGGCGATATTATTTAGAAGGTTTATATATTAGGGATCACCGGGCACATCGGGCAGCAGAATTTTTTGTTCGTGATGGGCCATCTTTATATTTGCAGGATGGATTTGGAATCAATGGAGTTGTAGACAAAAAGTTTGTAAATTATGTCATCTGCCGTTTATTTTTCTTCACTCAGGAATAAAACCCAAAAGAGTCCTTTGGATAAAATCAATCAATTGTTGGGCCATATAAAGGTTCAGCAGGTCTATGAGCGACATGAGCTGGTGGCCGTAAAGGTTCATTTTGGTGAGTTGGGCAATACCGCCTACCTCAGGCCTGTTCTGTTGAGGCCGGTTATAGGGGCGTTAAAGGAACTTGGTGCCAAGCCCTATTTGACCGATACCAATACCCTTTACATTGGCATGCGCACCAATACGGTAGATCATCTGTATTGCGCCCACTGGAATGGATTTAATTATTCCACCCTTCAGGTGCCGGTGGTTATTGCCGATGGTTTGAGGGGGGAGAATACCCGTGAAGTAGACCTGACCCTGGAAGGCCAGCCAAAGGTTCATCTGGCCACCGATGTGCTCCATGCCGACGCCATGATGGTGGTCAGCCATTTTAAGGGTCATATGCTTACGGGCATTGGCGGGGCCATCAAAAACCTCTCTATGGGATGTGCCAGTCGTCAGGGCAAACTGGATATGCACAGTGAGTCGCGCCCATCGGTGAACCAGGATTTATGTACCGGTTGCAAGAAATGCCAGGCCCATTGTCAGGAAAAGGCCATTGAAATCGGTCAGAAAGCCTATATAACGGAGCATTGTGTAGGTTGTTCCCGCTGCATCGCGGTTTGTCCCGAGGGAGCCATTCAGATTAACTGGAATGCCTCTTCCGATAGCGTTCAGAAGAAGATGGCCTATTACGCCTACGGGGTTCAACAAAATTTTCCCTCCAAAATCCTTTATGTCAATGTGGTTACCAATGTAGCCCCGGGATGCGATTGTGATCCGGCCAATGATCAACCCGTGGTCCCTGACATCGGTTACCTGGCCTCAACCGACCCGGTTGCCCTTGACCGGGCCTCCTACGACCTGGTCAAAAAAGCCAATGGAGGGAGTGATCCCTTTCACGAACATTATCCCCGGGTGAATCCGGTAGCCCAGCTTTCCTATGCCGAAGAAATAGGAAGCGGCACCAATCAGTATGATTTGATCGAGATATAACTTTAAAGGTAGCCCTTTTCACTCAAACGCCCCTTCTCGTCTTCTTCCTTTAAATACCGGGTGGTGGTTACTTCCACATCACATCCGTAATCCTTGAGGTGTTCCATTTGCTGCTCCAATAAGCTGTTGTGGAAAAAATTGATGATGAGCTTCTTGTCCCAGTGCCGCGATTTTTCCTTGACCATTTCATAATAGTCGTACCGTTCCTTTTCGGTATAAGCATCTAAAAGCGACAAACGCTCAAAGGCTTTGAGTTCAATCTCTTCAAAGATGACCCCGGAGATCATCAGAAAAATATCGTCCATGATGCTGTCCCTGCCTGGAAACCAAAGCCATTCATTCCTTCTGTGTATTTCTTTGAGGATTAACACCGGCCGGTCGTTTTCAGAGAGAAAAATCTGATATTCAGGCAATACACCTCCGTTGCACAATTTACAAGTACCGATCAGTACCTGTGCTGTATATTTATCCATAAATCTACATTATTTTCCCAAAGCTTCTAATTTAATAATAGTTGACTCCTTTACAAAAAACTCCGGTTCATTTTAACCGTTCCTCTGCGCCATTCCTCAGGGAAAACACGATTCCTCCCATGGTTTGATCAGGTGATTTTACCTAAAATGCTTCTTCGGATGGGGGGTTTTTACCCAATCAATCGGATGAAGGACAGGAGTTGTTTTAATATTCTGTTTTTTAGTGCTTTATAAGTTTTGTGTTTCAACATTTCACCATTGATTTTCATTTGGTTGGACGGGATTGTTTGAATCAGCCTTGCACATATCGTTCAATGCTATTGGGGGTTGATCGGCGGATTTGAGTACTTTCAGGTCTTTTATTCTTTTAATTGGGAACCGCAAAATAATCAGAGCCTTAGGTATTATTACCCCACTTGTATTTCAGGTATAAACCCCCTTTTACTGATATCACCAGGCACGTATATTTGAGATACAACAAAATACATAAAATAAAACCGGATCCAGCCCGACCGGAAGCCGTTGTTTGGGTTCAGTCGCTGGCTGAAAATGTTGATTAACAGCTAACAATAGTCATCTTCTCATCCAAAACCAATTTTTATGAAGTGGAAAGATCTTAAACTAGGTAGAAAATTTTTACTGGCCTTTGGTTTGGTCATTGCATTGATGGTCCTGGTAGCCTATTGGGCCATCAATGGCATTGGAGGCATTGTGAACAATGCCGAAGAGGTCATTCATGGCAATGAGCTACGAACCGAAATGGAAAATAAGTATGTACAGCATTTACAGTGGGCTCAGGAAGTCAATCAACTGATGACCGATGATGATGTTCAGCAGTTGAATGTTGAGACAGACCACCGTGAATGCGCCTTTGGACAATGGTATTATGGGCAGGGCCGGGAGCATGCCGAAGAGATAGCCCCGGAATTGAAGCCTTTATTTGACAAGTTAGAACAGCCACACAAGGCTCTGCATGAGTCGGCTATTAAGATCGATGAGGCATTTATTCAAGCCAACCGCCAATTAAGCAATCAATTGCGCCAGGCAAAGACCGATCACCTGGCCTGGGCTCATACGGTCAAGGATTATGTGGTGCGTGACCAGCAGGTGAATCAGATTGATGCCGAGAAAGATCCCCACCAGTGCAATTTTGGGAAGTGGTTTTTTTCACAGCAGATGAAAACCTTCAAGGCCAACCATCCTGAGTTTAAGCGTTTGGCCGGGAAGGTGGTCGAACCCCATCGCCAGTTGCATACCCGGGTTAAGACCCTGGAGCAGTACCTGCGCCAGGGCAATATTGAGCGGGCCAACCGGTATTACATGAATCAGATTAAACCCCTGGCTTATGATGTTTTGGAGCGCATCGACAAGATGATTGCCTGGAACGAAGCCAATCTCGAGGGCATGGATCAGGCCAACCAGATCTATAATACCCAGACCCGCCAACACCTTGACAAGATGGGCAATTTGTTCACCCAGGTAATTGAAGATTCTAAGGGCTACATCATGACCGACCAGGCCATGCTGGATGAGGCCTCGACCACCCGCAACGGTGTAATTATATTCAGCATTGTTGCAGCTTTGGCGGCCATTCTTTTGGCAGCTGTCATTGCCCGCGGGCTGATTGTGCCCATCAACAAGGGGGTTCGTTTTGCCCAGGAGATTGCCGCGGGCAATTTGAAGGCTGATATCGACGTGTACCAGAAAGATGAGATAGGTACACTGGCTGATGCCCTTCGCAATATGGCCGGCAAACTGAAGGAAATCGTGGCCAATATCCGCACCGGTGCCGACAACATCGCTTCGGCCAGCCAGCAGATGAGCTCGAGTTCACAGGAGATGTCACAGGGTTCCAATGAACAGGCCTCTTCCGCCGAAGAAGTCTCTTCCTCAATGGAGCAGATGGTCTCAAATATCCAGCAAAATACGGAAAACGCCAAGGAAACCGAAAAGATCTCTTCCAAGGCCGCTCAGAGCATCAAGGAAGGCAACAAGGCCACCCAAAATTCGGTTGAGTCGATGAAAGAGATTGCAGAAAAGATTTCTATCATCAATGACATCGCCTATCAGACCAATATATTGGCCTTGAACGCGGCTGTTGAGGCAGCCCGCGCCGGAGAACACGGCAAAGGTTTTGCAGTGGTAGCCGCTGAAGTCAGAAAGCTGGCTGAGCGGAGTTCGGAAGCGGCCAATGAGATCGATGAAAAATCCAAATCCGGGGTAGAGATTTCTGAAAAGGCCGGTGAGCAACTGGAAGAGATTGTCCCGGAAATTGAGAAGACCTCTCAACTGGTCCAGGAGATCAATGCCGCCAGCAACGAGATGAGCAGTGGCGCCGATCAGGTGAACAATGCCATTCAGCAGTTGAATCAGGTGACCCAGCAAAACGCTGCTTCCTCCGAAGAGCTGGCCACCAGTGCCGAGGAGCTTTCCAGTCAGGCCGATCAGCTCAAACAACTGATCGCTTTTTTCGATCTCGAGGAACAAAACCAGGGGGATTCAGGCCAAACCGTCAAACAGTTCGACTGGAGCAGCCAGCAGCATCATCCCGGCCAGCAGCAATCCGGCTCAGCTGCCTCTGCCAAACCCCACTTTTCTCATTTGAATCCCCAAAAAAATACCGGTGGTCAAGACTCTACCCATCAACAGACCGCGAAAGGTCAGGGGCAACCAAATCAGCAAAGCAAACAAGGCCAGCAGCAATCCCCAAACCAGGGGCAACAGCAAGAAACAGGGGCCCAAGGGGTTAACCTCAACATGCGAGAAAACCACAAAAGCGATCAGGACTTTGAGAATTACTGATCCGGGCTGTCTGGTTTGGTGATGAAAAATACCTTTTGGTAAAAAACGGCACGTCAATGCCTCAATGGCGTGCCGTTTTTTATGGCTTTCGTAGGTTGGTTTATTTGGGCCGGTTTTTTGTTGTGTCGATCTGCTGTTGTTCAGGGGGCTGTTTCTTGGTGGAGAAGGTACGGATGAACCAGTTTTTTCTTACCGTTTCAGCCGCCTGGTCAAGTTCCCTGGCCGTTTTATTGATGTTTTTCAGGGTCCCATCCAGGCTGTCGGCAAAGGTGCTATCGACCAACAACTTGTTCATCACCCCTTTGCCACTTTCAATGTGGCGGGTGATGCGGGCCAGATTTTCAGAGATGGCCCGTGCCTGCTTGGTGGTGTAGGTCAGGTTCCTGGCTGTTTCATCCAGGTTCCTGGTGAAAGCCGTATCGGTGAACATCTTCCCAAACATGCCTTCTCCCCGGTTGATTTTTTGAGTGAACCCTTTCAGATTCCGGGTCGATTCCAGCAGGTTGTTGCCAGCCTGGTCAAATTCCTTGGCCAGGGTGGTATCCGACAGCAATTTGCCAACAACGCCCTCTTCATGGTTGATCTTAGAGGTGATGGTGCTTACATTCCTGGTCAAATTAGCCGTGTTGCGGCTTATCTGATCCAGATTGTTGGTAAAGCTGGTGTCGGTAAAGAGTTTTCCAAAAATGCCTTCCCCCTGGTTGATCTTGGAAGTGATTTCTGCCAGATTTTGGGTGACCACCGTGGTATTGACACTCGATTTTTTCAGTTCATCGAGGATTTCATCCATTTTGACCGCTTCGATGGTGCCCAATGTGGCACCTTCCTCGACCACCGGTTTGGTGGAAGTTCCAGGTGTAATGTTGACCACTTTATTCCCCATCACCCCCTCGGTACCGATCTCCATACGGGAATCTTCACGGATGAACTGGTGAACCTTGTCTTCCAGTGTGACCTGCACCTTCACCAGGGTATCGTTCAAGAGATGGACATTGGAGACACTTCCCACGTTGATACCGGAATAACGCACATTGCTGCCCACTTTCAGTCCGCTCACATCCCTGAATATGCCACTTACGGTGAAGGTATTGCCGAACAGGTTCCTTTGTTTTCCGATGATGTATATGGCATAGGCAAATATGGCAATTCCAAGAATGATAAAAACGCCCAGCCGTATGCCTTTTCCAACTGTCATTTTCATAGTGATGGTCATTTAATTAAAGAAGTTATTGATCCAGGCATCTTTGCTCTGCTTTAATTCATTATAAGTGCCTGAAGTATATAGACTTCCGTCTTTTAAGACATGAATGGTATTGGCTGTAATTTTAACGCAACTGATGTCATGGGTGATGATGATGGAGGTGGTGTGGTAATGCCTTTGAAGATCGATAATCAACTGGCTGATTTCTTTGGAGGTGATCGGGTCCAGCCCGGTAGTGGGCTCATCATAGAGGATGATCTCGGGTTGAAGGATCAAGGTTCGGGCCAGGCCGATGCGTTTTTTCATGCCCCCGGAGAGTTCAGAGGGCATCATGTCAATGGTTTGGCGCAGGCCAACATTGTCGAGCGCCTGTATTACTTGTCTTTCCAGTTGTTTTTTAGTACCGGCCATTTTATTGCGTACCAGCGGAAATTCAAGATTTTCACGCACACTCATGCTGTCATACAAGGCATTGCCCTGAAAAAGAAAGCCGATCTTTTTGCGCAGTCCGTTCAGGGCTTCTTCTTCCAGGCTGTTCACCTGGTGGCCAAGTATCTCAATACGCCCGGCATCAGGCTCTATAAGGCGTACCATACATTTGATCAATACCGACTTTCCGATGCCCGATTGCCCGATGATCACCGCATTTTCTCCTTTGGGAATGGTCAGGTTCACGTCTCTGAGCACCGGGTTGTCCGGGAAGGATTTTTTCAGGTGTTCAAGCTTGACAACCTGTTCGCCTGTATGTTCGGATAATTTGGCTGACATGGGTTAAAAATTTAGCATCTCCATAGAATGTTGCAGTTCAACGACCAACATGTCAATGATGAATATGGCCACCGAAGCCACTACCACAGCCGAATTGGCAGCACGCCCCACCGCTTCGGTACCGAAACCTGCGGTGTAACCTTTATAAGATCCAATCACTCCAATAGCAAAACCAAATATAAAGGTTTTTATTGTGGCCGGAATTAAATCGTAAAAATGGAGCGGGGCAAAGGCATTGGTCAGAAAAAGCTGGGGGGCAATCTCTCCATGGAGGTTAACCGCCAAATAGGAGCCGACAAATGCAATGGCATCGGCAAAAAATACCAGGATGGGCAGCATCAAAGTGGTTGCCAGAACCCGTGTGGAAACAAGGTATTTCATGGGGTTGGTCCCTGATACCTCCATGGCATCAATTTGTTCGGTAACCTTCATCGAACCCAGTTCAGCCCCGATGCCCGAACCGATTTTACCGGCGCAGATCAGGGCCGTTACCACCGGGCCGATCTCACGTACTATGGATACCGATATCATCCCGGGTAATAGCGATTCTGCCCCAAAATCCACCAACACCGGCCGCGACTGCAGCGTCAGTACCAACCCCAAAATGAAGGCGGTGACTGCAATCAGAGGAAGCGTTTTATACCCGATAAAGTAGGATTGCTTCATCATTTCCCGGTTCTCAAAGGGGGGATCCATCATCGAGCGAACCACTCTGACGGTGAACCTGACCAATCCCGTGATATCGGATAAAATATTTGCACCCTGATCGTTCTTCATGGTTGGATAGATTTTTTATACTTTGTTGTACCGGCCGGCAAATCGACCCTGTGGAACCACCCCCTGGCGGTGGCCCAATAAAGATACAAAAAATAAGCCATCTGTTGATGGACGAAGCCTTCTAAACGGAATCCTAATGCCGCCGCGAAGTTTTTATTTTATCGGGGTTTTCTCCCATGAGAAAAATCATATGATACAGGTAAATAATCTCTGAAATTTAGATCATAATTAATTAACATTACTTAACTTTGTGAGGGAATCAATGCGGGCGTCATAATATAACGTATTGAAAAATAGTTAGATGCATATGGAATAGGTCCCCTATTTTATATGCATTTGAAATTTTTAAAGGATCCTTAATTGATTGGCATTTTAACCTTTTGCTAAACCCAGACAATATGAGTAAAAAAACAGATGTCATTGAACGGGAAGAAGTGGTCGTTCGCTTTGCTGGTGACTCGGGCGATGGCATGCAGTTGACCGGGACTTTGTTCTCCGACACTTCAGCTTTTATTGGGAATGATCTGTCCACATTTCCGGATTATCCCTCTGAAATCCGTGCCCCTCAGGGAACGATTGGGGGTGTCAGCGGCTTTCAGGTCCATTTTGGTCACAAGCAAGTCAATACACCCGGCGACTATGCCGATGTATTGGTAGCCATGAACCCTGCCGCCCTGAAGGCCAACCTTAAGCTGATTAAATCAGGTGGAACCATTATTGTAGACCAGGATAGTTTCACCGAGAAAAATTTCCGAAAGGCGGGTTACCAAACCGATGATCCCATCAAGGAGGATCAACTGGAAGGCTACAACATCATTAAAGCGCCCATTTCGACCCTGACCAAGGAGACCCTCAAGGATGAGGGGCTGGATCCCAAGAGCATTTTACGCAGCAAAAATATGTTTGCCCTGGGGATGGTCTATTGGCTTTTTGACCGGCCCCTGAAATATACCGAACAGTTTTTTGAGCGCAAATTTAAGAAGAAACCCAAGGTCATCGATGCCAACAAGAAGGTGCTGGAGGCCGGATACAACTATGCTGAAACGGTTGAACTGCTCACCCCCACTTACAGGGTAAGCCCGGCACCGATTGAAAAAGGCATTTATCGAAATATAGACGGCAATAAAGCCACGGCCTGGGGGTTTATTGCCGCATCTGAAAAATCCGGGCTTCAGCTATTTTGTGGTTCTTATCCCATCACCCCGGCCTCGGAGATACTTCAGGAATTATCTACACGGCGGGATTTTGGCGTGAAGACTTTCCAGGCCGAGGATGAGATTGCCGGCATTTGCACGGCCATAGGCGCCAGTTTTGCCGGTTCGCTGGGGGTAACCACCACATCGGGACCGGGTTTGGCCCTGAAATCGGAAGCCCTGGGGCTGGCCGTCATGGCTGAACTGCCCCTGGTGGTGGTAGATGTACAAAGAGGCGGGCCTTCCACCGGTTTGCCGACCAAGCCCGAGCAGTCTGACCTGCTGCAAGCCCTTTACGGAAGAAATGGGGAAAGCCCCGTGGTGGTCATCGCCGCCAGTACCCCCTCCAATTGTTTTTATTATGCCTTTACCGCCGCTAAAATTGCCCTCGAGCATATGGTGCCGGTGGTGTTGATGACCGACGGCTTTTTGGCCAACGGATCGGAACCCTGGAGAATACCTAAGATGGCCGATTACCCCGACATTCACCCGCCATTTGTTCCTCAGGGCGAAAAAGATTGGATGCCTTACGCGCGTGACCCGGAGAAACTTTCAAGAACATGGGCCGTGCCCGGACAGCCCGGTTATGAACACCGCATCGGTGGCCTGGAAAAGGATGAGTTGAAAGGTTCGGTCTCCCATGATCCCCAAAACCACGGAAGAATGGTTTATCTGAGGGAAGAAAAAGTCAACCGTGTGGTTCAGGATGTACCTGATTTGAAGGTTGAAGGCGAACCCTCGGGAGAAATCCTGCTGGTGGGATGGGGCGGAACATACGGCCACCTGCGCACGGCTTTGGATGAATTGCAAAAGGAAGGCCATTCGGTGGGACTGGCTCACTTTAACTACATCAGGCCTCTGCCGGCCAACACCCATCAGGTGTTGAATCAGTTCAACCGCATTGTCGTTTGTGAGCTGAACCGCGGACAGTTTATCGATTATTTGGCAATGCAGCATCCCCATCATACCTACTTGAAATACAATAAGGTGCAGGGCCAACCCTTTACCACCGTCGAGATTACCGAACACGTTAAAAAACTCCTGGAGGCTTAGTCATGGCTAATAACAACGACCAATCGACCAAACTTACGGCAAAAGACTTCAAAAGCGATCAGGAAGTGAGATGGTGCCCGGGATGCGGGGATCATGCCATCATGAATGCCATTCAGCGGGCTTTGCCCCAAATGAATATCCCCCGCGAGAAATTTGCCTTTATCTCTGGCATCGGATGTTCTTCGCGCTTCCCATATTATATGAATACTTATGGCTTCCATGGCATACACGGCAGGGCCTCGGCCATTGCCTCGGGTACCAAGTCGGCCAACCCCGATCTGAGCGTTTGGCAGATTACCGGCGACGGCGACTCCATGGCCATTGGCGGTAACCACCTGATTCATACCGTGAGAAGAAATGTTGACCTGAATATTGTCATCTTTAACAATGAGATTTACGGCCTGACCAAGGGCCAGTATTCGCCGACTTCCAAATATGGGGCGGTGACCAAGACTTCACCCTATGGAACCATTGAAAATCCTTTTCATCCCGGTGAACTGGTCATCGGGGCCCAGGGTAAATTTTTCGCCCGTTCGGTGGACCTGAACATGAAGCTGAACCAGGAAATATTCCTTGAAGCCCAAAAACATAAGGGGACCTCCGTGGTGGAGATCCTTCAGAATTGTGTCATTTATAACGACAAAGCCCACGCGGTGATCGCCGATAAAAAGCACCGGGAAGACCGACAATTGGTGCTTCGTCACGGTGAACCGATGATTTTTGGCAAAAACCGGGATAAAGGCATTGTCCTGGAAGGTCTTCGTCTGAAAGTTGTCGAAATTGGCAAAGATGGCTATACCGAAGACGATATACTGGTGCATGATGCCAAGACCAAAGACCCCGGCATCCACCTGATGCTGGCCAATATGCAGTATCCCGAATTTCCCGTGGCAGTCGGTATCATCCGCTCAGTCGAAGCCGATACTTACGAGCATAAGCTGGAAGAACAAATCGACCAGGTCCGTGAACAATCCGAGTACCAATCGGTGGATGATCTGTTGCAAAGCGGTAATACCTGGGAAGTTAAATAAAACAAGGCCCGGTGTAAACCCGCGACGGGCTGAACAATGGCCTATCCGGAACCAAAACATTCAAATAGCACCAACCCGCGCCGGTCTCCCTGGCGCGGGTTGATTTTTTTTACCCCCTCATATGGTCATATCTGTTTTGATGATGGTCCCAATAGCTGCCCATCAGGTTAGCCGTTAAACAGGAGTGAGCCGGTAATATGCCCAGAAAATCCCCGATGGATACCCGTTTCATCATGTAAGGACTGACATTGAGGATCCCGTGTTCCTGCGATACTTTAGAGACGATGACCTTTTGTTCGGGAATGATCCATCCGTTTTCGTTCATGATCACCCCATATCCATATACCGGCCTGCCATCCATAAAGGTGTCTTTGGATAAATGCACGGCTCCGCCAAAAACCACAATCCGACCCTGGTCTTCATGTTTGGCCACCACCGGGCAGGCAACCGCTACAGCTATATCAGAGAGTGAACACACCTGAAGCTTGTATTGCTGAAGATCGTAAAAGACGAAGTTGCCGGGGCGAATTTCGTCAATGCCTTCAAATTCATCGGCCAGGGTATTCGAGGGGGTATCGCCAACCGATAGCAGGATGGGTTCATTGTTTTTGCGGATTTTATCGCGCAGAGCAACCATCCGGTCGCGGGTTTGGCGGTGAATCGCCAGTATTTCCTCTCGTGAATTGGCCTGGTAGGTGTGGCCGGGGTGCGCCAACAAACCTTTAAAATGCAACTGCGGGGTTTGCTCAATTTTTTCTTTGAGGTGAAGAATATCCCTGACGTTTTGATGGGGCAGGCCGGTGCGTTTGCTTCCGGTATCTATTTTGATGAAAATCTCCACCGGGTGATGGAGTGAGCGGTGAAGGGCTTCTACACTTTCCTCGTTAAGAAGGGTTAAATGGAGGTTGATGGTTGCGGCCAACTGATCAATCTGAGGTATTTCGTTGATATTTAAAGGGAAGGCAATGGTGATGTCCTGCCATCCGTCCTGGCTAAAATACCGGGCCATGTCGACCGAGGAAACTGTAATTTTGTCGATGCCCCTGTCCCGGAACCATTGCCCGATCTTTCTCGATTGATGGGTCTTGAAATGGGGCCGAAAGATCAGCCCGTGTTGGCGGGCCTTTTGGGTCATTGCAGTGATGTTCCGCTGGCATTGCTCAGGGTCAATCAGTAAAGTGGGTTTCGTCAGGGTCATATCGTATTGTGCTTTTTTACAGTTGCAGAGGTCATGGCGTTCTTCTTCACAAATATATAAAATTAGGTGTGGGGGTGGTTATTTAGATCATTTTTAAATAGTGGGGGGTATTACAGAACATGACATAAAGCATCTGTTATTTACTAAACATGGCTATATTTGTAGGCGATTGAAATGATACCCGCATCTGTTGACTTACACAACAAGGCGATACATCAAACATGCGGGTATCATGGCGAGGGTTCCCATAAAGATCGATCATGGTTGAATACAATACCGATTGATAAACTTAAATAAGTCTATATACCATTATTGAATGCCGCATTATGGCCAATGAGGTGATTGAACATCGGGGAAAAGTTGACCGGATAGAAGGGAATCAAGTGCACGTTCATTTTCTAAATGTATCGGCTTGTGCAAGTTGCCACGCTAAGGGCGTTTGCACCGCTGCTGACATGGAAAATAAGGAAGTTGAAGTGTTTGATTCCTCGGGCCGCTTTAATGAAGGGGAAGAGGTGAATGTGGTTATGCGTCAGTCGCTGGGATTTAAAGCCCTGATTTATGGGTATATGATCCCTTTTTTATTGGTGTTGGTCACTTTATTGGTCAGCTCGAAAGGTTTTTCCAGTGAGGTTGTGGCCGGTATAACTTCCCTGGCCATTCTGGTTCCTTATTATTTGTGGCTTTATTGGAGGAGGTCACATTTCAAAAAGGTTTTTTCCTTTGAACTGCAAAAAATACGTTAACACAAATTTGATATATCATGACAACCACTGTTTTATATACGATTTTATCCTTAAGTGGGTTGGGAGCCGTAGCGGCGATGATTTTATATGCGGCAGCCCAGAAGTTTAAGGTTTATGAAGATCCCCGGATTGATCAGGTAGAGGAGGCCTTACCCGGGGCCAACTGTGGGGGGTGTGGATATCCCGGATGTCGGCAATTTGCAGAGGCCCTGGTCAAAGCCGATGACATCTCCGATTATTACTGCCCGGTAGGAGGCAATGATACGATGAAGGAAGTGGCCCAGATTCTGGGCCGGGAGGTGGCCGAGCAGGAGCCCAAAGTAGCGGTGGTTCGTTGCAATGGATCTTTTCAGAACCGCAAGCGCACCAGCATATACGAGGGCCCTTCGAGTTGTGCCATTGAAGCCAGTTTGTTTGGAGGAGAAACCGACTGTCAATATGGTTGCCTGGGTAAGGGCGATTGTGTTGAGGTCTGTGATTTCGAGGCCATCTTTATGAATGAAGAAACAGGCCTGCCCTACGTAATTGATGACAATTGCACGGCTTGCGGGGCTTGTGTGGATGCCTGCCCCAATAACATCATTGAATTGAGGAAACGCTATAAGAAGGACCGCAAGATTTATGTTTCCTGTGTCAATGAGGATAAACCCGCGGCAGCCAAAAAAGCTTGTCAGGTGGCTTGCATTGGATGCAATAAGTGTGTGAAGGTTTGTCCTTTTGACGCCATTACCCTGGAAAACAACCTGGCTTACATCATTCCTGACAAATGTAAACTTTGCCGCAAATGTGTGGATGTGTGTCCGACCAATGCCATTGCTGAAATCGGGTTTCCTCCCCGACGCAATAAGCGGCGCAACGCCAAAAAAGAATCGGCCGATCAGGAGCAATCGAAAAATCAATCATAACGGTATAACCAAAATATAGGAGGCAACAGTGTTAAAGACATTTACCAAAGGTGGCGTTCATCCTGCAGAAAACAAGATCACCCAGGATAAGGCCATTGAAAAGGCGGGCCTTCCCAAGAAAGTTATTATTCCTATTGCCCAACATATTGGAGCACCATCATCGCCGGTGGTCAAGAAGAAAGACCAGGTTAAGGCCGGGGATGTGATTGCCCGCAGCCAGGGCTTTGTTTCGTCCAACATTCATGCCTCGGTATCAGGAACAGTGGCCAAGGTTGACCATGTGGTGGATGCCTCTGGTTTTAAGCAGCCATGCGTGGTGATCAATGCCGAGGACGATCAGTGGGCCGATGGCATCGATACCTCCGATGCCCTGGTGAAAGATATTGATGCCAGTGCCGAGGAAATCCGTCAGAAGGTTTTGGAGGCCGGAATAGTGGGTATGGGAGGGGCTACGTTTCCTTCCCACGTAAAATTGTCCATACCCGAGGGCAAGCATGTAGACACCCTGGTTATCAACGGGGTGGAGTGTGAGCCCTATTTGACCTCTGATCACCGGGTGATGTTGGAGCGGGCCGAAGAGATGCTGGTGGGCATTCGCCTGTTGATGAAGGCCCTTGGGGTCGAGAAGGCCCTGATTGGCATCGAGAACAACAAGCCCGATGCCATTGCGCATTTGAACGAATGGTTGGGGGATGATCCCCAGATTGAGGTCTATGGCCTGAAGGTCAAGTATCCGCAGGGAGGAGAGAAACAGTTGATCAACGCGTTGTTGGACCGGGAGGTGCCCTCTGGCGGCTTGCCCCTGGATGTAGGCGTTGTGGTGCACAATGTGGGAACTGCTTTGGCTGTTTATGAGGCGGTGCAAAAGAATAAGCCGCTGGTCGAGCGCGTGGTTACCGTTACGGGCCCCTCGCTGACCCATCCCACCAACCTGCTGGTGCGCGTCGGAACACCGGTGGGTGAGCTGATCGAAGCAGCAGGTGGATTGCCCGAAGATACCGGTAAGGTGGTCAGTGGCGGTCCGATGATGGGCAAAGCCCTGAAAACCCTCGATGCCCCGGTGGTAAAGGGTACCTCCGGTATCCTGGTGCTTCCCCAAAAATGGGCCCACCGGGAAAAAGAATTGCATTGTGTCCGTTGTGCCCAGTGCGTGGATGCCTGCCCGATGGGCCTCGAACCCTATCTGCTCAAGCAATTGGCCGAGCGCGAGCGGTTTGAAGACCTGGAAAAAAACAGCGTACTGGATTGTATCGAGTGCGGCTCGTGCAGCTTTACCTGTCCTGCCCGGCTGCCGCTGGTCGAATATATTCGCTATGGCAAAACCAATGTCAATCAAATCATACGAAATAGAAAGCAGCAATGAGTAACAATGTCCTGACAGTTTCTCCATCACCCCACGTTTACCAAAGCACGACGGTCCGGAAGCTGATGTACGGAGTGGTCATCGCTCTGTTGCCTACATTGGCCTGGTCAGTGGTTTCCTTTGGCATTGGAGCCATCATTGTAACCCTGGTCTCCGTCATATCCTGTATCCTTTTTGAGTATCTGATCGAAAGATTCCTGTTGAAACGAACACCCTCGATCACCGACGGGTCGGCTATGGTGACCGGCTTATTGCTGGCATTTAACGTTCCGGCTAATCTACCGGTGGGGATCATCATTATAGGGGCCCTCGTTTCCATTGGTATTGGGAAGATGTCGTTCGGAGGTTTGGGGCGCAATCCCTTTAACCCTGCCCTGGTTGGCCGGGTTTTTCTTTTGATCTCCTTTCCGGCCCAGATGACCCGCTGGCCCATCCCCAAAGGATTCAATACCAGCTATGTCAATGCACAAACCGGCGCCACCCCCCTGGGCATGCTCCAGGAAAAAGGAGAAGCCACCGTTTCAAAGGTCATGGAATCAGCCCCGTCTTATGGCGACCTTTTTTATGGTCAAATGGGCGGATCCCTTGGAGAAATGGCAGCCTTTGCCCTGATCATCGGCTTGATCATCCTGCTTTATATGCGGGTCATCTCCTGGCATATACCGGCCTCCATTATATTGTCAACCGGGGTATTTACCGGCATCTTGTGGCTGGTCGATCCCACCCAGTATGCCGATCCCCTTTTCCACCTGCTTACCGGCGGATTGCTGCTGGGGGCCATCTTTATGGCTACCGATTATGTCACATCTCCCATGGTTCCCAAGGCCATGTGGATCTACGGCATAGGCATCGGCGTGCTGACGGTGATCATCCGCGTGTTTGGATCTTATCCCGAAGGGGTCTCCTTTGCTATATTGATCATGAACGCATTTGTCCCGCTTTTAAACAGATACATCAAACCCAAGCGATTTGGAGAGGAGGTGCAACATGGCTAAAGAATCCACTTTCACCAATATGGTGCTGACCCTTTTCCTGGTTACCCTGGCCGCTTCCACGGCCCTTGGATTCATCTATGAGCTGACCAAACAACCCATTGCCGAATCCAAGATGCGCAAGAAAAATGCCGCCATCCAAAAGGTGGTGCCCGAATATTCCAACCAGCCCAACAGTGAGGCTTATCAGGTTGGCGTCAATGGCGATTCGCTTATGGTTTACCCGGCCAAGCAGGATGGCAAACTCGTTGGCGTGGCCATTTCCAGCTTTACCACCAAAGGCTATAGCGGGCGCATTCGGGTAATGGTGGGATTCAAACCCGATGGCACCATCGAAAATATTTCAGTCCTTCAACATCAGGAAACCCCTGGATTGGGCGATAAAATTGATAAAAGCAAGTCTGACTGGAGCCAACAATTTAATGGCAAAAATCCCTCCGATTTCCAATTGAAAGTTACAAAGGACGGGGGAGACGTCGATGCCATTACGGCGGCCACCATCTCATCGCGGGCCTACTGCGATGCCGTAGAGCGTGCCTATCAGGCCTTTAAAAAGGGCGGACTCCAGTAAGATACCCCCGCAAGAAGACCCCGCTTAGCGGGGTCCATCTAGCGGAGTCAAAAAAACACCCCCGCTTAGCGGGGTCCACCTGGCGGAGTCAAAATAACACCCCCGCTTAGCGGGGTCGGCACAAGGCAGGTCGGCACCAAGGGAGGTCGGCCCAGCAGCGGCGGTTCAAACCTGTCGGTACCATGGGGCGCGTTCCAATAAGAATGGATAATACGATACTGATTGCTAAACTTTAATAAGTCTCTATAATAATGAAACAATGGGAAAATTTTTCTAAGGGATTTATCAGGGATAATCCGGTCTTTGTTCTTTTTCTCGGGTTGTGTCCCACCCTGGCGGTAACGACCTCAGCTTACAACGGACTGGGGATGGGGTTGGCCACTACTTTTGTGCTGGTTATGTCCAACCTGGTGGTTTCGATCATTAAAAACCTGATTCCCGGTAAGGTCCGTATCCCGACCTTCATTGTGGTTATTGCCTCTTTTGTGACGATGGTCGAGATGCTCACCCAGGCTTTCGTACCCGATTTGTATGAACAATTGGGCATTTTTATCCCACTGATCGTGGTCAATTGCCTGGTGCTTGGTCGTTCGGAAGCCTTTGCCTCCAAAAATGATATCTTTTCGGCCATCATAGATGGTCTGGGAATGGGGCTTGGTTTTGCCCTGGCCTTAACCGTGCTGGGTGCAGTAAGGGAAGTTTTGGGCAGCGGTTCATTGACGCTGATTCCTGATGTGGCTGAATTTACCATTTACCAGGGCGACGGCATGCTTGTCTTTGTACTGGCCCCCGGCGCATTTCTGGCATTGGGCTATCTGATTATGCTGGCTGATAAACTAAAAAAGAAAATGTATTAAACTATGGATTATCTAGTTATTATCATATCGGCAATATTCGTAAACAATATTGTTCTCAACCGGTTTCTCGGTATATGTCCCTTTATCGGGGTATCCAGCAAGGTAGAAACGGCCATTGGCATGACCGGTGCAGTGGCTTTTGTGATGACCCTGGCCACGATCATCACCTATCTGTTGCAAACCTACATTTTGGTTCCCCTGAGCATTACCTTCATGCAAACCATTACCTTCATTCTGATCATTGCTTCGTTGGTTCAGTTGGTGGAGATCGTCCTTAAGAAGGTAAGCCCCCCCATGTACCAGGCCCTGGGGATTTTTCTGCCCCTGATCACCACCAATTGTGCGATTATGGGAGTCGCTCTGCTGGCTGTACAAAACAATTATAACCTGGTCGAAAGCGTACTCTTCGGTATCGCCAACGCCATTGGTTTTGGTCTGGCCCTGATCCTTTTCGCCGGCATTCGCGAGCACCTTGATCTGGTGGACGTGCCCAAACCCATGCGCGGGGTTCCTATTGCTTTTATTGTGGCGGGTTTATTATCCCTGGCCTTCATGGGTTTCTCCGGAATTGTCTGAAAAAAACATTGAAAACCTTAAATATGCCGGTGATCTTCCTGGATCCCGGCTTTTTTTACCCCGGATGGAGTGAAACCAATAGATATAAATAGTCCACAGAGCCCATATTTCGTAAAGATGACGAAAATGTGTTGACAGCCAAAACTGTATATTTGTATGTTTGCTCATTCCTTTTTATTTTGCAACATTGATCATTGAAAGTCATACCAAGCGAGATGCATATTTTTTTATGACCTGTGGATTGTTCTTTTTAACCTGCTCCCCGCTTTTTCCCATTTTTTCTTTGGAAAACATCTGTGAAGTGTTTGCATTCCTTTCTCCGGAAATGCTGCTCGATTCATTTTCCAGTTGTGCATTCAATTTGGTCGCCCCCGTCATATTGGGTTCATCGACACAAACCCTTATGGAGTCGCTGTATGCCATGGCCGTCTTTTTTAGTGTGAATCTTTCGCCATGGATACTCCTGGCAGTGGGGATACTGATCGTTGTGGTTTTATTGGTGTTGGTCATTCGTCAGCGACAATGGATCGCTTCTCTTCAAACTGAAAGACAGGAACTCACCAGCCAGCTTCAGGCATTAAAAAAGAACCAACAAAGCCAGGAGATTGAACAGAAAAAGAAGTTGTTTCTTCTCTCCGGCCTTCTCCAGTATTTAAAACACCCGCTGGATCGCATGGTGAACCAGGCCCATTGTCTGGGGGATGAAGGATGTAGTTCCAGTCAAAAGAGGCATTCACGCGTTAGCCTGGAGGAAAACCGTTGGCTGATTGATTGTCTGATCCACCAGACCCTTGGGCTCGCCCAGGAAGCGGAGCAACCACTTCAGCCGGAAAATTTTAACCTGCATGTCTTGTTAAAGGAGATACAGGAGTATGCTTTAAGGGAAGGCTTTGAAAGCGGCCGGGTGAATTCCGAAGTCATTCTGGATGCTTCCATCGGTGAAGGGGATTTGCAGGTCAATGGCGATCCTGCCCGTCTTCGTCAGGTTCTGATGCTCCTCTTCCGACACGCCCTGAGCCATTATGCTACCGGGAGGATTTATCTGAACTATTCCTGCAAAAATGAAGTGATCGACTTTTCATTGGACGGTAACAGCGATTCATTTTCGATCAATCAGTACAATCAGCTTTTTACCCTGTTCAATGGCCAGATTTTTCAGGATGGCCAGTTTTTTGGGGAGCAGGATACTCCCTCTGCCGCCCGTTCAGGTCTGGCTCTTGCCGGGGCGATCACCTTTCAGATGGGTGGACAGATTTGGGCCGAAACCCCTGAAAAAGAAGGCACCCGCCTGGTGGTCAGGTGGCCTTTGTTGCGGGTGGCCGCCAGAGAAAATCAAGCCTTAGCGCCCAAAAACCACAACACCCATGGCTTTACCTGGAGCGGTAAAAAAATATTGGTGGTGGAAGATTCCCGCATGGCCTTTGACCTGATCCAAAAGATGTTTGCTCATACGGGGGCCGCTTTTGACAGGGAACCCGACGGTCTGAAGGCTGTCGAACGCTGCCAGAAGGATCCCGATATTGATCTGGTGTTGATGGATATCCAACTTCCCTTGATGGATGGGTATAAGGCTACCCGGGAAATCAAGAAAAAACGACCTGAGCTTCCGGTAATCGCCCAAACTGCTAATGCTTTAAGCGGTGATCGCAGCAAATGCCTGCAGGCAGGCTGCGATGAGTATATTGCCAAACCCATTGACCGCGATGAAATGGGAGAAAAACTCGAGCGTTTCCTGTCGCAAACCTCCTGATCTGTGTGAGCCCGTGGCTGGCATGTTTGGTCTATCACCCGATTAATTTAATATTTCCCCCTCCTCCAACCCTCTTAGAGCTTTCTTTTTATATGATCGGATTCGATGTGGACCACAAAGCCACCTTTTTTAGAGCACCTGATGGGACCCTTTTCCCGTCTGTGTTACATTTACTTTCATCCTTTTTATCTGCCTCAATTTTTCAAATCATCTCTGCCTCTCATCTGCCCCCTTATTGAAAAGATGTGTAGGGATTGATAATATTCACTTAATTCTGTAAAGAAGGATCTGCTTTGTTTTGCCTTGATTTTCCTTTGATGGCAGTGATTTTTCAGGACCTGATAATTTCCATGTTTTAAAATGATGAAAGTCATGGGGGAGATACCGGGGGGCGTCTATTTTTGCATCCTTTTCAGGAATTACCAATGGTGTTAAATATCAGTCTATGATCAAGAAAAGCAAACAAACCCTCCACTATATTAAAAACACGGATTTTCTCAGGAACCGGCGTTATGAGGCTTTTGTCTTTCTGGTACTTTTTTTTGGTTTTTTCGGTTATTTGGGCCATGTCATGGGGGTGGCCAATATGTTGAATACCATCATGAATACCGCCTGGGATTTGCTGATGAATACGGTGTTTTTTATCATGGGCATTACTGTGTTGACCGGTGCGCTGGGTAAATTAATGATTGAATTCGGAGTGGTTCGCCTCCTGGAGATTGTTTTAGCTCCTTTGATGCGACCTATTTTTAATTTGCCCGGAGTGGCATCGTTGGCGGGGTTGATGACGTTTTTCAGCGATAATCCGGCGATTATTGGTCTTTCAAACGACAAAAATTACAGCCGTTATTTCGGGAAAGTCGAGTTGGTGAGCCTGACCAACTTCGGTACGGCCTTTGGTATGGGTTTGATCGTGCTCACTTTTATGGCCCGATTTGGTTATTTTGCTCCGGCTTTGGTAGGTTTTACCGGGGCGGTTTTTGGGGCCTTTGTCTCAACGCGCCTGATTCAATATATGATCCGCAATCGCATTTCTTCTGAAGCGCAAACCCCATCCAACAGTTCACCGGATAAACAAGAAGGCAGCATCACCTTTAAATCGGAGGGTACCACGTTTGAACGTTTTTTGAATGCAGTGCTCGATGGGGGCAAGTCCGGGGTTGACCTGGGGCTTCAGATTATCCCCGGTGTTTTGATTATTAGTACCATGGTGATGATCATCACTTTTGGCCCGGAGGATCCATCGGCCGGTTACCAGGGATTGGCCTATGAAGGGGTGCCGATTCTTCCCCAAATCGGCCGGGGGCTTAATTGGTTGTTTCAGGGGCTTTTCGGCTTTGATCATCCCGAGTTGATTGCTTTTCCCATCACTTCACTGGGGGCCGTGGGAGCCGCCCTTTCCCTGGTAAAAGCTTTTATCGGCCAGGGTATCATCACTGGCAACGAAATTGCTGTCTTTACTGCCATGGGCATGTGCTGGAGTGGTTATCTGAGCACCCATACGGCCATGCTCGATACCCTGAACTTCAGAAAACTTACTTCCAAAGCATTAATTGCCCATACCCTGGGGGGTATCGCAGCGGGCACATTTGCCCATTACCTGTATGTGCTGCTTTCACAGTGGATTCAGTTTGAATAACCAGGGATGGTAACTGGCTCATTCTATCATAGCCCTTGATATGGCCATCCGTGGCCCCCGGCATTAAAAAAGCTTGATCAATGCCTGATTGAACATAAATCGGGTAAACAAATATATGCTTTGGGTTTGAATAAATAAACCGGTAAGGATTTGCCGCTGGCCCCCTTTGTATAAGGGCCGCAAAGGCGAATGGGCGCCCCCCTACATCGTGGGCAGATGTTATCTGGAAAGTCTCATACCCATAACACCCCGGATTCTGCTACTTCGGGTAAATGAAAAGAATGGAAAACCCCGGATCGTATGAAGAAATGCATCGCTTAGTTGTCGTTTACCACAACCTTATCCTCATAAGCCGGACACTTTTGGGTTTTGCAGGAAGAAACCAAAGTCGCAGTAAACAAAGCAAGCAATACAATAACAATCAATTTCTTCATTATGTCAGGTTTATTGATGAGACTAACATCCAAAAATAGTAAATTTCAACGGGAACTAAAAATCACCCGTTATCTGGCTGATTCTCTTGTTCGTATGCATATGCCGGACACGGTGGTTCGGTGGTGTGGCATGCCGATAACATTGCTCCAAGGAATAACACAGTAACACTTAACAGAATGATTCTTTTTACCATGGCTGATTTAAATTTTTAAATTCCAATGTACTGATTAATGGTGAAAATCGCCAGGTCAGCCCAATGGTTTCTTTAATACCGAACACCCGAATTATGTCAGTAAAAAGAAGTCCCTTGTTTAACAGATTGTTGTATCCACCATTTTACAGGATTCATTATATTTTTTTGGCTTTACGATAAAAGGGGAAGAAGGTTACCCATGAAGGGGTAAAAAAAATCACCTGCCTGGAAAAGCAGGCAGGTGATTTTAGAGAAGGTTTATTCTTTAAGTTCGGGTATGCGGCCTGGTGTCCAGGGGGCATTAAGATCCTGAAGTTTTTCTTCCAGTTTTTGAAAGTCTTCCTGCTTAAGTTTTTGAAGTTTTTCAAGCAGGGGTGGGAATTTGTCCATCAGGATGTTGTAGTTGGTCCGCTCGGTTTGTGTAACCTTTGAAGTGGAGCGGTAATGGGTATAAGTAATGTCCCTTAACCGGTTCATCAGCGGTACGGTGCGAGGCGGAATTTCTTCGCTGCTTGCTTTGGGTTCCACGCCGTGGAAAGCGAAGATGATCCGGTCCAGCTCTTCCTGGAGGCGTTCGGCCTCTTTCATCAGCCCTTTGGTTTCAGCCGGGGTATTGAGGATGGTTTGCTTGATGGTTTTGAGGCGGTCCATCATTCGGGCGCTCATCCTGGAAGCTCCCACCATGGTGCGGGTAAGGTCGGTGACTTTTTGCTGGAATTCAGCCAGTTCGCCGCGGTCTGGAGCCGGCAGGGTGGTTATGTCGAGTTGACGAACCTTGAATTCTTTGGGTTCAACCAGTTGGGTGATCTCTCCATGGTGGTACTGAGATATAGCGACTTTGTAAGTGCCGGGCATAGCCAGTATCCCGCTTCGATCTTCCTTATAGGGGTTGAATTTGTCATCTTCGGCTTCAACGGGATAGGGGTTTTCATACCGGAAGTCCCATGCCACGCGATGTATGCCCTTACTGGGTTTCTCGGTGATCTTTCTCACCACATTGCCTTGATCGTCATAGATGGTAAAGATCAGGTAGGGGGACACTTCCTGTTCTTCCTCCCTTTGCTCTTTCCAGGAGAGCTGGGGAATTTTCTTGCCCTTTTCAAAGAGCTGTTCTTCTTTTTCGTGGCGAAGCTGCTCGCGGGTTTTAGGTGTTTCATCCAGGTAGTAGGTGAATACAGCTCCATAGGTGGGGTTTTCGCCCGTATAGTAGGTTGACCCCTGACCGTACTTGCCTCGTTTCTGGATATACATGCGGGCTTCCGGAATATCGAACAGATGCGCCTTTTTTTCGGTGAGGGCTTCATCCACATGGCGCAAGGGGGCATAGTTGTCGAGGATGTAAATGCCCCGGCCAAATGTGGCCAGCACCAAGTCTTTCTCGCGTTTCTGTATGGCGATGTCGCGTACGGCAATGGTGGGTATACCAGCCTTTAACTGAACCCATTTTTCTCCGCCGTTATTGGAGAAATAGATGCCGAATTCGGTGCCTGCAAACAACAGGTCGGGATTTTCAAAATCCTGTTCTATGGCATGAACAGTGCCGTTTTCAGGCAGCCCGTCAGTAATCGGTTCCCAGGTTTTGCCTTTATCGGTGCTTTTCAGCAAGTAGGGCTTGAAATCATCCCGTTTCCGGTTGTCGAATGAAGCATAAACCACATTTGCGTTATGGCGTGAAGCATAAATGTCGCTCACATAGGTATGTTTGGGTACCTCGGGAAATTCGCTGATTTCCCGCCAGTTCTCTCCGGCATTTTCAGTCACCTGGATTAAACCGTCGTCGGTGCCTGCATAAAGAAGATCCTCCTGGGCAGGGGATTCATCCAGCGAGACAATGGTGCCGTATTGCGAAGTTGAAACATCCTTGGCCACGGCATCCACGCTCCAGTACTTGCCCATCATCGGCTCTTTGTGGCGGTCAATCTGAGCGGTCAGGTCGGGACTGATCACTTCCCAGGAATTACCCCGGTTGTCGCTGCGGAAAACTTTATTGGCCGCCATATAAAGCCTTTCATGATCGTGGGGGCTTAAAATCAATGGCGTGTTCCAGTTCCATTTGTAAGTGGTCGAATCTTTGGGAGGTACCGGCTTGATGCTGATCGATTCGCCACTTTGCTTATCGTAACGCACCACATTGCCGTATTGAAGCTCTGAATAAACAATATTGGGGTTTTTGGGGTCAATTGCCTGCCAAAAGCCATCGCCCCCGAGGGTAACATACCACTCGCTGTTGGGAATGCCATCCGAATTGAGGGTCTGCGAAGGTCCGCCCATGGAGTTGTTGTCCTGGGTTCCCCCGTATACATTGTAAAAGGGCTTTTCGTTGTCGACCGAGACCCGGTAGTATTGGGTAACTGGAAGGTTGGAGACATGATAGTAATGCTCGGCATCATCGTAGGTGGTGTAAATGCCTCCATCAGAGCCGATCATATAATGTTCGGGATCTTCCGGGTCAATCCACATGGCATGATCGTCTACGTGCTTTTTATTCAACCCGATGCGCTCCCAGGTCTTTCCCCCGTCGGTGGTGACCTTGCCTACCGTTTCCATGGAGTAGACCTTATTGACATCGTGTGGACTGGCAATGATTTCATTGTAATACTGTGCACTGGAGTGGTGCTGGCTCATCTTTTTCCAGGACTCCCCGCGATCACTCGAGCGGAAAAAGCCACCCTCTTCCTCGTTGCCCTCCATGATGGCATAAATCACGTCGGGGTTGACCGGTGAAATGGCCAGGCCTATTCCGCCTATGTGGCCGTCAGGAAGGCCTTGCTTGAGTTCCCTCCAGTTCTCCCCGCCATCGGTCGATTTATAAATGGCCGTCTCAGGGCCGCCGCCAATTTTTCCCCGAAAAAGCCTCCTTCTTTGCTCTGAAGCTGCATACAGCACATCGGGGTTGCGCGGATCCATGACGATATCGTTAACACCGGTATGTTTGCTGATCTCCAGGACCTTGTTCCAGGTTTTGCCGCCATCGGTGGTCTTATACAAACCCCGGTCGCCACCCGGGCCCCAGGCTGAACCCTCAGCAGCGACGTAGACCACATCCGAGTTTCGAGGATCAACCACGATCTTGCCAATCTGACGCGAATCTTCCAATCCCATGTTTTTCCAGGTCTTACCCCCGTCGGTGGTCTTATACACCCCATCACCATAGCCAAGGGCCCGCTGATGGTTGTTTTCGCCGGTTCCTAACCATACCACGTGATGGTTGTTCGGATCCATCGTGATACACCCGGTCGAATAAGCCCCGTAATTGTCGAATACCGGCTTGAAGGTAATGCCGTTGTTGGTGGTCTTCCATACATTGCCACTGGATACAGCCACATAATATTCCTTGTGCTGGTCGGGATTGACCGCAAAGTCGGAGATCCGGCCCGAAGCATAGGCCGGTCCAATGCTCCTGAATTTTAATCCACTAACCAGACTGGAATTTACCGGATCCTGCTTGTCATCCTCATCCTGGGTGCCGGCCAGGACTTCCGGTGAGCTCATCAGCAAACCGACCCCCATGAAAAGGACCAGTATGAAGCTGACCATTCGAAACGGGTTCTTTTGAATTGTTTGATGCATAATGAATGATGTGTTTTGGTTTATAAGTAAATTTGTTTATAGGACCCTGACAAAAGTCAATCGTTTAAAATGCCATGCGCTTCTTTCCGGGCCGGGTTATTTGGTGGGTGCCCTTTCGTTTTTTCGTTTTAAGGGTGGTTTTATTTTGTGTGTTGATTGCGAGTGTTTTAATGCTTTAGCCGGGCGCCCGTTTTAAAAAACATTCTCGGTCAGTATGTATGTTAAGTGGAGTTTTGTTATTATTGTGTAATAAAAAATGATCGCCTATGCTGGATACCATCATGCAACATCGCTCTATTCGCCAATATAAAGATACACCGGTAAGCCAGGAGGACCTCAATGAGATCCTGGAGGCCGGAACCCGTGCTTCCACCACCGGAAACATGCAGCTTTATTCCATTGTTGTGTCTCAGGAACAGAAAAAAAGAGAAGAGTTGGCCCCGGCCCATTTCAATCAGCCGATGGTGACCCAGGCCCCGGTGCATCTGACTTTTTGTGCAGACATCAATCGTTTTCACAAATGGTGCGAACAACGCAATGCCGAACCCGGCTATGACAATTTCCTGTGGTTTATTAATGCAGCCATTGATGCCTTGCTGGTTTCTGAAAATGTCTGCCTGGCGGCTGAAGAAAAAGGCCTGGGCATCTGTTATCTGGGTACGGTAACTTATAATGCCGATCAGATCATAAAAATCCTGAACCTTCCCCAGGGAGTCGTCCCGGTAGCCGCCATTATGATGGGCTATCCCGATGAACAACCGGGCCTCACCAACCGACTGCCTCTGGAAGGGGTGGTTCATTACGAAACCTATAAAGACTATTCCAACGACGACATCGACCGGATTTACCACGAAAAAGAATCGTTGGAAGAAACCCGGCAAATCCTCGAGGAAAACGATAAAGCTACCCTGGCCCAGGTTTTTACTGACAACCGCTATCGCAAAGAGGATAACCTGCACTTCTCCAAACAATTTTTGAAGGTGATCCAAAGCCAGGGTTTCATGAATTATGTATAAAGTTGCCGATAATGAGTTATGTGAAGAGCTGCATGCCTGATAGGGGGATGCAGCTTTTTGTTTTTTGGCCTGTTTAAGGAAGTCATTTTTAGAAGAGATAAGAAAACCTGCCGGTTAAAAGCACCAGGTGCCATGAAAAAGCTAAAGGCATTGATCTTTTGTTTGCTCGGAATTTTTGCTTTTTTGTCTGCCTTTTCACAGGAAGTGCAACTAAAAGTTTTGTACGGCGATTCCTCTGAATTCATTTCTCAATGGAGCCGGGAATTGGAGGGGACTTACCCGGACACTGCGGTGGTTTATAAAGAATTGAATCATTCGCTTTCAGAGCTGAAGAATTCCGGATATCTTGCCGCCAGCATTGACAGCCTGTGCAAAGGGAACGATACGCTGAGGGCCTATTTGTATGCGGGTCGGCAGTATCATTGGGGGGAGTTTAAGTTTGCTCTTCCTGATAGGGAATTTCCCGGGGTCATCCCCGCTCCTGGCGGGGCAGGATCCAACCAGGTTCTGAGCCTTAAGCGGTTTAACGCCTATAAGGAAAGGGTGGTGACTTTTCTGGAAAACCGGGGATATCCCTTTGCTTCGGTTCAATTAAAGGACCTGGATCAAGCCACAGGCGACACGTTAGGAGCAACCTTGCGGATCAAACCGGGTAAACGTTATGTGGTTGATAGCGTTTATATTAAGGGGAATGATCCGGTCAGCCGACGGTTTGTATTTCCTTACCTGAATATTTATCCCGGGATGGTTTACAATGAGGCCCGGTTGCGGGCCATCCCTGAAAAGATCCGCAACAGCGGCTTTCTTCGGCAAATCAGGGATTTTGAACTGGAGTTTTCCCGGGGCAACCGCGTCAATATCTATCTTTACCTGGAAAGGGCCAACAACAACCAGGCCGAAGGTGTGGTGGGTTTGTTGCCTGAAGAGGGAAAGGGGGGGCTGCACTTCACCGGCCAGGTGGATGTTCGCCTTTGGAATCTTTTCCGCCGGGGAGAATATTTGCAACTTAACTGGCAAAATCCCGCTCCCAAGACCCAGGAGCTGAAGCTGGAAGCCGATGTTCCCTATCTGTTTTTTCAGATGATTGGCCTTCACACATCCTTTGAGTTGTTGAAACAGGATACCAGCTATGTAAACAGGAAAGCACAGTTGGGCATTCCTTTCCATATAAGCAGCCACAGCCGCATAGAGGTTTATGGCGATTTTGAAGCCTCCTCGCTTATTTCCCCCGACGGTTCAACCAATGGACCCTATCGGAATTATAATGCCCGGTTATATGGGGTGAGGTATTTTTATGAGAATTTGGATTATCAATTGAACCCCTCTGATGGGATGCGCCTGGATTTTTCAATGAGTGCAGGCAGGCGGAGGGAGCAGGAAAGACAGCGGAAGCTCACCAGTGTGAAGGCCGGAGTCAGGGCCTCCTTTTATCAGCCATTGTATAGGGGCTGGGTGGTTCATCTGAGAAACCAGAGCCGTTACCGCCAGAGTTGGTCGGGCAGTGACCCGGTTGCCATCAGGCCCAACGGCCTTTATCGTTTTGGGGGGTTTGGCTCGCTGCGGGGATTTGACGATAATGCCCTGCGGGCTTCCGCTTATTCAATCATGAGCCTCGAGGTCAGATATCTGCTGTCACAAAACAGCAACGCCTACCTCTTTTTTGATGGCGCCTGGTATCAACGTCATACCCCTTCGGCTAAAGTCTCTGATTTTCCCTTTGGTTTTGGTATTGGTGGGCATATCGACGCCGGAATGGGTATTTTTTACCTGAGTTATGCCGTGGGCAAACAATTGGATAATCCCATTGATCTGAGCTCCGCCAGGATTCATTTGGGCTATGTAAGTAAGTTCTGATCGAGGGTCGTTTAACTTTTTGAGTTGTGAATTGTTGAATCAGTGAACAACAAAACAAGAACGCATTATGGCACAAAAAATCATTGTAACAGGCGCCAATGGAGGATTGGGTACACAAGTGACTCAGCATTTGTTAAATGAGGGATATGAAGTTCACGCCACCATTATTCCTAATGGTCCGGAACCAGAAGAGGCAAAATCTGCTTTTGAGCAAAATGAGCGGCTGCACCTGAAGAAAGTTGATGCCCTCGATCAGCAGCAGGTTCAACAATATGTGGAAAACCTGGGGGATGTTTACGGCGGGGTGCTGACAGTGGGGGGATTTCAGATGAAACCCTTTTTAAAGACTACCCAGGCCGATTTGGATCGGATGATCGATTTGAATTTTCGGACGGCTTTTAATTTTGCCCTTCCTTTGGCCCGGCATTTTAAGGAGAAGGGCACCGGCCGGCTTTTTTTTATTGGTTCTAAGCCGGCGGTAGAGAAAGGGGGGCGGGCTTTGACTTCCTACAGCCTCTCGAAGGGTATGCTCACTAAGCTGGCGGAGATTGCCAATGAGGAGTTGCAGGGTACTGAAGCCACGGCCACTTTAGTCGTGCCGGATTTGATTGATACCCCGGCCAACCGGCAGGCCATGCCGGATGCCGATTTCAGCCAGTGGGTCAAACCCTCTGAAATCGCCCGGATCATTGGGTTCTATTTGACCCCCCAGGCCCAACGCCTGCGCGAACCCATCCTGAAAATATATGGCAACCCCGCTTAGCGGGGTCAGAAAATACCCCCGCTTAGCGGGGTAAAAAGACTCCGCTTAGCGGGGGTCAACGGCTAAGCAAGGTCGGTAGTCAGGGATGAATCCCTTTTCCAATCTAATTCTTCCCATACTGCATCATGTTCCCGGCCAATGAGAATCGAGCAATGGCCTGTGCTTTCTTTGAAAACCACCTGTGGATCTACAGCGCATTGGCCGGATAAAAATCCTTTTCAAAAAGTTTTCCACTGCTGGAAAATTCCATACCTTTGTTTTTGATTATGGAGCTTATGGAAAATAAAGCTTTGTTAATCTTTTTAGGTTGGTTAATGAAACCATCTTTTTCCCTTTGCAGCTTTTGCTAATAATCATTTATATAAATAAGGTAATTCAAATAATCAACAAAAACATCAATATTAACTATTTTTAGCCATATAATAAAAAATGAATGTAAATTATTTTATTTATGATCTGGTAAAACTCTTATTATGAATATTATAAGGAAGATAAAGTATACCTGGAATGATCTGAAAAAAATATATCAGATAAATAAATGCTTGCCTGGAATAATTAAAGATTCAGGTATACAGAATGGACTATCTTATATTAAACTAACTAATAATAAAATATTTTATGGACCTAGGAATAATTCTGGATTCAAATATTCTTTTTTGCTTTTACCAAAAATAAGGAGATATGTATCCAACGAATCTTCGTATATTCTTTTTGATATTATTAAAAGGTATAAAGTACCAAACAAAAAACGAGATGTAAAGTATGGCAAATACTACAATTTTAACAAAGATGATGTTATTCTTGAATTAGGCGCTTATATAGGTTATTACGCTATTGGTATAAGTGAATTATTAAGCGATCAAGGTAAAATTATTGCCGTAGAAGCATCTCCAGATAATTTCAAAATCTTAAATAAAAATATTAGTGAAAATAAAATAAATAATATTATCCCTCTTCATAAAGCAATTTGGAATAAAAAAACTGAGCTAGATTTTTATTTAACTGAAAATCAAAAGAACAGTGTTAATAAGTATATTGTGGGGGATAACGAGAGTATAAAAGTTTCAGCAGATACTGTCGATAATATCGTAAAAGATTTGAATCTTACTAAAATAGATTTTGTTAGGATCCAGTTAAATGGAGTTGAATATGAGGCTTTACAAGGGATGAGTAATGTTTTAATAAATAAAAAGCCAAAATTATTAATAGCTGTTCCTTATATTAATGATGAAATAATTAAGAAATTTTTAGAATCTCATGGTTATACCTATATTATGCAGAGAAGGAATATTTTTGCTTACTACAATAATTAGGACCATATTTTCAATACTACTAAAGCCGATATTTATAGCCTGTTTTTAGTAGACAAACCCATAAGTTCATATGATGGCTGGTGATCCGATCCTTTGGATACATATCTTCAGGGGCATCATCTGTTATTTTTATAAAGCTGGTATCCCTTTATATTATCCATTTGCTGGCTCTCCGGTATGGCTTACTATAGCAATGAGTGGACCCATCCTGTTTTACAGGAAAAGATCTTGTGTTGTTAAAGGAGGGCAGAATATGACCAGATACGGCTTGAACCATACGATGATCCGTAATAATTTCACAAAAACTTGCCATTATGGGATCCATTCAACTGAAAGCCGGATGGAGAGTTCATCAAAACAATGAACCATTAAATAATGATCCCTCTTCAGCGTAGGCTGATTAGAGGGTACCTTCATTAAAATCAACCAACATGTCGAGCTTAACCAAGGTTTTTAATCTATATTGTATTGAACCCTCATTTATTCTTATCGAAACGGTTACCATGGATCCTGCATCTTTGATGCATTAATTTGTTGCGCAAATCCTTGGAGGAAGGATTCATATGGTGATTTTTTATTAACTTTATGGGGCCAGTTTACTGATCCCTCGATAGCAGGGATTTTCTTATAGTTGAAAATAAGATGTCATTTATTGTTATACCCAAAAAAACCGGGAGGACAAATCAATGAGCAAAGATGCAGGAAGCAATCCCCAATCAGGCGCCGTATATGGATTGGGTTTTATTGGTGCCGCCATCTATTTTATTTCTCAGGCCACAAGTTTTTGGATCGGTGTGCTGGGTTTTTTAAAGGCCATCGTATGGCCGGCATTTCTGGTATATGAGGCCCTTGAAAAACTGGGTGCTTAATTTATGCCAGGGAAACTGATTGCAGCCACCTGCCAGTATCCTGTGGATAAGGATATCCGAAGGAATCTTTCCTATACCCTGCTGCAGATGGAAATTGCCCGTTCCAGGGGTGCAGATATTGTTCATTTTTCCGAGTGCAGCCTTAGTGGTTACGCTTCTATGGATTTCAGTCATATCCGCGAGCAGGATGAACCGGTGTTGCAAGATGCCCTGGAGCAGGTCAAAGAGAAGGCCCGTGAACTGAATCTCTGGGTTATCCCGGGGTGCCACCATTTTACGGAGGGACAAACCAAACCATACAATAGCCTTTTTTTGATCGATAACCAGGGAGAAATACGGGGCAGATATGATAAACGCCTTTTGACTGACGGGGATGCCGGCTGTGATATGAAACATTATATGCCCGGTAAGGGGCCTTTGACCTTCCGGATCAATGGTGTGAACTGCGGCTTGATAATTTGCCATGAATGGCGCTATCCTGAAATATACAGGGAATATATGCGGATGGATACCGAGTTGGTTTTTCAGTCCTGGTATGATGGGAATCTTACTGGTCGAGGTTACCGGGAAAGCGGCAGGGAATT